>Ga0308162_1000443_pt1 | contig 43907 bp, 60 predicted proteins | sample PhySR2_FD_201370 | JGI IMG/M metagenome (GOLD analysis project Ga0308162, IMG submission 201370) | Phyllosphere microbial communities from UC Gill Tract Community Farm, Albany, California, United States - DLSLS.R2 | ecosystem: Host-associated > Plants > Phyllosphere > Unclassified | place: USA... | reverse complement strand
TCTCCCAAACCGAGGTTTTGAAGAAATAAATCCTAGCCTATAAAAACCTCATGCTGAAACAGCGCTAAGCCTTAGAAAAAAATCATGAGTAGATTTTATAACGTGAAAAAGTGAAATGATTATGAAGCTTGTGACTTAAATAAAAACCAGAAAAGATTGATAATACATCAACCTGCAACCGGTGTGATGTATTATCATGAAATAATCGATATGCGCTATAGTTTAATGTTTTTTAGGTCCATCTTTCCTGATGAACTAAAGAGACTTTAATTATGTATTTCGGCATCTTGAGATAATTAAGTACTTCAGAGTTGATTTTATTCTGGCTTCTCAGGCCATATGTCAGAGATACCTTCCTGAAAATCCACCACTTCCAATTTATCAAGGTAGTCAAGCCAGAGCTTGTATTTTATTATTTCATCTTCACTTAATCTTCCAAGTGAATATTTACCTCCCCACTGCTTGTCATTAATAAAGCTAATGGCCGTGTTAATGAGCAAGCTTTTCTGATTTCTTGCAATTTCAATTTTCTGCTCTGGTGTAGAAGGAGAACTATTCTGCCACAGCGGTAATCCGTTATTGCCAGCGATACGGATCATCCCCTCAGGAGCAAGGCCACTAAACTGCTCAAATACATTATCTTCAACTTCAATCCCATCTTCTGGCCATGTGCCAGCTTTTTCATAATCTGAACGTAATACAATTGGATAAAATGCATTATTCTTTGCACTAAAAACGTAATTTTTCATTATCTTCCCCATGCAGCCCATTTACAGGTGCTATCAGTTATACCATTCACTTGCGAGCTACCACGCGTTAACGTACAGATATTAGCAGCAGTGAAGCCAAGTCGAGTTGTTTCGATGAATTGGAATATTGTTGTTGCTACTGGGTTTCCAAAGTCATGAGAATTGAGTTCAATAAGCTCATTTGGAAATGGGATTGGGAAAATAATTTTTGCCGTAGGTGTTGTGGCATTAGTGACAGGGCCCATCCCCCATTGGTAAATGAGGCCATTAGGCCATCTTACCCAGCCATTATCGGAAAAATTAGCAGAATAGTCGCGCAACCTTACGGCATCTCCTAAACCGAGGTTTTGATGAAACAAACCCCTGGCCCGCCTCACCTGCACAATGGCAAACTCCTCACCTTTTACCGGAGAAAAAACGATGCTGATTGGCTATGTCAGGGTGTCAACAAATGACCAAAACACCGATTTGCAACGGAATGCGCTGCAGAGCGCAAATTGTGAACAGATTTTTGAGGATAAAATCAGCGGCAAGACCAGTGAACGGCCTGGTTTAAAGCGGGCGCTGCGGACGTTAAAAGAGGGCGATACTTTGGTGGTGTGGAAGCTCGATCGACTGGGTCGCAGCATGCGTCACCTGGTCATGCTCACCGAAGAGCTGCGCGAACGCGGGGTAAACTTTCGTAGCCTCACGGACAGTATCGATACCAGCACACCGATGGGCCGCTTTTTCTTTCATGTGATGGGCGCACTGGCGGAGATGGAGCGCGAATTGATTGTCGAGCGAACGCGTGCCGGGCTGACCGCAGCGCGTGAAAAAGGGCGCATTGGTGGCCGCCGGCGCATTATGACACCGGAAGTCGTTGCCAGAGCGGAACGCATGATGGCGAATGGCGCCACGCTTCATCAGGTTGCGCTGGTATTAGATGTCTCACCCAAAACAATTTATCGTTATATTCCAGCGCCAAAACAGCACCATTTACGCGGTTCTTCTTACTGAACGATCAGCAAACCGCAATCGAATGCATCCTTTCCACTGACCTGACAATCTGAGCACACCCTCAACACGGAGTGCTACAGATGTCTGATTTTCATCACGGTGTCCGCGTCGTCGAAGTCAATGACGGTACACGCACCATTTCAACAGTTTCAACCGCCATTGTTGGCATGATCTGCACCGCAGAAGATGCTGATGCAACGGCGTTTCCTCTTAACACACCTGTCCTGCTGACCAACGTGCAGGCAGCCGTCGGTAAAGCCGGTACAAAAGGCACCTTAGCGGCAGCGCTGCAGGCGATTGCTGACCAGGCGAAGCCGGTTACTGTCGTGGTTCGCGTTGCAGAAGGCGCGAGCCAGGCTGAAACCACCTCTAACCTGATTGGCTCGACGGATGCGAACGGTAAATACACCGGCATGAAGGCGCTGCTGAGCGCGCAAACGCAACTGGGTGTCAAACCCCGCATTCTCGGCGTCCCAGGTCTGGACTCGCTGGAAGTGGCAACAGCGCTGGCCAGCATTGCCCAGCAGCTGCGTGGCTTTGCCTACGTGTCTGCCTGGAACAGCAAAACCATCTCGGATGCCATGAAGTACCGCGAAAACTTCAGCCAGCGCGAGCTGATGGTGATCTGGCCAGACTTTATGGCCTGGAACACCGCCACGAACAAATCTGAAATGGCTTATGCCACTGCACGTGCACTGGGCCTGCGCGCCAAAATTGACAACGACACCGGCTGGCATAAAACCCTGTCCAACGTGGGCGTCAATGGCGTAACTGGTATCTCCGCAGACGTTTTCTGGGACCTGCAACAGACCGGCACCGATGCCGATCTGCTGAACGAAAAGTGTGTGACCACGCTGATTCGCAAAGACGGTTTCCGTTTCTGGGGCAACCGTACCTGTAGCGACGATCCACTTTTTGCCTTTGAAAACTACACCCGCACGGCACAGGTGCTGGCCGATACCATGGCCGAAGCGCACATGTGGGCCAACGACAAACCGCTGACGCCGGTGCTGGTGCGCGAAATCATCGCTGGCATCAATGCCAAGTTCCGCGAGCTGGTCAGTGCTGGTTATCTGCTGGGCGCAAACTGCTGGTATGACGACAGCGCGAACGATAAAGAGACCCTGAAGGCGGGCAAACTGTTTATCGATTACGACTACACACCGGTGCCGCCGCTGGAAGATCTGACCCTGCGTCAGCGCATCACCGACACCTATCTGGCGAACTTCGCCGCATCCGTAAACAGCTAAGGAGCCGGATAAATGGCACTGCCACGTAAACTTAAGGGGTTGAACCTCTTCAATGATTCAAACAGCTACCAGGGCATCGTTACCGCCGTGACGCTGCCGAAGCTGTCGCGCAAGCTGGATACCTACCGCGCTGGCGGTATGAACGGTGCGGCGTTCATCGATAACGGCCTGGACGATGCCGCACTCGATATGGAGTGGACGCTGGGCGGGATGGATGAGCTGGTGTTAAGCCAGTGGGGCGCAACCGCCAACGTACCGCTGCGTTTCACCGGTTCTTACCAGCGCGATGACACCGGCGAAGAAATTGCCGTGGAAATCGAAGTGCGCGGTAAGCACCAGGCCTTTGATTTCGGTGAAGCCAAACAGGGCGAAAACGCTGAGACCAAAGTCACCAGCAAAAACACCTATTTCAAACTGACCTGGAATGGCAAAGAGCTGATCGAAGTCGACACCGTCAACATGGTGGAGAAGGTCAATGGCGTCGATCGCCTGGAACAGCGTCGTAAAAATCTCGGCCTGGTGTAATAAAAAAGGCCGGCGCGTCCTGCGCTGGCCCTCTTTATCCTGATGGAGAAAAAATGGAACAGCTTGATAAACCAGAACTGAAAGAAAACCTGGTGGTGCTGGAAAGCCCGATTTCACGTGGTGATGTGGTGATCAGCCAGGTTGAGCTGGTGAAACCAACGGCAGGATCGCTGCGTGGCGTGCGACTGGCTGACCTGGCCTCGTCTGACGTGGATGCCCTGTTAATGGTGCTGCCCCGTATCACCCTGCCATCGCTGACCAAAGCGGAGTGCAACGCGCTCGATCCGGTGGACCTGATTGCCCTGGGCGGCAAGGTGATTGGTTTTTTGTCAGCGAAATCGGCTGGGTAAGCTGGCCCCGCGATCTAACGGTCAATGACCTGATGGCCGACATTGCCAGCGTTTTTCACTGGCCACCCTCAGAAATGTATCTCATGTCGCTGGAAGAGTTACTCGACTGGCGGCATAAAGTGATGATCCGCAGTGGAGTAACCTCTGATGAGTAACACGCTCAAGCTGCAAGTGCTGCTGGAGGCGGTTGATCGGGCCACGCGCCCGTTCAATGCCGTGCGTAAAGAAACAGAAAGGCTGTCTGCGGATATCCAGGAAACGCAAGACCGTCTGGCAGAACTTAACGCCAAATCCGCGCAGATTGAAGGGTTCCGTGATACCCGAAAAGAACTGACGCTGACCCAACAAAATCTTAAAAACACCCGGGCAGAAGCGGCAGCACTCGCCATTGAACTGAAAAACACCAAAAACCCCACCGTTGAACAAGCGCAGGCGCTGGAGAAACTGCGCCTGTCTGCCAACGCGTTACAACAAAAGAACATTCAGCTGCGCCAGTCGGTGCAGGATCAGCGCCAGTCGCTGAATGACGCCGGGATTTCCACGCGTCGTCTGAGCAGCGAGCGCCAGAAGCTGAACCAACAAACAGAGCGGACCCAATCCACCCTTGATGCGCAGGGCGAGTCGATGGGGTTGCTGAATCAGCGTCAGGATAAGCTCAATCGTACCCGGGATCGTTACCGCGCCGGCATGGCGCTGGCGGATAACGTGCAAGGTGCCAGCAACAAGGCCAAAGACTTCGTCGAGAAGGGCCGCAAGGTTATCGATTATCTGTCACCTGCCGATGCGAATAACGGCAAGGATCAGGCGGCATCCCTGTCTGTTAATCCGGACAAAAGCGGTGCGCAACCGGATATCGCTGAGCTGAATAAGGCGATGGCCAGCATCGGCCCGGTGGCGAAACAAGCCGGCGTCAGCGTCGGTCAGGCGTCGGCGATGATCGGCGTGCTGGCCGAAAACGGCATGACGGGCAGCGCTGCGGGCGCAGGCGTCGGTGCCATGTTGTCGCACGTGCAGGCACCTGATGACAATGCAGACAGCGCGCTGAAAGCGTTGAATGTTGTTACCGCAGACGGCGAGGGCAACAGTCAGCCGATTTTCACGGTGCTCAGCCAGGTGCAGACGGCGTTTGAGAAAAACAAAATCGATGCAGCCCAGCAGGCAACCTATCTGCAGGCCATCTTTGGCGAACAGGGCGCGGCTCCTGCCGCTGTGCTCATGAAAGGTGCCGCCAGTGGACGCCTGGATCAGCTGTCTCAGGCGCCGGCGGCTCAGCAGCCGGTTGATGCCTCTGTTGACACCAACCTGCAAACCATCAGTCAGGACGGCTTATCCGTACAGTCCGTTCTGACCGGCGTGATGAATATCAATCCCCAGCTTTCGGACAGCCTGCTGACGCTGGCGGCCAGTGGACTGACGTTGGTGGACTCACTCGCCAGCGTGGGGAATATTGTCTGGCCGGTCATTAGCGGGTTGAGCACCATCATGGCGGGCGCTGAACTGCTGGGCGGTGCGTTTGCCATCATCGGTGGCGCGATTACGGCGACGCTGGGCGCAATTACGCTGCCGGTTGTGCTGCTTGGCGCGGCTATCGCGGCGGGCGCGATGCTGGTTTATCAGTACTGGGAACCGATCAGCGCCTTTATCAGCGGCATTGCTCAGGGCTTCAGTGCAGCGATGGGGCCGATAAGTGACGCGTTCGCGCCGCTGAAGCCGGTATTTGACTGGTTCAGCAACAAAGTCTCTGAGCTGGGCTCCTGGTTCTCAAAGCTGCTGGAACCGGTGAAGTTTTCTCAACAGGAACTGGCCTCGGCAGGGGAGATGGGACAGCGCTTCGGCAATATGCTGGCGACGGCACTCAAATTACCCGGTGAAGCCCTGAATCAGCTGCGGGGCGGCATTGACTGGGTGCTGGGCAAGCTTGGCATCATCGATGAGAAATCTGACAAGGTGAAAGACAAGCTGCCTCCGCCCAAAATGCGCGAACAGGACGACGAGGATGAGGATAACGCGGATGCCCGTCCGGCCGCATCGCGCGCCAGCCTGAACAGCACGCTCAATCAGCCTTTGCCCTCGGTTAACAATTCAAACGTGGATAACCGGCAGCACACGGTCACCAACAACATCAATGTGACGGGCGACCCACAGGCGATTGGACAGGCCGTCGCGCAGGCTTCCACGGTATCGCCGTGGTCCACGGCTGATCGCAGCTATAACTCCATGTTTAGTCTGGATTAATTAACCATGATGATGATATTAGGCATGATGCCGTTTGTACGGCAAACCCTGCCCTTCGACAATTTGCAGCATGACATTACCTATCGCTGGGCGAAAAACAGCCGCGTGGGGCGCCGTGAGTCGACTCAGTTTTTGGGCGGCGGCGACGATAAAATCAAGCTGTCTGGCGAACTCCGGCCTGAAATCACCGGCGGCAATGTCACGCTGCTGGCACTGAAGACCATGGCCGATGAAGGGCTGGCGTGGCCGCTGATTGGCGGCAATGGCATTATTTACGGCATGTTTGTTGTGACAGATTTCTCGGCCACGCACACGGAGTTCTACAGCGACGGCAGCGCGCGCAAGATAGGCTTTACCCTCAACCTGCTGCGGGTAGACGATTCACTAACCAGTATGTTCGGGGACTTAAAAAGGCAGGCGGAAGAATTGCAAAACCGGGCCAGCGACGCAGCGCAACGGGTCGGCTCTGTCATCAGCAGCGCCACCTCTGCGCTGAACGGAGGGCGCTGAGATGAGCGATATCGCCCCGATTCCCGTGCCCCTGCGCGTTGCGCCTACGCCGGACTTTAATATCAAAATTGAGACGAAGGATAAAACGGAAGATATTCGCCCACGGCTGATTTCTCTGAAGTTGACGGATAACCGTGGTCTGGAGGTCGATCAGCTGGACCTGGTGCTGGACGACAGTGACGGGCAGTTGGTCATGCCGCCCTTTGGCGCGAAAGTGGTCTTAGAGATAGGCTGGAAGGGGCAGCCGCTTGCAAATAAAGGCTCCTACATCATTGATCAGGTCACCTACCAGGGCGCGCCGGACACGATAACGGTGGTCGCCCGAAGCGCCGATTTTAGCGGTTCGCTCGATGTTAAAATCACTGATTCATATCCGGACATGACGGTTGGCGAGGCTGTGGAGAAAATCGCGAAACGTAACGGACTTACCTCCGACGTGCGGCCGGAGATAGCCAAAAAAAAGATTAAGCATATCGATCAGACGCAGGAAACGGACGGCACGTTCATTACCCGGCTGGCTATGCTGGTTGGCGCTGTGGCGGCGATAAAAGATAAGACGCTGCTGTTCTTTGCCCCCGGGCATGGTGTTACAGCGAGCGGAAAGCCGATTCCACTCCTGAATCTGAACCGACAGGATGGCGATAAGTATGAGTACAAATTGTTTAAGCGCGACGATTACAGTGGCGTTGAAGCAAAATGGTACGATCAGAAAAAAGCGCAGCAGCAAGGGGTAACCGTCAACACGATCCCGCCAGCAACACCGGCGGTGAACCCTGTCCATCCGGCGGCCAAAAATATCCCCACCATCGGGCAACAAGATCCGGGAAAAACCTATGTTTTTGGCAGCAATAAGAAGCTGTTCGTACTGAATACGCACTTCAGTAGCCAGGGGGAAGCAGAGGAGGCGGCTAAAGCGAAGTGGCAGGAACTGCAACGTAACCGGGCTACGTTGAAGATCCTACTCGCGCTGGGGGCTGCTGAGCTGATTCCTGAAACGCCGGTCAAAGCCCAGGGCTTTAAATCGGTCATCGATAATCAAAAATGGCTGATTACTAATATCGTGCATACCCTCGATAAAAGTGGATTTACCACCCAGTTGAACCTGGAGCTGATGATTGAAAACGTGGATTACGTCTTAGTGGAAAAACAGGCTGGTTAGATTTAGTCTAATTTAAGTTGCTTTTTGTTTAGTCTTTGGCTAATGTTGCACTATGCCAGAGAGGAGAACGACTATGATGCATTGCCCAAAATGTCAGACCGCCGCCCATACGAAAAGCAGTCGCTACGTTTCGAAAGAGACGAAAGAACGTTATCACCAGTGCCAGAACATTAACTGCAGTTGTACCTTTAAAACCCTGGAGAGCGTATCCGGGATTATCGTCGAACCGGCGCAGATCAATACGGTACCGGTGATGGCGAAAGGGAGCGATAACCCGTCACCGCAGCTGCTGTAAGCCCAACCCGCGAAAGCGGGTTTTTTTATGGATGCGGATTGGATGGGATGGCTGACAGACGTGGCTGAAGGCCAGCGCGCCGTTGACGTTTAAGGGGGCGACAGCGCCCTCTGGGAGTGCTGTTAATAACTGTACGGCGGGGAGGGAGGGCGGGCCCTTGGGGACAGTGGCAATAACTGTACGGGAATGAAAAAATTTCAGGAATGGCAGCACGACAAAATATATTTTCAGTGAATGAAGATGAATCGTGGCGGTATTTTCGGCAGAAGAAAACTCAGGGTTATAAAGCATTTTGGCACTGAGAATGAGCCCACAGTGAGATTTTAAATTTTGCATGCGAATTCCCTTCTTCCCTGCGGAAGAAGGGAAGGGTTCAAAATCAGTGAACGATATGTGTAAATTTGCTCTCAATCATCACCAGCCCCGACGCTGTTCGCACAAAGCGCGGCGCGGTTAAGTCATCAGTCATGATGTTAACCATCTGGAATAACAAGCCGGTGATATGTTTTTGCAAGTCTGCCGGGGCCTGCTGATTCAGTAATACTAACGTTAACGCGCTGCAATATTGCCGCATCTCTTCTGAGTCTATCGAATCCCTGCTGCGACAGGCTCTGTCATCACCTTTCTCCAGCGTGAGGCGTTTAATCAGGTGTTCTGGCAGTGGCTTGTCTAACAGAACTTTCAAGACTTCCAGTGCAGCGAGCAGACGACCGCACAGCGCCATGCGATCTGCAATATCATTACATTCAACCAAGGCATCGACATAGCGCACGCACGTATCCAGCACCTGAAAGAGATCGTGCGTGGTGCCGAGCGGCGTTTTCAAGAGGTTTGAGATCGCAGATTCGATAACTGGCTGAATGTCCACGATTTGATGATGGGCGGTTGTGTTACTATCGGTATTAGCCATAGCGTTGTTTCCTTAAAGCTGAACGTTGTGGTCAGACGCTCCGGTATGTGTTGCATCACTGCCGGGGCGTTGCTCTCATAAAAGACCTCATGATAGTGTGGTCTTTTGCAGGACTTAAAATGAGGGAATAGGTCAATACATGTCAATAATAATGCGTGAAAAAAAACCAAAAGGTGGAGGCAAGTCCCCACAATTTCAAATGCGCATTGATCCCGCCTTGAAAAAACAGCTCAATGAGGTTGCAACTGAAGAAGGAATTAGTCTGGCAAACTGGTTGAAGAACCTGGCGAGGGAGGCGTTAAAGGCAAGGGGAATTGAGCCGAAGGGATAAATTTGTGCGTGAAATGTTGAGTTAATTATATGTGTGATAAATGAAAAAAAGCTAAATTTCTATATTGTGAAGTTTTTAATGTGGCCATTACAAGTTTGATAAAATAGCTGAGGATTTGATGGAGTTGTGAGTAAATGAAGCTTTTTATTGTATGGTTAATGCAATCTTTTTTCTATCTTGTACCGATTATAGTCAGTGTTGTTGGCGCTTATTTTATTGTGCGATTTGTTCCATTTTACCCAATGGGGTTTGTGGTTGCCTGGGTCGGTATCGTTGCTTATCTTTATATAAGATATAGTAAGTGGGTATGAAACTAGAAAATTAAATTATCAATGGTGATTTGAAAAAAAATCAAAATTTGCTGTAAAGGTCTATAAGCTACATAGGCAGACTATCATTTCCACGAAAAATTCTGGCGGTGTTTTTTTGGTTTCACGAACCACACAATACATCAAACGGACCAAAATATCAGGTTTGAGTTTGCAAGAAAGCGATTATGGTTCCCAATCTGAAGGTAATGGAATCAGTAATTTATTTATTTTTTTATCTGGGTTGTGAGGACAATTTTTCATTAGGTTATGCATAGCATCCTTACAACGGGCATCCTCAACGGTGTACCCAGTTCGGCCTGTTTCAGGGCAAAGACAATCGGCTCTTCGGGGAATCGTGACTTTTTCATCGGCACCACCCTCGTTCAGGAGAGTGTTGATCATGCCAGAATTCTGTTTCTGAATGGAGCAGAATTTTGGGGTAGGGTCAGGGGGAATTTGTACCTAAATTCCCCACTTTACGAGCATATACAAGGGCGAATTGGGAAAAAACGCTGTAACCCTTGTCGGTACTAGCCTCAAGGGAGATAAGTGTATATGGAATTGGGAAGATGATGGAAATATTAGCAAGTGGATCAATGGTGGTTTATAAGGGCTCTTCGGAGCCCTTATAAATGATAGCTATATTTTCCAAACGGTATTATAAGCAAGTAAGGCTATTTCTTCTGTCTTGTTATTTATTTTTTCCTCATCCCAAGTATCAACATTCTTATTCTCATCGCAAAAGTTTTTTGTATAGATGAAATTACTCTTGTTATAAATTTCAATTTTCTTGGTGAAATCTGATGTTTTGGCTTGTAAATTCCCGTTAGATCCTAATGGAAGTAAGTTTCCTACCATGCCGATATAATGAAGACCTGACGCCTGAGGAGTTATATGTTCAAGCGTAATATCTAAAGGAACTACCTCGTCATTCCCTCGAATATTTCTTTCAATGGTAGCGTAAATATATTGTATCAACCTTCTGTTAGTGGTTTTTTTCTTGGTGTATTTTATTTCTTTAAATTTTTGCACAAACGTTGATTCTGGTGGTACACGATTTATTAGTTTTTCTTTTAATTCTAGCAGGACAGCTCTTGCCCCATGTTTATCTTTCGCCTCTAATAATCTTCTTGCAGCAAATGAGTATGTATTCTCAACACCTGATGGCCGCTGTGAGCCAATCGCGTTAAAGAGAAAATGAAATTTCTCAATCATTTTTAGAGTGCTTGATAATTCATTGTACCTAATCTTTTTACTGCTAAATGCTTCGAATAATGATAATAAGAAAGGCCGGCAGATGCTAACATTAAATATCTTGAGAGATAACAAGCTATAATAAATCTGTTTTGCGTGCTGTTCACGCCAATCATCAAATCTGGGGTCTAAAATTTTTGCGTATACACTTGCATCATTGCTGATTTTAGTAAGGAAACTTTCGCTATTTATTTCTCCTTCGATTATTTTTTGTTTGAATGATTTATATAGAGAGCCCTCACTAACTACAGCGTAATGACCACTCCACCAATGTCTGATATAATTTGTTAGTTTGAAATTTTTATTTCTGTCTGAAAACTCATTGATCATTTTATTCCACCCTTTCTCTGCGTAGTCAACAGGGTGAGATTTTCTCATATCGCTAAATATTTTATTTTTGATTAAATCAGCAGAGTCTAGATCCATACCTCTTGCATTAAGGATTTCAAATATAACATAAGCATCGTCTTCGTTGTCAACAATTACCCTTATTATTTTTATTTTTGTTGTTAATTGTTTTGCAACTGCTCTAATGAATTTTACAGTTGCCTGGCTGTCTACTTTTTCTGGTTGTACTTCAAGCTTTTCTACTATTGTTTCAATAGATGTTAATTTTTCGTAAAAGTAATTAAATGCTTGTTTTAAAAGCTCATCTTCTAAATTGTTTGTATTCTCAGTTGTCTTATTATAAAACTGGATGGCTAATTTAAAAAAATCACTATCTGATTGTCTGTCAAGTTTGAAATATTTATCTGACTCTTCATTATCATCCCCCTCATCTATGCTCACACCTTCAATATAGTTATCATAGAAGCTTTTTCCAATGCTTTCATTGTCTAGCTCTTTAAGTCTTTGGCAAATGGCGCAAATCAAGATGGTTATTATAGTTAAGCGTTGCTGTCCATCAACAATACTCAGTCTAAAACCATCTTCATTGCCAGCCAAAACGATTGTGCCGAGGAAGTATTCTTGGTGTTCAAACTTATCGTCTATTAATTTTATATTTGATAGGATATCAAACCAAAACTCTTGTAATTGTTCTTCAACCCACGAAAACTCCCTCTGATTTCTTGATACATAGTATTGTTTTCTTAAGGAAAATAAATTATCTACGGATAAGGGATGTGCTTTGAATTCCATGCCGGCTCCTATTGAATCGATTTGCAGTACAAAATCATCTATAACCCTATAACTTTTGAGATAATCTCCACCGCTCACTTCCTATGCACATACCTTTGCAACATTATGAAAATGAAAAAGTGTAAATTTCTTATACTTGATTCTACCTAGTAATACTCTTTCTTCAAGTAGGGGGTTCTTTAATTTTTTCATGTATATCTTAAAGAGTGGCACTCAGACGTGAGCCGCCACTGTCTACTTGGTTTTCCCGTTCTGTGACGATTTCTTTTCAGGGGAAATCCTCTCCTGCCAGTTTCACGTCTCAACGTTAATTGTTACGAAAACCACTCCATAAAGAGATTATTCGAATTACGCCAGCAGAAAGCCGCACTTAAAAGCCATATTCGATCCAAGTTGGAAAAAGCCGTCAGCGAAAAGCGCAGCCTGAACGATGAAGAGGGTAAGCAGTTCGACTAATTCCGCGCCCGGGCTGATGCGCTCGAAATAGAAATTACCGCATCGAAGTCATTGCCGAAGATCAGTGCAATCTGCCTGGCACGTCTGTTGAAGGTAAAAGCGTGAGCAACGATGAGCTGCGTCATTACATCATGACGGGTGATACCCGTTCCCTCAGTACGCTGGTTCCGGCTGAGGGCGGTTATACCGTGGACAAAGAGATCAAGCGCCAGCTGCAGGATGAAAGCGTAATGCGCTCGATCTCCACGGTGAAGACCACTAAAACCAACTAATACCAAAAACTGGTGTCAGTGGGTGGCACTACCGTTAAGCGTGGCTCCGAAGGTGAAGCACGTACCGAAACCAGCATACTGAAGATGGCGCGCGCTGATATTGAGCTCAACCCGATCTACGCCTACCTGTGTAGTGGCACCCAATCAGCAGGGGTGATATTCAGGGTTTTGGTACTCAAAATGGTTGGAATGCAGAATTCACGAAAAAAATGGCAGATTGGGCTGATAAGGTTGCTGCAGGTGGACGTGTTCAGGTGAAACATCCTGGATACCTTTCAGAGAATATGCAGGCAGAGTTGCGTTCGCTACTCGAATGATATGATCGCTTTACTACACGTAAAAGCACTACTATGCTCTGGTGCTTTTTTATTTGTTCACTTCACGATGTATAAACATCCGTATAAATTTTAATAAAAAAAGGCACTTCCCCATGCCAGTCATCACCTTTTAATTCAATAGCATAGCTGATGGTTATATTATTTGATGCTAGGAAGGGTGCCCGGCTTACGCCGGGCGGGCTTTTTACGCTATCTATGCAAAACATAAGAAAGGCAGACTGCTAAAAACACTGCTAAAAGCGGAGCAACTCCGCCTCCAGCGAATGCCGTAAACAGCACAGCGATTACTTGTGCACGCTTAGACAGCAGGTCTGAGCCCATAATAGAGTCGAACATAATACCTCCATCATGGTTCCTGCCGTCTCTTAATGAGTTGGGAGCAAGAGTCCAGACCCGTGACGCTTTTAGTGTTGATCCAGCGACTTTGGCCGCCACGACCCAACTGGAAGTTTAGGCCTTTCGGCCAAACCGTTACTCCAGAATACTTACTAAAAGTATCCTATAGAATTATTTCTCTTACCAGTTATTGTAAGTTTTTGATATTTGGTGGCCCCTGCTGGGTTTGAACCAGCGACCAAGCGATTATGAGTCCCAATTCGAAGCTAGTGAAATCAGTAACTTACTGATTTTGTGGTTTATTTAATGCCAAATAGTGTTGAATACTGATGCATACTACCGCGCTCTGCTGCCACTTTGCTGCCATCTATGCTGGTGTTTGATAAAAGCAAAAATTTTTAGGTATATGTCATGAAAGTCATCTTAAAACCTAAGATGGATTGATTTTATTTCAAAACTGAAATATAAATTTATAAATTTTTACACTTATTCATTGGGGTGATTGATGTCTACTAGTGACGTGATTGCTGGCATAGGACTGGTTGTCTCTGCACTTTCTTTTCTTCTATCGATTAAAAGCTATTCTGTTTCACAAAAATCTTTATCCATTACAAAGCAACAAAACGATGAAAGAAGTTTAGGGATTTCATTATATTACATGAATGCATATAAATGGAAAAAAGATAAGGAAGTTTATGTTTCTTTCGCACTGAGATTTACAAATAACAGTACACAGGCTGACGCTATTTCAAAAATTGAACTACACATTGAGTATCGTGATAATAATAATGTAGTTGGAAAAATAAAGCTTAATCCTGATACTCTTGTCACTCCTGTCAATCTTAAAACGTACTCAGAGATTTTAAGGCCACCTCTAAACCTGACAGAAAAAAATGCTAAATTAGGTTGGGTTACTTTTAAACTCCCTTCTTTTTTGAAAGAAAACTTATTGATCGATCTTTACGAAATTGTTGCTGAGACTATTGATAATAAAAAAATATCTATTGATACACATATTGTTAATGAGGTTTAGATGAAAAATAAAGTTGCGATTAAAGCGGAAAGTTATTTCGAATTGGTTGGTGATGGTGCAATTGCTAATTCAAGAACGGCAGATGGAAAGCTAATACCTATTTTAATTCTTGATTCTACAAAAAAGAAAGAAATAGAATATTTAGTTAAGATGCACAGCGCATCAGATGCTGGGGACGTTACATCGATATGGGCTATTAAGAGATTTGATCATAAGTTTGTAACTTTGGTTTTATACTTTACTAACCCAATTGAACTGGAGGTTGCTATATCATTTAATGTACTTAAACACTCTAACCTAATTGAAGGGATATTAATATCGAAAGCTGTTTACATACAACCAGGAACTCCAGGGGATAGGGTTAGGCATAATATTAATGCCCCAAAGTTACTTGTTGAAATTCCGGCTAGAACTACTTTTGAACATTGGGATGAAATATTGAAGAAAGCTGTTAGAAAAAAGCTTAAAAAAGAGGGTGTTGGAAGGAAAGTGTTAAAGGAAGCTGTAGATGATTACATTTCAGTTCGAAGGGATGTATGGGGGAGGCGGCTGAAATAATCATATTAAAGTTTATAATTTTTAGCTTATTTTTAAATTTTAATATGACTTAAAGGATTAAACAAAATTGCTTCCGATAGATGATCGGGCGCAAAATGTGCGTAACGCATTGTGACTTTGATATCTGTATGCCCAAGTATTCTCTGAAGAACAAGGATATTTCCACCATTCATCATAAAATGAGATGCAAAAGTGTGCCGTAATACATGCGTAAGCTGCCCAGCAGGCGTCTCGATGCCTGCACGTTGCATGGCTTTTCTGAATGCTGAATAACATGGTTTAAACAGCAACTCTGCTTTCCTGCATGATGGTAGCTCAGTTTGTAATTCTTCTGTTATTGGCACAGCTCGGTTTCTCTTGCCTTTAGTTTTTACATAAATGATCTGACCGGCTCGGATTTGGTTTCCCTTTAAGCCTTCAGCCTCACTCCATCGAGCGCCAGTTGCCAGGCAGATTTTCACAATAGTAGCTAGGTCTTTGGAGCGACTATTCTTACATTCTGCAAGGAGTGATCTGATTTCTTCTAAAGTGAGATATGCCATCTCCGATTCACTGATTTTGAATTCGCGCACATTCTCTAGCGGATTAGGTGCGATCCATTCATCCAACCGGCGCAGTTCATTGAACATCGCTCGGAAGTAAGCTAATTCTAAATTCACTGTGCGAGGCGTGACCGCTTTCACTCGACTGGATCGGGTGATTTTGCCGCTTAACCGTTGCTCACGATATGATGCGAAAATTTTTGCGTTGAATTCTGTAGCCAGTGGATTTCCCATCGCTTCACAGGCGAAAGCCATCGTGGTTCTTCGTTTTTCACCATCTGCTAATGTGATACCATGCGTGTTGAACCACAATTCAACCAGTTCAATTACCCGCCGCTTATCTACCTTCTCTCCTAGCCACGGTTTATCCTGAGCCTGCTCTTTTACGAACTTCTCATAAGATTGCGCTTCCCCCTTGGTTGCAAACTGGCGGCGAATTCTCTTGCCGTCTCGACCATTGGGAAAAACTTGAACCTGCCATTTTCCATTACTTAATTTATTTACAGCCATAATTAGAAGGGTATTCCTTCATCAATTATAAATGCCAAGTCAGGTGAATCTGTCGGGACTCTATATGAACCTTTTCCATTTGAAAATTTATAGAATTTATTTCCATCTTTATCTTTGACTATTCCATCTAAAAACCCAAGATCAGTTCCATTTTTCGTATACCAATTTCCAACCAATTCATTGATAGCATAAAACATTGATTGTGTTCCTAGATCCTCTCCCTTTGATGTATGGCTTTGTGACATTGTTTTATTAGTGGGGATATTGTTTGAGTTTAAATGCTTTATTTTTTCTTCTAACTCTTTAATTGCTTGTAAGATTAATGTATTTTCTTGACTTAATATTGTTTTCTCACCAACTTGCGCAGGTTGTATCTTCAGAAGTTGAACGACAGAGTTGACGTCATTTTCATCATGATTATAGGTGGTGTTTATTGCTTGAGATAAATTTTGAACATTTTTCTGCGCATTGTCAATTCTTAATAAGCTATCATATTCGCAATATCTAAATGCCTGAACATCGAAAGGACTAGTTGTTTTATTGTCTTTGATTAAAACAGTCTTTTTGTTAAATGCCTGCCGGAGGCCTAACTCATACATTACATTAGGATTTCTGCCGCTTAAATCACAGATTGCTAAATCACACTCAACTATTTTTTTAAGTATATCTAGAACAATAAAGTTAGACGCGGTTACATCATCTGCACGAACTACCTTAAAACCTGATTTCTCACATGCTGGTTTGATAATATGATTGTAGACTCTCAAAAAATGTCCAGGTTCATAACCATCCATGTCCGCAATAGGCATAATTATGAAGCAAGTTTTCTCGGGTTTACTATCTACTGAGACTTTATCAGAGTGATTTGATTCAGACACAGATTCTCCTTAAAAATATGTAGTTTTTGTTATTATTTTTCCAAGCACCTCTATGTCATCAGTTTTGCACTCAAACGATGACTTGCCGTTCTCAACACGTATTTTTCCGCCGGGGAAACGCACTAACTCGCGAATGCTCACAAGTTTGTCGATCTCAATGAGCCACAGCCCATCGACAATTTCTCCTTGATAGGTATCGACAAGGTAAGTGTTTCTATCTGCGCTAATTACAAACGGGGCACTTAAACCTTCGGGTAGTGATGCTCTATCCAGAATGAAATCATCCATGGCCTTCAATATCCCATTTGAGATTTTTTTATGTGTCGCAATCACAACTCGAGATTCCTCCACTTCCATAAAGCGTGCACCTTTACCTGTAGTAAGCCAGGTAAGTGATGCTCCTGTTTCCATATGGCAGATGATTACCCAGTCAGCGGGGAAGGTATCGCGGGCTGAACGGTTGGCTAGCGTGCTTTGCGAGACTCCCAAATGGTTGCATAGCGCTTGACGGCTGCTGAATCCGTAAGCCTCAACTAAACGAAAAATCACGTCTTTACCGCCTCGGTTACTCTCTACCGCTTCACGAACTACCTGTGCATTGTGGCGATTTGTGTTTTCTTTCGTTGACATATCCGTTTTGTGATCCTACTCTTTGGGCTGTGATTAGATGAATAGCGTTTAATAGTGATATCTAATACCTAAACTGGGGAATACTGCATCATGACTCGTAAACTTTCAATGCGCCCTTCAATCAATCTCGTGATTACAGAACCGTACATTACTGTCGAAGAGTTCTGCCGTCGCACTGGTTACAAGGAAGGCACCGTGCGCCAGATGTACCGCGAGAACCGTTTGCCCATCAGGAAGAAGGAGGGCTTAAACGGGCTTATCGAAATCAACATGGTTGCTCTCACTATCGAAGCCGCTTCTGGCTGCGAAATCACAATGCAGGGTTGATGTATCCATATTGGGATATAGAAAGGGATTAATCATGTTTGATTTTCGTGTGTCCACACATAACCACTTTGACGAGGCCTGCCGCCGGTTTGCCCTGTCTCACAATATGAAAGAGCTGGCACTTTCCGCTGGCATGAACGCGCAGACCCTGCGCAACAAGCTGAACCCTGAGCAGCCGCACGAATTGACCGTCAAGGAAATGATCTTACTTACTGATCTGACCGAAGATTCAATTTTAGTGGATGGCGCACTGGCACAACTACATTGTTTGCCTTGCGTACCGGTGAACGAACACGCCGACGATAAGTTGTCAGCCTACGTGTTGAAGGCAACAGCAGAAGTGGGGCAACTTGCAGCCGGTGCAATGAATCAGGATGCGTTGAGCACTTCCTGTCGCCGCAGTCTATTGCAGAGTGTTAACAACGGCATTCGCTGTCTGACACTTGCGGCAATCGCTGTGCAGGCCCGCATACATTCCAATCCCACTATGGCATCAACCGTAGACGCGATCAGCGGCCTCGGCGCATCCATTGGCCTGAGCTGAGGGACTGCTAATGATTTCACTGGCATCACGTCTTAAGCGTCAAAGTCCGTCATTAGCTTACGGCAACGGCTGGATCATGGGTGAGAACGGCAAACCCTGGCATCCGTGCAACAGCCAAAAGCAACTGCTGCAGGGGCTGACCAGCAAACGCAAACCCGCCGGTTTCATGGCGCGTTTATTCAGGGAGGTAACATGCAGCGAGTAACAGGTAACACAACCGCACAGCAAGGCCCGGCATCTTTTGCCAAAACTCATTCAACGGGCAATCGTGCTGATGCTATTAACAAAATGTCGTTTGATGAGTTTCGGAAAAGCTGGCGGCAGCAGCGTGACAATAACGCTAACCCGTCGCTGCGTTATTTCAACCGTCAGAATGACGAGTTTAAATTTTGCGTGTTAACCCTGGCTAACCGCGAAAATCCTAAAACCTTTTCACAGGAGGAGATCGGAAAGCCGTTTGAATACTTCGACGAATACCGCCGCGAATTAATCATCATGGCAATGAATAAAATGGCGCGCTGGGGAAAAATATTACCCCGACAGTTTTCTACCGCAGACTGTTTTTTACCTGAGTAAATAAGACTCAAAAAATTAATGGCGTAAACCCGCCGGGCATTCTTTTGCCCTGAATCTTGAGATTAGAAACATGAGAAATACCGAAACCCGTAATTTTGAAGCCGACGCAGACACGCTTAATGCACTGCTGAGCAAGGCCAAAACTGAACAGCGCAGCGATGATGCACTGGCTGTATCAATCCGCATTGCGGCGCTGGTCATCCATGCCCGCAAGCACGAAATGACCGCGCCGGAAATCATTGAGCTGTTGGATAAAGAGGCAGAGCGTTTTGAGCATCAGGCGCGGGAGCTGCACTAATGGCCGATTCAATGGATTTAGTTCAGGCACGCGTTGAGGAAGAGCTGCAGCGCAATCTCGCTAACGCACGTCGCCAGCCCGCCGGGGCTGGTGAATTCTTTTGTCTGGCGTGCGATGAGGCGATACCGGAGGCACGTCGCCGCGCCGTGCAGGGCGTTACCCACTGCGTTACCTGTCAGGAAATTAACGAGCTGAAAAGTGCCCACTACAAAGGCGGTGCTGTATGAGTACGATCCTCAAGTGGGCGGGCAACAAAACCCGCCTCATGCCTGAGCTGCTTGCTCATCTGCCGCAAGGGCATCGACTTGTTGAGCCGTTTGCCGGTTCCTGCGCGGTGATGATGGCTACGGATTACCCGGCTTATTTAGTGGCTGACGTTAATCCCGACCTGATTAATCTTTACCGCCAGATTAAAGAACACACGCGCCCGTTTATCGTAGTGGCGATGAGCCTGTTTACCCAAAACAAAAGGGCAGAGGATTATTACCGCATCCGCGAAGCGTTTAATCATGACCCGGCTGTACCTCTGCTCGAACGTGCCGCACATTTCCTTTACCTGAACCGCCACGGCTATCGTGGCCTTTGCCGTTATAACCGTAAGAGTGAATTTAATATCCCTTACGGAAACTATTCTGAACCCTATTTCCCCCTGGAAGAAATAGAAACGTTCGCAGCCAAAGCCCACCGTGCAACGTTTGTCTGTGCCGATTTCCGCGAGACGCTGAGCATGATACAGACCGGCGACGTCGTTTACTGCGATCCGCCCTATGACGGTACGTTTAGCGACTACCACGCAGGCGGATTTGATAAGGCCGCGCAGCAGGACTTAGCCAGCATGTTAACCAGCGTGTCAGAGCGCTGCCCGGTCATCGCTTCAAACAGCGATACCGACTTTACACGCGCGCTTTTTAATGCCTACGAAGTGACCAGCGTCAGGGCTGCCCGCGCGGTTGGTGTGGCTGCAGGTGACGGCAAAAGCGCGGCAGAAATCATCGCCGTTCGTCGTCCTGCATCTGCCTGGGCTGCAGGTGAGGCCGCTGCATGATGGAGCAGTACGCTTACCCGTGGAATACACCACGGGAAGCCATCGCCAGCCCTTATCCCACCTATGAGGAAATGCACAGCCGCAGTCAGATGATTGCGGCTTTAGTGCGTGCGCAGGAGCTGCTTGAGCAGCAACCGACGCTGATTCAAATCGACGTCAAACGTCGCATGAGCGAGCTGGAAACATCACAGGGCATTGCCCGCGCCAATGCATACTTAACGAAAACTTTCGTCGAGCGCACATTGCCGCGTGTTGAATGCGTTAATGAGCAGTACCGGGTTAAGACTATGGACGCCAGCACCTTTAATCTGCTGGCGCATAACGCTCCGAAAGAGACTGGCGCGGCGCGTGCCGGCGGCCAGTTGTGGGAGCTTATGAAGCGTTTTAACCGCCTGGCGGATATGTCGCGTGCGGATGTGGATTTGCTGGCCGGTGATATTGCCAGTTTCATTCTGGCCGAGCTGGTACAGGCGCACGCGCAGGCAGCTGATGAGTCAGATTATAAATACACGCACCGCGTCTACATGACAGCGGCGGCCATCACACGTGAATTTAATCAGACGCCACCACTGTGGGATAAGGTGACGTCCCGTTTTTTTGATCCCGAAGAAGTCGCGCCCGCTGTGCTGCGTATGCAGACTGAAAAATGGTGGACGGGGCGACTGCGCCGTGTGGCGGCCTCATGGCGGGAACACCTGCAGATTGCCCTGGCTAACGTCAGCAAAAAACACACCCCCTACGCCAGCAGAATGACGGTTTCAGAATGGCGGGAACAGAAACGCCGCACCCGTGAGTTTTTAAAGGGCATGGAGCTGGAAGACGAGGAAGGCAACCGCATCAGCCTGATTGAGAAATACGACGGCAGCGTGGCAAATCCGGCAATCCGTCGCTGTGAGCTGATGACCCGCATTCGCGGCTTTGAAAATATCTGTAATGAGCTGGGCTATGTCGGCGAGTTTTACACGCTGACCGCGCCGTCACGCTATCACGCCACAATCAAAATCGGCCATCGCAACCGCAAATGGAATGGTGCTAGCCCGGCAGACACGCAGCGTTACCTCTGCAGCGTCTGGCAGCGTATACGGGCAAAGCTGCACCGTGATGACATTCGAATCTTTGGCATTCGCGTTGCCGAACCCCACCACGACGCAACGCCACACTGGCACATGCTGATGTTTATGCGTCCCGAAGATGCGGATCAGGTGCGCCAGACAATCCGTGACTATGCCTTTCAGCAGGACAGCAACGAGCTGACCACGGATAAAGCCCGTAAAGCGCGCTTTCATGTCGAGGCTATCGATCCGGAAAAAGGCAGCGCTACGGGGTACGTGGCTAAATATATCTCTAAGAATATTGACGGTTACGCGCTGGATGGCGAACTGGACGACGAAAGCGGCAAAGAGCTGAAAGAAACTGCCCCCGCTGTTTCTGCCTGGGCGGCCCGCTGGCACATCCGCCAGTTTCAGTTTGTCGGTGGTGCGCCGGTTACGGTTTACCGCGAGCTGCGCCGCATGGGTGACACCGACACCGCCCACGGCCTCAGCGTGGAGTTTGCCGCTGCGCACGACGCGGCCGACGTGGGCGACTGGGCGGCATACGTTAACGCGCAGGGCGGCCCGTTCGTGCGTCGTGATGAGCTGGCCGTGCGCACATGGTATCAGCCGGGCGATGAGCTGAATGAATACGGTGAGGAAACAGTGCGCATCAAGGGCGTCTACGCAACTGAGGTTGGCGCAGACACCCCGATTTTAACCCGTCTGGCACAATGGAAGATTGTTCCGAAACGTGCCGTTGATTTTGGTTTTGACCTTCAGGGCGCGTCCGCGCCCTCTCGGAGTTCTGTCAATAACTGTACGGGGCGTTTGAGATCCAAGGATTCAAACCCGCCGGAAAGTGTGGAAGAAATCGATCTCAAAGGGATGAGCCCTAGAGAACGGCGACGAATGCTGGCCCGACTGAGAGCAGAAAAGCCGGATAAAAAACACCTTGTGCTGCGGCGGCCAGACAAGATAGAGACGGCGTGTGATAACGTGATCGGCCAGGTCAGAGATTTAAGCGGCGAAACCATCAGTCGCGGTCTGGCCGTGCGCCTGATAGGTGGTACACAGACAGAAATTGCGGGAAAAATGTTCCGCAGCACCTGTTACGGCGACTTAGTTCGGCCGTTCAGGAACAAAAATGGCACTTCACGCAAAGACGAAATACTGAGCCGTTTCAACAGCCTTGCTGAAAGTGTTAAAGCGGCCAACTTACTTAAAGCAGAAAGCAAAGCGCACAAAAAGGAAGGCTAAAAGTAAAAAAACATTTCACTTTAAGAACTCTCTAATATACTGTGTTTATGTACAGTTGTTTGTAGGGAGAAAATGTAATGCAGGATTATTTTTTTGAGTCTTTGAAGTTACAACGAATTGATTTATTTATTAAATTAGTCGCATCAAGTGATTGTAGTGAAGATGAAAAGAGTTTAGCGATCCAGTGGGTGTCTGAGCTGACCGACGAGCTCATGAAAAAGGTCAGAACCCACGAATATGCCCGCTCTATGGAAGTTTCTGAGTAAAAACGTTATGAGAATGGATATAGCCATCAAATCAACTCAGTTAATGCCGATAAGATAGTAAAGAGGCCGCCGCGCTTTTTTAAATATCAAGGCTCTTGAAAATGAAACTTCATGTAGTGCCTACTTTTATGAAGGGGCACTACATGTGCTCATCAGTATGCGTTAAGACAGAAACATCTTGCGCAATTGATGTCAATGAACTTAAGTTAAGTAACGCAACCAACACGCAGAACGATTGTCCTATTCGTAAGGCATTTGCCGTTGTTGTTGCTGGTGTCGAAGTGTACACTTCCGCGCCATCTAGAAGGAGGGTGGGTTATGTCAGGCATCACCGCATTTACTTTGGGTAATCCCGTTGAACGTTTGGCTAGAGTTCTGAAAGAGAACCAAGACAAGCTCAACTTGAGTCGAGATGGGTTTGTGACCGTTGATTTGTCAAACGAGGAGACACTAAAAGCTATCAAAAATCAGGTAGATAAGCTTGAAGGTGTCAAAACGAGCACTGTTAAAACAAGAAGTTTCAGAAACAGATAATGGCTACGTTACTTTTAGCTGTCATTCTTGTTAGTGGTTTTGTGTACGTTAACCTCTCACTTTCAACGCGTTACAGATATAAGCGTTCCAATGGTTGGGACGCTTATTTTTTTGTCGCTGCGTGGGGGATTGTCTTTTTTCTAGCTGGTGGGCTCCTGACTTTCATACTAAATTTTAGTGGTGGATTCCGTTTCGTTTCCAATCTGTTAAAACTTACTCCAGAAAGTTTCAGTGGGATGCTATCCACCACAACCGACAAAGCCCAGAGAATCAATGAAATCAAACAGATAGCGTGGGTTGTGATTTCTATTTTGCTGGCGGCTCTTTTTGGCTGGTTGAATAAAAGGCGTACGTCGAAAGGTGATCGCCGATGGGATGCGCTAGCAAAAGCTGTAGGAAACAACGTTTTTGAATCACTGCTAATGGAAGCATCGGCAAGACAATTCCCTATTATAGTTACGCTGTCTTCTAGAAAAATTTATGTAGGATTGGTTACTTGTCCAGCGCTTGAGAATGGTTCATCAGAGCATCTTGCAATACTCCCTATGCTCAGTGGATACCGGGATAAAGATGACCTAACAATTAGTATCACAACTAATTACTATCAACATTACCTCGACAGCGGTGTGATTGGTGGTATGTCTCGCCTAAATATACAAGATTTTCGTGTGTTAATACCCAAAGATGAGGTAGAAACGATTTCGTTCTTCGATACAGACACATACAACAAATTTAAAGAAGATGAAGAGCGCGATAAGAAAGACTCAAGTAAATTAGGTAATAAAAAACCATTTGTACGTAGGAAAAGAGCCCAAAGCGGATCGGATGATAGTAGTGCATGACTATGCTGCATGAATTCGCATGATCCCAAAAGGATCGTTTACCCTCTGGCCCGCCAATACTGGCGGGCTTTTCCATAGGTCATGCACCTGCATGAAAACCACTACTTAAAGCGGGCAGGCGTGGCGGGGCTACGAGCGCGCGCCACGACGTTTAGGCCATGACCATGCGGCCCGATTTCTGGTCCGCTGCCGTGTGATGTGGTTTCGAATGGCCTGCTCGACGGTTGAGGGGACAGTTGCGACAGGAGGCGTTACAGGCGCAATGGCAGGGTGCTGGAAATTCATAGTCGTTACGGTTAAAGTTTAATCATGTTGGTGACTGCTGGGTGTTGGTATGGATACAACCGAACAACTAAACGGAATGTATTTTTATGGCGGACTTTCTAACCTGTCTGCCGGTGAGCTTTTTTTCTGGATTATGGTTGATGTAACAGCTGAGCATTTTACGGGTGCCAAGGATGTTATAGCCGGAGCTGCGGTTTACGCGGGTAGTAACCAGATTACAGTCAGAGGTAAACCGGGAGACGCAACACCTGGTACAAGCTATGCATCTCAATACTCACGACGGTTATTAAAAGATATTCATCTGCCTTTCAGGCTGCCAACCTTCATACATTCGCCAGTACCCGGCAACCAATTAAGAATTAAGATGTTGATGACTCAAAAGTTATCAACCTTTACAGGCAGGACAATACCCGTTATAGGTTGGTTTGTCTTAGCCGCTGACGTGGCGCAGATAAGCTATGAGGCAACAGTAAAATATAATCAGATTGTCAGTAAGGGGGACAGGTTATGGTAAGGGATGAAACAGAAAAAGCTGTTTTCGATCTCGTTGAGACTTATAACGCGCCCAGCATATTTACCTTAAAGCGGTTTAAGTTAACGAACGATACTGACCTTAATGAAGATTTTAGAATGGATCCGATAGACGCTTATGATTTATTACAACAGTTTGCTGATAAGTTTTCAATTGATCCTAAAGAAATCGACTTTGAAAAATATTTCCCTCAAGATAATGGTAAGGCTTCAAAACCGCTGTTGATTCAGACTTTGATTGACTCGGCAAGAAAAGGTTGCTGGGTGGACTTTAAATAAAGTGCTGAGTTTTTTATTTATATCAATTTCTCTGGGTGAGTTTAAAGAGGGTCTATGGAATTACAAGCTAATGCTAGGACATTAACGAATGTGCTTTCTGTTAATAAAAAATATGTAGTGCCGAGGTTCCAGCGTGAGTATTCATGGGGGAAGGAACAGGTTGATGAGTTGTGGTCTGATGTAATATCTAATATAAAATGGGATTCTGGCTCTAAATCTTATACGTATAATGAATATTTTATCGGGGCATTGGTGTTAGTTGGTCAAGAAACAAGTTCTGAGTTGATGATTGTTGATGGTCAGCAACGTTTAACTACACTGACTATATTGTTATCTGCTCTGTGTGAAAGGTTTAAATCCATTGGTGAGATAGCTGTTGCCCAATCTATTCATAGCAATTATATCTCTGGCGTGGATGATGATGGGAAAGAATTCTTTAAGTTAGTGAATGAAACGCCAAAGCCTTATTTTCAGAATAACATACAACACATAACCAAAGGGAACGAGTCCCCAGAAACTGCAGAAGAGAAAAACTTACATTCAACATACAATGAAATATTCTCCTTCATGAGTTCTGATAGTCTATGTGGTTCGTTTCAAATTGATAGTAGCGAATTTGACTACATAGATGCTCTTAAAGCTGTGCGTGACCAAGTTCTGCGATTCTTGAAAGTTATTTATATAACGGTCAATGAGGAAGATGAAGCATACACTATATTTGAAACCTTAAATGCAAGAGGTATGAATCTAAGTTATGTTGATTTAATTAAGAATAAGATTTTTAAAAAACTTAATAGCCATCATCCAGATGATCACGCAAAGAGAAAGTGGACAAAAATAAGACAAATAATTGCAAGTAGGAATGGTGTTGGTTCAATTGAAACATATATTCGCCATTGGTGGGTTTCTAAATATTCATATGTCAGTGGGGATACTCTATATAAGTCTTTTTTGGAGAAGTGGAAGAGTGGTGAAATTGATGCTGCATCTTTTATAGATGAGTTAAAAGAAGATGCAGAGATATATGTTATGATCTCATCGCCGTTGGAACAGGATTTTCCAGAATCAGAGCTTAAGCCTGTACTTAGAGCACTTCAAGCATTAAAAACGTTCAATATAACTCAAAATAAGCCATTTTTGCTTTCACTATTTAGAGCTAGGCGTGATGGAAAGTTAAAACTGTGCGATATGAAAAAAGCTGTTCTCTCAATCGAGAGATTTCACTTCATGTTTAACGCAATATGTTCTTTGCGTCCATCGGGCATTGAAAGTACATATGCAAAAGCGGCACGTTCCTTAGTTGAAAAAAAAGCGACTAAAGTATCAAATCGCAAAACTATCAACTCTTTGTTAGAAATGCTTGAGAAGAGAAAGCCGAGCATTAATGAGTTTATAACTAATTTCGCTTCATTACGTTTTACTAATAAAGAAATAAAAAATAAAAAGTTAATTCAGTATATTTTTAATAGGCTGGAGCTTCATTATGTTAACACTGGTGAGTATATGCCCGATTCCTTGACTCTGGAGCATATTATCCCTCAGAGTGAACTGGGATTTAGTGATTCTAATTCTTTTAATGGTTATATTGGTAACTTGCTGCCACTTTCAAAAGAGCTTAATGAGAAGGCTGGTAATAAATCACTCAAAGAGAAAATACCAATTTATAAGCAATCAAAATTTGCGCTTGTAGGAGAGTTCTTGAGGAAATATGAATCGACTGATTATGAATCTTGGGGCCCTTTTTTGATTTCTCAGCGTGGTATCGATTTGGCAGAGCTTGCATATACCGATGTGTGGAAGTTTGGTAAAAAAACAGACTCTAACAAAGCTGATGAAGAAACTAGTATAGGCATAAATATAGTAAATGGGGCGTTCAGATATCATGAGCCGCCTGAAGGTGGCAGTTTTTTATACATACCTGAACCTGACAATTGATTCAAAAGGGCTGCGCGGCAGCCCTTTTTCCTAAAGCTCGTATGTCTTAAAATTTACTACATCATGATCCAACCATTTATTTAACTCTTTCATTCTTTCTTGAAGTGGAATTAGTTCATTGCGAACAAATACCTTACTTGCTTTCTCAATGTCACCAAATCCGCCCGTATTGTTGGGGATGATTCCCATCAGCTGCGGCGGTACCCGGTGCACTGCCAGCATATCGTCACGGCTCACGTTTTTTATATTCAGGAATTCATCCTTTGCCGCAACCTCTGACAGCGGGATGATCTGAATACCGTCTTTTTTGCCGGTCGGCGAGTACATAAACAGATTGCGGAAGTTGCCGGGGCCTTTAGCGCTTTTCATTGCCTTGCGCATGGCGTCAACATCTTCCTGATTCTGCGCCGGGTCTGTCACGTACATGATGAAACCGGCGTGACTGCCGTTCAGGTAATACTTACGGCGAAACAGCGTGGCCGACTCATTGAGCAATATGGACGGGATGGCCGACAGATAACCGGGCAGGCCGTAAACTTCCTGATTAAAGTCCGGCTCCATCAGGTGAAATACGCTGCCTGCCGTAAACTCATAGGGCTGCGTGTTGAGGCCGTATTGCACGAACCAGTAAGTGTCTAAATCCGTGCCGCGCCGCGTGTATTTTGCCAGTGACGGCTCAAGGCTCAAGGTATTGCCGAGGCGTGACGTGCGGCGCTCCAGGTAAGCGTTACCAAACACCAGATAATCCTGTGCAAACCGGGTAAAAGCCTGCTGACTTAACAGCGGGTGAGGAACAAAGGTACTCGCCAGAATGTTACATTTCACGCTGAGGGCTGAGCTGTGGTGCACAGCCGCGCGGAACGTACGCGCCAGCCCCTCAAAACTCACGGGCGGCTCATACCAGCGGTCATTGATGACGCATTCCACGTAGTCCAGTATTTCGCGGCGATCCAGTACCGGGATCGGGTCACCAAAGGTAAACGCCTCTGCCGCCGGTGCGCCCGTCATCTTGTCCTGTCGCGGCACGGGCTGCGTGCGTGCGCGGTTTCTGCGTTTGCTCATTAAAACATCTCCATAATGTTACGTTTACCTGCTGCCTCGCCCTGCAGCGGTTCGTTAGCCAGTGCGTGCATGACCGCCCAGGCTAAATCCGCGTGGCTGGCTTCTTCGCTGCGGCTGGCTTCGTAGGTTGGGCGGTTGCCGCTGGCCGTGGTGGCGCGTCGGATTGCCATGAATGACTGCGCAATGTCGAGGTGGCCGGCGTCAAACTCCAGGCGCTGATGGCTTATGATGTCGTAAGCCTTGAGCACCAGGGCGTTTTTGACGTTGGGGTTATAAACAAACTCTTTCACCTGCGGGAAAAAGGCTTTCACGTTTTCATAGACGCCAAGGCCGACGCCGGTCGAGTCAATGCCGATGTAGGTCACGTTGTACTGTTTCGTCAGCGCCCTGATGGCGTCGGCCTGCGCGCGGAAGTCCATTCCGCGCCACTGGTGCCGCTCAAGGATGCGGAACTTACCGCCCGACACGGCAGGCGGCGCGATAACCACACAGCCCGCGCTGTCGCCGTTTTGCGTGCCTTTGGCCGGGTCATAACCGATCCATACTTCGTTATAAGCAAAGGGGCGCAGGGCAAAGGCTTCGAAGTCCTGCCACACTTCCCAGCTGTCAACCATGCACGACTGCAGCATGGTCAGCGGGAACACCGACGCCAGATCGTCCACAAACTCACACATCAGCAGGTTCTGGTATTCCGGCGGACTGTACTCAAGGCGCAGCTGGTCGAGGTCAAAGAGGTTACAGCCACCGCTTACGGCGTCCTCAATCGTGACAATCTGGCGAAACTGGCCGTCGTCGCAGTACCGGCCCCGCGAAAGGTTGCCATGCGTCAGATCGATATCAACGCGCTCGGCTTTGGCACGCCCCCGGTTAAACAGGGCGCCAGACCAGAACGGATAGGCGCTGTGCGTAAGACTGGACGGCGTTGAAAAGTAGGTCTGTCGCCATTTTTTATGCAGCGCCATGCCCGACGCCACTTTACGCAGTTCCTGAAATCTCGGTATCCAGAAATATTCATCCAGATAGAGGTTACCGTGATAACTCTGCGCGGTGCGGGCGTTGGTGCCGAGGAAATACAGACATGCGCCGTTAGCCAGCGTCATCGGGTCGCCTTTCAGGTCTACGTCAGCCTCGCGGGCAAACTCAATGATGTACTGTTTGAAAACGTGCGCCTGCGCCTTACTGGCGGATAAAAATATCTGGTTGCGTCCGGTGGTCAGCGCATCTATCAGTGCCTCGCGGGCAAAATAGAATGTCGCACCAATCTGGCGCGACTTGAGCACGTTCCTGATACGGTGCTTGTTTCCGACTTCCCACCAGTTGCGCTGATAGCCGAACATCGAAGCGTGAAAAATTTCCTGTAACTTTTCGATCTGCTCGTCGCTGAACACGTTCTTTTCCGGTGGCGTGCGCGGCCCTTTGTTGCGGTTCGCCACTTTGGGATTGAGATCGGCCTCATTGCCGCCGTTGTTGAATTTGCCAATACGCGCCTGCTGCACAGCCTGGCGGCTTAACAGGTCAATTTCCTTGTAGTCCTTACCTTCTTTGTCCTCTTTCATGACCAACTGTGTGTAGCGCGCGGCGGTGGTGAGCTGCATCTGGTCAAGCGGGCCATAGTCGCCCCACCTGTCGCGTTTTTTCCAGCTGTGAACGGTTGCGGGTTTCTCTCCCAGCATTTCAGCAATGCGGGCGATGCGGTATCCCTGAAAGAACAGCAGCAAAGCCTGTCTACGGGGATCGAGGTCTGCGGGGGCGATTGTCGTTGTCATGGCCCCAAAATACGGCCCGCCCGTTTCCTTTTCCGCCGCCCGTGATTGTGTGAATTACGGTACAACGCTGCCGCGTTGTTTCAGTACCCCTCTCGCCGCAAACATAGGGACTCACAGAGTTTTTCAAACCGGAGCCTGGCACATGACAGTAGCTGCAAAGCGTTTCCGAATCGGGGTGGAAGGTGCCACTACCGACGGGCGCGAAATTTCCCGTGAATGGCTGGTACAGATGGCCGACGCCTACAACCCGTCGGTTTATACCGCCACGATTAATCTGGAGCACTTAAAGTCATACGCACCAGACAGCACCTTTAACCGCTACGGCACCGTAAGTGCGCTGGTTGCGGAAGAAATCAAAGACGGCCCGCTGGCCGGAAAAATGGCCCTGTATGCCGACATCCTGCCGACAGGCCCCCTTGTTGAGCTGGTTAAAAAAGGCCAGAAACTTTTTACCTCAATGGAGGTGAATACCAAGTTTGCCGACACCGGCAAGGCGTATCTGGTCGGTCTGGCCGCAACAGACGATCCGGCAAGCCTCGGCACCGAAATGCTGCAGTTCAGCGCCAGTGCTGCCAAAAATCCCCTGGCAAACCGTAAGCAGCACCCGGACAACCTGTTTACTGCCGCCGCAGAGACCGTGATCGAGCTGGAAGAGGTGCCGGAGGCAAAGCCCGCTCTGTTTAAGCGTATTCAACAAATGTTCAGCAGGCAGCAGCAGACCGATGACGCGCGTTTCAGTGATGTTCATCAGGCCGTCGAGCTGATTGCCAGCGAGCAGCAGAGCTACAGTGCAGCCAATGACAAGGCCGTCAGCGAGCAGGCTGAGCGCATCGGTGCTCTGGAATCGCAGCTGCAGGAAACACAGGCCGCGTTTGCTGAACAGCAGACTGAATTTAACGAGCTGAAAGCGCAACTGAGCCAGGAAGACGGCCGCAAAGACTTTCGCCAGCGCGCACCGGGCGGTACTGCACCCGCTGCCACCCTGACCAACTGCTAAAGGAGCAGCAAACCCCATGAAAACGACTACCCGTTTTGCTTACAACGCCTATTTATCCCAACTGGCGAACATCTACAGCGTGCCGGTTGCCGAGCTGTCCACCAAGTTTGCCGTAGAGCCGTCCGTGGCGCAGAAGCTGGAGGACACCATTCAGCAGTCAGCCGCATTCCTTACGCTGATCAACATTATCGGGGTGCAGGAGCAGTCCGGCCAGTTGCTCGGCCTCGGCGTCGGTAGCTCTATCGCAGGCACGACGGATACCAGCACCAAAGAGCGCGAGCCAACCGATCCGAGTGCGATGACCGAAACCGAATACACGTGCGCGCAGACCAACTTTGATACGGCCATTACCTACGCGAAGCTGGACCTGTGGGCGAAATTCCAGGATTTCCAGGTGCGTATCCGTGACGCCATCGTTAAGCGCCAGGCACTGGACCGCATCATGATCGGCTTTAACGGCATCAAGCGTGAAAAGACATCTGATCGCGTTAAAAATCCGATGCTGCAGGACGTTAACAAAGGCTGGCTGCAGAAGCTGCGCGAAGATGCGCCTGATAACGTCATGGGCAGCGAAACCAAAGACGGCGTAACCACGGCTAAAACGGTCAAGGTCGGCATTAAAGGCACCTATGCCAACCTTGACGCACTGGTGATGGATGCCGTTAACGAGCTTATCGATCCCATCTTCCAGGACGATGACGAACTGGTGGTTATCTGTGGTCGCGAACTGCTGGCTGACAAATATTTCCCGCTCGTCAACAACGGGCAGGACAACGTTAACAAGCTGGCCGCCGATCTGATTATCAGCCAGAAACGCATGGGCGGGCTGCAGGCGGTGCGTGCGCCTTACTTCCCCGCCAATGCGGTAATGATTACCCGTCTCGATAACCTGTCGATTTACTGGCAGGAAGACACCCGCCGCCGCTCGGTCATCGACAATCCGAAGCGTGACCGTATCGAAAACTTCGAATCGGTCAACGAGGCGTATGTGATCGAAGACTACCGCTGTGCCGCGCTGGTCGAAAATATCGAAATGGGTGACTTCACGGCACCGGCCACAACCGGAACGGAGGCGTAATCCATGAGCCTGAGTCCCGCACGGCAGCACCGTTTGCGTGTTCAGGCTGAACAGGCCGCCCTTGAGGGCGGCAGTGTTCGCCACGCCAGCGGCTACGAGCTGATGCTGCTGCAACTGACCGAAGACCGCCGCCGCCTTAAGGGCGTTCAGTCCAATGCCAAAAAAGCGGAAATCAAATCCGAAGTCCTGCCGAAATATGCCGCCTGGGTGGATGGCATCCTGAGCGCCGACAGCCCGAATCAGGATGACGTGGTGATGTATGTGATGCTGTGGCGCATTGATGCCGGTGATTATGCCGGTGCGCTGACCATTGGCCGCCATGCCCTTAAACACGGCTGGGTAATGCCGCAGGGGTTCAGCCGTAACGTGCAGGCGCTGCTTGCCGAGGAAATGGCCGACGCCGCCAAAGCCGCCATTCTGGCAGAAACACAGTTTGATGCTGACCTGCTGCTGCAGACACTTGACGCCGTGAACGGGCAGGACATGCCGGATCAGTCACGCGCGCGCCTGCACAAATCCACTGGCTGGGTACTCACCGAAAACGAGCCTGAGCTGGCGCTGAATCACCTTAAGCAGGCCCTGCAGCTGGATGAAAAGTGCGGGGTGAAAAAAGACATTGAGCAGCTGGAGCGGAAAATCCGCAAAGACAGCTGATAACCGAACGTGCCAACGCGCGGGGCGGCACGGGGTGGCGACAGGCAGCGCCGCATCAAAACCCCGTCCACCGCCCACCTATTCAGGAGCAGTAACGATGGAATTTGTAGCACCCGAACAGCCAAAGGTTGCGGCAGTGCAGTGGCCCGTTGCGCCGGTGATTATCCCGAATAACTCATTCTGGCCGGACATGGATTTGCAAAAATTCCGCAGCGCGATGCGTGTTGACGGCACCGTGACGCCCGACCGGCTTAAACAGGTGGTGCTGACCGCCATTGCAGAAATTAACGCCGAGCTTTACCCGTGGCGTGAGCGGCAGGAAATGAAAGGCTATAACGCGCTGGCCGACGTACCCGCCGAGAAGCTGGCAGGGCAGAGCGTGCGCCTGCACCACTATGAAAGCGCCGTCTGGTGCTGGACGCGGGCGGTGCTTAACGAGCGTTACAGCGACTTTGACGCCACCACATCCGGCGTGAAGCGTGGCGAGGTGCTGGAAGATGCCAGCGCCGATCTGTGGCGGGATGCGCGCTGGGCCATCAGCCGCGTGCAGGATCTGCCGCACTCCGTAATAGAGCTTATTTAATGAAAGTGCGTGCGCAGCAGTATGACACGGTGGACGCACTTTGCTGGCGTCACTACGGGCGCACGCAGGGGCTGTCCGAGCTGGTGTTACAGGCCAATCCGGGGCTGGCGGAATACGGCCCCACCTTACCCCACGGTTTAGAGGTCGAGCTGCCGGACGTCGCGCCCGCAGCCACGGCGCAGACCGTGCAGCTATGGGACTGAATCATGTGGGAAAGAATCAGCACGTTTATTACCTGGTCGATAGCCGTTTTTATGGCCTGGCTGGGCGACTTGTCGGTTAAAGACGTTTCAACGTGGGCCGGGCTGATTATCGGCATCGGCATGGCGCTAATCAGCTGGTACTACAAGCACAAAACCTACCAGCTGCTGGCAAGCGGGCGCATCACACGGGAGGATTATGAATCTGCAAACCGTTAAACGCTGCGCCGTCGGCGCGGTGCTGGCCATCGCAGCCACGTTGCCGGGCTTTCAGCAGCTGCATACATCGGTTGAGGGGCTCAAACTGATTGCCGATTACGAGGGCTGCCGCCTCAAGCCATACCTGTGCGATGCGGGCGTATGGACCGACGGGATCGGCAACACACAGGGCGTGGTGCCTGGCAAAAGCATTACCGAGCGGCAGGCCGCCGGGACGTTTATCACCAATGTGTTACGCGTTGAGGCGGCACTGGCGCGCTGCGTGGCGGTTTCCATGCCGCAGCAGGTTTATGACGCGCTGGTGTCGCTGGCGTTTAACGTCGGTACCGGCAACGTGTGCGGTTCAACGATGGTGAAACTCATCAGGGCAAGCCGGTGGCGCGATGCCTGCTATCAGCTGCCGCGATGGGTGTACGTGAAAGGCGTATTTAATCAGGGGCTGGATAACCGGCGCGGGCGCGAGCTGAGCTGGTGCCTGAAAGGGGCGGCAGCATGATGCGCGCTGTTGTGGTGACCTGCTTTGTCGTGCTGCTGGTGACTGCCGGGCTGCTGTCGTGGCAGCTGCACAGCGCAAACAGGACCATCGGTACGCAGGCGGCGCAGCTGGACGCAAAGGATAAAAAGCTGAGCCAGAAAAACAGCCAGCTGATGGCGGTCAACATACTGGCGCAGAGCAGCAACCTTGCACAGACTCAGCTGTATGCGGCGGCTGAGAAAAACAACGCACTGCTGCGCCAGCGGCAGCGCCAGATTGAGGATCTGAAACGTGAAAATGACGCCCTTCGCCGCTGGTCTGATACCCCTCTTCCTGATGCTGCTGTCCGGCTGCGCCAGCGACCGGCCATCACCGGAGGTGAATCTTACCGTCAGTGGCTGTCCCAGAATAACCCGCTGCCAGCTGGGGCCGTCGGCGGCGCGCACTAACGGCGATTTGCTGGCCGCGCTGGACGAAACTGAAACCGCCTGGGCGGTCTGCGCCGACAAGGTGGACACCATAGTGACCTGCCAGGAAAAAGACGATGAACAAGCCGCAGTCCTTACGCGAAGCCCTTAACAGCACCATCCCTTACCTGCAGCAGAACCCTGACAGGTTTCACCTGTTTGTGGACAAAGGGGCATCAGTAGGGACTGCTGCCGCCTCGCTGTCGTGGGAATACCGCTACACGCTGAATGTGGTTATTACGGACTTTACCGGCGATCAAAATCTGCTGATGGCGGCGGTGATGTACTGGCTGCGCACCAACCAGCCCGACGCGCTGCAGAATCCCAATGAGCGCGAACAGCTTTGCACGTTTGAAGTGGACATTCTCGGCAACGGTGCCTGTGACATCAGCATTAATTTAAAGCTGACAGAGCGGGTTATCGCCGAGGAAGTCAACGGCGTGACAGAGGTCAGAGCCGTGCCGGAGCCGGGCAACCCTTTTGACGCGGACGACATCTGGACGGTGCGCCATGGATAATCTGCACGAGGTTGACGCCTGGCTGGATGCGCTGCTGGCAAAGCTGGAACCGGCAGAGCGCAAAAAGATGCTGCGCGAGGTGGCACGCGACGTGCGGCGGATTCAACAGGCGAATATGACGGCGCAGCGCTCGCCCGATGGCGGCGCATGGGAGCCGCGCCGGGTATCGGCCAGGACGAAGCCGGGGCGCATTAAGCGCAAGATGTTTGTGAAGCTGAAAACCGCTAAGTACCTCAAGACAAAGGCTACGGGCGACAGTGCCGAGGTGGCTTTTGTGCCTGTTGTGCAGCGTCTGGCACGAGTCCACCATTACGGCCTGCGTGATCGTGTTAGTAAGCGAAGCATTACTGTAAAATACTCTGAAAGACCTTTATTAGGTTTAGACAACGAAGCCGAAAATATTATTCAGGATGTAATATTGGGCTGGCTAAAGTAGCCAGCTTACATATTTAATCAGTTTTGCTTGCTTTCTTTGAAGAGTTAACTAATTCGATTACTTTGCTCATCAATTTCTCTTGAGGTAATGATGGTGTTTTTTCAAATGTTATGTTGTGGGCTCTAAGGTTAGATAAGTTTTTCGAGAATTCATCACTGTCACCACCACTCAGCATGAATGCAATTTTTTGATTTTCGAAGTCAGTACCCAACTGCATATAATATTTTACAAAAACCAAAATGGCGCGCATCACAAAGCCGATAAACATTAACACACTAAAGCTGATAATAAGAGCTGCAATTGACTCGGCTATTTTCTCTGAGGTTGATTTTTCAGGTGAAAAGGATGCTTTCAAAAAAGCTCTGAAAGCTAGTTCCGCTTCATTGTCCTTCAAAAAATCAACATCGGCAGTATCGCTTTCACTGCTATTAAGCTCACCTTTCCCTATGTTGTCTCTTACGCCTTTTATATGTGAACTGAGCGCAAAGTCATTTAAGATTTTTTTCAACTCAGTTTGCTGGCGTGAGTCAATTACTGCACTGATGGCATTTGCTAACGGAGATTCAGATGTGTTTTTGATGTTATATGCAATAACGACAACGATAGCCACAACAATCACTAGGAAATAGATTAGGATGAAGAGGTTTCTTCTTACGTCTTTTGAACGTTTATCTAATACTTTAAGTATGTATTCATAATCAATTTCTTTTAACTTCATTTTATCCATTGCTGACCTCTGATGATTATATTTAATTGTGCCATCCCTTACACAAGAGGCGCTGTTAACATATTAATGCGTTATCTGAGAATCTAAAAGCATGAACGAAAAACTTACCGAAATCATGCGCCTCATCACCAACCTGATCCGCACCGGCACCGTGTCGGAAGTCGATCCGGTTAACTGGCTGTGCCGGGTGAAAACGGGCGACCTTGAAACCAACTGGATTAACTGGCTCACCCTGCGCGCCGGTAACACGCGTACATGGTGGCAGCCTACCGTGGGCGAACAGGTCATGCTGCTGAGCCTGGGCGGCAACCTCGAAACCGCCTTTGCACTTCCCGCGATTTATTCCGATGCATTCCCGCCGCCGGATTATTCAGAGAACAGCAGTACTACGCAGTTTAGCGACGGTGGTTTTTTTCAGTACGAACCGGCAACCGGCCAACTGCTGATAAAGAACATCAAAAGCCTGCGTATAGAAGCGGCGGACGGCATTCAGCTGCTGACTGAGGCTTTCGGCGTTGAGGCCAGCAAGACAACCCTCAGTAGTGAAACGGCTATTAACGGCGCAGTCACACAGAGCGGCGGTGATATGAGTTCTAACGGCGTTGTGGTGCATACCCATAAACACGGTGGCGTTAAGTCCGGCAATGACATATCAGGAGGCCCGGCGTGATGTATCTCGGCATGAACCGCGACACCGGCAAAGCGATTACCGATATCGATCACATTCGTCAGAGTGTCAGCGACATTCTTCTGACCCCGGAGGGCAGCCGCCTGGCGCGCCGCGAATACGGCTCCATGCTTTCCGCGCTCATCGACCAGCCGCAGAACGGCGTCACCCGTATGCAGGTCATGGCGGCAGCCTATACCGCGCTGAGCCGATGGGAGCCGCGCATCCGGCTGATTTCAGTGAATTTCACAACGGCCTATGACGGTTCGATGGCCGTTGAGATAAACGCACAGCGTGCCGACGGCTCGCCGCTGGCAATGACCATCCCAACGGGGGTAAACCGTGGCAGTGATTGACTTATCGCAGCTTCCCGCGCCGGAAGTCATTGAGGTGCCGGACTTTGAAACACTGCTGGCCGGGCGCAAAGAAAACCTGATTGCGCTGTATCCGGCAGACGAGCAGGCCGCCATGCGCAGCGTGCTAGCGCTGGAGTCCGATCCGCTGGTCAAGTGCCTGCAGGAAAACGTCTACCGCGAAATCCTCTTACGCCAGCGCATCAACGAGGCCGCGCAGGCGGTCATGGTGGCCTATGCACTCGGCACCGATCTGGATCAGCTGGCGGCCAACAACAACGTTAAGCGTCTGACCATCACCCCGGCCAACCCTGACGCCGTGCCGCCGGTTGCCGCAGTCATGGAGTCCGACGACGATTTGCGCCTGCGCGTGCCGGGTGCGTTTGAAGGGCTGAGCGTGGCCGGGCCTTCGGCGGCATATGAGTATTACGCTAAAAGCGCGGACGGGCGCGTATCTGACGTGTCGGCAACGAGTCCGGCACCGGCGGAAGTGCTGATCACCGTGCTGAGCCGTGAAAACAGCGGCGCAGCAACGGACGATTTACTGAATGCAGTGAACGCCGCGTTAAACGCCGAAACCGTGCGCCCGGTGGCGGACCGCGTGACGGTGCAGGCCGCAGCGATATTCGATTATCAGGTAAAAGCCACGCTGCACCTGTTTGACGGCGTGGCCGCTGCCCCGTGTCTGGAGGCCGCACAGGCTGCAATGACCGCTTACCTTACCGACCAGAAAAAGCTGGGCCGCAGCGTGCGCCGCGAGTCTTACGGGGCGGTGCTGCGCGTGGCGGGCGTGGACTGGGTGGAAATCACCGAACCGGCGCAGGACATCATTCTGGACCGCACGCAGGCGGGCAACTGCACGGCGGTGGCCGTTACGGTTGCCAGCGATAACGGGGGTAAATGATGAGTCAGAGCCTGTTACCGCCCGCGTCCTCGGCGCTTGAGCGCAGGCTGGCGCAGGCGTGCAGCGGCATCAGCGGGCTGGACGTTCCGCTGCGCGACCTGTGGACCCCTGCCACCTGCCCGGCGCGGTTTTTGCCTTATCTCGCCTGGTCATTCTCGGTTGACCGCTGGGACGAGGCCTGGGCGGAAAGCGTCAAGCGGCGCGTGGTGATGGATGCGTTTTACATCCATCAGCACAAGGGCACCATCAGCGCCGTGCGTCGCGTGGTGGAGCCGTTCGGCTTTCTGATCCGCGTGCTGGAGTGGTGGAAGACCGGTGAAGCGCCTGGCACGTTTCGCCTGGACATTGGCGTGCAGGATCAGGGGATTACCGAGCAGACCTATCTGGAGCTTGAGCGGCTTATCAGCGACGCCAGACCCTGCAGCCGTCATCTGCTGGGAATGTCGATAAACCTGCAGGTCACGGGCGAAACCCGCATTGCGGCGGGCAGCTACGACGGCGACGCCATGACCGTTTACCCCTACACCCCGGAAAACATTTCCGTCAGCGGCGGGCTTTACAGCGGCGCGGCGGTTCACGTTACTGACATGATGGAAATCAGACCATGAGCCAGAAATATTACGCCATAGTGACCAACCTCGGCGCGGCCAAGATTGCCAACGCCGCCGCGCTTGGTACAAAACTGAGTATCACGCAGATGGCCGTGGGCGACGGGGGCGGCACGCTGCCGACGCCGAACGCCAGCCAGACAGCGCTGATTAGCGAAAAGCGACGCGCGGCCATTAATACGCTGAGTATCGATCCGGCCAACGCCAGCCAGGTGATTGCCGAACAGGTCATCCCTGAAACCGAGGGCGGTTTCTGGATCAGGGAAATGGGCCTGTTTGACGCTGACGGCACGCTGATTGCGGTCTGCAACACGCCGGAAACCTACAAGCCCGCGCTGCAGGAGGGGAGCGGGCGCACGCAGACCGTGCGCATGGTTCTGATTGTGAACAGTACCGATGCGATTACGCTTAAAATCGATCCGTCGGTGGTGCTGGCGACCCGTCAGTATGCGGATGACAAAGCGCTGGAGGTGCGCCAGTACGCCGACGGCCTGTTGGATGCGCACCTGAAAGCGACCAACCCGCACCCTCAGTATGCGCCGGTTAACAGCCCGACGCTGACCGGCACTCCGAAAACGCCCACGCCGCCCCCCGGCACGAACAACACGCAGATGGCAAACACCGCCTTTGTGCAGGCGGCGCTGGCCGCGCTGGCAGGCGGTGCGCCCGAAGTGCTGGATACGCTTAAAGAGCTGGCCGACGCGCTGGGCGGTGATGCGAACTTTTCCACGACGGTGCTTAATAAGCTGGCCGGTAAAATGGACATTGCGAAAAACGGCAGCGACATCGCCAGCGTGTCCGCGTTTCTTAACAACCTCGGTCTGGGGAGTGGCTCGGCGCTGCCGGTAGGCGTGCCGGTGCCGTGGCCGATGTCAACGCCGCCAGCGGGCTGGCTCAAGTGCAACGGGGCCGCATTCAGCGCAACCGACTATCCGCAGCTGGCGAAAACGTTCCCGTCGCTTAAGCTGCCCGACCTGCGCGGCGAATTTATCCGGGGCTGGGATGACGGGCGCCTGGCGGATGCGGGGCGTGGCTTACTGACCTTGCAAAATGCAACTTACCTGCGCACCGGCATGATGGACTATAACGGAAGCGATGTTGATAACACTGGCGTATATATCGGCATGGCCTATTCAGAAGCAGACACGGTGACGAAATCGCTTGAGCCGCCAAAAGGCATATTCCGCGCACCAAATAATACTGATCTGGGATTTTCTGTATCACGCGATAACGGCGTGACAGGCAGCGCAAGCAATACCGTCTATTCCGATGGCGGTTCTGTATGGGTTTCCACGCGCCCGCGCAACGTGGCGTTTAACTATATCGTGAGGGCTGCATAATGGCCGCAAAAAAAAGTATCACCCTGGACAGTGACGGGCTGGCCGTCACGTCCGGCACTCTGACCGTGTACAGCTTCGATCCGGCAACCGGGGAATATACCGGCGCGGCAGATGAGTATCTGGCGCAGGGCGTGGGTATTCCGGCACACTCTACCGACGTCGCGCCGCCCCAAAGCGCCAGCGGCAAAGCCTGCTTATTTCAGGGCGGCAGCTGGCAGCTGGTGGCTGACCATCGCGGCGAAACCGTCTACAGTACCGCAACGGGCGCGCCGGTTCTGGTCACGCTGCCCGGTGATTATCCGGCAGGCACGACACTGATTAAACCGCAGACGCCCTTTGACACATGGGGCGGCGTGGCATGGGTGACTGACACCGCCGCACAGCAGCGCGCCGCCGTGGCAACGGCAGAGGCCGAGAAAAGCAGCCGCATTAGTGAGGCGGGCAGCGTGACGCAGGTCTGGCAGACGCAGCTGGCACTCGGCATCATCAGCGCAGACGACAAAGCGCAGCTTGCGGCATGGATGCGCTATATCCAGCAGGTACTGAATACCGACACGGCTAGCGCGCCGGACATCCGCTGGCCGGAAACACCACTATCATGAGAAAAGGCCCGATTTGGGCCTGATTGAAATAATTCAATGAGTTACTTTATTGCCAAGCTTGAAAGTATTTTTTAATGAATCGTACTATTTAATTTGGCTGCATTTAAAGCATTGTGCGTATTGGTTGATTGGTTAGGTAGCTCTTTGTATATATCCTTTATAGAATAGATTAATAATGATGCGATTAGAATGAGCACTAAAGCGATAGCTATAGGGACGCTTTCATCTTCCACTTTCATTAGTTTTAATGCATAAAGAGAGGCTAAGAAAAACATTATAAAACAGGCAACGTAAACTACTATACCTACTGATGCATTTGCAAAAGCGTCGCTGGTTGTTGCTACATAAAGGTGCGGTAAAGTCAGCAGAACGAAAGTCAATGTGATGATATTAATTACTGTCCTTATTCGTTCTGGGGTTTTTTTGAGTTTACTAAATCTGTCAAGATAAAATATAAGGAATGCAAACAGTCCGGCGAAAACCTCTATTATACTAATAAAAGTTGCGTATTTCGCTCTAAAGCCGGGAGTGTCAATCATGTAGTTTATAGAGAAATACAAAGCTACAGCAACGTAAAAAAAAGAAAATACGTACCCAAAAAACCGTAAAAAGATTTTTAAGCGCAGAGGCAATTCACCTGTTCCTTTTGGTTTCATATCTATTCCATAGTTATCTATTGATTTGATGATTGTATTCAGAAGGATTGTGTCATTGACTGCACAATCAATCTCGCAAGACTCAACATAATCGATAATTCACCATAGTGAAACCCCTTTAAAGAGGATTTGCTAAATGCCACAGGATTACCATCACGGCGTGCGCGTTATTGAAGTTAACGAAGGCACCCGAACCATTACCACCGTCAGCACGGCCATCATCGGGATGGTCTGCACCGGCGACGACGCCGACGCGGCAACGTTCCCGCTTAACCGCCCCGTTTTACTCACCGACATTGTGACCGCCAGCGGCAAGGCTGGCACAACCGGCACGCTTGCCGCCTCGCTCGACGCCATCGCCGACCAGGCTAAACCGCTGGTTGTCGTGGTGCGCGTTAAACAGGGCGAAACCGAGGCGGAAACCTCGGCCAACATCATCGGCGGCGTGACCGATGACGGGATGCGCACCGGTATGCAGGCCCTGCTGGCCGCGCAGACTGTTTGCGGCGTTAAGCCGCGCATTCTCGGCGTGCCGGGACATGACACAAAGGCGGTGGCAACCGCGCTGCTGAGCGTGGCGCAGAGCCTGAAAGCCTTTGCATATATTGCGGCATACGGCTGCAAAACCGTGTCCGAGGTCATTGCCTACCGCGCCAATTTCAGCCAGCGCGAAGGGATGCTCATCTGGCCTGACTTCATCAGCTTTGACACCGTGCTGAAAGCCGATGCGACGGCGTATGCCACCGCCCGCGCGCTCGGCCTGCGCGCCAAAATTGACGAACAGACCGGCTGGCACAAGTCCCTGTCCAACGTCGGCGTGAACGGCGTCACCGGCATTTCAAAAGACGTGTCGTGGGATTTGCAGGACCCGGCAACCGATGCGGGCCTGCTGAACCAGAACGACGTCACCACGCTGATCCGTAAAGACGGCTTCCGCTTCTGGGGTTCGCGCTGCCTGAGTGATGACCCGCTCTTTCAGTTTGAAACCTACACCCGCACGGCGCAGGTACTGGCCGACACGATGGCAGAAGCGCAGATGTGGGCCGTTGACGGGCCGCTCAATCCGTCGCTTGCCCGCGACATCATTGAAGGCATTAACGCGAAGCTGCGCAGCCTGGTGAATCAGGGCTATCTCATCGGCGCAAGCTGCTGGCTGGATGAGTCGGTCAACACCAAAGAAACGCTCAAGGCCGGACAGCTGTTTATCGACTACGACTACACGCCGGTGCCGCCGCTGGAAAACCTGATGCTGCGCCAGCGCATCACAGACCAGTACCTGGTCAACTTCGCCGCCAGCGTTAAAGCATAAGGAGCTGAACACATGGCCTTACCCCGTAAGTTAAAACACCTGAACCTGTTCAACGCAGGCAACAACTGGCAGGGGCTGGTTGAGTCCCTGACTCTGCCAAAACTGACGCGCAAGTTTGAGAAGTATCGCGGCGGCGGCATGGCAGGTGCCGTCGATATTGATATGGGCCTGGACGATGGCGCGCTGGATACGGAATTCACCGTCGGCGGCACCGAGGCGCTGCTGTTTAAGCAGCTGGGCGCGGAAACCGTAGACGCGGTGCAGCTGCGCTTTACCGGCTCAATACAGCGTGACGACACCGGCGAGGTGCAGGCGGTGGAGCTGGTCACGCGCGGGCGCTACAAGGAGCTGGATTCCGGCGAGTGGAAAACCGGTGACGCCAACACGACCAAGGTTTCCGCGACCAACAGCTACGCCAAGCTGACCATTAACGGCGAAGTGCTGTTTGAGGTGGATCTGGTCAACATGGTTCACATCGTGGACGGCAAAGACATGATGGAAAAGCACCGCAGCGCGCTGGGCCTGTAATCACGGCGGCAGGCGCTGGCCTGCTGCTTTTATCAATTTTATTCAGTGGATTAAAAAAATGAGCGAAATCATCAGCGAAAAAACCGTCACCCTGGACACCCCAATCAAGCGCGGTAAAACAGAAATCAAAACCATTGTTCTGCGCAAACCGCAATCCGGCGCGCTGCGCGGCGTGCGTCTGCAGGCGTTGATGGAAATGGACGTCAACGCGGTGATGGCCGTGCTGCCGCGCGTGTCAACGCCTGCGCTGACGGCACAGGAAATCAACGAAATGGACCCTGCCGATCTGGTGGCGCTGTCGGTGGAGTTGCTGTCTTTTTTGTTAACGAGGTCGGCGCTTTCGACTATCCCGCAGAGCTGACCGTAGACGATCTGGTGGCAGACATCGCCACCGTGTTTCACTGGCCGCCGCCGGTCATGTTCGCGGAGTCGCT
>Ga0308162_1000441_pt1 | contig 43986 bp, 40 predicted proteins | sample PhySR2_FD_201370 | JGI IMG/M metagenome (GOLD analysis project Ga0308162, IMG submission 201370) | Phyllosphere microbial communities from UC Gill Tract Community Farm, Albany, California, United States - DLSLS.R2 | ecosystem: Host-associated > Plants > Phyllosphere > Unclassified | place: USA... | reverse complement strand
CTATGCATTGGTTGCGAACGATGTACGTAAGGCGATCAGCGATGTCAATGATGAAGATACCGCAGATATCTTCACCGCCGCCTCGCGCGATCTAGATAAATTCTTATGGTTTATCGAAGCAAATATCGAGTAATAACTCGCGAAGCCAGCTTAGGCTGGCTTCATCAATGCTTTTCTTTCTCGCTTGGTATGAAAACTCCACACCAACAGTCGACTCTTTTTATTCCCCTGCCCCATCTCTATTTCTTTAACCACTGGCACAGACTTTTGCCTTAATATTTTTCTTAACTTACCTAAACTCCGCTGCTTGGCGACCAAGGTCGTAAACCATAATACTTGGTTTTTATAGACTACGCTTTCGTCAATCATCTGGCTAACAAAGCCAATCTCTCCGCCCGGACACCACAGTTCATGGTAACGTCCGGCAAAATTGAGCTGCTCAGTCGCAAGGCCTAAGTGATTATTTTTCCTCGCTGTACCTTGTGCCGCAGCCTGCGCCGAGGTATGAAACGGGGGATTACATAAGGTCGCATGATAAAACTCATAAGGCTGTATAATACCGTCGAAAATTTTACGTGAGTCTTTTTGCCTTCTTAAGCGAATCGCTCGCGTCAATCCTGTATTCATGGCTAACAATTGTTGTGCCGCGCGTATCGACTCAGGCTGACAATCACTGCCCGTAAATCGCCAACCGTATTCGGCGTTACCGATTAGCGGATAAACACAGTTCGCGCCACAACCAATATCCAAAACGGAAATCTCGGGTCCATAGGGGGTTGGCAAGTCGTCGGCCAAACAATCCGCTAAATGGTGGATATAATCGGCTCGACCCGGTATGGGTGGGCATAGGTGATCATCGGGTAACATCCACTCTACTTGATACCAATGTTTTAACAGCGCTTTATTTAACAGCTTAACGGCTTCAGGCTCGCCGAAGTTTAGGCTCTCTTTACCGGTGGGCGTCAGAGTCGACCAGGTTTTGAGGCTAGGCTCCAACCTAAAGAGTGCCGTTAAATCATAATGGCCTTGATAACGATTTCTAGGGTGCATCAGTAACCTTGCTCCGTAAGCCATAAATCCGCATCGCGCTGTGAACCAAAACGTCCGCAAACGACTAAGCAGCTGATCATTTGCTCGCGAAATGGCAGTGGAATCGCAATGTGTTTATCTAACACTGCCTGCATCCACGCTATTGTGGTCGCAATCTCTTTGTTCGCAGCCAATGGCGTTTGTGCAGGCACACCACGCACTAGGATTTCTAAGGTTTCGTTCGCCTCAGTATCGACATAGTGCATTGCCGAAGGTCGTTGCGGATTGAGATAGACTTCGCCCTCACACCCGTTAGAGACCAGTGCCTTAGCCTGAATATCACGGAAGAATTGTGTCACTTTAGGTAGATATTCAGGATGTGACACGCTGGTCATCCGCACTCCAGCCTGTGCAACAAAGGGTGAAATAAGTTTCGCCAAGGTATGAGCGCTATTACGCAGACCGAGATGCCACCTTAAGTCGAGCTGCTTCGCTAAAGGGGGGCATAGCGTATCGATTGTCATAAACGAGAACCCCGTCTCTAACAGCTGTTGATGACTTTCAGCAATATCACCTGCCGGGTTGATACCCATTGCCGCAAGGATCGCTGCGCTAGTAATCCGCGTCGGGTCATTATGGACACCGTGTAGAAAGACATTCACCCCACACTTATGCAGTAACAACGCTAAAAGGGGCGTCATATTCGCTTGGCGACGAGCGCCATTATAGCTCGGAATGATTAAGGTATTCGGTAAGGCTGGCCATTGTGGTAAAAATGCCTCCAGTCCTCGGTAGAAACCCAGTAATTCTTCTTCTCCCTCTCCTTTAATCCGTAAAGCGATTAAGATCGCCCCGAGAGAGAGATCATCAACCTCATCCCTTAATATCGCGCCATAAAGCGCCGCCGCAGTCTCTTCGTCAAGATGGCGAGCATGCAGTTTGCCACGACCAATCTCTTTAATTACTTGTTTAATATCCATGAGTTCTCTACTTACGCGATGTACGACGACGGACTGTTTTCTGCTTTAACGCTGAAGGTACTACGCTAGCATCACTCGGCGCAAATTTTGGCTGTTCAATTGGAAAGACGGGCAGCGAGGCCAAGAGTCTGCTTCCGTATTGACGTGTTATCAACCGACGATCATAAATAATAATTTCACCGTGGCAATGATGGCTGCGTATTAATCTGCCGACTTGCTGGATTAACGTGAATGAAGCAGTGGGTAAACTCTGACTTTCGAAAGGATAGCGTTGTCTACTCTTAAGCCACTCACCTTCTGTTACGATCACTGGACTATCAATGGGGGCAAACGCAATTTTGTGAATGTGAACCGCCGTCAGTAAATCCCCTTTTAAGTCCAGCCCTTCCGCAAAAGATTGCAAACCAATCAGAATACTTTGTTTCCCTGCTAGCACTCGCTCACGATGCAGTGCGATCAATCGCGTGCGCGGTTGGTCACCCTGTACTAACATCGCTAAGCGTTTATCGCTCATCAAGGTGACGAATTGCTGCAATGCACGCATGCTGGAGAAGAGGACTAAAATCCCTTTATGATTCGATTCCACCAGCGTCTGACGGAAAATCCCTGCCATTTCAGTAAGGTGTAATGCTTCGTGTTGGAAATCAGGCTCATACTGCATCTGCGGGATGATCAACTTACCCTGCTGGGCATGATTGAAAGGACTCTCTAAGCAGACAAAGCGGTCAGTGGCTTTTTCGCTTAACCCAGAGAGTTCCTGAAAGCGATTGAAAGTATTGAGGCTGCGCAGAGTAGCCGAGGTTAAAATAGTGTGCGGAACCTTTGACCAAAGGATATTCTCAAGCTGCGTACTGACACGGATGCCCGCACAATGTAACCATAATTGCGGTTTATCCTCCGCTGTCTCTAAGGTTGCCCATTTCGATACTGGCGCCCCAGACAGTTGTCGCAATGCCGCTAGGCGCCATAATTTTGACTGCGCTTCAAAATGGCCAAAAAAACGATTGAGTTGCAGCATGCCTCGGTGAATCCGCACCATATCTGCTTTGCCAGTTTGTTCGCCCAAGAAATTTAATAGCGTCTCTGCTGCCGCACGTAATCCGTCATAAAGTTTATACAGCTGTTCACATTGCTCTCTGAGCGCGTCCGGTAGTTCCCCCATCACAAATCGATAACTCTGCTCCGGCGCAGCCTTAACCTGAGGTAATAAAGCCTGTGTAAAGGCCATGACTAACTCGTCAATCGCTTCTCGGTGGGCCGCCAATCGTTCGGGCTTCGCCAGTGCTGGCGGGGATTTCAGCGTAAATTGCGCAGTGATCTGCTCAATCGTTTTTGCAAATAGATCGAGTTGGAGACCTAAACTACTCGGCGTAATCTCCGCGCTGATCTCTAAGGCATCGCGCGCAACATCGGGAAGATGATGTCCTTCATCCATAATCAGCAATAAATCTTTCGCGGGAGGTAATACGGAGTCGCTCTCTAAGGCCGCCATCACCAAAGCATGGTTGGTGATCACCACGTCAACACTGTCAATATCACGCCGTGCCAAAAAGAAAGGACACCCTTTATACCATTGACAATGGTGAGCTAAACAATGCGCTTTATCCGTCGATAAGCGCGCCCACAAACGATCGTTAATGTTCTCTGGGTAGTGGTCACGTACGCCGTCCCAACTGCCCTTATCAAGCCCCTGCTGCAGCTGTTCACATTGTTGTTGTTCCTGCGGCGAGATAGCCCCTGGCGCTTGACTACTGAGCGAATCGTCATCCAACAGGTAAAGCAGGTCCGGCTGGCTATTGTCGCCCGTAAAATAGAGGTTACGCGGGCAGACATAACGTCGCCGACCGAAGGCAGTGGTATAGGTGAGATCGGGGATAAAGCGTTTGAGCAGCGGCAGATCTTTACCGTAAATTTGATCTTGTAACGCGACATTAGCCGTACTGACGACGAGGGTTTTGCTCTCTTCTCGACTGACGGCAATTCCGGGAATAAGGTAAGAAAGGGTTTTCCCTACCCCGGTCGGCGCTTCGATGGCTAAATGTCGCCCCGATTCACCGGCCAAGGTTTTGGCTACTTCCGCCATCATCTGACGCTGTGCCAGCCGAGGGATAAAATCATCAACGTTTCGCTGAAGTTTTTTATACCAATCGCTGATTTGCGCTTTTATTGCTGAAGTGAGTGCCATAACAACCCATTATCGAGTGAAACAGCCTGTATTTTTACACAGTATCCATGCAACGTCAGTAATTGTAGGGAATTTTTTTATCCATGAGTCAGGTAGCGAAACATCACGGTGGTCGCTTGGTATTCGCCTAACGTCGACTGTGCATAGCAGGGAATTTCTCCCGCCACCCTCCAGCCTAAAGATTGATAAAGGGCAACCGTGAAATCCTCTGTACGCGTATCGAGCACTAGAAGTCTAAGCCCCAGTTGTGTCGCACTGTCGACGGCCGCCTGCATCAGTCTTTTCGCGATCCCTTGACGCCGCCATGCCTGGCTGACGATCAATTTAAAAATCTCACCGCGATGGGTCCCGTTATACTTTGCGCAGGGCTCTATACCAATGACCCCAACAATATGTTGGTCAATTCGGGCACAATAAAAATAGACCTCATCGTGCGCAATTGCGTCACTCTGGCACTGCCAGAAGCGATACATTGCATCAGCCTGCTCGGTGGCGTTGGTATAGCCAATGCTAGCATCCAAGCTGACCGCTTCTTGCATCAATGCCGTTAACTGCTGAAGATCGTCATCATTAATGGGTGATGTTAAACGAGTAATAATCATCAGGCCCTCCTTTAGGAACGACTTTACCTGAACATCTTTTTCAGACGTCATAGTATTATCTTATTGATACTGGATAAGGCACACAGCTTTAATGATCTCCGGGTTAGGAGTATTATCCCCACAAACTATCTTCGAGACTCTGTAAATGAACATCAAAAAAATTTTTTTTATTATGCTTTTCATAGTGATGGCGTTAGGGGGAATTGGTGGCGTGGCGCTAATGGGGTATTCGATTGTAATCGGTAAATAGCCTCTCGCGTTGGGGGACGATTAATCCCCCGCCTGCAACTGCTTAGCCAGCATCGGAAAAGTCGTTTTAAACCACGGAGTGAACCGTTCCGGCGACGTAATTAGTTCTTGCTGTACCTCGGATAGTGAAGCAAAACGATAGTTTTCGGCTTCATGCGGATTGAGTACGGGAAGTTGATCGGTCAACCCCGTAAAAATATGCCCAAACTCATGCTCAACCAAACCATCCGTTACCGGTAGATTATAATAAGTCTGCGTCAGCTTAGTGAGTGGTAGCTTTAACCCCATCTCTTCCTCAAGACGTCGTTCTGCGGCCTGCTGCGTACTCTCATTAGGAAAAGGGTGACCACAACAGGTATTACTCCAGAGCCCACCACAATGGTATTTACTGAATGCCCGTTGCTGCAGCATCAGTTGCTGCTTGGTATTAAAAATGTACACAGTGATGGCACGATGAAGACGCCCCTGACGGTGGGCGGCTAATTTTTCCATTTTTCCTAGTGGATTATCATGTTCATCCACCAGTATCACTTCGATATTTTCCATGGTTTCACCACATTTAGACATGCCAGAAGCCTAAGTGTAGCAGTCTTATCCAAAAAAAAAGCTGCCTTACGACAAGGCAGCGTAATTATCCAACGAATGCTTAAGGGTAGTTGAATGATTTCGTTTCGGTATGAACTGAGTCGGTACCGATTAACACCTCAAACTCTCCCGGCTCAACCACCCATTTCATCTGTTGGTTCCAGAAGCCTAAATCCTGTTTGCTGAGAGTGAAGCTCACTTTTTTCGATTCACCCGGTTGTAACTGCACCTTCTGAAATGCCTTCAACTCTTTAACCGGCCTACTGATAGAAGCGACGGGATCATGTAAGTAAAGCTGCACGATGGTGCCCCCTGCCCGTTTCCCCCTATTTGTGACCGTAACCGATGCGGTGGTGACCCCCTGCGACGAGCCTGTTGCGGAAAGTGTTATCGGTGACAAGGAAAACGCGGTATAGCTCAAGCCAAATCCAAAAGGGTAGAGTGGGCTATTATTGATATCAAAGTAGTGAGAAGTATATTTATTCGGATGCGTAAAGTCGTAAGGGCGGCCGGTTGGCAGATGGTTGTAGTAGAGCGGCAGTTGTCCGACTGAGCGCGGGAACGTCACCGGTAATTTCCCAGAGGGGTTCACATCACCGAATAATACATCGCTGATCGCATGCCCGCCTTCAGTTCCACTAAACCAGGTCTCTAAAATTGCCTCGGCTTGTTGATCTTGCTGCGTAATGTCCAATGCGCGACCATTCATCAACACCAGTACCAGCGGTTTACCGGTGGCCTTAATCGCCGTGATAAGGTCACGTTGCGCTTTAGGCAGGCGGATATCACTGCGACTTGAGGCCTCGTGAGCCATACCTTGAGACTCTCCTACCGCCATGACCACGATGTCGGCTTTTTTCGCAGTAGCGATCGCTTCCTCACGAAGCTGCTGCGGGCTACGTTTATCGACCTCAACCGCAGGCTCATAAAGATTGAGAAAAGCCTGTACCTTAGGGTTATCGGTAATATTTGAGCCTCTCGCATAAAGCAATGTGGCGTTATTCGCCACAGCCTCACGCATTCCCTGTAATAACGTCACTGACTGCTTAGCCACCCCTGCGGCCGACCAACTGCCCATAATATCTCGCTGGCTATCGGCTAACGGGCCGATTAAGGCAATCGTCCCCTGCTTCTTAAGCGGTAATATTTGCTGCCAGTTTTTAAGCAGTACTAAGCTTTGCGCTGCCACTTCACGGGCTTGAACACGGTGTAAACGATCTTCGGCATTGGTATCTTGCGGGTCACTTCCTGCTGGGCCTAAATGACTGTAAGCATCGCGAAATAGACCCATATCGTATTTCACATTCAGGACATGCCGTGCGGCATTATCCACTTCCGCCACGCTTACCGCGCCGCTTTTCACTAATCCTGGTAAATATTGGCTGTAGTATTGGTCGCTCATGCTCATATCAATGCCGGCCTTAATCGCCACACGCACTGCATCCGCTGGATCGCTCGCGACACCATGATTGATTAACTCTTTAATCGCGCCATGGTCACTGACGGTAATCCCCTTAAAATGCCATTGATGACGAAGCAGGTCGGTCAGCAGCCAATGATTGGCCGTAGCCGGGACACCATTGATGGAATTTAGCGAAACCATTACCCCGCCGCTGCCCGCTTGCAATGCCGTTTGGTAAGGGGGCAGGTAATGCTGGAACATCTGCTGAGGGCTCATATCGACACTATTGTATTCTCTGCCCCCCTCTACCGCGCCGTATAAAGCGAAATGCTTCACACTGGTCATCACCGAATTCCGGTCGGCAGGACTCTTGCCTTGCATCGCTTCGACCATGGTTTTCCCCATAATCGAGGTTAAATAGGTGTCTTCACCAAACCCTTCTGAACTTCGACCCCAGCGAGGCTCATGACTGACATCCACCATAGGTGCCCAGGTCATATTCAAGCCGTCCTGCGCCGCTTCCAGAGCGGAGATACGGCCAACCGTTGCTACGGCTTGAGTGTCCCAACTTGCTGCAAGGCCAAGCGGTATGGGGAAGATAGTACGCTGACCGTGCACGACATCGTAAGCAAAAAATAAGGGAATTTTCAGTCGGCTTAGCTGCATGACTTGGTCTTGCATAACACGGATATCGGGACGCGTGACGGTATTAAAGATCGCGCCCACCTGTCCTTTTTCAATCATCTGCTTAATGGTTGACTTCGGGGTGTCGGGTCCAACACTGATCAATCGTAGCTGGCCAATTTTTTCGTCTAAGGTCATTTTCTCTAATAGCGCAGAAACAAAATGATCACGCTGAGATTCATTGGGTATTTGAGGTGAGACGGGAACGGCAAAGAGGGAAGTGCAGAAAAATGCTAAGGGTAAGACAATAGCCTGAGGACACATCGATTTCATTAACAACTCTCTTTAGGATAATCCCTAACACTCACGCGCTTAGGGAGAAGATGATTGAGTGATGATAATGTCAGAATATTGTAAAAAAGAGAAAATAAATTAATGAAAGGCACGGCGCGATACGCCGTGCCAAGGTGAGGCTTATTGCGGATCGACGGCTTGCGCCTGTTCTAACGCTTTTTGTTCAATTACCATCGTTTGTGGCGAAGATAGCGTGACATTGGCCGCGCGTAATCTTACTAATACCTCAAATAAAAGTTCACTGCGGGTGGCGGAGATTAACCGTTGTGAATTCACATTTCCCGTCACACTTAAGAGGATCCCTTGCGCGGAGAGATCCTTAAAACTCACCGACGGTGCCGGGTTATCCAAGATCTTCTCATTGTCATTGAACGCCCCGAGTAAAATATCTTTTACCTGTACTGGGTCGATATCTAATGGGAAGGTTAAAGGAATGGTCACCACCCCTTGGGCATTACCCATGGTCGCATTACGAACGTTTTGCGAGATAAATTGTGAATTGGGAACAATTACCGTCGATTTATCGGTTAAGAGGATCTCGGTAGCACGCACGTTTATCCGGCGAATATCTCCTTCAATTCCGCTGATCGTCACGAGATCGCCGACTTTAACCGGCCGTTCGGTAAGTAAGATTAGGCCAGAGATAAAGTTTTTAACGATCTCTTGCAAGCCAAAACCGATACCGACGGATAAGGCACTGACAATCCATGCTAATTTGTTCCACTGCACGCCAATCGCCGATAGGGTCATCAGTAAGACCAGGACAAACCCAATATTACTGAATAAGGTCACCAGCGACACACGCATTCCTGCGTCCATGGAGGTTTGGGGAAGAAAATCATTGTCCAGCCAGTTACGCACTGAACGGAGCACGTAAATACCGGCAACCAAAGTCACCAGAGCCATCACTATGTGTGACGGGATTAAATTCAGTTTTTCGAGGCCGCGTCCAGCAAAGAAATCGATAATACGACTCAGGATCTCGCCAGGGCTAGAGGATGAGATAGTGCCGTTCATCAATAATAAAATCAGCATAATAATGAGTGCAGATTTTAACAAACCAGAGAATAAGCTGCCTAATTGCAGTAACGTCTTCTCATTAAGATTTAGAGAACGAGTGACTAATTTACCCGGCGCACTGTTGGTCGAGAATAAGACTTGGCATCCATCAATCGCTAAGGCATTGAGGAAGTAAAAAGTACTGAGTAATATCCCGACCCAGATGACTTCGTAACTTAAATATCGCGCCAACCCGACATAGCCAATGACCAAGCAAATCAGAATCGTAATCCCGGTGAGGATTAAAGCGATATCGACTAGGCCAGCGATGCGCGAACGTTCAACCTCATGACCTTCACGTTCTAAGCGTCGACGGATACGACGTGTGCGGACAACCATCAGTAAGCAGAGTAAGCCGATCAGAATCGCGGTGAGGCCATTACCGAAGATAGTGGTATTCACGCTGGTTTCGATCGCCCGGTTAAAGGCTTCGAGCCCTTGGAAGATAAAGACTAGCGTCGCGATGATAATAGGGAAAGGCTTTAAGGCTTTCGCTAATTCATCATTGATCACCGGCAAACGCCAGCTTGGGCGACGCGTAGAAAGGAAGGCACGCCCTAGGCCGGCAATCAGCCCCGCTAACAGACTCTGAATACCTAAGCTCGACACCAGGTCTCGCACATCATCGACGACATCGGGATGACGAGCAAAAGCTAAGGCCAAGAAATTACAGCACAGGGTGATGGCGAGCAGAGTCGTTATAGCGATCGCACAAGCGAGAAAGCTACGCCGCAGCCGCCCTTCTGAGAGTTTATTAATACTGACCCAAGCGAGGAACTCTTCCATATAACGGCGGCCAACAACCATTACAAGTACAGCTGCAATAAACCACAGTGCCGTCCCCAAACGGTAACCGGGAGAGAAAGAGAGCTGCACACTTTGCTTGAGATCTTGAGCAAAACCAACAATCTTCGGCCCATCGACCGGATTATTGTAGAGTGGCTGCCAGAATTTAGCGGCTACAATACTGCCAGTATTAAGGCTGACTTGATTTTTTAGCCGATCCCGTCGGTAATTTAAAATCTGCGACGACAAAACTGATGCGCCGTTCTGTAACGCGTTGGCTTGTTTGATCTGATCATCTAAGCGTGATTTTTGCGCCATAAGCTGGCGACGCTTACTGGTGACATCAGAGGTCTCTTTTACCCCACTGCCCGCTTCCGGGGCTGGCCCTAATACGGCCAACTGCGTGTCGATCTGCTGGCTTTGTGGCACCAAGTTTTGTGAAAGCGTATTAGCATTTTCACCCAGTTCGAGAGCCATATCATTTAATTGAGCGAGTTGTGACTCATCTGAGACACTCGAAACTTGTCCTTTAATTTTATCAAGGATAACTTGCATCTTCGGCAATTCTACCGCGGCGTTGACCTTGGGAGCTACCTCGTCACTACTTTGATCAATACTGTCCTCTGCCAGTACCGACGTCATCGGTACCGCTAAGGTAAAGAGCATACAGAGCGTCAAGATGACTTTTTGTAAACGACTCATACACATTCCTAAATTCCTTCCTTATCGCTATGGATAAGTATAGGGAGTTGTCAAAAATCTGCCTATCAGAAGGTGGCTGAAAAGCTTATTTCGTGGCTGCTCTATAGGCTAAGGCTGCGACCGGAACGGGAGCCGCCTTTCCAGTTTCTAACCAACTGCGAATACGATTAGCGTCGGCAAAGTGAGTATATTTCCCAAAGGCATCCAATACGACCAATGCCACTGGCCGACCATTAATAACGGTTCGCATCGCTAAACAGTGACCGGCTTCATCGGTATAGCCCGTTTTTGTTAGCGCAATCTGCCATGTTTTGTTATAGACCAGATGATTGGTATTACGGAAAGGTAAGTTGTAACGCGGATTCTGGAAAGAGGCCGTGGTTTCCTGCGTGGTGCTTAATTGCCCTATTAACGGATAAGCACGGGTCGCTTTAAGTAATTTAACTAAATCCTCGGCATCGGAAACGTTATGGATAGACAACCCCGTCGGTTCAACATAATGGGTATGACTCATCCCTAAAGCACGCGCCTTCGCATTCATCGCTTGAATAAACGCGTTATAGCCGCCTTTATAGTTCGCCGCTAAGCTCGCTGCCGCGCGGTTTTCAGAGGACATCAATGCTAGCAGCATCATGTCGCGGCGGCTAATATGACTGTTGACTTTGACTCGCGAAAATACACCACGCATCTCTGAGGTTTGATGAATATCCACGGGAAGCAGCTCATCTAACGGCTGTTTAGCATCCAAAGCAACCATCACTGTCATCAGTTTAGTGATTGAGGCAATCGGCCTTACTCGGTCCGGATGAAGTGAAAAGATCACTTTATTGCTGGCTAGGTCGACGACTAAGGCGCTGCCAGAAGCGATCGGTGGTTGCACTAATCGATTCTCTTGGCTTGCACTATACTTAACCGGAGTCACTTTCGCTGACACGGAAAAACAACAACATAACAGGAGAGCTAGGATACAATGATGGCGTTTTACTGGCATTTTTCGTCTAATATGGTCAAAGTCAATTTTCTGTATCGGCTACAGGCTGCCCACCTCCGAACCGGAGAAAAGCTGGCGACAGCATCATACGCGTGTCGAGTCAGAAAATGCTAAGTCTGTTTACTGATTTAGGCGGGTATTTGTAAAAAAATCTGTCAATTCAATATTTCGCATGCGGATAGTCGTATACATGATGATAAAACGATCATTTACTTACTTCAGGACCTTATTTTGTCTATCGATATTCATTCTCTGATCTCACATTACGGTTATCTCGCACTGGTTATCGGCTGTATGGCTGAAGGAGAAACCTTTGTTCTGCTGGGGGGGATTGCCGCGCACGAAGGGTTACTGCACCTCTATTGGGTGATCGCTGCCGCCATGCTGGGCGGTATTATCGGCGACCAGATTCTGTTCTTTTTAGGTTGGCGCTATGGCACCAAGTTCTTAACCCGCTTCGAAAAGCAGCAGAGTAAAATTGATAAAGCGAATACGCTGATCCACCGACACCCTGCCCTATTTGTTATCGGGGCGAGGTTTATGTACGGCTTTCGAATTATCGGACCGATCATCATCGGGTCCAGCGGGTTGCATCCTTGGCTATTCGTGTTACTCAACATAATCGGGGCCGCGATCTGGGCGGGGCTCTTTGCAAGCCTAGGATTTTATGCCGGCAAGATTATTACCCCTTGGCTAAATCGTATCGAAGGTTACCTTGAACCCCTGTTTTGGGTGGCGGTGGCGGCATTAGTGATTTGGGGTGCTTGGAAACTCATTCAGTGGCTACGAACCCGAAATTCTGCTCAGTGATCACCAGAAATATCAGAATCTTTCACTGAAATACAAAAGCAGATGTTCATTCATCTCGTCTGCACATATACTAAGCATAAGGCTGAATTTGGTTCGGCCTATTACCTTGTTCACACTTCCGTTAATCAGGTTTAAGCCATACATTCTATGAAAAAAAGCATCCGCGCGTTGATCTCTGCTGCCATGACTCTTGCAGCCTTTTCTCAGACTGCACAAGCGGTGGTATATCCACTTCCGGCAGCCAACAGTAGTATTACTGGTGAGAACCTCGAAGTTTCTATCCCTAGTGACAGCAGTTTACCGCTGGAAGCTTTTGCAGCACAATATGAGATGGGGCTGAGTAATATTTTAGAAGCTAACCCGGGTATTGATGTATATCTACCGAAGGCTGGATCTAAACTGATCATCCCACAGCAATTGATTTTGCCTGATGCCCCCCGCGAAGGGATCGTTATCAACAGTGCTGAAATGCGTCTTTACTACTATCCGAAAGGTGGTCACACCGTCGTCGTCCTACCTATTGGTATCGGTCAATTAGGCAAAGATACGCCACTTAATTGGGTCACTAAGGTCGAAAGTAAACGCCCTAACCCAACTTGGACCCCGACGGCGAAAATGCACAGCGAATATGCGGATGAGGGTAAAAATCTACCGACCATCTTCCCTGCAGGTCCGGATAACCCTATGGGGCTTTACGCGCTCTATATTGGCAAAATGTACGCCGTCCACGGCACCAATGCTGATTTCGGTATTGGGCTGCGTGTTAGCCACGGCTGTGTTCGTCTGCGTGGTGACGATATTAAATGGCTGTTCGAAAATGTCCCGGTGGGCACCCGCGTGCAATTCGTCAACCAACCGGTTAAAGCGTCCGTCGAAGCCGATGGGTCACGCTACCTAGAGGTGCACAATCCTCTGTCAACCACCGAAGAACAATTTACCAGCAATGCCGTGGTGCCGATTACCTTGACGCAATCTGTCAGTAAAGTGCTTTCTGATTCCAGCGTTAATCAAGACGTTGTGAACCAAGTATTGAAAAATCGTTCTGGGATGCCAGTAAAAGTCAATGGTGTAGCAGAAGCTCATGCAAATACGCCACAGCCTGTCTCTGAACAGAGTGACGCGCAACCGACTGAGGCACCCGACTCAACTTTCTCCGCACAAGGAGCAAGTGATTCAGTGACTCAGCCACCACCGGTTGAAGAGTAATCTTTTCGTCGGCCACACCCTGCGTTGTGGCCGAAACAGACTACTGCCCACTTTCGATGAGTCGACGGCGGCTCTTGACCAGTAACGTTCCCACCAGCAACGCACCTAAACAAACCATGACGGCCGCAGCCAGATAGATTGACCGAATCCCGCTATGATTCATAAGCAAACCCGCCACCGGTCCAGTTAATCCCAATGCGAGATCTAAGAAAGCGGAATAAGTCCCCAGTGCAGACCCTTTACTCTGTTCACTGACCCGCCGAACCGCTTCGACGCCCAATGCGGGGAAGACTAATGAAAAACCTGCACCGGTGAGCAGTGCCCCAATATCGGCCCACAATACGCTTTCTGCATGCCAGAGCATAGATAATCCGATGGCCTCAGTGATGAGACAGCCGAGAGAGACGGCCAGCCCCCCAAAACGCGTAATCATATGACTAAACAGAAAGCGCGATAACACAAAACCTAAGCTATAAAGGCTTAATGTCATGGCTGCGCCCTGCCACCCACGACTGGAGAAATAAAGGGTAATAAAGGTCGCAATCACGCCAAAGCCTAGCGTGCCTAACGCTAATCCCATTCCGTAAGGGCTGACTAACCCCAACACTTGGCGAAAAGGCAGACGTGGTGCCGTCAGCGAGATAGTAATACTGGCTTTGTGACGTGCTATCAAAAAACCTATTACGCCCATCAGCGTAATCAACCCCGCAAAGCCACTTATGCCGAACCATTGGTTCAACATCACCCCAAAGGGTGCGCCAACAGCCATCGCAAAATAGGTCGCGACGCCATTCCACGAGATAACCCGTGCAGTATGGACAGAACCCACTAAATTCATTCCCCATAATGTCGCGCCAGTGCTACTAAAACTTTCACCAATCCCTAAGCAGATTCGACCTAACGCAAGCAGCAGTAGACTACTCATTGGGTGGCTAGCAGATAAGGCAGCGATTACCGTCATCGCGCCACTGAGACCACAAAGTACCATCCCCAGCATAACGACTTTCTTCGGCCCAAAGTGGTCAGCCAGTCTACCGCTCTGCGGGCGACTGATCAGGGTTGAAAAATATTGTAGGCTGATAATTAATCCAGCGATAAAAGGCGAATAGCCTAATTGATGGTGCACAAAACCTGGTAATACTGCTAAAGGAAGGCCGACTGAGAGATAGCAAAAGAAGGTAAATATCATTACCGACAAAATACGCTGATTAAGTTGACCGCGCGTCGGTTCGCTCTGCTGAGGCATATACACACCAAAATAAAAACAGGAATATCCTCAGCATAGCATATCAATAAGTCGAGGTTGGGTTACAAGGTTGGTATTAGGTTAATTTTATTAACTCTTTGTTAATGGCTTGGGAGATTGCGGTAGAATGCGTCATCGGACGGATTTGACTGAAGAGCTCATCAGCCTGAGCGTAGGATTTTCGTAAGTAGCCTAGCCATTGTTTAATCCGCGCCACATGATACATACCGGTATCACCCTGCTTTTCAAGATGACAATAGTCCTCCAGAAGCGCTACCACTTCTGGCCACGGCATTGCCGGGTGATTATATTTGATCATCTTACTGAGGTTTGGGATATGAAGCGCGCCTCGGCCGACCATCAGGTCACTGCAGCCGGTGGTCGCCAAACATGCTTGTGCCGATGCCCAATCCCAAATTTCACCGTTAGCGATCACAGGTATCGTCAGTCGCTCTCGAAGCGCGGCTATTGCCGACCAGTTGATGGCCTCTGCGCGATAACCATCCTGCTTAGTTCGCCCGTGAATCACGATTTCCGTTGCCCCAGCCTGCTCGACCGCATCGGCAATTTCAGTACTGTGATCGATGGAATCCCAGCCTAAACGGACTTTTACGGTAACGGGAAGCGTAGAGGGAACCGCATGACGCATTGCTTTCGCCGCTTGGTAGATCAGTTCTGGATCTTTTAATAACGACGCCCCGCCACCACTACCATTAACGGTTTTAGAAGGACAGCCACAATTCAGATCGACTCCCCAAGATCCTAGCTCCACTGCGCGATACGCATTTTCAGCTAACCACTGTGGGTGCTGACCCAGTAGCTGGATCCTGACCAGCGTCCCTGTTGGCGTGCGACTCTGGTGCGCTAATTCTGGACACAAACGATAGAACGATTTCTTGGGTAATAACTGGTCAACGACTCTTAAAAACTCCGTGACACAGAGATCGTAGTCGTTGACCTTAGTCAGGAGTTCCCTGACTAAGGCGTCCAGCACACCTTCCATCGGTGCTAACAATACACGCATCGGACTAGCGATTACCCTGCGGTTTCTTCGCGGCAGGCTTTGTTGACGCAGAAGCCCCATCACGCGTGCGAGGTCGAGAGCTATTTTGTCCTTGAGGACGGCCCTGTCCGCGCGAGCCATTATGCTCAGAGCGTCCACCACGTCCAGCACCACGTCCGCCTTGGCGTCCGTTTTGAATCGGCTCAGCTTTAATAGACGGATCCGGCTCGTAGCCTGGAATGGCCAGACGAGGAATTTCTTTTTTCAAGAGCTTTTCGATATCACGCAATAACTTGTGTTCATCTACACAAACGAGTGACAGGGCAGAACCACTGGCCGCTGCACGGCCAGTACGGCCAATACGGTGCACATAATCTTCCGCCACATTAGGAAGCTCGTAGTTCACGACGTGAGGCAGTTCTTCAATATCGATGCCACGTGCCGCAATATCGGTCGCGACTAACACGCGCACTTCACCGGTTTTAAAATGTTCAAGCGCACGCGTTCGCGCACCTTGACTTTTATTACCGTGGATAGCAGCAGCCGTAATCCCATCTTTATTTAACTGCTCTGCAAGGTGGTTAGCACCGTGCTTGGTACGGGTGAAGACTAATACCTGCTGCCAATTTTCCTTACCGATTAAATAAGAAAGCAATTCGCGCTTGCGCTTCTTATCAACGAAATGCACCTGTTGAGATACTTGTTCGGAAGCGGTATTACGGCGAGCCACTTCGACTAATTTTGGACGATCTAGTAACTTTTCCGCCAGTGCTTTGATCTCGTCAGAGAAGGTCGCCGAGAACAGTAAGTTCTGACGACGCGTCGGTAATTTCGCTAAGATACGACGGATATCATGGATAAAGCCCATATCTAGCATACGGTCAGCTTCGTCCAGCACTAAAATTTCGATATTCGATAATTGCACGGCATTCTGCTGCACGAGATCGAGTAATCGACCTGGTGTAGCAACCAGTACGTCAACTCCGCCACGCAATTTCATCATTTGCGGATTGATGCTGACGCCGCCGAATACCACCAGCGACCGTAATTTAAGGTAACGGCTATAGCTTTGCACATTCTCGCCGACTTGTGCGGCCAGTTCGCGCGTAGGCGTTAAAATGAGTGCTCGTACCGGCCTACGTCCATTAATAGGCTTCTCGCTTGCGGCAAGACGGTGTAACAGTGGCAAGGTGAACCCTGCGGTTTTACCCGTACCCGTTTGCGCGCTGGCTAATAAATCATCCCCCGCTAAAACGATAGGAATCGCTTGTTGTTGGATTGGCGTAGGGGTGGTGTAGCCCTGTTCGTTAACAGCACGCAAAATCTCGGCATGTAAACCGAGTGAATCGAAAGTCATAGGGTATTGCTCCAGAGACACCCTGACCGTCTATTCACGGTGCAGTTTTCAGGGGGGGAATTGTCACTAAATTGAGAGAGATCAACGCAAACTACAATGCGATAAGTGCAGGGAGTGTATCAGAGTTTAGGCAGGACTGCGAGGATGTTAAAAAGGCCAGTCGAATGACTGGCCTTAAAGGTATTAGCTGCGTTTTTTCTCGACTTGCTGACCGGAACCTTTGGCGAACAATGAGAAAAGTGCGGGCCCAATGAGCATCGCCACACCTAATCCACAAATCAGTAGCGGATTGTGCAATACACGAGAGAATAAGAAGAGTGACAACATCGCCGCACCAAAATAGTAGGTGGTAGAGGCTTCTTCTAGATAATCTCCTACTGCGCGTAAGCGCGAGACATTTTGCGTAATCAACATAGCAACCAGCAAAACGACATAACTTGCGACCAATCCGGCACTGACTTCAACTAACAACTTGTGTTTAAACCCCCAAATTAATGAAGCCACGATGGTTAAGTGCATCGCGATATGAAAACACGTTTGCCCAGTGACAATCTGAACACGGTTAGACCATTTCATAGTTATCTCCTAGTAATACTCGCATTAAAGCAAAACACTCTAACGCCAGTAATTGTCTTCCGAGAGTAATCGAATTAAATCGGTTGACCACTACTCTGTACTGCAATTGTGATATGACCGATATTTCTTCAGATAATTCCTTAAGAAGACGGCCTCAGTCTGCCACAAATAAGTAGGAATATCATATTTTGTTTTAAAGCCGCTGATTAATTAGTATGAAACACTGTAAAAATAGCTATCAATAAGGATTTTTAGAATAATATAGTGAAAGGCTTTTTATTGTTCAAAAAACAATCCGCAGGAGGGCTTTATTAAAAAATAGTCTTTAAAAACAGCGAGTTGAGATAAAACCTCTTTTTCTTGTGTATTCAACTTAAGAAATTTCTGCTGTTTTTTTACGCAAAAAAAAGAGGGGTTAATCCCCTCTTTTCACGATCTTCTGCTGTTACGTTATCGTCTATCACCAAAAATTCTTAGTAACATCATGAAAAGGTTGATGAAATCTAAGTATAAGGTGAGCGCCCCAACGATACTGTAACGACGAAAATTCGCCTTATCCGATGCATCGATATTCTCACCAAGTTGGCGAAGTTTTTGTGTGTCGTAAGCGGTTAAGCCGACAAATACCACTACACCGATGTAGGTAATCGCCCACATTAATGCGGTATTCTTAAGCCAGTAATTAACCAGTGAAGCGATTAATATGCCGATGAGCGCCATAAACAGTAAGCTTCCCAATTTACTGAGGTCGCGCTTCGTTACCGCACCATAAACCGTCATCGCACCAAACATCGCCGCCGTCACCACAAAGGTACTGGCAATCGAAGAATAGGTGAAGGCAAGAAAAATACTGGCCATGGTCAGCCCAGTCAGTACGGAGTACAGCATAAACAGGCCAGTGGCCAGTGCTGCGCTCATTTTATGCACCATACCTGACAGTACGAATACCACGGCAAGTTGAGCAATGATTAATCCAAAGAAGGTGATTCGGCTGGAGAAGATGGCTTCCATGACTGCAGGCGTTCTTGCGGCAAACCAGCTTACAAACGCCGTTAATAATAAGCCAGTGGTCATCCAACCATAAACTTGGGTCATATACGCTTGTACGCGACTACCCGACGAGGTGTGTCCTAACGATGAAGGACGTTGATAATTTTCCATTACTCCTCCCTAGCTTGAAGTAAACAGTGTTGATAACGTTGGTTTACGCGTTGTGCAAACCAGGCGGTAGTCAAATTACGAGAAATTTTAGGGCTTTCTAATGTGATCCCTGGTAACCGCTCGTGTGGCCAAGCCTGCCCTCGCTTTTTATCCGCGGCAGAAAAGACCTTTTTCCATAATTGGCTTTGTTCAAACTCAAGTGATTCACCTTGTGACAACTGTTGGTGAATCGCTGAGTCGCTCAGTTGCAGTGTAGAGCGAATCGACCTAATCGCCAACTCGGTGTGACTCGGCGCGTCACTCTGATATTGAATTAAATCGCCATCTAATGCCAATTTTTGTCCGCTCAAATAGGAGACTGCCGCTTGGAAGGCAGCATTACGACTGGCATACCACCCTGCATTATAGTCGGCAAAACGGTATAAAGGCACCGAATAATGGGTGGGGTAGCCGAGCAGATGCAGTGTACCAAAGTAGACCCCACCGCGCTGGGTAAGTACTTCTTTACGAATACTTTTCTCTACCTTATAAGGGTAATCCTCTGCATGCTGTTCCGCAAAGGCGATACTTACCTGCATCGGCCCTCCAGTATGGATAGGGTTAAAGCGACCAAATAACCGTTGGCCTAAGGGTACAGAATCAATTAAATCGTCAAAAATATCGCTCAGTTCACGTTCGCTGCGCACAGTATCTAATCGCTCAGTGTAGCTTTTACCATTGGTCGACGGAATTTTTAATGCCGTACGTACTACAAATTCAGGAATATGCAGTGAGCCTGCTCGACGATAAATCTCCTGCCAAGCAATCTGCGGTAAACCTTTAACCGGCGCGTCGGCATTAAAATTGGTCTCTTGGCCCGCCACAGCAATGACTGCGCACAGATTAGAGACATTAGCATCGATCTGTTGATGTAAAAACGCTTGGTAGATATCCTCCGACCACGCAGTTTTGTTCGACACAGAACTTGGCAGCAGCTGCTTAACTTGAGTGGTTACGGCAACTTTTAATCGTGCTGGCGCTTTGGTTTTTTCCGACGCACAACTCGCCAGCAGTAATACCATCATAGCCGACAGCGTCAAGTTTAGGGCTGTCGATCGCGTCACGTTGATCATTCCTTATTGTTCCATTTCTCTGAGGCGGTACTGTCTTGTAAGGTAGGTGATAACCACCTTGTCCCCTCGGCTGTAATTTCACGTTTCCAAAAAGGCGCTTGGCTTTTCAATAAATCCATAATGAATTCTGTTGCCAAGAAGGCGGCATGCCGGTGAATAGCACTGACGATCACCAATACAATCTCTTCTCCTAACGAAAACGTCCCTACGCGATGAATAATCGTGATGTTATTGACTGCAAAGCGCTCCCTAGCATGATCCGCTAGGCCATTTAACACCCGCTCGGTCATGCCTGGATAGTGTTCTAAGGTAAGCTGACTCACCGCCTGCCCTTGGTTCATGTCTCTCACCTTACCGACGAAAAAGACGATAGCGCCATCTTGATGATGGCTGGCGGCAAGCCGATATTCATTCTCGACATTGAAAGGAGCGGCAGTGACCTCAATACAGGTCAACGCAGGCATTATTATCCCCCCGTGACGGGTGGGAAGAAGGCCACCTCATCACCTGACTGCAGACGCTGTGAAACGTCACAAATTTCTTGGTTCACCGCAACCAATAAGCGCCCATCCGCCAGTGCCAACTGCCAGCGTTTACCGCGTTGTAAGAGCGCGGTACGGAGTTGTTCAACCGTGTTGAATTCGGCAGGCAGCATAAGCTTATCGCACTCTACCAGTTCACGGGTTTGTGCAAAAAAAAGCACCTTAATCATGCCAACTCCCTTTATAATCACCGGATTTCCCACCCTGCTTCTCCACCAGCCGGATACACTCAATCACCATGTCTTTCTGTACCGCTTTACACATGTCGTATAAGGTCAATGCCGCAACTGAGGCTGCCGTCAAGGCTTCCATCTCCACGCCTGTTTGGCCGCTTAAGCGGCAGAGCGTTTGGATATGAATACGGCAAGGATCGTGTAGCGGGGTTAGCAATACTTCCACTTTGGTCAGCATTAACGGGTGACACAGAGGGATCAGATCCCACGTCTTCTTCGCGGCTTGAATCCCAGCGATACGTGCCACAGCAAAGACATCCCCTTTAGGATGTTTACCTTCAGTAATTAATTGCAGGGTATGCGCATTGAGGGAGAGATAAGCTTCGGCGCGCGCTTGGCGTAATGTCACCGCTTTTTCGCTGACATCCACCATATTCGCCTCGCCCGCTTGATTAAGGTGAGATAATGAATTCATTGAGAGACTTTCTTGAGTTGTGAGACGAAATTACAGGGGGTAGTGTTGATATCGAGCTGTGCATCGATAATCTGTTCCCAAGCCAATTGACACGCCGAGGTGGAACCAGGAAAGGCAAAGATGACTGTTTTATTCGCCAGCCCTGCTACCGCACGAGATTGTAATGTCGCCTGCTGAATTTGTTCAAACGAGAACATCCTAAACAGCTCACCAAACCCCGTGATCTCTTTATCGAATAACGGAACGATCGCCTCAGGTGTTGTATTCTGCTCATGAAACCCTGTTCCGCCATTGATTAAGACCACTTGGATATGCGGACTCGCAATCGCTTGTGACACGATGGCGCGTATTGCATAGCGATTATCGGGACAAATCGCACGCTCAACCACGCGATGCCCGGCATGCTCCACCGCCTGTTGCAGATAATCGCCAGAGCTATCATTTTCCTCGGTACGATGGTTCGAGATCGTTAACACTGCAATATTTAGAGAAAGTGTGTTCTCTTGTGGATTATCCATTTCAGCTCCTCGCCTTAACCACCAATATAAGAGAGATTGCGTGCCATGCCCGTCATCCCTTGATGGAGAAAATGTGTCTGTTTCTTCTGAGCCAAGCTCAACTGAATACGTTCTTGTAGTAAAGATTGTTGGCCATCAGCCTGCAGTAAATCACGCAGATCGATGCCTTGCTCACCAAATAAACAGAGGTGTAATTGACCGATAGCTGAGACCCGTAATCGGTTACAGCTATCGCAGAAACCTTTGTCATAAGGCATGATCAACCCGATTTGTCCAAGATAGTCAGGATGACTAAAAATTTGGGCGGGTCCCGCATCAGCGGCTCGAGCGACGACTTGCCAACCTTGATCCACTAATTGGCGGCGTAGATGCTCACCAGAAAGGTGGTGCTTAGCAAAGTAATCGTTACCCTCCCCCGTCTCCATTAACTCAATAAAACGCAGCTGCAGTGGACGATCCTTTATCCACGTGAGGAATTCGGGGAGCTGTTGAGTGAGGTGTTTCATCAATACAACGTTAATTTTGACCACGGGGAAACCGGCTGCCAAGCTGGCATCGATTCCAGCCATAACGTCAGTAAATTTATTCTGCCCGGTTATTTGATGAAACTGACGCGCATCCAGGCTATCTAGACTGACGTTAACCGCAGTCAGCCCCGCCGCACGCCAATTTGCCGCCTCTTTCGCTAAGCGGTAGCCATTGGTTGTCATAGCAATCTGTTGTATCGCCGGTTGCTGACGAATAGCGGCGATGATGTCGCTAAAATCACGGCGCATTGAGGGCTCACCGCCGGTTAACCGTATTTTCGTCGTCCCCAATTGCCCAAAGGCTTGCGCCACTCGGGCGATCTCCTCGACAGATAAGAACGCCTCTCGGTCCTTACTCGGTCGATAGCCATCAGGTAAACAGTACGTACAGCGAAAGTTACAGACGTCCGTAATGGACAGCCGTAAGTAATAAAATTTGCGCTGATAAGTATCGGTCAAGGGTAACAAATAAATACCTCGTTAAAGGTGATGCAACAAAATATCCATTCACGCCAATTTACGTGTAATGAAAAACCGAGGAAGTGATGACATTATCCTAGCTTGAATAGGTATAAGTGTCATGTTTGGCTGATCAATTCTCTGATATTTTCAAATTTGTCTTGGGCAATACGTGGAGAACAGCAGATAATACGCGCTAGTATTTGCCGTCAACACTCGACCCTCAAGGATGATGCCCCAAATGAACCGTACCTTAGCAGATCTTGATAGAGTCGTTGCCATCGGTGGCGGCCATGGCTTAGGACGAGTAATGTCTTCGCTCTCCTCCCTCGGTTCTCGCCTCACCGGAATTGTCACGACTACCGATAATGGCGGCTCGACAGGTCGCATCCGACGCTCAGAGGGCGGCATTGCGTGGGGAGACACACGTAACTGCTTAAATCAGCTAATTACCCAGCCAAGTGTCGCGTCAGCAATGTTTGAATACCGCTTTTCCGGCCAAGGGGAATTAGCGGGGCATAACTTAGGGAATTTAATGTTACGTGCACTGGATAGCCTGAGCGTTCGGCCGTTAGAAGCAATCAATCTCATACGTAATGTGTTGAAAGTCGATGCCTTTTTAATCCCCATGTCGGAACAGCCCGTCGACTTAGTCGCCACGGACGCTCAAGGAACCTTAATCCACGGCGAGACCGAGATCGATGCAATGAAGGAATGGCCAACGAGCTTAGCCCTCTCGGCCCCGGTAAAAGCTACCCGCGAAGCGGTTGAAGCGATTCTCGATGCTGATCTGATTATTTTGGGTCCTGGCAGTTTTTATACCAGCATTATGCCGGTCATTTTAGTGAAAGCGATTAGCCAAGCGTTACGCCGTACCCCTGCAAAGATGTTATTTATCGATAATCTAGGAACAGAACTGAGTCCTGCGGGGCATCTTTCGGTGGCGGAGAAACTCACCTTAATTGAAAATGAGATTGGCCGTCGCGTGATAGACGGCGTTATTCTGGGTCCCACCGCTGACAGTCGTGGCATTACCCAACGACTGCGCATCCAGCGCCCATTAGATGCTAGCGATGTGGGTTATCGCCATGACAGACAGCTGCTGCGTCAAGCGCTAGAGGATGCCTTTCAAGCCTTGCATTAAGATCCTTGCAGCACGGCACGCTATCCGTGTCGTGCTGCGGTTGCCTACATAGCGATAAGCAATAAGTCTCGGAGTTGATGAAGCTCATCACGCAAACGAGCTGCCTCTTCAAATTCGAGGTTTTGCGCATGTTTCTGCATAGTACGCTCGTATTCCGAAATCTTCTTTTGTAACTCCGGCGCAGTCATCAGCGAATATTCCGCCGCTTTTAGCTCAATATCCCCTTTAGACGGGCTGGCTTTTTTACCAGATACCGACGCACCACCAATTTCAAGAATATCCGTAATTTTCTTGTTTAATTTGGTCGGCGTAATACCGTGCTCTTTGTTCCAAGCCTCTTGCTTTTCACGACGACGCTCGGTCTCCTCAATCGCACGGGCCATGGACGGCGTAATCTTATCTGCATAAAGAATCGCTTTACCGCTCACGTTTCGAGCCGCCCGTCCAATCGTCTGAATCAGTGATCGATCGGAGCGCAAGAAGCCTTCTTTATCTGCATCCAAAATCGCCACCAGCGAGACTTCAGGCATATCCAGACCTTCCCGCAGTAAGTTGATCCCTACCAAGACATCAAACTTCCCTAAGCGTAAATCACGAATAATTTCCATGCGTTCAACCGTATCGATATCAGAGTGAAGGTAGCGGACCTTCTCACCATGCTCTTCTAAATATTCGGTCAGATCTTCTGCCATACGCTTAGTCAATACGGTGACGAGCACCCTCTCATTGATTTCAACGCGTTGGCGTATTTCAGACAATAAGTCATCCACTTGGGTCGCCACCGGCCTAATCTCTAAGATTGGATCCAGCAATCCTGTTGGACGCACCACTTGATCAATCACTTCCTCGCCCGATTTTTCCAGTTCGTATTTACCTGGGGTCGCTGAGACATAGATCGTTTGCGGGGCGAGCGCTTCGAACTCCTCAAACTTCATCGGCCGGTTATCCAGAGCAGAAGGTAAGCGGAAGCCATACTCAACCAAGTTTTCCTTGCGCGCTCGGTCACCTTTATACATCCCACCAATCTGCGGGATGGTCACGTGGGACTCGTCCACCACCAGTAGGCCATCTGCGGGCAGATAGTCAAATAAGGTTGGCGGTGCCTGACCTGGGCCCCGTCCGGACAGGTAGCGCGAGTAGTTTTCGATACCTGAACAGTAGCCCAGTTCATTCATCATCTCGAGATCGAATTGCGTGCGCTGTGTGATGCGCTGCTCTTCAAGGAGCTTATTATTGTCTAAGAGGACTTTTTTACGATCAGCCAGCTCGACTTTAATTTCCTCCATCGCTTGCAGTATCCGCTCACGAGGGGTGACATAGTGGGTTTTCGGATAGATAGTGAAGCGTGCGACAGATTGCTCGATTTGCCCGGTTAGCGGGTCAAAGAGGGAGAGTCTTTCGACTTCTTCGTCAAATAATTCCACGCGCAGCGCTAGATCGTCTGATTCTGCTGGGAAAATATCAATCACATCCCCACGGACACGGAACGTCGCCCGCTGAAAAGCTTGATCGTTACGTGTGTACTGCAGCTCTGAAAGACGGCGCAGAATGCTACGCTGGTCAATAATCATGCCTCGCGTTAAATGCAGCATCATTTTTAAATAAGCATCAGGGTCACCTAGCCCATAGATAGCCGAGACTGAAGCCACAACGATAACGTCCTTGCGCTCGAGTAGGGCTTTAGTGGCTGAGAGACGCATTTGCTCAATGTGTTCATTCACCGAAGCATCTTTTTCGATAAAGGTATCGGAACTCGGTACATAGGCTTCCGGCTGGTAATAATCGTAGTAAGACACGAAATACTCAACGGCGTTTTCGGGGAAAAAAGCCTTCATCTCCCCATAAAGCTGTGCAGCCAGCGTCTTATTCGGTGCCATGATCATGGTGGGACGGTTTGAATCGGCAATAACGTTAGCGATGGTAAAGGTTTTCCCTGAACCGGTCACGCCAAGTAACGTTTGATGAGCGAGACCATCGTCTAACCCTTCTTCTAATTTTTTAATCGCTTCAGGCTGATCACCAGAAGGCTTAAATTCCGAGTGTAAGGTAAAAACTTTACTCATAATCATTGGTTCCGGTTAGTCAGTATCAGGATGAGGGGTAATTTTACTCCTTAGCGGTAAGATGTACAGATTTTTACTGGATAAACATCCAGTCCGCTCGTACACTTATCGCCAAAAATGCTCGGCGTCGAATAAAAGTCAGTCAGTCAATCTTTTTTTAGGTTATCCACCGTCCGCCGTGGACAATTTATTTTTGTCAAGCATTTGTCATTAAGTTCGCGGCCTCGTGTGTTGGCGACCGATCACGCTATTGCTTTTGCGTAACGTATTGATTTTAAATTTATATAAAAATAAGTGTAGTTTACAACCACTCCAATGCCAACCCGCATCATTCATCGGCTAGCCACTGTTTTCAGAGGGTAATACACATGGTTATCCACAGGAATGGTGGATAACTGCTGGCAGGCCAGTAACCGTGGGCTGTGTATAATTTTTCAGAAAGATGACAAACCAATAAAAAAAAATTTTTTTAATGATGGCACTTTTTTACTTCGGGAATTCCGCTGCAAATTATTGTCAGAAATCTTAACTGAACAGGGAAAGTCAATACTTGTTGAGATAAATAATTGCCATTTTATGATTCGTTATGCACCACTAAAGTTCATCCTTTTCGTCTATTGACTCATCCCACCCTCTCTCCTTCGCTACCCCCCCCCCCCTTACAAAAACTGGCGCGCTTATTGCTTAACAACTCTATTACATAGCTTGCTAATGGATTGGGAGATGACACCATGCTTCAGCTGAGAGAGATCAATCAAGCCTACGACGACCACCATACGCTCTGGGATATCAATCTTGAAGTGAACCAAAATAGTTGTTCAGCCATCGTCGGGCAACAAGGCACCGGTAAGACAACCTTATTCCATTGTATTTTGGGGTTTCTCCCCATCATGAGTGGCGAGATGACGTGGCAGCCGCAAAATACGCTGCCTTGTAGTTTGATTTCGCTTCCTAGTCAGTTTCGTTCGCAATTAGGCATAACCTATGTTCCACAAGGAAGTCCGATTTTCTCGCAACTGAGTGTAGAAGAAAATTTACTCATTGCGCTGAAGGCAGGCCATCAACGACGCTTACCCCCGACCTTACCTTCGATAATCAGTCAGCTATTCCCAACCCTGATCACCGAACGCCATCAACGCAGCGGGACATTAGCGAAAGGATTACAATATCAATTGGCGCTGGCCAAGGCCGTGATCACCCACCCTAAGTTAATTTTATTGGATGAACCTTCGGAAGGTTTGACCGCGCATGAAGCCGACCAGCTTGTTGCGATAATTACTGCCCTCACTAAGCAACATAATATTAGCGTGTTACTAATGGACAAGAATTTGCCCTTTGTGAAACGGGTCGCCGATAACTTTACCCTGCTTCATCATGGTCGAAGTATCATGTCGGGGACGGCCGCCGATTTAATGCGTTTCAGCGGCGCGGTGGAGTGGAGTACTAACGCATTGACGAAGGTAATGTAAGATAGTGTCCAAGATTATCCAATTGCTTCGCATCGCTTAGATACGGGATTTCGCCCAGTAACGGGGCATTAATCTGGTCAGTCAGGTAGCCACAATAAGCAGCATATTCGTGTGGCTCAGGACTCAGGCTATTGGCCACCCAACCTGCTAGCGTCAGTCCTGCTTGCTGAACAGCCGCTTGGGTCAATAAGGCGTGATTGATACAACCTAGCTTCATTCCTACCACTAAGATAACCGGTAGTCCCTGCGCACTCACCCATTGACCATAGTGTTGCTGTGCAGAAAGTGGGGTAAACCAGCCTCCTGCCCCTTCCACTAACACCCAATTCGCTTGCGCTTGTAAGGCCGATAGTCCTTCATCGAGCCGTGGGAAGCTGATCGGTTGGCCTTCGCGCTGGCTCGCGATATGCGGAGAGGTCGGTTGCTCGAAGGTAAGCGGGTTGACCGACGCATAGGGTAAGTCTAGGTTACTGTAGCGCTGTAAAATCAACGCATCACGATTACGTAAGCCTTCCGTTGTCCATTCAGAGCCTGATGCAACCGGTTTATATCCTGCAGTAGTGAAGCCCTCGCGCGCCGCGGCTTGCAGTAGCGCGGCCGATACCAGCGTTTTGCCGACATCTGTATCGGTTCCGGTTAAGAAATACGTGTGACTCATCGGGTAACTCCAAAAACGATTTGATAGGTGAGACGGTAACCTTGCTCGTCTCGCGGCCAGTGGTCAGCCAATTGGTGAAAGAAGGCTCGTCCGCCTAGCCCTGCCTGACGACCCGCGTGCAAGTGTGACGCCCCGATACCTTTTAACGACCAGAGAGCATCGAGGGGAGACGAAAAATAGCAGATGATAGGTGCTTGCCAAGCAGTCAGCCCCAAAGACTCCGCCGTGGCGAGCAGCGACTCAGCACTGGACCAGCGATTGATCGGTGCAGAACGCCCCAACCGCTGCCAGACCTGTTCAATTTCCGGTAAAGAGCCAGCGGCTAGGGTTGAAATGGCGAGTTTCCCTTGGGCCGTCAGCGAGCGTTGCAACTGCTGCACGGTTTGTCGGAAATCACTGCACCACTGTAGCGCAAGATTACTCCATAAGTAGTCAACACTTTGCGCAAGGAAAGGGAACGCTTCAAGGTCGCCACGCACATAGTGATCTGCCGAGTGTTGTTGAACGGCCTGTTGCAGCATTCCGCTGGAGAGGTCAAAAGCTGTCACGCAATGACCCTGCCCACGAAAATAACGACTAAACCAGCCTGAACCTGCTCCAGCATCCACCAGTAAACCAGGCTTATGCCAGTCGCAGTGCGCCATGAGTTGCTCGCCAACAATACGTTGAAACGCAGCAAAATGATCGTACTGTTTGGCTGCACGACCAAACGCTTGAGCCAGCGCCTTTTTATCGATCTGGATAGGGGGATTAGAGGACATGATGCAAGGCCTCAACCAAACGGGTAATCTGCTCGGTACTGTGTGCCGCACTCAGCGTAATTCTTAAGCGTGCGCTCCCCACTGGGACCGTCGGTGGACGAATCGCTTGTACCCATTGCCCAGCCAATTGCACGCCTTGGGCGATGGCCAACGCTCGATGATTATCACCGATAATCACTGGCTGGATCGCTGTTAATGAATCGGTTAGGGGAATTCCCTGCTGCCTACATAAGGTTCGAAAATCGCTGATATTTTGGCGCAGCTTTTCGCGGTATTCCGGTTGCTGACGAACGATTTCGATACTGGCTAAGACAGCAGCAGCCTGGGCCGCGGGTAATGCCGTACTATAAATGAGATGACGAGCCGATTGTTCCAAGTAAGCCGCTACCGCGCCGGAACAGAGAATGGCCGCACCGCTCACCCCAAGCGCTTTACCAAAGGTCACTACCAGTATGTCGGGTGTAACCTGCTGCTGGGCGCAACTGCCACGCCCTTCTTCACCCAACACACCGATACCATGCGCATCATCGACCATTAACCATGCTTGGTGATCGCGGCACATTTCACTGATCGCGGCTAACGGCGCTTGATCGCCATCCATACTGAAGACGCCCTCGGTAATAACCAGACGATTCTCCGTGTCGGTCGCCCCTAGTTGCCGCGCAAGGCCAGCTAACGAGTTGTGAGGGAAACGGCGGTATCGGGCCGGAGACAGCGCCGCCGCTTCCTGTAACGAGGCATGCATTAATTTATCAGCGATAAGTGTGTCACTGGACTCAGCAAGGGCGAAAATTAATGCTTGGTTTGCCGCGAAGCCCGAGCTGAAGAGTATGGCCCGTGGGAAACCCAGCCAGTCGGCTAGTGTGTGTTCAAGCTGCTGGTGGCAAGGTGAGTAGCCGGTGACGTGACCCGACGCCCCCGCACCCGTCCCCCAGTGTTGTGCCCCCTTGCACCATGCATCAATCACCGCAGGGTGATGGCTTAACCCTAAGTAATCGTTACTGGAAAAATGCGTGAAGTGTTGACCGTCCTGAGTGAGGCGGGCGTGTGGGGAGACGGTGACCGCTAACCGCCGCCGCAGCAATCCTTGCTGCTGGCGTTGGTATAAAGCGTCTTCGATGCGTTGTTGCCAGGACATTAGACAGCCGCGTTGTAAAAGAGTGAGGTATCCGCTTGGCTAATTTGCTGATGCAGCATTTCAGACTCAGTCTCCACCCCTAGCTCCGTGTGAGCATGCGCCGGTTTTAATCCAAGCTTACGGAAAAGTTGAACATCGCTGTCTTCTTCAGGGTTTTCAGTGGTCAGTAATTTGCAGCCATAGAAAATTGAGTTCGCACCCGCCATAAAACACATCGCTTGAGTTTGTTCACTCATCTGTTCACGACCCGCTGAAAGACGTACATACGAACTCGGCATTAATACCCGAGCAACGGCAATGGTACGGATAAAATCGAAAGGATCGACATCATCGTTATCGGCCAGCGGCGTCCCCTTCACCTTCACTAACATATTGACGGGTACGCTTTCGGGCGGGGTGGGAAGATTGGCTAACTGCATCAAGAGGCCAGCGCGGTCATCAATCGTTTCCCCGAGTCCGACAATCCCACCTGAACAGACCTTGATTCCCGCACCACGCACATGTGACAGCGTATCAAGACGTTCTTGATAACTACGAGTAGTGATAATGTTGCCGTAAAATTCAGGCGAGGTATCGAGATTATGGTTGTAATAATCGAGTCCTGCAGTGGCTAACTCGTCGGCTTGATCAGGAGAGAGCGTACCTAGTGTCATACAGGTCTCTAAGCCCATCGCCTTAACGCCTTCAACCATTTTCTTCAGGTAAGGCATGTCCCGCGCATGTGGATTTTTCCATGCTGCGCCCATACAAAAACGTCCTGATCCCGCGGCTTTCGCTTTACGGGCTGAGGTTAGCACTTCTTCAACTTCCATTAATTTTTCAGATTCTAAACCGGTTTTATAGCGCGCACTTTGCGGGCAATATTTACAATCTTCAGGGCACGCCCCCGTTTTGATGGAAAGCAAGGTACTGACTTGTACTTTAGCAGGATCGAAATTTTCACGGTGGATCTGCTGGGCCTTAAACATCAGTTCTAAAAAAGGCATCTCAAACAGCTCAGTAACTTGCTGACGTGTCCAACGTTGTGACATGGCTTGCTCCATAACTTTAAACATTCGGTTATTGTGGTTATACTTGTAAACTAAATTTATCGAAAACAGTTTACAACAATTATGTTCCCGACAGAAGACAGTGAATTCGATCGTCAACACCTTTGGCATCCCTATACCTCAATGCGTGATCCTCTTCCTTGCTACCCTGTTGCTTCGGCTCAAGGCTGCAGTATTACTCTCGAAACGGGGCAAGAATTGGTGGAAGGGATGTCTTCGTGGTGGGCCGCAATTCATGGTTATAATCACCCACGGTTAAACCGCGCGATGACCGACCAAATTGCTAGCATGTCGCACGTGATGTTTGGCGGTTTGACTCACCGCCCCGCGGTGGAACTTGGCCGTGAATTATTGGCCATTGTGCCGACTGGATTAACGAAAGTCTTTTTGGCGGATTCGGGATCGGTCGCAGTAGAAGTCGCAATGAAAATGGCGGTGCAATATTGGAGTGGAACGTCGCAGAGTAAGCAAAAATTTTTAACGTTACGCGGGGGGTATCATGGCGATACCTACGCGGCAATGTCAGTCTGTGATCCTGAAAACTCCATGCATTCTCTTTGGCAGGGTTACTTGCCCGAACACCTCTTCGTTCCAGTGCCCCAATGTACGTTTGACCAACCTTGGCAGGAAAGTGAAGCGGATGCACTAAGGGAGGTCTTCGCCGAACATCATCATACTCTCGCGGCCGTCATTCTGGAGCCAATCGTGCAAGGCGCCGGGGGAATGCGCTTCTATCATCCTCAACTGCTTAAACGCATACGAGAGTTGTGTGATCAGTACGATGTACTTCTGATAGCCGATGAAATTGCCACTGGCTTCGGACGGACAGGCAAGATGTTCGCTTGTGAACACGCCAATATCTCACCGGATATTCTCTGTGTGGGAAAAGGCCTTACCGGTGGCACCATGACGCTTGCCGCAACCCTTACAACTGACCGTGTGGCAGATGGCATTAGTCGTAGTCCTGCTGGCTGTTTTATGCATGGTCCAACCTTTATGGGAAACCCCCTCGCCTGTGCTGTCGCGACCGAGAGTTTAAGAATTTTAGCCGAAGGCGCGTGGCAACAACAGGTGAGCAGCATCGCAGAGCAGCTTAAAGCTGGGCTCGGTCCGTTAATTGATCACCGAAACGTTAAAGATGTCCGGGTATTAGGCGCTATCGGTGTCGTGGAGTGTCATCGCGCTGTAGCGATGGCGGATATTCAAGCTTTCTTTGTTGACGCCGGTGTGTGGATAAGACCATTTGGTAAATTGATTTACCTTATGCCTCCCTATTTGATCACTGAACAACAGCTTACGCAATTAATGTCAGCTATTGCCGCAGCCGTAGAGCAAGACGCTCTGTTTCAGTAATCGATAACGCGGAGACTGTAGCGAGCAAAGCGTTGCCCTACTAGGTTGACTTTCGATAAGGTAAGCTTCAAAAAAAGTGCCACCTCGGTGGCACTTTACATCCTATTCTGGGGTATGGGCAATCGCCCACATCGGCCCCTGACCTGCTGCATAACGCCCTAAATCGGTTAGCGTGCCGCTTTGTTGATCAATGCGGTAGACCGCGACATGGTGAGATTTCTGACCGGTCGCGATTAAAAACTTTCCTGCTTTATCCAGCGTAAAACCACGTGGTTGGGTCTCTGTCGGGTGGAAGCCCACTAAAGAGAGCGCATCCCCCTGCGCGGAAACAGCGAAGATAGTCAGTAAACTGCTGGTCCGATCACAGGTATAGAGGAATTTGCCATCCGGGGTGAGATGGATATCCGCAGCCCAAGGGGTTCCGGTGAAATCGTCAGGTTGAGTTGGCAGTGTCTGCACCACCTTATCGTTACCTTGACCCAATGCGATAACCATCACCGTGCTGTCAAGCTCGTTAATAGTGTAAGCAAATTTTCCTTGGGGATGGAAAGCCATATGGCGTGGGCCAGCCCCTGCCGCAGAGTCGATTTGCGAAACATTGGCTTCATCTAAACCTTTGTCATCACGAAGCGGGTAGACACAAATACGATCTTGTTTTAATGCAGGGACGTAAAGTTGGTTATTGGCCACGTTAATATTCGCCGAGTGACAACCATCTAACCCTTTCAATACTTGGGACGGTGAGGTCGGTTGCCCCTCAGCCCCGAGTTGACCATAACTAACAAAACCATCATGGTAATAGCCAATATACAGCGCCTCTCCCTCACGATCCGTAGCAAGATAGGTGGCACTGCCTGGTAGCGCAGCTTCGTCTAACCAAGTCAGTGTGCCTGTTGCGTCGATTTTCCACGCCGCCACACGGAATTCAGGCTTCACCCCTGCGTACAGAACGTTATGGCGAGGGTTAATGGTTAACGGCTGCGGTTGCCCAGGCGCGTTGACCGTTTGCAGTAACGACAAATCACCCTGCTCAGACAGTTGCCATACATGGATCTCTTCACTTTCTGGGCTAGCTGTATAAATAACTTGTTTCATGCGCTCTCCTTAACTTTAGTTAGATCTAGTGTGCACCAATTCTATAATTGTAACAGTGATTTTGTGCGGGATTTGCTGCTTCGCTTATTTCGGGTGTAGACTTTTTCCATACATCGTAAAATTAGGTGACGTTATTATGGATTATCGAGTTATCGCATTAGATTTAGATGGCACCCTATTAACCAGTCAAAAACAGGTCCTACCCGAATCCATTGAGGCCCTCACCCGTGCTAAAGCGGCAGGCTATCGCGTCTTGATCGTCACAGGTCGCCACCATAGTGCAATTCATCCGATTTATCAGACCCTCGCCTTAACGGATCCCGCCATATGTTGTAATGGTACTTACTCTTATGATTACCAAAAACATGCCGTGATTAATAGTGATCCACTTCCTGCTGTCGACACTGAAATTGTTATCGACGCCTTACGCCAAGCAGATATTAAGGGATTACTGTATGCCGGTGACGCAATGTATTACGAGCAACCCACCCCACATGTTATCCGTATGCAAGCTTGGGCCGAGCAGTACCCAGTAGAACTGCGCCCGGTATTTCGTCAAGTCAATGACCTTAAATCGGTGGTGGAGAGCGGTGAACCCTTGTGGAAATTTGCATTAGCTCACGCTAATTTGACGCAGCTGCATCGCTTTGCAGACCGTGTGGAGGCTGCCGCAAAGGTGGTCTGTGAGTGGTCATGGACCGATCAAATCGATATTGCTAAACGGGGTAACAGTAAGGGTAAAAGACTTGCCGAATGGGTAAGCGCGCAGCAGTTGTCAATGGATCAAGTGGTCGCCTTTGGCGATAACAATAACGATTTAAGTCTGTTGGAGCGTGCGGGAATTGGCGTTGCGATGCATGAAGCGAAACAGGAAATTAAAGATCGCTGTCAGGTAGTGATTGGAAGTAATGACGCGCCATCGATCGCGCAATTTATCGAATCGACACTTCTGTAAACATTCTGCCTATGCCGGACAGGCATAGGCGTGACATCAGGCTGAGTTCTTTTCGTTCTTCGTTCCAGAAATAAGGTTAAACAGCTCACCTAATCCCCAGATTAAACCCAAAATAACGGCCATCAGTACAGGTACCATGATGATCGCCATCAGCAAACTTTTCAGCAGTTCCAGCATAGTCTTCTCCCTTCGGCGTCTAAAACCTTTATTTTAACGACACTGGAGCAAGGTGGATACCGCTTTTTGTGCCTTTACCCTGTTCAGCAAAGATTGACAAGCCAGCGGCAGCTCGCTAAAACTAAGGTAAATGCATAAAACGGTATAGAATATGAAAATATTGCATATTTCGCAATGTACATTTCATCGTGGGGAACACTGGTCTCTGCAGATAGACTCGTTGCACTTATCAGAAGGAGAGAGCATCGCCTTAGTCGGGACGAATGGCAGTGGAAAATCTTCACTGGCGCTGGCGCTAAAGGGTGACCTCCCAAACGCTAAGGGGACCCTCGACAATCACTTCACCTCCCCTATTCGGCTCTCGTTCGAGCAGCTTTCGGCATTTATCGACCAAGAGTGGCAGCGCAATAATAGCGATCTCTTTAGCGAAGGTGAGAACAGCGACGGCAAACTGACACGGGAAGTTATTCAGGAAGCTTATCAAGATCCCGTACGCTGCCAAGCTTTGGCCGAGCGTTTCGGTATTGTGCCACTGCTCGATCGACCATTTAAAGTGCTATCAACCGGCGAGACGCGAAAGACCTTATTGTGCCAAGCTTTAATGTCTACCCCGGATCTGTTAATCCTTGATGAGCCTTTCGATGGGCTGGATGTCGATTCTCGTGCAGCTTTGCAGCAACTTTTGCTGGAGTTACAGCAACAGGGGCTTACATTGGTTTTCGTGATCAATCGTTTCGAAGATATCCCGCCATTTGTTGACCGAGTCGGCTTACTGATTGAAGGTCAATTACAGCCTTTAGCACCGCGCGAGCAAGTGTTAGCAGATAATGTTGTCGCACAACTTCACCATCTAGAGCAGTTATCAGCCGTTAAGCTACCTGAGCGCGATACGCCTACCACCGTGCCAGCGCTGCCCTCTTCTACACCGTTGATCCGTTTAGTATCAGGACGTGTCTCATGGGATGATACTGTGATTATCAATAACCTCACTTGGCAAGTGAATCTCGGTGAGCATTGGCAGATTACCGGTCCTAATGGTGCGGGGAAGTCGACGTTACTGAGCTTAGTCACCGGCGACCATCCACAAGGCTATAGCAACGATCTGACACTATTCGGTATTCGTCGAGGCAGTGGTGAGACCTTATGGGATATTAAGAAACATATTGGCTACGTCAGCAGCAGTTTGCACCTTGAGTACCGCGTTAGCGCCTCAGTGCGTACCGTTGTTCTCTCTGGCTATTTCGATTCCATTGGCCTTTACCAGGTTCCGGGCGACCGCCATCAGGCATTGGCTGATCAATGGCTCGCGCTGATCGGAATCTCTGCTGAACAAGCACACCTGCCCTTCCATGACTTATCGTGGGGGCAGCAACGGTTGGTGCTGATTGTGCGAGCCTTAGTGAAACATCCCCAATTACTGATTCTCGATGAGCCTTTACAAGGGTTGGATGGGCTTAATCGTCAGCTAATTAAACAGTTTGTTTCGATGCTAATTGACCAAGGCACCACACAGCTGCTCTTTGTCTCTCATCATGCAGAAGATGCTCCGCAGTGCATCACCCACCGATTACGCTTCGTTGCCAACGACCAAGGGGGATATGACTATTTGCAAGAGAGTCTTTAGCCTGATCTCATCCACTGTGAAAGCAGTGGATGCTCAGCACTATTAAGCGATAAAACCATGATCTTTTTGACAACCTGGTCTGAACAGTTGTCCCACAATCTTGCAGCCTTTTTACGATTTCCAAAAAACCTTAACGTAGAAGGTAACCATTATTAAGGATAATAGTTAAGCAGTGACTAGCTCCTCTAGAAGTGTCAACCTACTGCGGTACCTCCCCTCATTTCTCTTACCTTCAGTCACTTAAGTTCAGGATGTAAGGGCATATGTTGAATTAAGCTTTGTTACTCCTTAAATGTAATCGGTTACACAAAAGGATAATTATAGCTCGATTATTCTTTACAAAGCCTGTGAAATTCAGTGTAAACGCTTCCATAAATATTAGCATGATCACAAAAATTGACCTTAATTCATGCTACGCTTCAGTCATTAGGGCTTAATTATGACGAGATGACTATGCAAACCTTCGATCCCCTCGACCATCCCCATCGCCGGTTCAATCCCCTTACCGGTGAGTGGGTGTTGGTGTCCCCTCATCGTGCCAAACGGCCATGGCAAGGCGCTGAGGAGACAGAAAGCCCTCAGCAGCTGCCGCAACATGATCCAGAATGCTACCTGTGTCCAAGGAACACGCGTATCAATGGCGAGGTTAATCCTGATTACCATGCACCTTTCGTCTTTACGAATGATTTCTCAGCATTACTCCCCGACACCCCCTCTTCAGCAGAGTGTGAGGACGAACTCTTCCAATTAGAGAGTGCTCGCGGGATCAGTCGAGTGATCTGCTTTTCCCCCGATCACAGTAAAACGCTGCCAGAGCTTTCGCTTTCAGCAATTAGCCAAGTTATACAGGTATGGCAAGCGCAGCTGGCTGAATTGGGAAAGAGTTACCCGTGGGTACAAATTTTCGAAAATAAAGGGGCGGCAATGGGCTGCTCGAACCCACATCCTCATGGTCAAGTTTGGGCAAATAGCTTCATTCCTAACCAAATCGCTACCGAAGATCGCCAGCAACGTGACTATTATCAGCGCCACCAGCGTCCGCTGTTATGGGACTATGCGCAGAAAGAGCTGCAGCAAAAAGAGCGCTTGGTGGTTGAAACGGAACATTGGATCGCCGTCGTACCTTGGTGGGCGGTGTGGCCCTTCGAGACCTTACTATTGCCTAAAGCCAAAGTGGCACGTTTAACCGAACTCACTGAGGCACAGCGCGATGATCTCGCCCTTGCCTTAAAACAGTTAACGAGCCGCTACGATAATCTGTTCCATTGCGCTTTCCCCTATTCGATGGGATGGCATGGCGCACCGTTTACTGATGAAGCGTGCGCGCACTGGCAGCTACATGCTCACTTTTATCCCCCACTACTGCGCTCGGCAACCGTGCGTAAATTTATGGTCGGCTACGAAATGTTAGCAGAAGTCCAGCGTGACCTTACCCCTGAACAAGCTGCGGAACGCCTACGATCCGTGAGTGACCGCCACTTTCGAGAGACTCCACAATGATCACTGAACTTAAACAGCGCTGTGAACAGCGTTTTCAGCAGCACTTTGGCTATGCACCAACCGATTTCTTCCAAGCCCCGGGACGGGTTAACCTGATCGGAGAACATACCGATTATAACCAGGGCTTCGTCTTACCTTGCGCCATCGATTATCAAACGGTTATCTGCTGTGCTAAACGCCAAGACAATCGCGTTCGCGTGATTGCCGCAGATTACGACGATCAACGGGACGAGTTCTCGTTAGATGCGCCAATCGAATTTCACCCGTCTGCAATGTGGGCAAATTATCTGCGTGGCGTAGTGAAACATTTACGCCAGATTACTGACCAGTTTCAAGGAATGGATATGGTGATCAGTGGTAATATTCCCCAAGGTGCTGGCTTAAGCTCCTCCGCTTCCTTGGAAGTGGCAATCGGAACCGCCATTAAGCATTTATGGCAACTGCCGATTACCCCTGTGGAAATCGCCCTCAACGGCCAAGCAGCGGAGAACCAGTTTGTAGGCTGTAATTGCGGCATTATGGATCAGATGATTTCGGCTATGGGCCAGGCTGATCATGCCTTATTACTCGATTGCCAATCGCTTGAAACAAAAGCCGTATCGATGCCAAATGATATTGCGGTATTGATTGTGAACTCCAATTTCAAACGGACCTTAGTGGGCAGCGAATATAATCTACGCCGCGAGCAATGCCAGCAAGGCGCGGCCTTTTTCGGCCAGCAATCATTACGCGAGGTGACCTTGGAAACGTTTTACGCCCGCGAAGCAGAAATGGAACCTACCGTTGCGAAACGCGTCCGCCATATTCTCACGGAAAACAAACGGACGTTAGAGGCAACGGAAGCACTGAACCGAGGTGATTTAACTCGAATGGGGGAGTTAATGGCCGAATCCCATAACTCTATGCGCGATGACTTCGCGATAACGGTGCCACAGATCGACCGTTTAGTGGCGTTATTACAAGACGCGATTGGTGAGGAAGGCGGCGCACGCATGACGGGCGGCGGATTTGGAGGCTGCGTCGTGGCACTCCTGCCCTCTGATAAAGTGGAAGCCGTCCAAGCGGCCATGGCCGATCACTACTTTGCCGCGACAGGAATCAAAGAGACCTATTATCTCTGCCATGCTTCACAAGGAGCTAGCCCATGCTGACATCAACCGCCCTCGCGCCCGACGGTCAACCGTTTAACCTCGCCGAACTGCGTAATGCGCAAGGAATGGTTGTGCGCTTTATGGACTGGGGAGCAACGTGGATAAGTGCACAAATTCCGCAAGCGGATGGCCACTTACGGGAGGCTATTTTAAGCTGTGGCTCACCTGAACGCTATTTACAACAATCGGCCTATCTTGGGGCAACCGTCGGACGTTACGCGAATCGTATTCGCCAAGCCTATCTCACTGCTCTCAACTGCCAGCTTACCCGTAATCAGGGTCCTCATCAGCTGCATGGCGGGCCAGAGGGATTTAGCCATCGACGCTGGCAGCAGGTGGTTCATACCGATAAAACCTTAGTCTATCGCTTACACTCTGCCGATGGCGACCAAGGTTTCCCGGGTAATCTAGACATTGAGCTCACCCTAACGCTGAGTGACGCTAATCGTCTCGATTTCTGTTTTAGCGCTCAATCCGATGCCCTCACCCCGTTATCGTTGACCAATCATGCCTACTTCAATCTCGATGGAGCACAAGGTGATATCCGTGCACACCGGCTTGCGCTGCACGGTTCAACTTTCCAACCCGTCGATGCTGATGGACTCCCTGACGGGGACTGCCTGCCTGTTGCAGACACTGCTTTCGATTTTCGCTCGCCAAAATCTCTCGCCCAAGATTTCTTAGCGGACAATTTTCAACAAATAACCGGCGGTTATGATCACGCTTTCATCATCGATGCCCATACGATAGACCAGCCGGTCGCGACGCTTAGCGCTGCTGATGGCCGATTAAAGATGGATCTGTTCAGTAGCGAACCAGCATTACAGCTTTATACTGGGAACTATCTATCCGGTACGCCCGCCTCCGAAGGAGAATATAATAATTATCAGGGTGTTGCATTAGAACCGGGTTATCGCCCTGACGCGGCGAATGATACACCGCTGGCGGGCTGTTGGTTACCGGCAGGAGAAATTCGCCAGATTTGTTTTGGCTATCATTTTATCAGTGCTTAAAAAGTCATCGCAAAGGTGGTCAGAGACTTACGCGACGCGCCCTTTTCCGCTATGGTAGTGGCAGTAGTGTCTCTTGACCGAACAGTCGTTGCGGTGAGAACAATTTTAAAGTGAATGATTAATCATTGAAGGAGCTTTACGATGGCAGTAACTAAGCTTGTACTGGTCCGCCACGGCGAAAGCCAGTGGAACCAAGAAAACCGCTTCACCGGTTGGTATGACGTTGACCTTTCTGATAAAGGTCGTGGAGAAGCGCAAGCTGCGGGCAAACTTCTCAAGCAAGAGGGGTTCACCTTTGACTTCGCTTACACTTCTGTTCTCAAACGCGCCATTCATACCCTATGGTCTGTGTTAGATGAGCTGGATCAAGCTTGGCTACCCGTTGAAAAAAGCTGGCGTCTTAATGAGCGTCACTACGGTGCGCTGCAAGGTCTGAACAAAGCAGAAACTGCAGAAAAATACGGTGACGAGCAAGTTAAACAATGGCGTCGTGGCTTTGCCGTGACACCACCAGAATTAGAGCGTTCTGATGAACGTTTCCCAGGACATGACCCACGCTATGCTTCACTCAGCGCTGAAGAACTGCCGGTAACCGAAAGCTTAGCGACCACCATCGAACGTGTGATCCCTTATTGGAATGAAACCATCCTGCCACGCATTAAAAGTGGTGAGAAAGTGATTATCGCCGCACACGGCAACTCCCTGCGTGCAATGGTTAAGTATCTTGAAGGTCTTTCTGAAGATGAGATCTTAGAGCTGAATATCCCGACTGGCGTGCCATTGGTTTATGAGTTCGATGAGAACTTCAAACCACTGAAACGCTACTATCTCGGTGATGCCGAGGAAGTGGCAGCCCGTGCAGCAGCGGTCGCTAACCAAGGTAAAGCGAAATAAATAAAAAGGCCGGATAATCCGGCCTTTCTTTTTAGGCTTGACGGCGTGCGGTTACCGCCTCAGCTAACTGTTTTAATACTTGTTCCGTAGCAGGCCAACCAATACACGCATCTGTGACGCTTTGACCGTAGGTCAGAGGCTGTCCGCTCTCTAAACTCTGGTTACCTTCCACTAAGTGACTTTCAATCATCACGCCCATAATCGCGTTATCGCCCTGCGCAATCTGACCAGCAACATCCGTCGCAACCTCCATCTGCTTTTGATACTGCTTGGAACTGTTGGCATGGCTAAAATCGATCATTACTTGCGGCGGTAACCCTGCTTGGGTCAGACCAGCCTTCACAGCGGCTACATCTTCTGCGCTGTAGTTAGGCGTTTTGCCGCCGCGAAGAATAATATGACAATCTTTATTCCCTGCGGTCTCAACGATCGCCGAGTGGCCATATTTAGTGACCGATAAGAAGCAGTGGCCAGCGGAGGCTGCATTGATGGCATCAATCGCGACTTTAATCGTGCCGTCGGTACCATTTTTAAAGCCTACAGGACAAGAGAGACCAGAGGCCAATTCACGATGTACCTGCGACTCAGTGGTACGGGCACCAATCGCTCCCCAGCTCATGAGATCAGCTAAATACTGGGGAGTGATCATATCAAGAAACTCTCCCGCCGTCGGCATGCCCAGATCGTTGATATCCAGAAGAAGCTTACGACCTAATCGTAATCCCTCATTGATATCAAAACTGCCGTCCATGTACGGATCGTTAATCAACCCTTTCCAACCCACGGTGGTACGCGGTTTCTCAAAGTAGACACGCATAACGATTTCTAACTCACCTTTCAGCTCATCCCTTAAGGCCACAAGGCGTTGCGCGTATTCCATCGCGGCATCTGTGTCATGAATCGAACAAGGGCCAATCACGACAAGTAATCTATCGTCTTGTTGCTGCAAGATCTGCTGAATAGCTTGACGGCTTTTAGCCACCGTTTCAGCGGCACGGTCTGTTGCAGGAAATTTCTCTAGCAGTGCCACTGGCGGTAAAAGTTCTTTAATTTCTGTGATCCGTAAATCGTCGTTTTTATAGCTCATTATTATTCCATCACGATAAGTGTGCTGTTGTCCTAGCGATACTCTAACGTGCCGCTGTCAAACTGCAAACCCTTATTGCCACTTTTTCCCTCAGGGAATTAAGAAGTGTGTGGACCGTCATTCTGCGAGGCTTTGCTCGACCAGAGACGCACACCATTAATCGCGATAAGCGTGAGAATCATATACTCAATCGACATAGCGTAAACCCCTTGTAGGGTGAATATTACGACGCTGATGATGTTAATCACCACCCACAGTATCCAGTTTTCAACCCATTTACGTGTCATGAAAATCATTGCCACAACCGATAAAACAGTCATACAGCCATCCCAGAAAGGGTAGGCATCAGGTTGTAATACGGGAAGCTGAGCCGTAAGCCCAAACTGATTGAGAAGCATAACGGTTAGGCGGGCGAAGTGCCCAAAAATAGCATCAATAAAGCGTGTCATGACGAGTATTGCGATCAATGAAACCGCCCCCCACACTGCACGCGCACGCGTCCCCAGCCAACGTATTTGCAGCTCTACTTGTTGAGAAGAGGTTTGTCGGGTCCAAGCGTACCAACCGTAAACATTGGCCAGTAGGAAGAAAATTTGTAGTAGGAGGCTGGAGTAAAGCTGTATTTGATAAAAAATAACCGCAAACAACAGCACATTAACAATACCAAAGAGATAATTGATGACTTTCTCTTTGCTCGCAAGCCAGATACAGAGTAACCCACAAAGGGTGCCGACCGCTTCAATCCATGAGAGATCGTAGCCCTGCTTACCTAAAGGAATATGTACTAACAACGTATTGATACTGAAAAAATTCATCGCCGCACCTCATGTTTAGTATACTAAACAACATACAATAAGTCGGTCTGTTTGTCTTTTATTTCCTTAATTTTCCCCACTCGTCCCAGTTAAGTTGTGTTTCCATCATGACTTCCTACACTTTATCTTATCTACTTCCGTTTCAAGGAGCGTAACTATTCTTATGCTACGTCGATGCCTTTTCGCTTACATAATTATCGCGCTGTTAGCCTTACTCGCCAGTTACCTCACCGACAGGGCCGCTAATCGTCCCGTTACCGGGAATAGCTGGACTACCGCGCGTCGAGACTCTGCACACCTCTTAGCTGACCCTGCGTCGATACAGGATAGCGCGCTGGTAGCTGTATTGGCGGCTAAGACATATGGCTGGCGTGGGCACTTTGCCGTGCATACTTGGCTTGTCTACAAGCGCCGTGGCGACACCCACTATACGCGTTATGACGTTATTGGCTGGCGCAGCAGTGATTTGATCCGAAAGGACTATGCCATTGCTGATGGTTATTGGTATGGCGCACGTCCTCATATCTTAGTCGAGCACCGGGGAGAAGCGGCCGAAGCTATGATCCCGCGTCTGAACGCTGCAGTACACAGCTATCCCTACCCTCATACCTACCATGCATGGCCTGGGCCTAATAGTAATACCTTCATTGCACATATAGGACGTCAAGTTCCTCAGCTGGAACTCAATATGCCTGCTAATGCGATAGGCAAGGATTATCGTTCCTTAACCGACCCAATTGGCCGTCCCCCGTCAGGTAAAGGGATACAACTGTCTTTATTAGGGCTATTAGGGATTAACCTAGGTGAACAAGAAGGGATTGAATTCAACTTACTGGGAATGAATCTAGGGATTAACGTTTCACCGCTGCAAGGTCGACTTCCTTTCATCGGTAACCTCCCCGCCGATCATCATGATCCTTAACCGATAAGTTTTATCGAGACAAAAAAACCGCGTCAGCATTCACTGGCGCGGTGATGACGAGAGACTTGGCTCCAGTAAGAATTTGGTAAGTTGTTGCCGTTGGCAACGCTGTCTCACTGCGTTCGACTCGAACCTGCTGCAGATTCTCGTCCTGTACGAGTTAATATCGAGTGTTGAAACGAAAAAAAAGCACCTATAAGGTGCTTTTTAACAAAATTTGGTGGGTCGTGCAGGATGACTTGCTACGCTCGCCCTACGGGTCGTTGCCACTGGCAACGTTGTCTCACTGCGTTCGACTCGAACCTGCTGCAGGTTCTCATCCTGTACGATTTAACATCGAGTGTTGAAACGAAAAAAAAGCACCTATAAGGTGCTTTTTAACAAAATTTGGTGGGTCGTGCAGGA
>Ga0308162_1000438_pt1 | contig 44177 bp, 49 predicted proteins | sample PhySR2_FD_201370 | JGI IMG/M metagenome (GOLD analysis project Ga0308162, IMG submission 201370) | Phyllosphere microbial communities from UC Gill Tract Community Farm, Albany, California, United States - DLSLS.R2 | ecosystem: Host-associated > Plants > Phyllosphere > Unclassified | place: USA... | reverse complement strand
ACCAGCACCCGCACATTCATCTGTCCGTCACCCGGGGCGGGCTCGATATTAAACACGGCGTCTGGCGCGACCTCTTCTTTAAGAAGCACGCTGTAGAAGAAATCTGGCGCGGGGCCGTCATCCGGCTACTGCGCCACAGCTATAACCTGATAAATCCAGGCAGCCAGCCGGGGCTGGGTCATATCCGCGATAAAAAACAGTGGCAGCGCTACCTTCAGGCCCAGTACGGACGCCGCTGGAAAGTCCACTTCGCGAAGAAGACCCGGGGAGCCTGGCGTAGCGTCAAATATCTGGGCCGGTACCTGAAGCGACCGCCGGTGTCGGCGGCAAAGCTCAGGCACTACAGCGGCGGGGCCGTGGTGCATAACTATTACGACCACCGCACGCAGCGGTACCGGTAACAGACGCTGACGCAGGAAGATATGATCGGACGCTATATCAGCCATATCCCGGCGAAGCATTTTAAAATGGTGCGTTACTACGGTTTTTTGTCCAACCGTAAACGGGGCGAACTGCAGCGAAAGGTGTATGAAGCCCTGGAGATGGAGGCACGGAAAAAAACGGAGCAGCCCGGCTTCGCCGCGCTGATGAAGGAATTTCTGCGCACGGACCCGTACAAATGCATCCTGTGCGGCAACCGGCTGCGCTTTGTCAGCGCTCAGACTGGCAGACACGCGTCGGAATTAGTAGCAGAAAGACTGCACAGTATCGACCGGAAACGATGGTTGCGGGCACAGGCCGCAGGGTAAGTGCGTCTGGAAAATGGTTTTAAGGTTAAAATACGCCGAAAACAGCATTTTCTCACCATAAGTTACCCGGTCGTGCGCTATCAGGTCACATCAGGAAATAAAACTCATGGTCAGGGATTTTTTAAAACGCTTTTCCAGATTCCTAACCATGAACAAAGTACGCAGTTAATCTCAACATATTGATTAACCTGTTATTGACTACTCAATTGAACCTCTTAACCGTCTTTTATGTTCCGCGACTCCCCAAACCCCTATTACACATCAGTTTCAACTAATTAGAGGCATTACCATGTTCTACTAATTCCACTAATTGGAAACATTATTACTCAAAGATATAGTAGGGGTTTCTCTGGCTTCTAATATTGATGATTTGTTTAGTTTGTATCTAGTGGTAACAACCCATTTAGCATCACCGGGATATCCACCCAACATGGATTTTACTACTAGATCCCCTCCGTTGAAAGATACATCTTCCTGTCCAGATCTGTAATCTGTATCTGTGTCAGAGTTAGTCAACGTATTCAAGTATTGTAAGTAATCATATTTTATTCTTGATTCATCTAGCCTATCAACTAAAACGCCCGATGAATTGAATAAAAAATATTCCGTTGTAACTGTATTAGCACCATCTAAGCTGCAAGCAAGCTTAACTAGATCAAATTTTTCCTTATTGTTATTTAGCTCGCCAAGCATGGATGATACCAGTTCGATTTCATTAACGCCGCCGTTTAAAGGAAATTTATATGTTCCTTTTGTCATTTTTATAACAGGAGGAAAACCAACATGTGCACAATCACCAAGAGGGTAGGTTCGATCTTCCAATGGAGTTGGCGATGCATGTACTGTACCACACATAACTGCAGATATAGTGAGAACTAAAACGCGACTCATAGAGGGCTCCGTTAGTTAAAGGCAGATTCAAGTTCGAAGTGCAGAGCTTAATCCGCCAGTCTAAGCTCTGCAAGGATCACTGAAGGTTGTCGGAACCCAGGGCATTTTCGCGGCCTGCCATTAGGTGTAGTGGCACACTGATACTGGCCACCTGATCGGAAGGTGATACTCTCACTTCCCCAACACCACAGATGACCCAATGGCAAAACATTTCACGGCAGAATTTAAGCTCGAAGCAGCAAAGCTGGTTGTCGACCACGGCTATACCTACGTCAAGGCCGCAGAAGCGGTTAACGTCAGCCATTCGGCTATTACCCGCTGGGTTAATAAGCTGCGACTTGAGCGTCAGGGGAAAACGCCCGCGGGGCTTCCTCTTACGCCAGAGCAGCTTGAGCTGCGTGAGGCGAAGAAGAAAATTCAACGCCTTGAAATGGAGAATGAAATCCTAAAAAAGGCTACGGCGCTCTTAATGTCGGACGCACTCAACGGTTCGCGGTAGTCGACAGGCTGAGAGCGCGGTATCCGGTCGCTGCGTTGTGCCAGACCTTTGAAGTCCATCGCAGCAGCTACAGGCACTGGAGGCTTCAGCTCATCAGCCAGACGGGGAGCGTGTAGCTAAGCGCAGCCAGGTCATGGAGGCCTGGAACGCCAGCGGCGGCTCTGCTGGCGCCCGGAGCATCGCGACTATCGTCTCCAGGGACTCTGGCGTCAAAATGGGGCGCTGGCTGGCTGTGTTACCAACGGTGCGAAAGTGATCCATATCCGACGCCTGAAATTAGATCCAGGGGTTAATCTGCTCTCCTGATTCGGGAGAGCTTATGGTCACTTTTGAGACAGTTATGGAAATTAAAATCCTGCATAAGCAGGGTATGAGCAGTCGGGCGATCGCCAGGGAGCCTGGTATCTCCCGTAACACCGTAAAGCGTTATCTGCGTGCGCAGTCTGAGCCGCCAAAATATACGCCGCGTCCTGCAACCACTTCACTCCTGGATGAATACCGGGACTATATTCGGCAACGCATCGCCGATGCTCATCCTTATAAAATCCCTGCAACGGTCATCGCCCGCGAGATCACGGAGCAGGGTTATCGTGGTGGCATCACCATCCTGAGAGAGACTTGTCATCCCTCAGGAACAGGAGCCTGTCGTGCGCTTCGAAACAGAGCCAGGACGACAGATGCAGGTTGACTGGGGCACCATGCGTAATGGCAAATCACCACTTCATGTGTTCGTTGCCGTTCAGGGGTTCAGCAGAATGCTTGTATATCGAGTTCACTGACAATATGCGCTACGACACCCTGGAAGAATGCCACCGTAATGCGTTCAGCTTCTTCGGTGGCGTACCGCGTGAAGTGCTCTACGACAACATGAAAACGGTAGTGCTACAGCGCGATGCTTATCGGGCCGGGCAACACCGGTTCAACCCTTCACTGTGGCAGTTCGGCAAAGAGATGGGCTTCTCTCCACGGCTGTGCCGCCCCTTCAGAGCACAGACTAAAGGCAAGGTGGAGCGGATGGTGCAGTACACCCGCAACAGCTTCTACATCCCGCTAATGACTCGCCTGCGTCCGTTGGGGATCACCGTCGATGTTGAAACAGCCAACCGCTACGGCCTGCGCTGGTTGCACGATGTCGCTAACCAGCGCAGGCACGAAACAATCCAGACCCGTCCCTGCGATCGCTGGATCGAAGAGCAGCAGTCCATGCTGGCTCTACCGACGGAGAAAAAACAGTATGACGTGCAGGTAGACGAAAGCCTGGTGACCTTCGACAGGCAGCCACTGCACCACCCGCTATCCATCTATGACACGTTCTGCAGAGGAGCCGCATGATGGTGGAACTGCAACATCAACGGCTGATGGTGCTTGCCGAACAGCTGCAACTGGACAGTCTGATCAGCGCAGCGCCAGCCCTCTCACAGCAGGCAGTGGATCAGGAATGGAGTTACATGGACTTCCTGGAGCATCTGCTTCACGAAGAGAAACTGGCCCGACATCAGCGTAAACAGGCAATGTATACCCGGATGGCGGCCTTCCCGGCAGTGAAAACGTTCGAAGAATACGACTTTACCTTCGCCACCGGTGCGCCGCAAACCGGAATTACCAAACGGGCATTCAAAGGCATTCATGGCGTCGAAAAAGCTGCCGAAGAGTTCATCTGCCGGAACAGCAAACAGATGCCATTGCTGACGTATAGCGGAGATCATCGGCACATTTACACCGTAGCGACAGAGTCTGCCTGTTAGTGGAACCGCAATGCCCAGGCAGCATGCCTGATAGCGGGCTGCGCCAAAATGGTGTGAGCCACCGTCGTTCAGCCAGTAGAGCCTCCGCTCTGCCCACGGATATTCAGCAAACAGCATCCGGTCGAGCCGTAATTCCCAGTGACGCATATTTTTTCGCAGGTGCTCTTCAGTCACAGGTTCAGCCAGCTCACAGCATCTCAGTACAGGAAACTCATCGATGTCCCGGATATCATGATCCATAGATTTCGAGGCCGAAATCCCCCGGATATCTGTGATGTCGCATGAAAAATGAGGGACATTTTCTTTGCTAATCAGCTGCTGAACCTCAGGAACAGCAAGTGCATGGCTTTCAAGCCGGCGCTGGTAGCCCGGTTTGCGGTAGTCGATCGTCCAGGGACGGGAATGAAATGATGACACAGAAAAAGACATCCAGTCCTGCCAGTAGACCACCGACCGTGTCCAGAACGTATCGACAGGGGCGATGATTGGACACGGAATTAGCTGCCCGGAAGCAATCGCACCCTCCAGGCGGGCGGGCCTTCTCAGAGAATGCAGAATCTCCTCACGTATCCAGCCAGCTGTTCTGCGCCAGACAGAAGGCCTGGCTTCTGCCGCTTGATCGACAAATTTACCTCTTCCCGGTTCATCGCTCATATGCTTTCCCTGATGGCCATATTAGTCCTGACCACGTCCGGCCAGCCTTAGCGTAGCTAAGGATAATCGCGAAAATATACTACGGCAGAGGCTTAACGTCAGTATTTCTACCGCTGAGTATAAGCTGTGGTCACGAATGCCGCCAGGCGGCATGGAGGCGCCAGCAGGTGGTAAGCAGAATACTGATGGTGAGTGGCGCCGGGACCCGGCGTAGCCGGAAATGCAGCTTCAATATTCGGGTTAAGAATGGCGAGCAGCGCGCAGGCATTCCGGGAATGCGCCAAAGGCGCATAGAGGCGCCCTCAGAAGTTGATCAGAGCACGGTTATTAATGGCGCCGTAGCCCGGCGCAGCCGGTTACGTTGTTGATAGGTTCCACCAATCCATCCCTTCGCCCTGCTAAGCCATAACCCGCTTATAGCCATGATGTGGTTTCATTAAGCCCTTTAACTCCGGTGAGCGGGCTGTACGTCGCTTGCGACGTACAGGGCGTGATTTCCGGAGCCGTGGCGTCGGCAAAGCCGGTGCCCGGGGGCTGTACTGAGAACTTGCCGCGATGTTACTGGCAGCAACTCAAATGTTTAGTTACATCATCCATCATTAAAAGCGACGTTGTTCCGGGCCTCTGGCCCGGGGCGGCCTCGCTTTTCAGTGGTGGGGAGGGCTGTGAGGTTTCAGACGGGCGCTGTTGGTGCTTTTGGGGAATTATTTCGTATGTTGTAACTACGAGCATACTTGGGGGCCCGTCGCGTAGCGATGGGAGCTACTTCAGGTAGTTACCGAACCGGCGCGGACAGAGTCCGCTGCAAGGGCGGGCATTTTCAGGAGCCTGTCCACAGGTCAGGCGACGAACAGGTTATATATTTATATGAATGAAATAAAAGATATTTAAAAGAAGTACAGAGCAGGTTTTTAAAGGAAACCACGCACTTTGTAATCAGGTCGGCTGGCGCTTTGTCAGCATAACGGTTGTAACCTTATGGAAAGGTCCCTTGCAGTTATTTGTGGATAAGTAAATTCAGCGACCGGAAATGGCTCCGCCGGGAACATTTCAGGCCGTTCAGTCAACCGGATGAGATAAATCTTGGCGTTGAGAGCGACCGCTCCGCGCAGAAAACAGACAGTGGCAAGCTACAGACGTGCAGAATCCTCCGGCGTCAGCCGGATTTTTATAATCAGGTGGGTTATATGGGGACGGTGGCCAGTCGCGTGTAGTTGTTGCCCCGCGACATCAGCATGCGCTCTTTCACGCGCCGCTGCAGCTCCCGCTTCATGGCATCCAGACCGCCGGTAAATCGTCCGGACGCGTATTCCCGCGTCAGCTGCTGTTTCACCAGTGTCTCTATGTCCTTACGGGTTCTGTCCGCATCACGCCGGGCACGGGCGCGTTTCAGACCATGCTGTTTACGTTCGGACTGGTAGCTGCGGAAACGTTCGCGCACAAAGCGCCACGCTTTCGCTATCAGTTCGTCCATCTCCAGCGGCTTCAAGTTCTGCTTCAGACGCAGCTTATTTTCCCATTCGACGCGGCTGCGGCGGGCGGCCACCACCGCTACGTCAGATACGTCGAGCGCGGAGAACAGTGCCGGCGTGAAAGTGATGTCGGTCGGGATATTACAGCCAATCTGCGGGTCATATTCCGTCTGGTAGGTAATCAGCCCCAGCTCCGACATAAACTTCAGCGCCCGGGTGGCACGGGTGATGGACAGATTACCGCTTTTTGATTCTGTGGCCAGACCGCACTCGATGGCCAGATTAGTGATGGAGCGTTGTACACGGTTGGCCAGCGGGTCATAGTGGAAGCACAGTCCCTGCAGCAGCGCATCAATGGCACGGCGACGCAGCACTGGCGGCATGCGATGACGCTTACCCAGCGACCGCACGAAAGCCACATGGACGGAAAAATCAAAACGGGACGTGAAGCCTTCGGCTTTCGCCATCAGCTTACGACAGAACGGCAGTGTCTTCTTGCCCTCACGTGGGGTAAATTCCGGATTCGGGTTTCGGACCTGTCGGTAATGAGAGAACAGGATCTGAGTGTCAGTCACACCTTCCCGCGCTTATGTTGCACAGAAGGAGCAAATGGCACAGAAACAGGTATTGCAGTTTTCTGAGCATAAAACTATACTCCCTGCATAGAGCAACAGCTTCTATACAGTTTAAGTAGGCCCCGTTAATCTTTCGTTCCCGCCAAGAAATGAGAAGATTATCGGGGTTTTTGCTTTTCTGGTCCCGGGTAGATACCTCAACAGAACCAGTTCCCTGCCACCTTACGGCGTGGCCAGCCATGAAATTCTTTATACGAACAGGAATTTAGCATTCAAAGACAGTTCGATCAAGGAATGTGACTACTCACCTAACAATTCTCGTTTTATGAGCAGCTCTATCGCTTCTGCCTGAGTTAACCCATTCTCCTGACAAAATGCGTCCAGTTTATCTTTGTGAGAATTCTGGATGAACACATTTACAGGTTTATGAGTCTCCCTTTTACGGGATACCGAACGCATTTTCCTCTCACTTACACTAAGAGGCGTACCCTTTCGGTAAGCTCGTTTCGATGAGGAAGTTACTGCATTATCGATCTGCGACATCTCTACCTCCTCAAGGATCAAACTGGGATCGTTTGCAGAGAATACTACAGATTCCTGAAATCAGCGACTTACTTTATGAACGTAACCTGTGTTGGCGCACGGTTTACGTTTCACGATCGTTTTTTGGGATGTCAGTACGTCTGTTTCCAGTCCGTTCCCTGCGCCCAGCGGGATGTCCAGTGGTTCAGGTAGCTGCGGGCTAAGACTGGGTCATCCCAGACGACAAGTACGTTCTCCGAATTCGAGCGGTCTGCAGCCCGACTGAAGTTAAATGAGCCGACCTGAGTGTTACGGCCGTCAGTGACGATCACTTTATCGTGAAGGATTTTGTAATCACTGACCGTGCGCACCGGGATACCCGCCCCCGCCAGCAGGTTCATCGCAGCACGGCTGACGTTATTGTTCTTCCCTGTATTGGCTTTCAGGTCCAGCACCACCCTGACGTCCACACCACGCCGTTTCGCGGCAATGAGCGACCGGACCACCTCTGGTGATGTAAAGGAATAGCCCATCAGACGGATTTCCTGTTGTGCAGTCTCAATTGTCTTAAGAACCAACTGGAGAGCTGTACCTTCCGGAGAAAATCCTGCCTCAACGGTGGCAGCGTAAGTATTCGGTACTGGCGCGCACAGAACCAGACCGAGCAGGCCGGGCAGAAGCCATCGGCACATATGTTTTTTAGGCATTGTTTGCATGGTATTTTCTTCGCTGGATGTATTCAGAAACGCCGGAATCGGGGGAAACTCGTTTTTCCCCGATTTCCGGGGTTGGACAACGACGCCCTGCGGAGGCGTCAGGCCGTTTAGTTGAACAAACCAAGAGCAGACAGAAGTGTTTTCGCTCTCAAGCTTTGTCCCCCTCGATCCATTGCGGGTAATCCCTGGCAACATCACAACGCAGCGTTTTATTGCCAACGCTGATGATGTAGCCCGGAGAATAGTTCTTTTCACCATCGCTACAGCGTTTATCTTCCTTCTGGCTATTTGTCTTTATCACCTCCGCCAGAATCTGTCGCAGAAGCACGTTAGTCGTGACCTGCTCCGGCATCGCGGGAGGCTCAGCCAGAATCTGTTCAGGTAGTTCTGAATGGATAAGTACAGGCCCTTTTGACGAAGCAAACGTCGGCCCGCTTAATGACAGGCAACCGGAGATAACCGCATACAAAGCGATTTGCTTATTTTTCATGTGAATTCCTTATGTTTGATTGAAGCAACAGTAAAGACAGGTCAGAGAACACTGACCAGAAAACCAATACACAGCAGATGGAGGGCATACGCTGGTGCAAACCACCGTCCGGCCTGCAGGCGTCGTCCGAGAGCCGGTACCAGCCCGTGCACGCAAAACAGCACAGTCAACGTCAGCAGTACGCCGGAGAGCGTCATCACTTCACCATGCCGGGCATTAAGCAGGGCGACCAGCAACAGCCAGACAGCAAACAGGGCTGGCCGCAGTGAGTCCCGGACCTGCCAGATAAGGAGCGCGCCGGCGAGCATCAGCAGACCGGGTATACCGTAACTGGCTGAGCTAAGCGGCAGATACCCCACCAGGGCCGTGAAAGACGCAACGCCATTAAGCACGGTCGCCGCCTGCAGGAAGCGGGCCACCTGCATCACAGCAGCGAAAGCGAACAGGATATTCAGTTGCCACCACATGAGCCCGGCGTCCCTGAAGGACAGCCAGTAACCCGGCTGGGCCAGGAGAGCCATCAGCCACAGGCGGTTAAGGCTGTGCTGACGCAGGGTTTTGCCTGCCATGTTACAGCCGCTGACCAGCGCAAACAGGGGGAATGCACAACGCCCGGCCATGTTCAGTAAGGGCATATCCAGCTGGAAGGCAGTGGCGATGTGGTCTCCCACCATTGCCATAAATGCGGCCATCCGGATGACATCGCGCTGCAGCGCGGAAAAATTCAGGACCGGCCTGAAAGGATGCAGGGCAACAGATTTTCCCGGACTCATGCGGCAGCCTCCGGTCGTTGTGCGCAAAGGTGTGCCCTGACGCGCTCAGCCAGTTGCTGCTCATCATCGCCACGCAGCAGCGGGATACCCGCCTGTTTCAGCACCTCTTCCAGCAGCAGGTCACGCCGCTGACGTTTCGGTGCCTGATGGGAACGGTCGTCCAGCTCCACTGCCGCAATGATTCGCCCGGCGCGGTCCGTGATAACCACATCGCAATGCCATTGCGATACCAGGCGGAACAGCTGCCACCATTCACGGCTCCCGGATTTACGGTCGGGTGCCACTCTGACGATATCGGCCACTCGAACCTGCGGGCACAGCCGCCACTGGCGGGTATCGGTCACCCTGTCGAGCCGGCGCAGAAAACGCTGCTCCCGCTCCGTCATCAGCTGACCGGCACTGACGAACGACGGTCGGCGGCACAGCAACAGTTCAGTTCTGCCCGGCCGAATCCCTTTTTCACGCAGTCTCTGCAAAAGTGGATGCCGGGCTGAACCGGCCTGCCTGAGCAATACCACAAATCCGGCGAGCAAAATGGCAATGATGATTATTCCGGCAACCATATACATATCCTCCCTGAATCAGTCCCCACCGAGCGTTTTTTCCAGCTCAATGTCTTTTTCCGGTACATTCACCACCCACTCACGCTCGGTACGCAGCATCTGTTCGCGCACCTGCTGGCGGATACCCCGACCTTCCGCCACCGCTTCCTGAATGGCCTCATCCAGCTCACGTTCTCCCCGGGCTGTACCGTCACGCAGGCGACGTTCTTCATCGGCAGACAACAGGGGTTCGGGTCTGGTGCTCTCCTCACCCGGCACTGCCGGCAGCAGTTCCTGCCGGGCCTGCTCCGCCAGCTCCCGGGCCGCTTTTTCCTGTGCCTCTGCCAGTTTCTGCTGCTCGTCCGGGGGCAGCGTAATGGGGTCTTCCGCTTTCGCTGCCGATTCAACCTCCGCCACACTGCGCACTGTCCGTGCCACCTCATCAGGCTCCGTGATTCGTCCTCCGGTCAGGCGGGCTGCATTGAGCAACCGTTCTTCACCGTGCAGGCGTATCACCACCCCGCTCTCAGGGTTCTCCTGTGCCAGGCGCAGCGCCGTCTGTGCATCATCAGCAATGAGTGTTTGCCCGTTACGGCTGGCCTGCAGGCCGGCGAACTGTGCATCCTCCCCACCACGCAGCCGGGACTCATCACTGAGCACCACGCGCATCCCGTCATCCTCAATGCGGATTTCGGTCAGCAGTGCCCCGGCTTCTTTTCCGTGACGGGTCCACGCCGGCAGGGCCACATACGGTGTCGGGTATTTTTTTCCTGCCGCGATAAAACGGGCCATCGTTTCGCCCTCAAGGCCGTTTTCCGCCAGAACCCTGCGTCCCAGCGCGGTTTTATCCAGTCGTGAGGCGGTGGTCAGCAGACGGTTACCGGTGGCGGCATCCCGGTCACTCTCCTGGTGCAGCAGGTCGTGAGCAGTTTTTCCGCCGTCAGACTGCTGAACCAGCTGCCGCCAGCGCTCCAGGTTGTCCGTAAATACCTGAACATGCTCTTTTGCTCGTGACAGCGTCACGTAAAGAGATTCCAGTGATGCCATCAGTTTTCGCCCACCTTCAGCACCGAAAAGGGCGATAGCAAAACGCTCACTCGCACCCTGCACGCCATGCACCGTCAGGGCATACGCAAGGTCAATATGACGGTCCTCCGTCATAGCCTGCGGGTCGACGATTTTCTCCTGGTCCCCCTGGCGGAAGCGGATGGCCCCGTCGTCAGTGAACCCGGCCACCTCCCACAGGCTGTTGGCCACATAGCCGCGGTCGGTGTCCGAGCGGGTAAAGCGCACCCGGTCCCCCTGACTAAGCGTCAGGTCGCGGGGTGTGAAGAGAGAAATATCCTGCGATGTGTTCTGCTGAGGAGAGATCAGCACCGACTCCCCGTCGGCATTACGCAGCGTGACCACGGCGTCCTGCGTATCCACCTCCGCCACAGTCCAGTAGCGCTCGTTCATCATGGCCACGGCGCCGGTGTACTCCGCAAAGGTTTCAGCCGCACGCAGGGCATTGTCAGGCACCCGGAGCGGCTCCAGGACGGTGAACGTGTGCTCTTCCGCCCCGGTATCGCCCTTCTCATGCCGGGCGGCATGAATGGCGTCATTGATGGCGTGACGGTCAGCATTAAGTTCTGCCACAATCAGCGTCTGCTGCTGCGCCTCCGGGGTGCGCCCCATCCAGTCATCCCGGATGGCTTCAATGATGTCGGTCCGGACCAGTGACAACTGCTCTGGTGTCAGCGTCTGCTTGCCGACTGCGGGAGAGTCCTGCTCCTGGTCCTTTTTCGGCGCGCGGATTTCCATGACGGAATTCCCGGGCACCCAGGCTCCTTCCTGACGGGGGACCTGCTGCGGGCTGACGTCATCCACCTGGCGCAGTGATGTATCAACCTGACCTGCGATGATGCTTTCAATCGCCGGGCGCAGCGCCGGGGTCTGGCGGACAATCTCCTGCATCACCACCGTATCGATGGCACTGCGCTGCTGCACCAGGCGGAACGGCAGACCGGTTGAGATGGCCTGCAGCTGCGCGGTGTCCCCGCTGGAGACCATTCGTCCGCCGCCTGCAGTAACCAGCTGATAGAGCTCTGCCATATCGCGGTTGCCCACCATCGAGCTCTCATCGGTGAGGAACAGGACATTGCGGAAGTCCGGTGTTTCTCCGGCCTGAATGGCCAGTCGGGTTTCACTGAGGAAACTGGCCAGCGTTCGTGCATCCACCCCGGCCTCACGCATCTCATGCACGGCCCGGTGCGTGGGTCCCAGGCCGATGACCTGCGGGCGCACAGATTCAGACAGGGTGTTCAGGGCACCCATCACCGCCCGGAACTGGGTGGTTTTCCCCACCCCGGCATACCCCTGAATGGCCATAAAGCGGTCGGTGTTCTCCAGTACCGTCCGTGTGGCCTCCCGCTGGCCAGCCGTCAGACCGGCCAGCACTGAGGCAGGCGTCAGCGCCATCAGGGGCTGTACAGCATCTTTACCCTCAGCAATATGGCGGATGATGGTCTTTTCCATCTCATACGCCACACGCGGAACAAGCACCCTGTTTCCCGCCCCGGAAACCGAATCCAGCTGAATCAGCTCCCCGCTGTTCACCTGCCGGGCGATTTCAGTCCGGACATCAGCCAGCGGCTGGCCGGATTTTACCGCTTCTGACAGCAGGGCAATTTCACTGAGGTGTACCTGTCCCTGCTGCGCGCGCGGGATGGCCAGACTGACGGCCTGCTCTGCATCCGACATCAGACGCTCACGGCTGGCCTGTATGGCGGCATCCAGATTTGCCTCGCCGGTCGACTGACGGACCTGGTCACTGGCCAGTCGCACGGCGGACACGCTTTCCACTTTGCGCGCAGCCTGCTCAGGCGCAAGCGGCGTATAAATCCGGATGTCGCTGCCACTCTGCGCCAGCGCATTCAGGGTCTGTTTATTCAGGCCTCGCGGACCGACTGCGGCCAGTACCGTGCGCGACGCGCTGGTACCCGCCCCGGTCCCTTCCACATAGTCATGAGCCAGCTTTACGGCCCGTTCAGTGGGCAGGCGCAACTCCCGGTCGCCGCTTCGCAGCCGTACCACGCCATTTTCCAGCCCCGCTACGGTGAACTGCTCTTTCGCTTTGATGGTTCCCTTCAGCTCTCGCCCCAACGCCCTGACGCGGTCCCCTTCAGAAACCTCCAGTGTCCGGCTGCGGTACAGGCTCCAGCTGCCATCCAGTTGCGTGACCTTCAGGGTCAGGCGACTACCGTCTTCCCCCTGCAACACCAGGCTGTTAGTGGCCTCAGCCACCCGGTCAATGGTGTGCCGCGTCATCGTTTTCTTCTCAGCGTCCCACTGCTCCATCACCATCCCGGGCCGGTAATTATCGCGCTGATGACGGGTTTTGCTGTTCAGCCACACCGGCTCCAGCACCCGGAGTGTCACCTGCTCCCGGCCCAGCTCACCCGCATCACGCCGCATATCCCGGATAACCTCCGTCAGCTGCTGCTGTTCCCGGGCACCAGTCACCTGGGCCACGATATCCCGACCTTCAGCTGACAGGCGCACATAGTCCTGCGCCAGCTGGCCATAACGGCTCCGTTTGTCCGCCTCGCTGACCAGTCGCACTTCCGGCAGCTGCGTGCTGTAAAACCGGTACTGTGGAATATCCGCCTCTTTCAGTACGGACAAAGCATTCCCCGTTCCCTGCCGGTTCTCCGTATCCATAAAAATCAGCTGCGCACCGGCGCTGAGCGCCTTTTCCTGCAGCAGCACGGTTTCTTTCAGCGACAGCCTTTCCGCCCGGTCAACGATAACCGTGCCCTGCACCGGCAATAAGGTGTCAACATTCATCTGCGAGCGCAGCATGACATGCCCAGCCAGATGCGGGCTTTCTGACAGAAACTGGCCACTGCGACCGTCTGCTGCAATCACCATCACCTCACGCCCCTGTGAACGGGCCATCATGGCCACGTCTTCCGTGCGCTCACGCAGGGTTTGTGCTCCTCCACGACCACTGAGAATGGCTACCGGGCTTTTATCCTGCGTCAGGACAGATACAGCATCACCTGCTGGCATCTCGCGCTCCTGTGCCCGTTCAGGAAAGACCAGTACGGTTTGCTCCTGAATGGCCGTGCGCGCCAGCTGATGGACGCTGAGTTCGTTCAGCAGGTAAATATCGGAAGTAAAAATGCCCTTTTCACGGTCAAGCGGGATAAGCCGCTGCTCTTCAATCGCGGCATCGATGCCGGCACGGGCCTGCTCAAAAAGACCAGGTGCGGAGGGCAGACGACTGACCGTGCCGGCCAGCATCTCCGACCAGGTGAACTGGACCTTCTTCTCCGACAACGCCGAAATCGTATCACTGACGGCTTTCTGCACGTCTGACTCAGAAATCTGAGCGGAAGACACACCACCAGGCTGGCCTGTAACCCGAATATCCTCTGTACCGCCGACAGCAGAGCCTGGTGGCTCCGCCCGCGTCTGCGCCTGGCCGATGTAGTTATCGATATCGAATTTTTCATCGGTCAGCCGCCGGCGCCACTCAGCTTTCAGCAGGTCCGGGTCGGCCCAGGCTTTAGCCTGGCGGGTATCAAGTGCGGCAACGTCGCGGGATTTTTTGGACGCATCCGGCCCTGCCGCTTCGCTGATAGCCTGGCTTCGGGTCGAAAACGGCGCAACGGGAACATCTTTCAGCTCCCAGAGACCATTTTTACCGGCTGCAACCGTTTCATAACCGAGTTTTTCCGCCTCCTGTCTGAAGGGTTGCAGTACGAGGTTTCCGATCGCCACCTGCAGCGCATACAGATTTTCACCGAATCCGGTTTTCATACGTGTATCGCTGGCCAGCGCCCGCCATTTGTCTTCCGCAAACGTGGTATTGAACACTAACGCATGCGTATGGATCTGCGGATCTAAAGCACGGGAGGTATCATGGTTGTACAGTGCGGCCACCATGTTTCCCGTCAGAACAGTGTCGGTTTTTCCACCGTCCGTGATGCGCGCACTGATAAGCTTCTCAACCTCTTTCATGCCGTTTTCCACACTGCGGTTCCACGCATCAAGCAGGCGGGTATCACCACCAATGAGGATCATCATCGACACACTTTTGGGGGCTGAAAAGGTCAGGTCGTAGCCACTGCGGTGTTTATTCACGCCATTGACCATTCTGGAGAGATCGGTGCCGTCAGGAAGTTTGCCCTGACGTATCGCATCCATATCGGCGTTGGCGACTTCGCCCTTCAGGCCCAGTTTCTCCGCGCCATCTCCCAGCCAGCGAGACTCCAGCGAACCGCTGGCATAGTAGTTGTCTTCATGACTGTAATAGGTCGAATCACCCTTTATAGAAGAAATGGAAAGCATCAGAACACCTCCCTGTCGTCATCAAAGTCATGCGTTTTATCTGTCGCATGGTTGATGTTGACCTCTTCCCTGCGGGTCATATCGCGAGTCTGGTGTGAGGTCTGAGCCCATGCCTCATACGCTGCGAAATCCACAACCTCACCGTCGCTGTTCAGGCCCGGGGGAACATCCTGTGGTAAATCCTGTTCGATATCACGCTCAGTCCCTCCGGTCGAGGCTGAGCCACCTTCAGCGGCAACTGCAGTGGAAGCCGTGTTTTCGGTATCTGCATCGCCGGAAGTACCCTTTGTCTGCAATGGCCACGTCGCAGGAGGCGTGTTCGCTTCCGCAAGAACAGCAGCCACCAGGTCGGCAGAAGGAGGAGGGGTATTCGAAAGATTACCCTCCGGTATAAACGCACCGCCCGGAACAGCCTGAATTAACGATTCTCCCTCGAACAATCCGGCAAACTTGTGCCGTTCTTCTTCACCGCGGCGCCGAATTTCATCCTCAAGCGTCTGATCGAGACTCGTCTGTACGTCACGCTGCAACAGGGCATCTGCCACTTTAGGCATTGCCTCATAGCTCATGGAGAGTTTTACAACGGGATAGTCACCGGGCAGGGTGACATAACACTGCAGATCGTTAAGTTTCTGGATGTCTGAATAGGTCACCACCGTGACACGCTCTTCCTCCTTGCCGAAAGAAATCCCGTCACGGACCTGCTCATGGCCGAAGCTGGTCTGTTCGTTGAATTTTTTACGCCGGGTTTCACCCAGATCTTTTTCTACAAACTGCGCAATTTCCGCACTCGGGGAACGAAAGAAGAATTTGGTGTTCAGCAGGTCAAACAGTCCCGCTGCGGCTTTAGGACCATAGATTTCTTCCATCTGGGCGATGTTCTGAAAACCCAGCACAAAACAACCCCCAAATTTACGGGCTTCTGAAATAATCCGCGGTAATGAGGACAATTTATGCAGCGATGCCAGTTCGTCATAGAAGAACCAGACACGCCGCTGCCGGTTCGGCCCCATAGCGAGAAGACTGGTGGCGGCAATGCTGAGCCACAGTGAAATAAGCGGCTTGAGGGACTCATGATTTTGTTCATCGGAGGTAATGAAAAGCCAGCCATTCTTCGATTTATCGGTCTGGCCCTTCATCCATTCCCGGATGGTAAACTTCTCCCGCCCCGGACGGTCAATGCCCTGCAGGTAACGCAGAGCTTTAACGTAGTTTGTCAGTACGCTCCGGATAGAGATGGCTGTCTTCTCAATTTTTCCGTCAACCAGTGTAGAGGCTGGCGTACCGGCCAGGAAAGCCCGTAGCTGGTCCAGTTTTATGGCCAGAAGTGTACGCAGGAATTTGTTGTAGCTGCGATCTTCGTCCTTACGCATGCGCTCAGCACCTTCCGCGAAGATGGTGCGCGCACTGCCCTGCCAGAAAGGATCTTCACCGCTACTGGCCGGGATCAGGGTCGTACTGGCATTCTCCAGTTCGGCGATAGAGCGGCATTCCTCCCACAAATCCCAGTTCGGGCAACGGGAATCCAGCGCATTAAGTACTTTATCCCGGGATTCGTCGTAGAAGTCCTCAACGAACGTACAGCCTTTGTCGTAGATAATGACCAGATCGCCCCTGTCACGCAGCTGTTTTAAAATCTTGCGCATCAGGGTGGATTTACCGGTTGATACCGTGCCATGCATAGCCATATTCTGAATTTCAGAATCCAGCTTCAGCGGCAGGTCATCAATACGAATATCGGATGCTTCTCCGCGTTTTTTCATCATCCGGGCAACTTCTTTTGGCGATTCGCAGAGTACCCGGCCCCCGATAATTTCATCCTCACTCTGTTTACGGCCAGCACGCCCGAGATACCAGTACACGGCCAGCGTGGCCAGAAAGGCGATCAGCAGCGCGGCACATCCTGCAATAACCAGTTCCTGTTTCAGCAGTTGGCCGCAGTACATGGTGTAACTGTCACTCAACACCTGCCTGGCGCTGTACTGCAGGTTATGTTCGTAATAACGGATGGTATAGACGGGCTGACTGACCATTTTTTCAGTAAAGGGCGACATTACCCGAACAAACCAGTAAATAATGCCGTTGGTCAGATTCTGAATACTCATTCGCATAAGCAGGACGGCGATGCCAAATAAAACCGTCCCCATAATAACGTAATAAGAAATCAGGTTGTTTATTTGCAGGAACATTTTCAGGCGCATGAATGCGACCTGACCGCCCTGCGTTAAGTCGCGAGGATTCAGGCTCATTATATTTCCCATAGACAGACTGATCGTAAAAGCAAAATAAAACGCTTCAGAGGATTAGTTTATGGAGTCAAAGAAGATTGGAGTGTGTTATTTGCAACAGACAAGCCAGGAATAAGGGTGGTTGAATAACCACCCTGGTATTTCAGAGAATATTAGCTACAGATTTTGCAAGCTGATCCTCAAGCACCGGCTTCGCCTCTTCAAATTTCAGGTTTACTTTATTAGCAGAAGACACAACGCGGGTTTGGTATTTATGCTGATTACCAGTTTGTGTACTGGTCTGTACTTTATAACCAGAAGTGCCCTGTTTCAGAGCAGCGACATTATCGGTCTGCACGCTGGCGTTTGTTTTTTCAGAAATCTGAATATCCGTCACCATCGTATAGTTGATATCTTCCACCATCGCGTCAGCGGCCATTCCCACCAGACCAGCCGCCAGGCCAACACCTAATGTTGCGCCGGCAGAACTGGAGTTATAACCGGTAATCCCCGCACCTAATGCGGCACCCGCTATCGCCCCCTCGTAGCCCTGGTTCAGGAACCCCTGGGCGGTACGCAGGTCCATTTTATCCGCTTTAAGGACATTCGCCTGAATCCAATAATGTGCGTTTTCCGGTGATGAGGTTACTGTGTAGCCTTTCTCCTGAACAGCTTTAGCGACTTTGGCTTGCAGGCCAGACATGTCTTTATCAGAGGTATTCTTGATCTGCAGGAACACTGTTTTCTGTGAAGAAGGCTCAAGCCAGATTGTTTCACTCATCTGAGTCTTCACTTCGAGATTACGTTTCTTTATCGCTGTGCTCATCGCTCCACAACCAGACAAGATCAGGGTGGAGGATAATAAGGCAGTCATTGCCATCAACTTGATGTTTTGTTTCATATTTTTCTCATTTCCATATAAGTTGCATGATATCTATCATGCCCAGAAGAACCACTATCATCACCACACTCTCAGAGTGTGGTATGAATAATGTACAGGCATAAGCATAACCATATCAATCATAAGGTTATGCTGAAGTTTTGAACGCAGGGTCATTTACTCATTAGCAAAGCCCTGAAGATATGGCTTATTTGGGGGTTGCGGAGAGCAGTTCTTTCACTTTTGACAAACTACTCACCACCGCAGGTGTCATATATCGGGATAATGAACCCTGTAAAAATAGAGCACTTATAATAAATGTCACAAACCATGAAAACCCCAGACCTGAGACAAAACTCTCGCCAACCCACAGTAAAATCACTCCAATTATGGAATTTGTGAACAGGAGAAAAACACTATAGAAGTGGATCTTTTTCTCAATTAACCCAATTAAAACCGACCGATTTCTTATCTCGTTGCCTAATGCAATTCTCATGCAGACAAAATTGTAGGATGACATTAAAAAAACAAGACTAAAAAAAACATTTGAACCAAGAGCTATCACCAATGTATCAAAATAATGATATTCCACTCGCCCAGCATTTATAAACACATCAGTAGCAATAAAAAATAGCTGGATAGCGTAAACAATAACTAACTTACTGAAAATAACTTTTAGAATCTCGCTATTCGATGGAATCTCATAGTCTCGATTCTTAAGCTCATCAAGAACATATGCAGCATCCTTTTCCAGTTCTGAGCGCTTCATCTTTCCCTCTCTTACTCTTTATTAAACTTATCCTGCAATTCATCCTTGATTCTGTTCAAATCATTCCTTCCAATGCTATTGTCTCCAATCTTATCACTTTGCCTTTTTTCTTCCGCGATCTTAGCTTCATTAAAGTTTTTATTACCCTGTTCATGTTCATTCTGCAAGCGATTGTAATCCGTACTGGCAGAATTACCGGATGAGTTCACAGAATTCTTATCACTATCGACCTGAGATTCAGCGCTACTGCGCCGATGTTGTACATCAGCACCAACCTCATTACCTTGTTTCACTCCATTCGCACTGGCCATTGCATTCATATTGCCCTGCTGCTGAGCGTATTCCGCCTGAAGATCTACGTGACCTGATGATGCACCGACACCGCCAATTCCGTCGCCGGTACGACCTTTATTTTGTTCAAATTCCTGCAGCAACTGTGGTTTCATGCGATCTTCCACAAATTCCTGTACCAGCCTGTCACGTTCTGCACGCACCTCAGGGCTGGCAGCATCTGACAATAGTTTATCAGCTTCACCCGGGCGCTTACTGGTGACATAACCGACAAACTCCTGAGAGTAGTTCTGGTTAATATTGGCACTGTTATTTTCTGCATAACTGGCCAGCTGAGAGTATTCATGACTACGGGTAACCGCATCGTTAAACTGCGATGCCTGGCTTTGCAAACTGGAGAATGTTGAAGACAGCTGGTTAGCAAGGGATGATGATGCATTGTCGGTATGGCTGCCGCTGTCCGTCACGCGGGTAGACGTCACAACGTCCATTGCGTCGCGGAAATCCTTCAGTTCCTGCGCACTGAAACCTTTGCTTGTACCACCCTGATGGGTCAAATCGGAACTGGTACCATGCGAAGAACCACTCCTGCCGGTATACTCTGCCTTCAGATGCCCCTCTCCCGAGACTTTCATCCCGGTAGCCAGTCCAGCAACTTTACCCAGAACCTGTCGATCGGAATCGAAAGAAATCTGAGCACTTCCGCCTGCTCCGGCACTCATATCCTGACTTTTAGTTGCCGCTGCCCGAATACCTTCCGCCAGAGTGGTATTTTCATCGCGGGCATAGCGGGAACCAATAGACTGAATGGTGTTCAGTGCTTTGGTCAGATTGCTGTTAGTCGACGTGTCTGTACCCGAAACAGTGGTATCGCTGTTACCACGCTGCTGACTCCACTGGTTTAACTGCGATGTCGCCAGGCTTGAGGTCTGAGACAAGCTGTTGCTCAGGCTTTGAGCCTCGCTGATAGCATCGCGTTGCTGTTTCTGCCAACTGCTTGTCGCCGTTTTACCCAGCATGATATCCACCGGCAGTTTTGATATGGACTCAGCATTATTGAACACCTGCTGACCTGACGAAGTCAGGGTTTTCGTCGCCCCGCTCTCAAGCTGGTTCGTCATATGGCCTTCACGATGGCTGTAGTTGGTATCCCACTTATTACCCTGTACATTCCCCGTCGTCATATTGTTATAGGACCAGTTACCGTCAATCGCCTGCGAAGACGACTGTGTGGAGGCTGACTGCAGGGTCTGTCCCAGATAGTTCCCCGCCTGCGATACCACCTGCCCTAAACCTTTAACCATACCCCATGCGATAAACGGGATGGACAGCGCCAGCCAGCCGGCTGTGGTGCCAATATCGGAATAGGTATTCTGTACCTGGTCAAACGTGGCCAGCGTCACCGCCGTCCCGTTGAGTTTGCCCTGCAGGTAGAAATTCATCGCATGGTTCAGGATGGAGAACAGAATGGGCCACATCTGCAGATAGGCGATGGTGTAGATATAGCCTTTGATGATTGTCCAGGACAGGGAACTCACCACGGCCAGAACAATCAGCACCGGGAACAGCGCCATTGTCATGCCCAGCAGAACGCTGTGCATCACCGGCAGCGTGTTGGCGGCGATGGACGCACTGGTCGCCTGAGACAGTCGCATTTTTGCCATCGATGTCTGCGTGGCGGTGTTCACCAGTCCGGCCGTATCGCCATTCTGCGCTGAAAAACTCTCCAGACCACTGCGCAACCCGTTCATCACCACGTTCTTGCGTATGATTTCGGTGGAGGTCAGGGAGTTGCCGTGGAAATAGTTATAGCTGTCGCCCAGCATTTCGGTGAACAGTGCCGTACTGGCGCCGTTTGTCGGACCAAAGACCTGGTTCGTGAAACCGTGCATCCGGTTAAGCACCTGCTGGAGAAACGGGAACATATTCCGTCCACTGATATCACTCGAGTCCGTGTTTATTTTGGTTGTGGCCTGCTCGCAGGTCAGAAAATTGCGGTTTTTGTCATACAGGCCACGCAGCGGGCTGGGTTTACTGAATATCAGCGCATATGGGTCTGTAGAGTTCATCAGGTCGCCAATGCTGTACTTGTTGTTCAGCATAATGTCACCCACCACGCAGTTATGGACGTAATCAGAGAACATGCGCTGAATTTCCGGCTCAGAGAACCGGAAATCACTGCTCCCCGCCGCCAGCTGCGCGCCGAACAGCATCCCGGTTTTGCTGTAAGTCAGCGCGTCCGGCCGGGCAAACACAAAATCGTAAACCTGTGCCATTCCGGCACCAATACGGGTGATCAGGCTGGCCGGGGCTGCAAGGCCGGTCGGGACATTATCAACCTGATAGATGGCCGCAGGCTCAGACAGGTCAATAATCTGCACGTTCCGCTTGTCCCCGACCAGAACGGCAATCACCAGGACATAAAATCCGGCCCATTTGACCAGGTCCATAATATTGCGCGTGCGGATATAGGTTGCCGCCCCGACAATCACCGATACGGCGGTGGCCATCGCAATCAGTGAGTCTCCGGCCCTGCTGTTAAAAAATGCCGCCACGCCATTGAGCGTATCCTGAAACCACGCTCCGCCGGCAACGGTGTAAATCGTATCAACGGCCATATCAATTCACCCTGCTGAACTGGTAGTTACCCAGCACACGATCGCTCATCTTTGAGGAGACCTGCTGGCGGATAAAGCGGATTTGCTGCTGCGCGGAGATAAGGGCATCTTCTTTAATCTGCACTTCCATACGCAGTGAGTTAAGCGCCTGGCGCGCTTCGGCCAGCCCGCTTTTCAGCTCTTTCATGTTGGCGCCCGGGTAATCTTTGGTGGCAAGCGATCCGTTAACCACCTTCATTACGGCTTCCAGATACTGCAGATAGATATCGACCGCAATGTAGTCCGTCAGCTGAGCAAACAGGGACTGCGAGACACTCAGTGACGACTGGTCCACAATCCAGGAAAGAATGGGGATGGAGGTGCTGTTGATGAACTGCTTTTCTTTTTCCGTGAGCGGCGTGTCGGTGATGGCCTTGTTCTCTATGCTGGTCAGCATGTCCTGCACCATCTTAATAAGGGATTTGTCTGCGGAAATCGTCACGTTATTCAGGGTCGGGGCCAGGCATTTATTCTGGTTATCGCAGACGTATACCTTTGCCGTCCCCCCGCTCATCATCGCTGTCAGCAGACTGCGGTCCGATGCCATTGAAGACAGTACCCACAATTCACCGTTACTGCCGAAAATCACCGAACCACTGATACTCATGGCGAACTGACGCAGCTCTGCATTGTTGCTGAGTGAGCTGTTGCCGAGCGCATCCCACATCAGGTTGATATCCTTCAGTACCTGGTCCTTTTCAGCACCAGTGGCTTTATCCGCGACAGAGCCATATTTCCCGCCGGAGGTACAGCCCTGACGGGACGCCACCCAGTCCGAGAACACGCTGGTTTGCCCGCCAACAGACTGGCATACGTTCTGCTGACTCTCGCCCCACATTGAGGCCACGCTGTCGACCATCGCCTTTGCCGCCTGACAGCTGGACATATTGAACCGGTTAATATCGGCGGCCATCTTCTGCAGGAAGTCCTTCGCGGCCTTCAGTTCCGGTACGGTGGTTTCCAGCGCAAGGTCAAAGAAGTAGCCCGCCGCGTTGGCCATAGTCTGCTTCACAAAAGCCATAATCTGGTCGGAGTTAATAAAGGAGAATGCCCCCAGATACACGTCAATCCCGCCGCACCCGGCATTAATGGACGGCAGACTGATGGAAACCAGCTGAATATTCTTGTTGCCGGTGCGCGCGTAGAACGAGCCTCCGGAGACATAGCGTGCGGCCTGCCCCTGCCAGGCCTTAGCCGAGGTGGTGTTGCTGGCATAGCTCATGTCATTAAAGAATGAGTTCATGTCATCCTGCAGCGCGGCCTGCGCCGTGCCTGCACTGTACAGGCCCAGCGCAAAGGCCAGGCAGAACGGTTTCAGTCTCATCATTGTTGTCCCTGTGAACGAGGTGAAAGAGATTTCCCTGTCTGCCTGTCCAGCGCCATACGCAGCACCTCATTGATACGGCTGCGAAACTCACCGGCCTCTGCGGCCCCCTGCAGCAGCGGCCAGGTTTCCATCGTGTTGACGTTGGTCAGAAAGGTGGTTGGCGTGGCCACCGGCAGCCCGCTCTGGAAATATTCCACCATCACGTCCGGCGTTGCCGGCAGAACATCGGGAAATTCGGCATCACCCTTCCCGTCAAGGCTGACGGGGAACACATCAAGACCTGTTTGCTGAGAAAAGGCTTTCAGGACTGGCGCAAACTGGCGGCAGTACTGGCAGGTCGACTGCATGAACAGCACCACCTTCCAGTCCTGCAGGTTAACTTTCCTGCCATCGCTCAACGGATACCAGACGGGTGACGTATTCTGAACAGCACGGTCCGGGGTTGTTGCCGCTCCGTTTTCTGGCAGGCTGAGCGCATCCATCGCGGGTGCGCTCCGGCCCGTTTTTCCGGCCTCAAGAGCACGGATATCATCCAGTGTCCCGGCGTGCAGACAGCCGGACAGTATCGCCGCCATCAGGATGGCGGTCCGTAATACAGTAATAAGCATGAGGAACCTCAAAAGACGGGGGTTATCAGTAATCCGGCGCAAAGTGGGTCAGCACGCTGACCATCTGCCTGTCCAGGTCGTCGTGGCTCATAAAACCCCAGGCAAGGGGTTGCCACTGGTGAGTTTTCGGGTCGACCAGAAACGTGGCCGGGAAGTGGGTGACACGCATTTTTTCAGCCTGTCCGCTGTCAGGGCGACTTTGCGGCAGCTGGTCGCTGAGTTTTCCGTCCACGCTGACGGCCATGAGCGTGATGCCCCGGTCTTCACAGAAAGCCCGAATCACCCCGGCCATCAGGTTGTCGACGGCGTTATTCCCCCGGTAGAAGAAGAACAGGCCATAACGCTGTGCCACCTGGCTGATAACCGCATTCTGGACCTTCTTCTCTTCCGTCAGACGGGCTTCCACCGTGCCGTTGTAATGGGAGCGCTTCACGTTGTAATCCAGCTCCGGATACTTCAGTCGGGCCAGTTTCGCCGTCTGGGTAAAGTCCGTTGCCCGGTCAGTCCAGAAGTTCTGCAGTGTCATAAAGCGGCGGAAATTCTCCGCTGATGGATACAGGATGGCGGTATCCAGCGCTTCACGGGTTGCCTGCTGGAGCACCTTTTTCTGCTCTGATGGCGTCATGCTGGCCAGGCGTTCCCGTAGTGTCGGCTGCGGCGCCGGTTCGGACTCGGTCTCTTCCGCATTAGGGTTGTACCACTGCCATCCCTCTTCCCGTGCGTAGTTGGGCGCCAGCACATCCTCGGGAGCAGCATGCAGCGATGCTGCCATCATCAGGGCCAGCGCGCCGGCAATAAATCTCATGGCGCGTTATCCTTCATTTTCTCTGCAATGATGTCCTGCGCTTTTTTCAGCAACGCCTGGTCTTCCGGAATTTCACTGCCGGCATCGAGATCGCTGTAAAAATCACTGAAGTTCATCACCCCAAAATCGAGGCGCTGCAGTTCATCCACCGTGATGCCACGACAGTCCGGAGACTTTCCGCTACCGAAGCCAACGCCCAGCTGGTCACGACGTCCCTGCTCCTGAACAATACGGGCCAGTTTTGAATCAAACTGGCAGTAGCCGCGCTTTTTCTCGAGGCAGACACCGAGGACCTTTTTACTGCAGTATTCCCCGACATAGACCGTCAGTTTTTTCTCTTTGGCCTTGCCCAGCGCTTTTTCCTCGCTGCTGCAGCTGGACAATCCCACGTCCTGTCCCCAGCCGGAATCCTTGCAGCAGTTGTTAAATCCCGCCGCAAATTTCTTGCAGGACTTCCCTTCTCCGGTAAAGGCGCGGACGTTCTCGCCATTCAGTTCAGCCACGTCTTCGCCCGCTGCGGCAACGGCGGCGAGAGCAGAGACGGCCTGACCAAACATATTGCTGGTTCCGGTCTGGCCCTGCGCACAGCTGCCGTCTTTACAGAAAAACTCTCCACCGCAGATCTGGCCGTTACCTTCTTTTTTACGCTCACAGGAGTATGTGACCAGTTGGCTCACACAGAAACCATCCACGGTATCCGCACACTGGCTGCGCGTCACCGTACAGGCAGAGTCCTTCATGTACTCCCCACAGGTCCCTTCTGTCTCGGTCTGGGTGAGGTATGTGTCCTGCCATTTCCAGCAGTCCTGGTGGATGCTGTAGGTTTTTCCCTCTACAACGACGGTCCTGACGCCGCCAGGCTCCACACACTGAGAGCCGGTCATGGCGCCTTCAGACTTGCTGAACGGGCAGCTTTCCGACCACTCCACCCGCGGCACCCATTCCCGGCTTTTCACCTGCATATATAACGTCAGCGTCAGAGTGGAACTGCCGTTCAGGAAGCTGTTATAGATATAATCATCGACCGTTCCGATGCAGCTGCCATTTCCGCTACAGCTGGTACCTGACAAGCGTTGGCCTTCTGATAAACGCATTCCAGCGGCACCTGACAAAGAAACCGTTTCTGACTTACCTGACAGCAGACTGGAGTTAAAAGTTGTATTAAGCAGATTCATTTTTGAATTCAGAAACGCATAGCCTGCTTTTATTGTCAGGTTCCCACTGAGGATCAGCCCTTCCTGTGGGGCTGTGAAGCTAAAGACGATCTGCTTACCTGACCGACTAAAGCTAAATTGTTGCGGATTAACGGTGATATATTTATTTTCTGTGGTTTCTTTCCAGTCACCGACAATAGTCGCGGTACGGGTGCAATACTGCTCAATTTTCGTGTCCCGCAGACACTGATGCGTGGTGATCTCGGTAAAACTGGCTGGCTGGTCCACACATCCGTCAAATCCACCGCCAGTAATGGTCTCAGCTTTGTCCTTCATCGCCAGTCCTTCGGCAATAAAGGGTGCATCCAGTGACGGTTTGTTGTCTGGCGGTGTATTAAGGATAGATTCCGTGATGGCTTTTCCGGCCTCAGAACTGTTCATCGCGGCAGAACCCGGTGATGTCATATCCACGCCCGATGAGGTCACCCCACCATAGTATCCACTCTCAGCGGGGGAAGTCGTGTAGCCCGGGATGACCTCCGCAGGCTTAAATCCCTGAATGGCATCAGCACCCTGCCCTTTGCTCGCCTTACCCTGCTGCATTCCCTGATTAAACTGCTCGTTAGCGGTGAGCGGCTGTACCAGAAAGGCCGATGCCGTAGCCACCAGTAAAAGGAGTATCCTTTTCATTCGCCCTCCTCGCCCAGCAGGCTTTTAGCGGTCTGCGCGCAGTCACCTTCTTCTGCCACGCGCTTTAATGCCTGATGCAGAGTGAGATCGCCCTGAAGACGGTCAACTTTATCGCCCTGATTACCGCAGGCGACAATCAGTACCGGGACGGCGGAAATGTTGTATTTACGAAAGGTGGTCGGGTCTATCTGCACGCCACCGGTATTACTCTCTTTCACCAGCCGGGCGACAGCATTCGCCGTGGCCCGCATGTCGCCATTCACCATCCCCCGGATAACCACAGGAATATTCAGCGCTGCCGCGTCCTGAACGCGCTGTTTCAGTTCATCTGGTGGCATCGAGAAAGAAACAAAAACCAGTGCAGCCTCAACAGGGCGCTCCCCGGGCTGCATGGATTGCCGGAACTGCTGTGCCTGCGCGTCGAGGAACGACTGATCCTGCGGTGCCACCGGACGGGGTTGCTTCAGGAACTCCGGGGTTTGCAGAGACTGAAAGCGCTTACGGTCCAGTTGCAGCTGTTCGTGAATGAACTGGCGATTTTCCGTGTGTTCAGTGGCCTGAGCCAGCCCTGAGGTCACCAGAGCAAGCAGAAAAATCAGTGATTTGCTCATAGGGTTTCCTCCTCCGGCTGTTGGGCTACCGGGCCATAAGCCATTGCAGCAGAACGCCCGATCAACATGTCGTTCCACATCAGCCTTTCTCCGTCCGGCATATGTTGCGTCAGGAAAGGCAGCAAATCGCTTAATCTCCTGTCGATAAAGGCCAGTCGCTCTGTGGTCAGCTTTATGCTTTCCCGCCCCGGTTGAGTCACAGCAATTGCGGCTTCGCGGCATTCGAGAATGCACTTGTAAAGCCCGCCATTTTTCAGCGCCATACCGTAAAGCTGGGCGAGTGTCTGTTCAGCCAGGTCGGCGCGGGAAGCGGCCAGTTCATAACGGGCGAGGACAAGCTCATACTTTTTGTTGTTCACAAACATACTGTGCTCCTTAGAGGAAAACGCAGTTGCGTTTACGCCAGAAGAGATACCCAAAGTTTCGACGGTCGTTAGGCATGTTCTTGCCGGTTTCCCAGCGGGTCACACTGCGGCCGAGTGGATGGCACTGCCCGGCATCGGGGTACTTGTTGACCAGGTGATAACGCCAGCGGCTTTTCGGCATGATGGGGGACGGATATTCAAAGCAGACTGACGTGTTTTCACCGATTGAGTTCATGATCATGCCCTGCCGGTGCAGCTTGAACGCCATACGTTCACTGAGCAGTAATGAGGTCTGCAGGGGGCTAAATTCATTGGAAACCCAGCCGTTAAACGGGTACATACTCCCCTGACTGCCGGCGCACCAGAACAGGGCGTCCAGCGGCATATGCGTCAGGCTGGCAGCGGCATCAGCCGCACAGGCCGCCTGCGCAATCACATTGCCGAACAGGATCGCTTCAGGCTGGATGATCATGCTGAGCGAACTGCTGTCCCACATCGGGTCCAGTTCGGAAAGATAGGCAATATCCATATCACCGGTCTGCAGGCAACCCACTGACGTGATGATATTAAGCCAGTATGTCAGGGGATATTTGTACCAGTGGACATGGTAGAACGCACCGGGATTGGCCCGGTTCTCCTGCCCGCCGGTCCCGCTGCCGACATTACCAATATTGATGTTGAATCCCCCCAGATTCACCATGCAGTACGGAGAGCGCGTCACATCGGTCAGAGCCATCGGCTCCCAGTAACCGATGGCCAGCCCGACACGCCAGAAAATCCCCATCGGGCAGAACTGGATGGGCATCGACGGGTTGGCGGTGTCCGGCTGGCGTCCTTTGGCCACCGGCACATTGCCAATGGTGACCGGGAAAATGCACTCCCAGCAGACATCAGTGATCGGGTTGACAAAATTACCTTCACATTCAGCAGAGGCTGCCTGTGCCGTTCCGCTCATCCCGGTCAGACACAGCAGCGCCAGCCCCAGAGCAGCCAGATATCGCTTCATGGGGTCACCTCCGGCATATCCAGGGCGAAGGTGTCCACCCGCAGACGACGGCGATCTTCCGCCAGCGTCACCCGGGCCGGAATGGTTTTGAGTTCAAACTTCCGGCTGAGAGAACCATCCTGGTCGAAGTAGATTCGGGTATTCAGGGCGTTGGTGGCTTCGCGGACATCACCGTTGACGAGTATGACGCGGTACGTCAGCGTCCCGGGCTTTTGCTTCTTCATCCACGCCAGCTGCTGCGGGTTATCTGCATCGATAAAATACAATGTGTCGGTGAAGGGCACTGTATCCAGAGGATTAATCACCTGCCCCTTGCGGGCAAACACCTGTCCCTGATGGTCCTTCAGATCTTCGCTGACCGTCAGCGACGGATCGATATAGTGCGTGGTGTTCTCCTGCGCCAGCGTCAGTCCTTCAACCGGTTTAGGGCGTAGAGTGTTTTCAATGACACGCTGTTTGAATGCTTCCTGCTCCCGGGCCATTTCACCACTGGCTTCCATTGCCTTCAGGCGTGTCTGGATGGTAGTGAGCATGTCCTGCTCAGCAATGGGGTACATTTCCCCCCATGTCCCCAGATTTTTTGCCTGTGCTACGCCGGAAATCAGCAACAGCGCCAGCAGCCCTTTTTTCATCAGTTGCCGCCTCCCGCCGCCATTCGGTGTGCCACCCCTGTCTGAATCTCATCAGTGATATCGCCCGCTCCGCTGACAACTGCGGGCGTAACCAGGATCAGTGCATCATGACGGACCTGCCAGTCCTGCAGTTCCGCATTAAGGCTGGTCATAAATCGTTCGGTAAGTGCCTTAGTCTGAGGCTCATCCAGTGACTGAGCGCCAGCCTGTTCAGTGAACTGATCCAGCGTTTTTTTCATATCAAATGACACCGTCACTGGCGTACGCCAGCTAATCAGCAGTGACGTGACGGCGGCGTTAATACACAGGATGGTGGCGGCAACCAGTAACAGGCTGCGCAGACAGCGGCGCCTCTGGCGTTCGCGTTGCGTCAGGGCCTTTCTGGCAGTTGTGAGTTTTGATTGCGAGTCGTTAACCTGTTCCGTTTTCATGCTGCCTCCGCAAGCGCTTCCAGTTCGCGCATCTCATCAGGGAAGTTACGTTGTGCCAGCTGGTATACGGCGTCATGGATATCCATGTTCTGCTCCCGGCACTGGCGGATAAATTCGAAGTCATCACCCTTTGAACTGAACATCGCGCGACTGAGCGGGTCGACAAAGAGACGATGGAAACTGCAGGTATCGTTGATGCGCAGCATAAAGGAGGAGAACCACTGGTCTTTGGCATCCCCGAACTTGCCGATAACACTGCGCTCCAGCTCGCTGAACTGGTTAGGACGGTTCTGGTTATACTGCTTAAACTCAGACGCATCCTGTTTGAGGATCACCTTGAAGGCAGAGTTACCCCAGGCCGCTTTTGCCGCGCCGGAGGCATCATCGGCGTCAAAGTCTTTGATATTCTGGCTGATGGTGATGAACGCGCCACGGTGGCGGCGAACCGTACGGTAGCCGGTTTCAATAAACTGACCGACCTTCTCATTTTTAAAGTTGAGCAGTTTCCAGCCTTCGTCGATGGTGCAGCACTTCTTAAGACTGCGCGGCGTGCGGTACATTTTGTCTTCGATGTAGATGATGAGGGAGAACATCACCGCAACCAGCAGGTCTGGCTTGTCCTGCAGGCCACCCAGCTCCAGGACGATAAAGCGGGCGTCATCGGTCAGTGACGGCTCGTCGCTGTTGAAGTATTCGCCGTAAATCCCCCAGGAGCAGTACTTCCCGAGCAGTTCGATAATTTCATCCAGCCGGTTGGTGATACCCGGCGAGTTCTGGTATTTCTCATCCTCACGGATAGCCGTCAGCTTCTGGACTACGTGGTCAATACGGGCTTTTTCCTTGTGCGCTTCCCAGGCCTCCTGAACCCCGCGCAGCAGCAGACTGTGGTGAACTTCATCCAGCGTGCCGTTCGGGCTTGCCAGTACCGCAAGCTGATCACGGATGCGTTCTCCGGACTCATTGATGTTGGAAATGTTGGCAAACGGATTGAATTTGAGTGATTTACCGTCAAGGTATGTCCCCCCCACGTTCTCGCAGAACGATTTGTAGCCGTCCCCCATGTCAAACACCCAGGCGATACCACCGGAGTCCAGCACGCTACGCAGGATAGGCTGTACCAGACCGGTCTTTCCCGCCCCCGAGGTGCCTGTAACCGCCATGTTGTAGTTGGTGTTACCCATCCCGTCCCCGTAGATATCGAGGAACGCCAGTTGGTTGCGGTAGGACGGCGTCAGCAATCCACCCTGACACAGCCGGTTGTCGGCCACCACCGGCAGCAGATTCACGGCCTGGATACTCTCAGCCCGGCAGGTGGCCCCGCCCATTTTTATATCTTCCCAGAGCCCTTCCGCATGAATGAAGGGGATCATCGCTATCCAGTTACGGAACTGCATATAGGTCGGGGAAAACAGATCTATGCCGTTCTTCTTGAAGGTATTAATGACCTGCTGTTCGCAGACAAGCGCATCCTCATCCGTATCCGGACAGAACGTGGTGACGTTATAGTAATAGCGGACAATACAGGTCTGGTTACTGTTGAGATGCTCGCGGATCTCCTTCCACTCTTTAGCCTGTTTGGCCACGCCGGGAAACAGGGTGGCATAGGGAGAGTTCGCTTTTTTGTCCCGGTCGAGATACTTGCGCGTGGCTTCCCCTTGCGTCGCCACCTGGTCTTCGGCCTCCATCACCATCGTGATAACGAACGGGCTGGCGATTGTCAGATCGGGGCTGAGCAGGTTGGACAGGTTATCGCCGCCCATCCACAGCATGAACATATCCGGGTTGTTCTCCAGCATGAAGTTCATGGCCCGCGTGGCGGTAACGCTGCCCTGACGGTCGGCAAGACTGATGAGAACATCATCCGGACGCACATCGATACCAATACGCTGGTCAACACAGCGCTGATGCAGCTCATCAAATTTGCCGACACGAACCTCATCGGGGTACAGCTGGTCGTGTCGGGCATTCAGCATCCCGTGAACCAGCGTGGCCAGCTCCTGGTCATCTGCCGCCTGCGTATAAATTTTTGCCGCATCCAGTGAGGAGCGAAGGACTTTCAGGGTGTGAGCGACTTCCGTCATCACAGCTGCCGTCCGCTTCTTCGCCTTCACGCAGTAAGAAATATACAGACGGTAGTCACGCAGAGTTAGCGGCAGACCGGTCGGGCTGTTGAACTGCTGCTGCGCCGCGCGCTGATAATACGCCCGGGTGATACGGTTAAATTTGTCAGCATGCTTCCCCTGCCAGCGGAACTCAGACAGGCCCCGGTCAAGCTGATCGCCAATCAGTTTGCTGGACACCAGGTGGAATGATATTGGCGTCTTACGCGGCAGCTTGCTTTTGATGAGATCTTCCAGCACATACACAATCTGTTCGTTAGCGCCGATAAGGGGCTCTGCACGCAGCAGAAAGCCCACCGTACTACGGTTCACAAACAGCCCACTGTCACGGTCATAGTCACGGTACGGCAGGACGCTGGTCAGCTGCGGAAAATCCAGGCTGGCCAGATTGCGCGTCATCTCCGACGCGCCATCCGGCATCCGGAAGGCGTTCTGCAGATTTTCCAATACATTCAGAAATTTTTTCACCCGAAACTCCTTAATTTACCCGGGCCGGAAGAACCCAGTCGGCAGGACTGACCACAAAGGACACCCGACCGGGCTGATGGAAGGCGTTATCGCTGTCCACCCAGGGCGCAATCCAGACCGTGGCTATCCGGTCCTGGCTGCGTTGTGGATGCACGGAGCCGGGATTGTCACAGCGCACGCTCTGGCATGAGAGTGCCGGAGTGACTACGGACACATTTGTGCGTGAAACAGGTGTCACCGACGTTACGGCAACCGGACGGGGCGTCAGTGTTGACGCTGCGGCGTTCGTGTTTATGCCTGTCGGGGTGCCAGCTGATACTACGGACGTGTTGCTGGTGACCTGTCCGCCGGAAGCGGGACTGACAACGGAACGGGATGCAGACGGAACAGCCGCCGCAGAGGCGGCCGGGAGATTAACCAGGGAAGGCAGTCCGCCCGCAGCCGGCCTTCCCGCCTGCTTTGCCGCCTTGTCCCGGGCCAGCTGATTAGCCTTCGTCATGGTCATACAGGTATCAGACGTTGTGGCATCGCAGTCGAAACTGCTTTTGACACCGGCACAACCGGATAACAGCAGGGCGCACCCTGCCAGCAAAAGTGTGATTTGTTTCATCGCTGTTTCCTGAAAAATTATGCGCTGAAGGGTCTGGCTGGCTGCGAAAGCGCTGAGTTAATAAACTGGATTTCAGCAGCCAGACAATAAGAGGCATAATGCCAGTCATAATGGGCATCGGCTTCATCCATCTGACGAAGCGGTGAACTTCGAAGACTCTCGATCCGGGAAATACCGTCTTTCAGCTGTGTGTGCCATGTCATGGGTAACCGGGAATAACGCAGTACTCCGATAAGTGTTATCAGGCCGGCTACGCCACTGAAAAGGATGGAATCCGTTAACACGTAGCCCATGAACAGCATCAGGGTGGCCAGTGCAAAAGCCCTTAGCTGACGAGGTGAAAAATTGTCATGGGTGTACGCCACTCGAACCCGGAGAATATCCAGGTGTTTAGCCCGGGCAATTAACTCCGGCCTGGTCAGGTCGCTGAAATCACGTAGAAGTAATGAAGAAATATCCATCATCATTTCTCGCTTTCGTTTTCAGGCCACTCAGCACTTTTGTCGACCGTCGGAGAGGACAAAGAAGAGACATATACATCGCATCCCTGGTGTTTTTCGGTTCCCTTTTTCACCGGGAAAATCGCCGCAACCCCCATCCCCCGCTCCGGACGAGTGAAAGCCCGACGGATATATCCTTTACCATCCGCTACTTTGACAAACACATAACGGGGAAAATACGGTCTGAGCCCAAGAAGCCAGGCCAGTCCGGCATAAGTCAGCCCCATCAGAACCCACAGCCAGGTCAGAGTTCCCAGCAAGGTACGGTCAACATATGCGGCATAGCCCCGGGCATCGGAGACCACCTCAGGGCAGGAGTCCTGCTGAAGACTGCCGATACGTTCTGAAAATTCAGATGGCGGAGGGAGTTCAGCAGGCAGCTGTCTCGTACACTCGCGCCACGTCCAGCGCTGACCATCGGTGATATTCCCGGCCTCCTGCAGATAATCCACCACAACCATTCCCGGCGTAGTGTTATCAAGACAGAACAGCAGGGCGACAATCAGTACCAGCGTTCCTGCAGGCCAGATAACCAGATAATGAAAAGTCCATGCCAGCCAGCGCAGACAATATGCGATAAGGGCCAGAATCTTACTTATCATGGCCCCCCTCCTCTGCCTTCAGTGGATACCAGATGTTGCAGTTCTGACGGATAGCCTCCGCCAGCCTCTCTCCGTCATCGCCGGAATACAGTTCCCTGAGTCGGCTGACGTCAGACTTCGCCATGAAAAACCGGGACATCTATTGTTTTGTTATGCTCATACCTGAACCCGGTTTTCCCAAGAACAGGCAGTGCCCTCGTTCCCGCTGCAGTACGAGTTGGCCCTGAGAAATCCGCGCCTTCCCCTCAAGGGCGGTAGCGCACGGCAGAGACGCTGAAAGCCAGAAGTCGCTCTCTGCGGCATCAACACAGATGACACGCATCCCCAGATTCTCGCAGCAGACCGCAATATCATTAAGGTGGCGGGTCTTACCCGGACCGCCATTACTGTTGGTTGTCATGATCTTCGTCTCCTGCGTTTTTGTCGTCTTTCTGAATGTCTTTGCGCAAATCGCGCCAGTCGCGGAGCTGTCGTTCTGATAAAAAGGTCCGCATAACTTCAGTGCTGATGGCGGTCTTACCGCTACCGGTTTTTCCCACGACCATCACATTGGTTTTTCTGCTTTCCATTGTTCACCTCTGATAATTTTTTCCCTGAATTTCCAGTACCCGCTGACACTCAGTGCAGGTACGCACGCCGGGTATCGCTTTCTGACGCCGTTCCTGAATACGGTTTCCACAACATTCACACCGGGTAAGGCTTTCACCTTTAACGCTCAACTGTTGCCTGACCGCCTGAATGTGCAGCCTGTTAATCAGGTCTTCCTGCTCCTGTAACTGGTCCAGTACGTCTGCCATCGCTCTTTCCTGTGTATGCTGCCCGGACACGCTACCGCCCATCCCTTTCTCGTCTTCCAGGGCACTAACTATTCCGGATTGTGTTGTTGCGGCCGGTTTCCCGGCCCGTTTACTGTGTGACGACCTGCCCGGTCGTCGGATCGACGGTGTCCCCTACCCTGAAGTCCTGCAGCTGCTTCAGCATGTCCGGCGTATTACCCGGCATGGCAGCAGGCGTGGATGAGACAGAAGGTTGATTTTGTTTCTTACGTGCAGCAGCTTTCGCGCGCGCTTCCTCCAGTGTTTCGAGCTGGAAGCCGTCCTGGAAAACAAGCGTGACTTCATTGCCCGCGCCGATTGGAATGACCGGGTGGTACTGTTCGGCGCGTTTGATGTAGTAATCGGAGAGTGTTTTGGCCGCAGAACTGACACCACCGCCGAGCCCTGCCTGGCCGATATCGCCGGCGCTCATGCTGGCAGTTGCGCCGACACCCACGGTAGTGGAGGAGGCTTTCTCAATGCCCTTCCCTATCCCGTCCAGGAAGCCCGCGCCCCCCGCATACAGCAGGATCTGGCCATTACGCATAACCACTTCGCCCTTGATACCGTTCTTGCCCATAAAGGACACATGACCGGCAATCTTCTGGTCGATGTTGTCATCACCCAGCTTGCAGCTGATTGAGCGGGTCCGAACGATGGCACGTTCACTGGAAACATCCCCCCATGCCTCCAGGGTCACAAAGCAACCTGTCAGATCGAACTCTTCATCGTTAGGCATCTGAATTTTGCCGGTAAGGCGCAGCTGCATCGGGGCGGTATTTTTATCGCCGGTAACGGACGCATTGGCATCTGCCCCTTCAACGACGATTGCTTCAGCAAAGCTGCCGGAGGAAATCCACGGGAAACGGGGCTTTTTCGGCCCGGTATCCGGAGGACTGAATTCCTGACTGTCCATCATTCCCGGACGCTGAATGGAGGTCATCACTGGTGCAGCCGGGGCCTGTCCGCCGCCTGCTGGCCAGAAACTGGTCGGGGGGGGAACATTACCAGCGGGTACAGGTTTCCCCTGAGAGGCCAGCGCCCCGGGCAGGGGTTCGGCACTGAGGGAGTCAAAATTCTTCCCGGCCTCAAGCTGCTTCTGCAGTAACTGGTTCTGGTCTTCCAGCTCACGAATGCGATCCTGACTGCCTTTAAGATCGCGACTGACAAGCCCCATTTCAGTACGCAGTTTTTTAATCTCAGTCTGCGTTTCCTTATTAAGCCGCTGGGCTTCCGCAATGGCAGAACGCTGAACTTTGTTATCAAAGGACTGATTGACCACCCCGGTCATATCCGGCGCGGGTTCTCCTTTTGGCGCTTTGGCGGGCGGTGCTTTCTTCAGGTTCATCTCTGAGACCATCCATGTCCCGGCACCGCCAGCACCAATCCCCAGAACAAGAGCTATAAGCAGGGCAACCTGACGACGGCGGACGACTTTGTTAACGTTGGCCATCTTCACCCTCCCCGTTTTCACGGATAACGGTGACGGTCATTCTTCCTCCGCCCATCAGAGTCTGTGCGTTGTTATCAAACATCACGGCACGAACGCCGGGCTTCCAGAAGTCCTGCTCCCGCAGCGCGACCCCCCAGGTATTGGCATTACGCAGTTCATAACGATCGGCACGCAGCTGGTCGCCCGCCCAGGCTTTCAGGGGGGTAACAGAAAAACCACCGGGGAGACTAATACCGTCAGACAGCGGTTTTACTTCACCGTACCCGTCAGGTATGTTGCCCGTCAGCACGGCGCGATTAAGGCTGATCAGCAGCTTTTCGTAAGCCTGAGCAGTTTCCCATTTACGGGTTTCAGGCCGTACAGGCGGTTCTGCGCTCATCAGTCGATAGACGCGACCTTCACCTTTTACGGGAGTGGCCACGACTGAGAAGGTCTGGCCCAGCGCAGTTTCTACAAAAAATGTGAAAGTACGGGTGGCCACAGAGGTGAACAACACACCTCCTGCCGTTGTCAGTCGCTTGTCTGCCAGCATGCCCCCGGGCGCTGTGATGGCGGTGACTTTGTCACCAGGGATAAAAATCATGTTGGGATCGGTACTGCTGATACTCAGCCGGAACTGTCCGCCCTGTGGGAAGCTGATCGTGGCAGGTGACTGTGCCTGCGCAGCCGGGGGCACAACGACCATCATGGCTGTACCAAACAATAACGCCGGAAGGTTATTTTTCATTGGTCACCTCATAGAACCGGCCGATACGGGTAAAGCCTCCGGTATACTTCAGACGAAGCCGGTAGGTTTTTATTTCCGTGGAAGGCTTGGAGTTGCCGATCCACATTTTCAGCACGCCACGAACATCGATGCGGCCGTCAACGGGATAGACATTGATTTCTGTGGTGTAGAACGTGGAATTCACATCATTGGCTTTAATCTGAGCAGCCTCTTCATCCAGGACTTTTACAAAGTCCGCCCGGACATCAGGTTCTACAAAGGTCATCAGAAAGGCGTGGTTGGAATCGACCGTTTCAGGAGCGACATTGAGACGCAGGGCCAGGAAGGACAGCGTCATCATCCGGAAATACTCGGTATCGGCTTTCGTTTCGGATACCACAAAAGGCGCGTTGTAGGTCATCGGTGTGACGACTGTACGTTGCTCGTGGATGAGTGCTCTGTTGGTCACAGCCAGCCAGGCCACGGCAAAGCCCAGAATAAAGACCAGTGTCGTGAGCGACAGAATAATAATGGCAATAATTTTGGTGGATGAATTACGAGCGCTGATTTCCATAATATGGCCCTGCGGTAATTTATTTTATCCATTTCCTGAAACTGGAATCGGGAATAACGCGGTAGACAACCCGGAATAATTCAGTGGGCAAATACCAGTAACACCAGTTGTATAACCAGCGGGAACTCTTTCCGCGTTTCGCCGCCCTGATCAGTTGCCAGATAACTGCCGCAATAATCAGACTGAATAAATATTTCTTGGTGAAAAATCCCCACAGCAAAACAACCGCTGCGGGGATAGCTTCATCAAGGGGCAGTCCAATAATGCGGTTCTGCTCTGACAGGGTTTTCGGGAAACGGTATTTGTCTAAATCGTTTCCCTCCATATCAGTTGATGAAGGTAAGACCGACGGTAGTGAAGACGATAACCACAACCAGGCCCAGCAGGATCAGCAGGTTCTTGGTGCGGATATACATCGCCACACCGACAATCAGTTCGGCGATGATGATACACATCATGACGAATGAGTCGGCACCGAAGGTGGCTTTCACATCATCCTTGCCCCCGGCCAGCAGGTCGGTTGCATTGGCCATCTGTCCCACACCGAGTAACAGCAGCGGAGACAGCGCAGCCAGACGGGACAGCGCTTTTTTACTGGTCACACCACGCCATGCCATCTGGCAGTACTGCCATGCACGGTTTTTTACAGACGCGGGGAGGCCGCCTTTTGATAAGGATAAATTCATAGAAACTCCATTTATATTATTTACAAAACAACCCAGAGCGGTATTGACGGGTTAAGTCAATCCGGCACAGAGCCAATAAAAAATTGGCCCTGTAACAGACATCTCAACTCTAATAACCTGACTCTATTGTTTGTCTTTCTCGTCAGACTCAAAATGCTGCTCAATAATATGTCTGGCCTCTTTAGCAATAGTCCGACTCGCTTTACCAGCCTGCAGCTTGAGTTGTTCATACGTCGTCATATCCAAAAACATATTTACATACCTTCCCACTGGTAAAAAAATCTTGTTTTTGTCCTCCATCAACCATTGCCCCTTAAGAAGATTTTTTAAACCGAAAAAAGGATGACATAAAAAAAAACGATTGGATAGTTGCAAGAAACAACCTCAACACCATATACATATCAATATGAAAAACATACAAAAAGGTTAATTTTCGGGAAAAATCCGGCAACCTGAAATTGATTCAAATCAAAAGAAAAGCGTGACATTCATCACATCACGCTTTTGAGGAAAATTACAATTTACAGCGCTGGCCTTAGATGTTTATAAAGCTCAAGGCGTACTGCATATACTGCCTTAACCATGTCCAGTTTCGAAATATTGTACATTTCACAGAATTCACGTAGCACTTTTGACACAGCCTGGTGGCTGACACCTTTGTGAAAAGCGATATCCTTGCAGGTCATTCCGTAAACAAAGTAGGTGACAATTTCAATCTTATTATCACTAACCTTGGGAAAAACCTTGCGTAATTCTGCCATAAAGATAGGATCGATGATAACCATCGGTAACCTCCTGTTAAATTCATCCGGTTATTGGTGGCCAGCGGTAACAGGGGGGGCCAACCCCTGTTATCGCGACAAAAGCAAATCAATTAAATAAACGCATTCTTCTCCCTGGGAATAATTGATTTACCTTAAATCGAATATACAACATCACAGATCGACGCTCAATAAATACCAAAGTTACGCATTAATTTATGATTAAGCTCACAAAAAATAGCCTCAAATTAGAATGCAAAGCAAAACCTGATAAAGCTGTAACGTGAATTGTTCGGGAAGGAATAGAACGTTAGATTAGATTCTTGCTGGCGATGCATAAGAATTTTCCTGCACAAGAATCCTGACCGCAAATTTTATCAGATTTGCGGTTAATGGCCTTATGGCCCTTTTCATTTTGAAAATCATTTATGATCACCAGAAAACGATCATTACTAAAAGATAACTGGCTACCTAAAATTGCGACAGGATAAAAGAAAATTCAGTAGCTCCACACGCCATTGGATCTAACAGCTACCCATTCAGAATCAACCTCATGAATGATAATACTCAGATGGTTATTTCAGCGTGCAACATTTCAACCCTACCAGCTAAGCAATACAGTATACAGTAAAGCCTCCTGTACAAAGATATGGGCAGGAGGCAACATAAATGAACTGTAGGCTTAGTCCGTTTCCTCCTCTTCAGGAAAGAAAATACTTACCTGGTCTTCTGCAAATTTTGCTATAGATCTCTTGATGACTTCATTATCAAAGTTTCCATTGCTTATAACTTCATGACTTAGCGCGCCCATCTTCATTATCTCTGAACACATTGCCCGGACTCTGGCCATGTTATCCAGCATGATTTTGTTATACTCCATCTGATTAAAGCCGCCTTCCTTTTTCTCTCTCTGAATCCGGTATACTCTGAGGCCGAGTTCGATGAGCATTGAAGTAACTGACGATACAGTGGCATCATGTTCCGTTGCGCCTTCCTGCCTCCTTTCTGTAACCAGAGATTCAATTTCTTCACGAACCTGATTGCTGACAAAAGTTTGTATACGTGGCATCGTTGATCCTTCTGAAACCAATAACCATCATTAATTGGAAATATTACCTGAATACTTTTATCCATAGTATAAGGCGAGTATACCATTAAAAAATGCAGAGTATAGATGCGAGTATGGAAGGTTGTTAAACAAGAGTACACTCGCGAGTACACTCTATCTAACAGGCTGAGTTTATTGAAATACTCTAATAAGAGTATGCCCCGCACTCTGCTTAGAGTGTCATTAGAGTATGATTATACTCTTCATCACGCCGTTTATTCTAAAATGCCGCATAAAAATAACTGCAACCGCATGTTTTTAAAGACTTATCATGCAAGATGAAATCTTGCGAGGTGTGTGGGACTTTGATGTTAAGGAGCAGGTATATGAAAATTAGCGGGCCGGGCAGGATTCATTATTAACGGGCATTGCCGTTTTTGCTAAAAAATGGCACTCTGGCACAGGGAAAGATAACAATGGAATTTTGCAGATGAAGAACGTTCTGCTTGTTGGATTACTCGCGCTTACCTCTCCGGTCATTGCTCAGGACTGTTTTGAAATGGCGGGAAGGGATTACCATATTGAACCAGATTTATTACGGGCAATCTCTTTCAGAGAGTCATCATGGCGGCCTGATGCAATGAATATTGTCAGTAATGAAAGTTACGCCGTCGGAATGATGCAAATCCATTCGCAGAATTTTTTACATCTGGCTCAGTATGGTATCACGCCTGGTAATCTTTACAGAGATCCCTGCATGAATATCTATACTGGAGCTTATTATCTCGCAATTGCTTTTAAGCGCTGGGGATACTCCTGGCGGGCAGTAGGTGCTTATAACGCAGGTTTTCGTGAAACCGAGAAACAGGAAAGGAAACGTCAGAAGTACGCACAGGAAATTCAGGCAATTTATGTGGGCATCAAGAAAAATGCGCCACCAGAGTGACGCATTTACTATCAATCAATAGCGCGAAATATTAATCCCCTCTCGGGATGTTGAATAAGGCTGATATAATCCTTCAGGGCATCCTGGCGAGCGACAAGATGTTTGCAGACTATGGCGTATTCAGGCCCCATATCAGCTAACTGCCACGACAACCAGTTCATTATCATTAATGTCGCAATAATTCCGGCAGCATCGGCACTGACCTCTGATTCAAAATAATTCCCAGGAATGCACATGTCATAACGTTGTTCTCCAGCAGGAGCGATATACCCGGTTTGAGTTGTAGTGAAGATAATTCTGTTCGGAGCCACATTACCGCCGACACCCTGTGGAATAATCCAGTAATTCCAGAAACCGCCATCATAATTTGAATGATGCCGTAACCAGCTGGCGATCATACTGTCCGCTGACGGTGTAAAAAATAGTGCAGGGATAAAATCAAGTCGTTCATCACCGTCTGTTACACAATAGCGCTGAAACTTATCTGTTTTAAATTGTTCGGCTGATTCACGAGTGGCGGTTTTGACGTTAATTGTGTGCATTCTGGTTTTCTCCTTAGCGTTTATTATATCGTTCGACTTCATCACTGAGCGGCGAAGGGCAATGAGCAGCTGGCATGGAGGAAATAAAGAGGCGCGCAGCGTTTATACACCCCTTTATTTCCTCCATGGCTGATGCTAAAAGCAGCCCTCCGCGAACTGATGAAATCGGGCGATAGTCACACCAGGAGAATGCACACATCCCGTAACGGAAAATCGGCGCAAGACGAATTACCGTTACGGGCTCCAGAGTGGAGGTAATTTATTACCGCCACGGTGAAAGCGGCGCATCCATTCTGGATGCAGCAAGCGTGAATTTGAATTTGCGTCAGGATGGAAGCCCGAAGGGCGGAGACGGTTTACCGGCTCCGTTCACGACAGCCGTGTCCCTTCAGGGACGACGCCCGGAAAAGAAACGCTTATATCCATATCAGCGGCAGAATAATAAAGACCATCGCCAGCAGGAGAATGAAGAATAGTAATCAGCTAACCAAAAGACAGGAACCTCAGACAACCTCGCGCCGGAATAATGCAGGCAGCGCGTCAGCGCAGTCTGCTTTATTCTGCGCCGCAGGCGCGCGGCCTTTGATGCCACAAAAGGCAGGAGACTCCCCTGCCCTTCGGGATGGTTATGCAGCTTCATTTATACCGCGCAAAAATTCGCGCATGGCACTGATACGGCGCTGATCGTCCAGCCGCTTACCAAAGTTGTTGATGTAGTACACAGGCGTATACCGCACCCTGTTTAACTGCATCGTCAGCGTATTGCCCGTGACCACCTCGGCAGGAATACCCAGCAGAGAAAGTTGAATAAACGCCATATCGGCCGCAACAGGATCAATATCGATGCAGCTTCCGAACATATGTTCAGACGGGTTATAGCCCGCCTCCAGCAGATATTCCGCATACGCCACAATCATTCCCGCCGCACCGCTTGCCGGATCACTGACGGTAACGAATCCCTCACGGCGTATCGTTTCGTCGACGTCCGGCATCAGCAGCCTCGCCAGCAAAGACTGGACGTGATACGGCGTGAAATACTGCCCGTTGCGGTCGTCGCCCAGCTCCAGCTCCATGAAGATCGCACCAAGAAAATCGTGGAATTTCGCCTCCAGTGCGCAGACCATCACGCAGAAAAGCGCGTGCAGTTTGCTGATATCGCTCTCGCTGTACTTCGAACAGATTTCACGGCTGTGCTCAATGTTCTCCGGCGTTCTTATCCGTGCCATATCCAGCTCACTGGCCGCCAGCGTGATAAAGTCACTGAACACCTCCCAGCGGCGCAGGTTACGGGCGGTATCCCTGAACACGCTGATAAATTGGCGGCGGGCTTCGTCAGTGGTCATCATCCGATGCGGTATCGTCGGCGCGTTCACGGCAGGCAATACGGGTTTAGCGGGTGTTAAGGGTGCGGTCGCTTTCGCCTGGTCAAAAAAGCAGGCAAAACTGAGTTGAGACATATTTCCTCCTTAAATGCCGCCTCCTGCGGGGCGGCACCTCCGTCAGTTAAATGCGCGCTTCAGTTCGAGCGCGCGTAACACCTGCCCCCACTCGCTTCCGCGCATGGCAGGAATTCGAACGGCGCGCCCCTTTCTGCGGCACTTTGCGATATGTCTCCCCAGCGCCCGCATTTCTGTGCTGAGTGCCTCCGGTGCGATTTCGCCGCGCTTAATCCGCACCTGCTTTTTAGGCGGCTGATTTTCCGCCTCGCAGATCTGGACATACAGGGCGGTCGGTGTAACAATTGACGCTCTACTGAAATGATTCATAGGTGTATCCTTTTAGTTGAGGCCGGATTCATCGTTCCTAGGCGAATAAATCCGGCGGGTTAAGGCAGGCGAAAGCCTGCTTTTCTCATTTCTGGCGCTGCTCAACCTCCTTAACGCGTGCCAGAATCTCCGCGTGGTCAAGATTGCTGTAGTCACGCATCCGGTAATAACGGATACCGATCCGCGCGTAGATTTCGGTCACATTGCCGCAGACCATTTCCGCCAGCATGAAGGTTTCACACTCGCCGTCCTCACTACAGCGCCAGTTCATCGGGTACATCAGCCCCAGCGCGTCATGAAAGGCGTGCACGTCGATTTCAGCGGGTTCTTTCACTGCCGCCTTCTCACGGCTGAGCCAGTACGCCCGCTCTGCCTCAGCCGTGGCCTGCATTCCCAACAGGGCGGAAGATTCGGTCAGGTGTAAATGCATGGTGTTCTCCTTTTCTGGTTGATGGCGACATGCCCTGCCGCCGGGGGTGATGCTGATTAACACGCTTCCAGACGCAACATGGCCTGAGCAAAATGAATGTTGTTGCAAAGGTCTTTACGCGCGATGTCCCATGCCTCACGCCCGATAACGCCGTATAAGCGAATGGCATGATCTTTAGCCTGTAACCACGGCTGCACGACATGAAACGACACCCGCGGATATGAACGTTCCCAGCACAACACGCCTTCCTTGTGAACGTTGTCACTCATCAGGCTGAGAAGGCGCAGGACTTCCTCTGCCTCGTCTTTCTCGCTCAACTGAAGATTCCAGACCTGGCAAAGCTCAGCCAGGTACGAACGTTGTTCTGCGATAACACAGGCCAGACGCGCTTCTGGGTCTGAACCCCATCTTTCGGAAGATTCTTTGGTGGCGGTTTTGACGTTGACGTTATGTGTGTTCATCCTGCTTTTCCTCTTGTCTGGTGGTTAATCCATCTCTCGGTGAGTTCCCTGGCGGCAAAGGGCAAAGGAGCAACGGCGGGGCGGCAGGAGAAGGGCGGAGACAAAAGTTTTTGCAGCCCTGCGCAAAAAGTTTTGGCGGAGTTCATTTCACCCTTCGGATGACGACACGACGGTGCTACGACAAGCCCTCCGTCCGGGGACTTAACGGGAGAGGGCTCACCAGAGGTACGAGGAGAGGATGAACACACCCGACACGGCGGAACGACGGGG
>Ga0308162_1000435_pt1 | contig 44509 bp, 52 predicted proteins | sample PhySR2_FD_201370 | JGI IMG/M metagenome (GOLD analysis project Ga0308162, IMG submission 201370) | Phyllosphere microbial communities from UC Gill Tract Community Farm, Albany, California, United States - DLSLS.R2 | ecosystem: Host-associated > Plants > Phyllosphere > Unclassified | place: USA... | reverse complement strand
CATCACTTCTCTAGCAGTATTCTCCCCTTAGCCCTTCCCCTACGATCGTCCTTCCGTCATGAGATGTATCCCCGAAATAACCACCTTGCCATTTATTTTTTTCGCGAGCTGGCGAGCTTGAACTCTACCAGATGCCAAGCTAAGCCTCGGACGTCCGGTTAATTGACATGTATCCTTAAGGCGTGTTAATGCACATTATGTTTGTCGGATTTGCCATCATCGTGCGATTCGAGATGGCCTTAGCTGCTTTATAATGCAGCTAAGGTCCGGTAAGAGCGATCTGCAAACATTGGTAACAACGGTTATTCTTAATCAGCCGGGGTATGACAACCTACCTATATTGCGAAGCAACTCTCTGACACATGTGTTTGTAATCTGATGGTCCATCCGATGTTGCAAACCGGGTGACACGAACCAACGGATGACTAGTGAAGCAATGGGTGTTGCAATCGCTTTACGGACCAATGCGCTTCTTTAAGAACAATGAATACAGACGATAACACGACCTTTATGTTCAATATGATTCAGTCGAACTGATGTATGTTGCAGCCTGAGTGAGGTCACGTTAAAAAAAGTTTAGTCAGTTGCATTGTGCGATCTTCATCATCACGTTATTGATCAGGCGATAAGCCAATAGGCCAAGCCCTGTGCATCAAAGACTATTCTGCTCTAGCTGACGGATTTCCATGGCGATGTTGTCAAATGATCGATTCGTCTTATATGTTCTGCAAGCGATTGTCTGTAAAGTAAAAAATGGTAAAAATGGAATAGCTCGACGGGAGAAGATACTCGATGAGCGTCAAAAATTTTCAGACAGACTAGTGAAGTATGCTATCAAATAATTTATAAATCTGAATAAAATAGTAATTCAGGTATGGTCTCGATTAGCCGATAACCTAACCTTTCTGGCTGCCAGATTGACTTGTTCATCATCTAATGAAGTTCATTAGATTCAATATCAACATATGTGGGAAACTGAGATGACCCCCATTCATGATGAAAAGCTAGCGACGCTAGATGATATCGAAAATGCCATAGACAGGGCTCAAGAAGAAGCGATCGTACGTGTCTCTGCTGATTCCATCAGTAAAAGGCATGGAGCATTGCGTGATGCAGCCCGACTCCAAGCATTGGTGACAATTGCAAAGAAATCCAAAGATTTTCAATTGCACCTCAATGCTACTCAGAATCAAGAATCAACATTACGTGAACTGGCTATGTATGCTCCTGGCCTGACCGCTATCAGGATCAACGACGCCGGGGTAAACTTAGGCGGCAGAATTATTCCGAGAAGAAACGTATTGCCCTTTGCTACACAAAGAATAATTGACACTGATAATCAAGATTTTAAGAAGATATTAAATGGAAGAACGATTGATATCTGCTGTATAAGCGGTGCAGATCGTCAATATATAAATCCACTGTTTACTACAAAGAATCCCCTTGCGGTTAAACCCCCTGCGGCGATGAGCAGAACGCTCGTAGATATTTTAAAGATTGTAACCACTACTGATTTCAATCTTCTGGATTCAACACTGCTGGATGCATTCGGTGTGTTTACCAGCGAGTTGTTTAAAAACACGCAAGAGCATGCTTGTCAGGATGAATTCGGTCAGGATTACATCAGCCATGTTGAAGGCATGATAACATCTTTCATTGAAATGGAAGCATCCGTATACAAAAGCGATTACAGTGGTCATAAGAGGCTTCTTGATTACTGGAATTCCCGCGCAGAAACCAACGAAGATGAAACCCGAGAAAAGTTACGTTGTTTTCAAATCAGCTTTTTCGATACTGGGCCTGGAATAACAGGAAGAGCATTTGGCGATAAATATCAACGCGCATCAATCTTGGATGAGAAAAAAGGGCTTCTTCAGTGTATTGAGAAGAATTTTTCTTCAAAGAATCAGCTTGGTGCCGGAAATGGTTACCCGACGATTTTAACCGAACTCAGCAAAATAGGCGGATTGATACGCATACGAACTGGCCGACAATGCATATTCAATTGCTTTACCAAAGAGGACCAAGTCAACTGGCGAGATAATCCAGTAGAACAGGTTGATTTGATTCATGAAAAATTGATGCAGTTTGATGATTGGTCAGGAAGAACTTTATCTCCAGTTGCTGGGACAGTTGTTACTGTAATCGTGCCATTAAGGAAAGAAAGTGATCAATACAGTTTATTTTAATATCGATCATGCAGGTAGCGCTCATAATCAGGATCTTCTCTGCATCTATCTTTCAGACCATTCAATTCAAAATCATTCTGATTTTTATGATCAGTTGACACAAGCAATAAAAGGAAGCAAAACCCTTCCTGATGGAATCATCATTTTCTTCTCTGGAGAAATCGAAAGTAAAATTAGTGATTCCTGGAATAATTTATCTCAAAGAACAGGTTTTTTACCAAGAATCGGAGTGGGAAGTGATATATCGTCCAAATCGATATTATTCGTCTCAATGAATAAAAATGGATTTAAAATACAAGATGATTTAGGTGTCAAAGATGGTTCTATAAATCTGTCAGGTAGCGACTTAATAAAGATCTATGTTAAAGGAATGAATAGTCTTGCATTAAAAAATAACATTCTACACGTTGCACCATCAGGACATAGTTTTCGTCATCCTTCAGGAACAACCAGCAAGTTATTTATTCATGCAAAAGAAATTGCGCGAAATGAGTCTGAGTTACAATTTATAGCCCGTGGGTTGACTCTTCAGGAATATGACTTCGATTGGTCAGGTTTGAAAAGTGTATTCATTGATTCAATGGGTATTTATGGACTTGTCAAGGAAGCTTTGAAATTTTCAGGTTCTGATGCTAAAGTTATAAACTTTCACTCATATGACAAAGTCGGGGAGCAGAATGTTCCTTCCGATAGTTACTTGGTGGTAATTTCGGCATCAACTTCAGGGGGTATGGCTAAGAAATTCGTCGAGTCAGGATTTTCACATAAAAGGATTATTACTCTTGTTGAGGTGAAAGAAAGGAAGCAACTTTGTTTTACACCGATATTAATAAAACTTGATAATGATCTTAAGAATAAAAGCAACTTAAGCAAGAATTATGATACCGAAATAGAATTGGTGGGGGAGCAGTTTACTACCAAGGCGAAGCAACCGAGAGAAGTTATTCTGGGTATTCGTCATAAGCCAGATGAATTAGAGATTATACTCGAAAGTTTTGCATTTGGTGGGATTAATGAACTTAATACAAAGTTGAATGCCAGTTCAACTTCAAATCCAGTGTTAAGTTTGAAACCCGATGCATTAATTAATTGCCCGGAATTCAATCTCTGGCTTGAAGAAGAACTTAGATGGGAAGTCGTAGCCTCTATTTCCACCATTGTGTACAAAAATGATGGTGCATCTGAACTATTAGCTGAAAAAGTCAAATGCTTGTTAGATAGATTAAAAAAGAGTGCAACAGGCATATCATTAATTGAGTTTGGTACTTTAACGTCTGATTCGTTATCAACGTGTTCAGGTGTAATGGTGGTCTCTGCCTTTACTGGTGATGGTGGTCAGTTACGACAGATAAGCCGAAGCCTCAGAGAATATGAACCAGATGTCATTCCACGTCATTTTCTTACTGGTGTGGTCATTCCACAAACTCTGGAAGAATGGAACCGGCTTAAAAGATTTTTAGTACAGAATGCGAAGGACAGGAAATATGGTTTTTCTGCATGGAAAACCTTGCCTATTGGTCCTGACGTGATATCTGATTCATGGAGCGATCTCACCCAGCTTGTTTCATCCCTTGATACGCTATCTCTAAACCCGGATGTGCCTGAACTTACGGATGTTGAAAGTGAAGCTATAACAACCCTCAGGGAAGTAGTGCAACAATCCCGCAGCAGTTTTCTCCCAAATACTGCTAACAAGCAGCTGAAGTTAACAAGTGGATTTGTGTTTTTCTCAAAAGGCCTCGAAGACAGGCTCGATGAAATATCACAAAGTGTTGTTCTGCTTGCCATTTCGGCTGTGCTGCAAGCAGCCAGGGAACATTCGGTCGCGGACTTATGTCTGAAGTCCGACAACTATCAGTCTGTGGTGTTATCGCCTGAGAATTTCCAGCGATTCAATGATGATATTCTTCAGGCGTGTATTATCCGAGCCAGCCTACCTAATGAAATTGATTATTCTTTCGATCATGAATTAAGTCTTGTTATGAGTGAGTTTCTGTTTAAAGTTTTCAACAGACATGAACATCCATATGGATACGCAGCTCTAGAGTTCGCTGCGGCGTTAGCAACCGGTAAACTGAAGCTAAAGAGCGAGCATTTTAATCGTTTATTAGATGATGCATTAAGCGTTGAAGATGAGAAAAGGGGATTTCTGCATGCCTTCCTCATGGCAGCCAAAATAAAACGCAGCAGAGGAATTAGTAAGCAATAAATTTCACCGGTATTAAGGGGTGCGGAGAGTTACAAGGCCGCACTTTTTAAGTGTGGCTCGTGTCGTATTGAAATTTGATGTTAGAGTGGCTCTAAGTCCATAGACAAGTTTTCCCTATATTTCGACTCACAAAAATCATATTTAAGTATTCGCTCTACCCTACCCTGAGAGGGGGGGGCAATATCCGCTTCTGGCACAAAGCGGACATTGATAGCTTTCAAGATTGAGCCGCCTGCCCGCCGCCGGTATTTTAAGCTTGCAGCAACACTGATAATGCAATGCTGGCAGCTAAATCAGGCCGTCGCTTTGATAGCTATACTATCTTTCTGGCAACCGTTTCCTGCGTGACCAGTTCACCGCTGGCGACCAGCTGTCAGGCATCCTTCCCCATTGCCATGCATGCTGTCTGACACACCTGTTCCTCAAATTCCCTTTTTATGCTTCATCTCTTGCCTAAAGAAGCAGAATCTAAACCATTCTGCTGAACCGAAAATTCAGTGGTCTCGATTAAGGAGCACGCCTTCCAGATTCCCGCTGGCTTTCCTGTGAAGAGCCTGGACGTTAGTCCAGCTACGAACAAAGCTGCCGTCGCTTCACTTAAAATCCATTCTACGACATCCCACGATGACCTGTATTACTACCCTTAACCCACTTTTGCATGCTCCGCAATTAACCCGGCAGCTCCGGAAAAATCAACTGTAACAGACTGAAAAGACATACTTAATTTTCACTTTTCTGAATTGCACCTGACTGAAAATGGCCTCATCTAAACGGTTGTGCATGCCGAATCATGCATCCCACTTTTAAGCAGGAGTTCAGATGTTATTCAGAAAAGCGTCCATGGCTTTGCTGGCCACCACAATTTTGTGTACCAATGCGATGGCTGAGGATACGGATGTAAGGCCTACCATGTCTTTTGGTTACCAGCGTGGCCATATTAAAGATTTTGGTGAAATTCAGGGCGGAAACTTCAGGTTTCAGTATGAGACATCATCACCGTGGGGTTTCATGGGATCTGTATCGGTGATGAAGAAGAACTGGCAGGATGCTGATACTGAGTGCAGAAGGAGTAATGCACAATGCAAAGAGGATTATAATGCAAAACATCGGTTAGACAGACAGGCAGAATATTACTCTGCTCTGATCGGCCCGACCTATCGCTTCTCAGAGAAACTCAGCGTCTTTGCCTTAGGGGGGATTTCGCATACGAAAGTAGATAATCCATTAATCTTCGATGATCATAACAACTCTCAGATGAAAAATGGTTCCACTTCATCCAACCAGTTTGCATACAGCACAGGGCTGACATTTGATGCAACCGAAAATCTGGCACTAACTGTGGGCTTTGAAGGATCTCAGGCCGCGTTTGCATCAAAAAAACATAAGATGACCAGTGTCTTTGTCAATGCGGGATATCGCTTTTAAGTATTAATTCAGTGGCTCGTTCCGGACGAGCCACTTTCAACTATTGCCTGGTGCTGCTGGCCAGTCTATTTTTTTCATTACACTTGCATTCAGCCTGTATACTTCAGCTAAATGTTTTTTCCAGGCGTCGAGTTTCTGTTTCTCTTCTTCATTTAGTCCGTATACATCCTGCACTACTGCCAGCATGCGTATTTCCGTATCGGCCTTTTCCAGTAATGCATTCTTTCCCGCCTGATTCTCCTCAATGGTTCTTTCCTCATGTTCAGGGAGGTCAACCCACACAGGCATCCCCTCTTTTCCTGCCACGCGCTGCTTCCCTTCAGGAGGGGTACCGGCAAACTTTTGCCAGATTTCATCCGAAACGGGACGAACATCGTCCGGCCAGTTACCATTTGCCCTGTAAGCCGCTTCTTCATCAAGTAAGTAAAATGCATTTTTTTTAGCGCTATATCCGAAGGTCATTATTAATACCCTATAGCCAGCCAATAGAAGGACGTTTCCCCCCTGCCTGCATGCAGGGTAAATTTCTGTTTGCTGACATCATCAATATACGAATTGTCTTTACTCTGACCGTGTTTACCAGATTGAGTGATCAGTGCGATGAGACAGTTGTTGGGAAAAACAACAGGAAAAACAACTTCACCTCCACCCGAGTGATGCTGGCCCCCCTGAATGATTAGCTTACTGACCGGATCTTTCCAATACATGGGTGAGCCACTCACCCTTAAAAGACTCGTTGAACGATTTTTTAGCCAGGTATGCAGACTTCCGTCCCAGGCTTCGCCAGACAGGTCACCTTTTGTCGTAACTTCCGCTTTTCCTATCTGCAGAGGCTTGTCGGTACTCAGTGAGCCTTCAACGTTTAACGGACCTTTTACTTCCCCGCCGCTTACGGGAATATAGCGGCGATCAAGATCACCCCAGTCAATATGCTGCTGGTTATTACACAGGATCCAGGCATTCAGGGTCGCATTCCACTCAACTTCATTTTGCTGGCAGCTGCTGAGGGTACCCTTCCTGAGCTCTCTGGCGTCATCGTCTAAGACCGGACAGGCCGGGAAATCACCGACACGGAGTTTGCAAGCCCCAGCATTAGTCGCCTGTGTGCGAAAGAACAGACGCATGCCATCGGTGAGCTTTGTAACGGGTGGCTGGCAGATCAGATGAAAGTTATCATCCTCGCTTTTAACTTTGCCGCTGTTAAGACGTCCCTGCTGCACAGCAGCAATGATGCCATCCCCAGGAAGAAAAGGCGCATCCTCAGCCATATGTATCGCTGAAGCATCAATGGATAATGCGCCGCTATCCACGGTAATTACCCATGCTGCCGTATAACCGGGATCCGGTGTCGGGGATATCTGTTCACCTTTTCGGGCGGCCATACCCGCTTTTAATGAGACATGACAGCCACCGGATCTCACCGTGTTTTGTGGTGCGCCGCTGTTATCTGGTCCGTTGAAAGCGATCGCCGGATCAGTAGCATTGTAATATGGCAGCACAGCGGGCCCCGTGTCAGTGTCGGCATAAGCCACCTGAATGAGGTAGTTGATGCTGTGCCCCTGCATGGCGGGTGCATCAAGCCTGAAAAGGCAGGGTGCCAGACTCAGACCCTGCTTCAGAATAGTATTGATGTTATCTGCAGCCAGTGACGAGTAAGGCGTGCCATCAACATGCTGCAGGGAATAAATCTGCCCCTCCCCGACCTGAACAGTCATGGAAGCCGGTGCGGAAGGCTTACATACCAGACCACATAGCCAGGTACTCTCACCCAGAAAGGCTGACGCCAGTTTCGCCAGCCCTGTCATGGCGAATTTATTGGTATTAAGCAGGTCGGTTTCGAGCGGAATAGCGCCCGGATAAACAATCTGACGATCCATAAAGTTACCCATTAAAAAAGGCCACCTTCAGGGTGGCTATCGCGTGATTGTTAACAAAGGAAGTAAGGTTAATGAATTCTCACCCAGACCAGTGTGCCTTCCGGTTTGACGGCTTCGATCGCAGCATAAATCTGTGCATCCGTAACACTGCCCGTAACCATTCCCCGGGAGACATATTGCGCGCGCGAAGCACTTCCATAGCCCGCTGTTGAAATTCCGTAGCCTGCCACCCAGGGGATGCCCTGACCGCGCGGACGACTGACGTCCACAAATGCCTGGTAAGGCAGATAACGTGATCCATATCCACCCGCAGCACCATAACCGATTGCCGGCCCGCCATACGCGCCTGTATCTGCAGGGCGTGACGGCTCGAACACGACTGGTGTGTTCCCGGTCAGCATCTCAATAATGTTGGTAACGGCCTGACGCGTACCCCGCTCTCGAAGCAGATTCGTTTTTATCTGGATCCGGAAGGGGTCATCAGACATACCTGAATCTCTGGTCAGGCCAGTGCCAAAGAAGTCATAGGCTGCAACGTCCAGCCAGCCATCGCTCGCCGTGGAGATGCGAGTCTGCTTACGTGCGTAGCGATATAGGGTGTAGCACCAGGATAACGCTGTGGCACAGGCTGAAAGCGCACCTTCAAAAATCGGTGTGTCATCACTGAACCAGCCTGCCGGCAGCAGCGCATGAAGCCGGTTGAGAAAGTCGTTCCTGTCACCTTTAGCCATTCAGCTCACCGTAATCTGACCTTTGCGAATAACCTGTTTTGGCGAGGCCGCAAGGTCAGCGTTACCGTCATTGAGGGTAAGGTATGTCACGTTCGTGACCAGTGGACTGGCCGCATAGGCCGCTCTGATGATCCGGGTGTAGGCCAGAAGCTGTCCGGGTTGAAGGTCTGCAATGTATTGCGATACGGCCGCCTCAACAAGCCCAGCCACCTTAGAGTGATCTGCTTCATTACCTGTCTTAAATGAAAGTATGACCTTTGCATAGATCACCACCGGCCTGAAAACCCCAAAGGCGATGGTAAATCCGCGCACAGCGTCAATAGCCCTGTATGCACGATCAAGCAATTCGCGTGGCGGCATACCGCTGCCGTCATCAATAACGGCATAAAAATAGCCCGGCTGCGGTCTGCCGTCCCAGGAGACATTCTCGGTCAGGGTAAAGCTGACGCCGCGCTGAACATTGCTGAGCGCAAACGCAATCGCCGCTCTTGTGGCTTTTGATAATGAAGCGATCCACATTCTGAATCGCGCGCGGAAATCGTCGTCAGATTCAGCGTCCTGACCGCCCACAAACGCCGCTGGGTTAGTCACCTTATCGACATATAACACAGAACCCGTAATAAGGGTGACGGTACCCGGCTGCGCATTACCTGCAGCGCCTGCGGTATCTGCCCTCACCGGTACCTCCAGGGAAATGACACCCGCTGCGATGATATAGCCCGACTGTCCGGGCCGGTCGGCAATAACCGTGTAGCTCTGTGTGCCATCGAGGGTGGTTATCTTTGTCCCGACCGGGATAAGGGCCTGGCTCGCGGGTGTAAGACGGGAGAACGTCACGTTACCGGCAGCCTGTACAGCAGAGCGACGGAAAAAACCAAAGTCTGCCATCCAGCTGTCCAGGTCTTCGCCGGAGCATGTCGCCGCGCGGGTTGTCACCAGCAGCTTTACAATCAGCTGCTGGAGCCACATGACCACACCGGCATTGGATTCAGCCAGTGAACGCAGAATGCTCCCGATGGAAAAATCCACCAGCTTTGCTGCCCGAGCCTGTATCGCTGTGACCTGTTCGCCGACGAGTTCAGTGAAGGATTTGACGTTGAGCGATGACATCCGCTTACCTCGCGACATCGAAGTGGAGAGTTTCTGGCGTGCCGGTCAGGGCATCGGTGTAGACAATGGATACGCTGACACCCCCTTCAATCAGGAACAGTTTCACAACTGGCGGTGGATAGTGCGCGACGGCCTCTTCAAGCAGCATCTGGCCGCTGATGAGCGCCTTCCACTCGCCCGGCTGTACAGCTTCACCGACTTTTTTACCCAGCCCGGCACCGTATTCAGGATGAAACAGATAATCACCGGGGTTGGTCAGCAGTCGTCGCAGAATACGTTGCTTCGTGCGAACGCTGCCCAGAGCCGTGCGCAGATCGCCCGTAGAGGAGGGCGCAAGATCTCCTCCGGTAAAATGATAAAGGTCGTGCATAGGTTACCGTTGCAGAGTGGCTTTGATTTGCTGTTCTGGCGGGGCTGTAAAGTTGCCCTGACCTTTCTCGAGATGTGTGTGACCGCTATAAACGGTACGAATATGATGAACCGTGCCATAGCGACCATTGTTGTCGCTGATCTCTTTACCGACCGTCAGATTTTCATCTATCCGGACGTCGCCACCAGTGAAGTGATGTGCTGGTGCGTCATAAATGAGTTTTTCCTTCGCACTCAGCAGGACGTCCCCGCTGTTGAGAAACTTCAAAAGCGATCCGCCCTGATGCACCAGCCAGAATTCACCGGAAGGGGGGCCCGGGCAGCGGTCTTCATCGTTATAAAACTGCCCTGCCGCCATGCCAACCCCGGCCAGGCTGGAATCAAACTCAACCTCAGCTACGGCACCAATCATCGGCCCTGCCGCAAGCCCCCAGCCGTTTCCTGCCCAGGGCGTGCTGAGGGGGATCCAGCCGGTTTCCTCACCCGTCGGCTGCAGCAGTACCTTCACTGTGTAGTTATCCGGGTCATAAGCCGTGATAATGCCCTGACGTGTGCCACTCTTACCCGCATTGCTCTGGCGCGATGTCGCCGCCATGATATTCAGCAGCGCCCTCACCGCTCAACACCCGGCGCCGTGCTGTGGTTCTTACCCGACATCTGCATGGTGTAGCCTGTTTCCCAGCTCAGCGTACGTCGCACCCGATCACAATGGTAAATCTGGTCGAACGGGCTTTGTGTACCCTCAATACGTACATGCATGTAAGGCATGAGCAGGTTGTCACCTGCCGTTGATCCGCTGACGTTCATCTCGTGCTGTATCACCTGCCGGTAGATGGACTGTGCCAGCGCATGGGCTGCTTCAGGCGTTAATCCGTTACGTATGACACGATAAATCTGAGTGTCAGATGAGGCGCTTCCGGGAACTGTTCGCTTACCAGGGTTTGGGTAAGAGGCACTGAACTGTTTATTCTTGCACTTTGCATTCCAGCTGAGCACCTCAACCGACACTCCCCTGGCAATTGTCAGCGCACGTGAAAATGTCAGGTCATCGGAGACATTGCAGCGGGGATACGCCTGCTTACCGGGAGGCTGCCAGCGGATAACATAATCGTCATCAGCGGCAGGGTCGCGTCGGGGTTCGAAATGCAGGCTGTCACCTTCCACATAAACCGAAAAGTTTTCGATGCCCGCCAGGCTGGTTATCAGGTCCCATACCGTCTGTTCGCCTGTCAGGTGTGTCGAATCGATCTTATAGTATTCACCGACGCGCTGTGTCGTCGCCGTCACAACCGGTGTCAGGCTGTGACGCTGCGCCAGCGTGGTGACTATCTGTGAACTGGTGAGATTTTTAAAGCTTTCACCCGGTGTCTTCGCATCAATCAGCTTTGCGGTGAAATCGCGCCCTTCTGCTGAAATCTCAAAGCGTGCCGGTTCGTAATGCCAGGTATCAATGCTGCCTGTGATGTGTCTTTTCTCGTTAACACCGGTCTGGGTTACTATCGAAATGAACAGCTCGGTCCTGATCGTGGTCTGCACCGCCCACCAGTTAAGCAGCTGCATGTCCGGCGGCAGCGCTGAAATTGCCAGCGTAAGCTCAAACGTCCCTGCACCACGAAAGGCATTGTTCTCAACGCTGAATGATACAAATGGCACGTCTGTGCCATTTAAAACACAACGCCCGCTGACATGGCGGGCGCTCGATTCGGTAATGGGGTTGCTGACGTTCATAGCTAACTCGCCGGGCTGGTGGGTATTTTCAGCGTGTGAATGCCGCTCAGTTGCGGATCGGCCAGGTCATTGGCATCGGCAATGCTGGTCCATAAAGAGGCGTCCCCATACTGCGCTGATGCCACCTTATACAGATTGCCACCGGACAACGTTACCGCTTTGAGGCCATTGGCGGCCTGCCCTGAATTTACATTTTTGTTGAGCCTGCCCAGCACATTCTGAAGATGATACAGGGCCGGAATGCGGGTCGCGTGGTCTGACTGAAGAAGCAGATTACTGACGGTTTTTGATATGGGATTGCCGGGTACCAGTCCACCCAGCGAGGTAATCTCCAGAGCCGCAGCCTCGAGCAGTGCCAGCTCATGTTGAATGATGTTCCGGGCTGCAATCAGGGGTCTGACAACGGACTGAATCTGCGCAACAGTAGCATGCGCAAAGTCCGTTACCTTCTTAACCGCCTGATGCAGATTTCTGATAGCCTGCGTAACGGCATCAATGTTGATGATACTGGCAAGACCCAGCGCGCGGCCCAGGTCGCTGTCAATCAGCTCCCGCAGCGCCCCGGTCAGGGCATCCACTTTCGCTGGCGAGCCCTCATTGCAGACAATGGCCACTTCAATAGAGTAAGGGCGACGCCAGACGAACGCGTAGACCGGACTAAACGCGGTGATGACCACCGTGAAACGATAGTCATCGAGCGTCAGCAGAACCGGGTGTCCCGCATCCCGCATCCGCTCAAGCGCGCTGACACGCTCACCCGCCTGCGAGCCCGTGATGGTGCCAGACCAGGTCAGTGGCTCATACTCCGTGCCCAGCACATCAATAATGCGGTGGCCGCCAATCAGCTGATGCTGGACGGTTTTCTGCCTGCCGTGAATGACAACCTGTTCGGGGACTTCAAACTCCATGAATTCGAAGTCGCCTAACATCAGGCGGGTCACAGTCGGATCAATGCCCGGCGCAAACTGCGAAAGAGAATTCAGAAGGGACATACTGCGAGTGCCTGTTTCAGATATGACTGACAATGAAAATAGGAGCCGCCATCTGTCGGGAGGCATGCGAATTTACAGGGCCTGACCGTTCAGGCTGCCTGCAAAAGATGTCCGGACATCAAATATGGTGCAAAAAAAGCTCCTACCCAGACGTTATTCAGTCCGGATTTTATTCTGCTGCAGGTCAGCCAGATGATGACTGTCATTTATTCCGGCCAGTGCGATGTTGACGGCCTCTTCCAGCAAGTCATAAGTAACCTCGCCAGTCAGCACCCTGTCCCCGATAATGGTTGTCGGCGTACCTGAGTAATAAAGCCGTCTCATTAACGCCTTATTCACTTCGATAATGTTCTGTGTATCAAGCGGATAAGTTGTGACTTTCATTCCGGCAGCATGCAGGGCTGAATAAATACGCAGGTCGTCACCCATACCGCTGTCTGACATCAGCGCATGGTGAAAAGCATGGAATTTTTCAGGTTCTTCGATCCAGACGGCAAGCGCCATGCGCGTAACAGCGGTTGACGCTTCCGGACCGTATGAAATCAGTTTGTAGGTGATCGCAATCTGAGGATAGGCCTTTAAAAGCTTTTCCAGATTACTGTCCAGTCGTTTGCAATGAATACAGTCGTAGTTCACGAAACTGACCATTTTCAGTACAGGTTGCTCAGCACCGACGACAGGAGAGAGCGGATCGTTCAGCAGTTTATTTCGCACGAGTGCATCTGTCTGCGATGGACGCTGCGGCTGTTCTGCGGTAATGCCAGTGTTTGCCTGATGATGCGCCACCCCGGCAGTTGCCTGCCCTGCGCCCATGAGCATCAGCAATAAAACGAATTCATTAAGCATAATCCTGCTCCACAGATAATCTCACAGTTGCCGTAACGGAACGCAGTGACTGCGATTTTCATTACCTCACTAACAGTGAAATCAGCATGGCCAAAGCGGCGTTCAGAATTCTGAATACCGGCAACTGTGAAGGTGTTAGCTGAAGAAGAGGCAGATAGGGCCTGCCAGCAGGAGTGTGAATAAAATCAGGCTGTCATCAGGGCAGAGAGAGGCTGCCAGCATGACCGGGATACACCATCAGCATGGATGGATCGAAGGTGCTGGTGGATGACGGTGCTCTGGCTGCCTGCTTACTGATGCCACTCATGACAGTGGCCACCAGTACCTGTCGTCCTTCATGCGTCATCAGCAGATTTACGGGCTGCCCGTTATTAACGCCAGAAACTGGCGGTATCGGGGGATACCTGCCGGTTTTACGAAACGCCTGCTCACGAAGATGCTGTCTGTCGAAGTCCGCCTGGGCAGGCATCCAGGGTTTATAGGCAACGCCGTGGTCAAGCGCATTCTGACGTGCCAGTCTGCCACGCTCTGCCATTTCCCGGCTCTGCGATACCGTGCTGCCCGGATACAGGGCGGCCAGCGTCACGGCTGAGATAATGCCCGGCAGCCCTGTAAGCGCCGCGGTGAGTCCCGTCAGCCCCGCGGTAGCGCTCCTGCCAATCAGCAGGTCAATGCCCCAGCCCGCAAGCCTGAGCGGTGTCAGCAGTGCGCCCGCGGCATGTTTAATGAGCCAGAATCCACCGCTGATACCCGCAAGGCCCGTCACGGCCAGTGCAGCCTGCCCTGCAAACTTCGCCATTTCAGGATGCCGGTGTGCAATGTCTGCCATCTGCTGAAGAGAGTGCGTGAGCGTGTCCAGCCCCTGCGTGAACGTGTCCAGCAGGCCGCCATCTTTCCCCATCACCCGCTGCAGGTCCTGCCATTTCTTGTGAAAGTCGATCGCTTTGCCGTTGTAAGTGCTCCCGACCGCACCATAGGCATCATTCAGGCCGCGCGCGACACCGTAGGCATCAATGCGGTGATGAATGGTCTCAAGCTGTTTGTCGATGAGACTGAACATCTTGCCGCCGGTACGCCCGAATATCAGGGCGTTCTCACGCTGCTTCTGTTCTTCGGTGTAATGGTGCCTGCGGTAGAGTGGCAGGATGACGTTTTCATAGTATTCGACAGGCGACTGGCTGAAGAGCTGCGCGTTGATAAGTGGATTGCCCCGGAAACGCTTCACGCCGCCCAGGTTGTTGAGTTCAATCTTGCTGGCATCCCAAATGCCCATCGTCATCAGGTCGTGCGTGACCTGATTAGGCAGCTTCACAATCCCGTTTAACCGGTTGTAAGCGGTCATCAGCGCATCACCCGCTGAACTCCCCTTCAGTTCACCGATAATCGGCTCCAGCTCAGCAAACAGCGCTTTATTGCTCAGGTTAAAGGCAGAGGTGCCCGCTTTGGCCATAAACTGACGGTACTGGGTGAAATCGACATTACCGCCTGAAGACTGTATGGCACGGAACGCCGCGTCCATCAGTTCATTGAAGAGCCCCGGGCTTTTCAGTCCACCCGCCGTCTCGGTGAAGCGCAGCATATCCATCTGTTTTGCGGTTGTGGCTTCACGCTGATGTTCATCCAGCCCGCGAGAGGCGAAGTTGATTCGCGCCAGCACCGGTGCCGCCAGTTTTGCCGCGCGCAACTGCTCATCCAGCGTTTTTGCTCCGGATTCGCTGAATACCCCCTGCGCTTCCACAAGATATTTCAGCATGTCATTAGCCGAGGAGCCCCGGATACGGGTAGTTTCAGCGAAACGCAGTGCATCTTCTGTTGCCGCCTGACCCATGCCGAACTGTCTGAACTTCTCGGTCATGGTCTGGTAGCGGGCTGCCTCATCAACAAAGCCCTTCAGCATTCTGAAACCCAGATAGCCGGTTGCCAGATTGGTCATACCCTCTGAAAAGGAGCTTCCGCCGGGAGGGTGTCCATTACCGCCGCCATGCCCTGCACCACCGCCGCCCCAGCCGCCCGGGGGCACGCCATTATGCCAGCCATGCCACCAGCCACCCTGTCCTGAAGGCGGAGGCAGTGCGAGCCTCCCGCCAGGGGTGCCATATCCACCGCTTCCTCCTGCAGCTGCGGCCCCCACTGCCAGAACGGGCAGTGTCATGGCTGCACCGTAACCACCCGCCAGCAACGGGACATTACGCGAGGCACGGTTGATACGCTGTGTCTGGTCAGCTATCTCGCGGATGGCTCCGGCATATTCATGCGCACCGCGGGACGCGCCAGTAAATTCATTATTCAAAGCGCGATTAAGAGCCCGCAGCGCGGATGTGGCCTCACGGGCCGCTCGGGTTAGTGCTTTGATGTTCCTGGTGATAGTAACGAACTTCTTATTCAGCTCGATCGCATCACGGCTCACCTGCAGCAGATTGCGTGTAATCTGGTCATCCAGTGCAAGGCGCACGGCTACACGGTAAGCCTGAACATCCATAGGGACCTCGATTTAAGCGCATAAAAAAACCCGCCATAGCGGGTTTCAAATCATTGATTTGATTAAACAGATTAATCGCACCCTTTTTGACTGGGCTGAGCAGCACAGAGAGCATCTTTTTCAGCTATTGCTGCGGCTTTGTCACTGGAATCACTAATGTTTTCAACCTCTTTTTTTGCCGTGTAAGTAGCGACACCAAGATACACGACATATCCCGCCACGATTGCACTTAGTACTGCCTTAACCTTTTTCATGGAGACCTCTAACCTTACCGTTAAAAAACTAAGATTTATCCTAACTCAAGGTGGAATTTTAAACCAGAAACATAAGAAAAGTTCATATTTATGTTGTTTTCAAAGATGGCTGGATAGTCTCTATGCAGATTTATAACGTAAGGAGTCTGAAATGCCACATCCAAGTATGCTGCTTTCTGCAGCCGCAACCGGCGCTCACTTAGATTTGTCAGCGCAGGATTTTCATCCACGCTTACTACTAGTATTGATGAAGACTGTTATACAAGGTGGAGGACACCTAACTGTAAAGGGTACTCATCCAAACATGATGTCTAAGCTTGCGCAGGTTGGAGGAAAACATCTCATGAGAAAGTGGTAACAAAAAAGCCCACCGGAAGGCGGGCTTTACTAGTAGGTGCTAGCGCGGATCAATCAACCGCAGGCTTGCCTCTTACCATCATCAGGTGGAAGTTTGATAACAATACCCGGGTTGCGACGCTCAAGCATCTGAGTTTTACTCCAGTTGGTGCCGAACTCCTCCATTGGAGATTTACCGTCGGCAAAAAGACTGGCAACTAATCCAGCTGCTAGTGCTTCTAACTGTTCGTTATGTGTCATTGCATACCCCTTGTGAGCCAATCCACTCTGGCTCTTCGCATCTGCGTTGTCACCTATGTTTACTTAAGTAAAATTTAGGTGATAAAAATCCAGTCCCATCAGGAACAGGATAGGTGAAATCTTAGACTAGATGGCTTATGCGCCTTGTTGAGGCCCAGATTGCATTAACCGACAACCGTTTTCAACAGTTTTTGCATAATCCAGCTGAATCTCACTCACCTGAATTGCTTACCCTATGAATAATCATAGCAGATGCGCCGCGATTGTAATTTGCATCAAATGTGAATCCACCTTCAAGATAGTGCGCCTTAGCACCATCAACAGGGCTGACCATTGCTATGATGTCGCATTTGAGGCTTTGAGCATCCAGGAATAAAGCGTATGCGGAGAAGGTATCCAAAACTATACCGAGCATTTGATGGTCAAGATCTTCATGCGCATCATTGCGTTTTTCCATCCAATGGACTTCAGCCGAGCATAAATTTTCGTTATAACATCCGAACGCGTAGCCTACTGGTTCACCTCGATAATATATGACTAGCTTTATTGGGTGTTTTTCTTGTAAGTCAATCATAAAGTGGGATTTAAGGCCAGCATCCCACATCATTTTATTATGCTTTTTGAGGAATTTAAGGTCTTCAATGATAAGCTCATTTGGATGTACAAGTTCTAAAGAACGATGAGGAAATCTTAATTTGAGATGCTCCGCTACCTTTTTAAACACAGCATCTTGAAATTGCTCGTACATGTTCTTGTCCTTTAACTTCCGAATGCAACTAGAATAAACCGCTGAATCATCACACAGCAAGAACACCTAGACCTTTCTGACAATTAAGATAGTAAAATTACGCTTTTTTGCTGTTTATTTGTACAGGCCCGATTTTTCTAGTTACCTTGCCACCTAACATTTAAAGTGCGTGTCAGGACTTTCTTGATGAAACGCTTCTAATCAGAATATAAGTCAATTAGTAGCTTCGAGAACTCTGTAGTAGTTAACGGCTCTGCCCTTATTTTTCTATTGTCTAGTTGAGTCTTTGCTGATGTGAAAAAAATCATTAGATTCGCATAGCCTCCTGTAAAATATGATATTTTTCAAATACAGGCTTAGACTTTATGAGTTAATAGGAGGCTTTAACCCCGATAGAAATTGCCTCACAAATCTCCTTCAGCATTAGGTCAATCTTCCTGACGTAAGCAGGACCAATGAAAGGTCTTGGTGGTATGTTTTCAGTGCCTACCTCCTGCCAAAGCCCTATTTCACTCTTGGTCCCAACGATGGCAGCCAGACCCACTACTTCACTTTGGATGGAATCCCTGAGTTCGCCTGAGCGTAAAAGCGGCTCATCTTCACTGTAACCCTGACGAACGCGGTCGGCTTTGGTAGCTTCAGCCAGTGGTGCCCATGATTCAAATGCCCCGTAAGCAGGCTGATATACACCGATCTCTTCCTTCGCCGTTTCCTCAATCTCTTTCACGATAACGCGGAAACTTACCTCCAGCCCGGTAGCGATTGAGGCTGAGGCAGAAGACATCTCACACGCAAACTGCTCAAGATTCACTACTTACCCTCCTCCCACCTTCGTGTGCTCCAGTTGTAGGCGCCACCCTCAAGCTCGCCGATGACCACACCCATGGCCCCAATTTCCGGCACGGAGTAAGGACGCCCCGCCAGTTGCCGCTCGGTGGCAATGATGCCGGGGATACGTTTGTTGAGCGTGGAAACATGGGGTGCCCGGGCGGCAATATTCGCTGCCTCAAAGGTCGCGGGCGCAATCATGCGGTTTGTGCCGTTGGCGGTGTCCTTCCAGTAAGGCCAGTCACCCACAATCAGCTTGAGATGCCAGTTGTCCACGCCAGAGCTGTTGAGTGCTTCTGACACCGCCTTGCATCCTGCGGAGGCCGGGCCCTGGGCGATGGCATAGGCACCTTCAGAGCGCGCAAATGCTGCCATGGCGGGCCAGCACGCTTTATCGGTCACATCGGTAAGGTTGATGACCTGTGAATTCGTGCCACGCAGGGCATACATGCCCTTACGGGGCGCATCAGTACCATCCGCACCGAGCAGCGTGGCATCCGTGATACCGGTCGCGCCGTCAGTGCCGCCACTGAGTGTGACTTCGCTGACCGCGGCCTGTGCAGGCGCTTCAGACTCGGTTACTTTGGCGCGGACCAGCTGGCTGGGGCCCCGGATATTCATCTGGCCGTGATTTACTGCCTGCGCTATGGCTTTCCACAGCACATCCCCTTCACCCTGCAGGTTATCGAAGACTTCCGCACTCACGCCCGGCAGACTGAGGGTCAGTTTTTTCGAATTCACGGCGGTACCGCTGCCGATACCTGCAATTATCTGGTTTCCCCGCGTACCGCTGTAGAGTGCGGTCAGTAGCAGGCCTGATTTACTGGCATTTTCACAGAGTCGGCCACTGGCCGCTTTATCCTGACCGTTTGTCACACGCACACAGTTCAGGTTTGCAGCACCCAGCTGCAGTGAAATGGCAGCCGCCGTGGCCAGGTCATACTGGCGGTCTTTAGGCGTGCCCAGAAAGAAGGCCATGTCGTTATCAGAACGGATACAAAAGGCGCTGTTAACCGGTCCCCAGCATGCCACACCCACCAGCCCCAGCCCGTCGGTGGGTACACCGTTAATGTAACGGGCCCGGGGCGGGACAACCTGGACATAAAGGTCAGGTGCCGTGAGTGCAGACGTGTTGAGGTCGCCGGTTGAATAAATCGGCATGAGAGAGACTCCGTATGAGTGAGCGGATGCTGGAAAAAAAGGGTTATCGCGTGGTCTGGTGCCCGTTCAGGGTGACCTCAAACTGTGTCACCTCAGGTGCGGTGATGGTCCGGGTGGTGGCGTAATTCACGCTGAAAATCAGGTCGCGCCGGTAGACATGCCATTTCTCTGACCTGTCCGAATCAAACTGCCGGGCATAAAGGAGCTGCGCGGGCGCGCCGTCGTTGAGGTCATTGTGACACTGTTCAGAGAGCGCCGTATCAATGGCGCTGCCGATGCGGTCCCGGAGGCCGGGCGCAGGTGCCCAGACAGTGATCTGAAAATCCTTTATCTGCCTGTGCAGCTCTTTTACAGCCGTGCCCGCGGTGGTAACGGAAATACTGAGATGCTCTGCCAGCGGGATGCAGACACTGCTGAGCACAGTGAATGACTTCGGCAGTGCTGCAGACAGCGCGTGTATTGCCCGTCCAGCCGTGGTTCCCGCCCGGAAATGGAAACTGAACGTTTTCCTGTTAAGGGTTATCAGCACGTTTGTGAGTGCCGACGCCACACCGGCAACACTTATCGCGGTGCCGTTCACTGTGAACTGCAGCGTGGGTTTGCCCTTCGCCATCAAACGGAACGGCCTGCCAAGCGCCGTGCTGATTTTACGCTCTGTCGGCAGCGGCCAGACAGAGACGTGTATACCGCCGTTCTCGATATCCTGCTGTAGTATGCCAGGCACTGGCCAGCCCGGGTAGATTTTTACTGAAGCGTTCACAATACCGGGTAACTGGCAGCCTCCAGGATACACCACCCCGGCTACCCGCCTCGCCAGGTAGCGGGCGACATCGTCGGTACTGGCCATGTTACACCGCCACCTGAAGCGCCGTAAGACGCCAGCCCATGTCGGTAAGCTCCGTGCCGCTGATGACAAAACGATGCCCGGCGTCACCCCCGCCGACTCACGCAGGGTAAAGCCATGCAGTTCGAGCAGTGTGCCCTGAGAACGCAGTGCTGTGGTTCCGGCCTCATTGGCTTTGGTCAGCTGCGCCATGGTTCGCAGTGCCGCGCCTGCAGTGGTATCGATGACACACTGCAAATCGCTGAGCGGTGCGCCATTGTCCGTCAGGATTTTGCGCACCTGTGCTGTGTCAGTCAGGGTATCTTTAAATGGTGTTTTACCCGCTTCACCGGATGCGCGTGAAGCGCGACGGAACAGCTCGCCCAAATCTTCTTCGATTTCATTAACCAGCGTGCGCATCGCCTGGGTAACCTGGTCGCGGCGGATACCGTGATAACCCGGGCCGGATTTAATGCCCTTCTGCTGTTCACCTTCCCAGCGGAACGGCACCATACGCGATTTCGTAATGGCCAGCGACACATTTCCAATATCCTGGTCACCGTCATCCGGGGGCAGTTGTCCGGGCTTCACATCTTCAGCGTCTGAAGCCGGTGTCACAGGGATACGAATCGGCTGGTTGAGCGCTGCGCGTTCAGCTGTGGCGTCCAGCGTGATGGAGGGAATAAACCCGCAGAGTTCACGGGACACGATGTCCAGCGACTGATACAGGTCGGGAATGAGTTGAGTCAGGGTATTAGACATGCAGGGTTATCCTGTTAATCGGTAATCTGTACACCCGCACAGGCCCGTTCGCTCTGCTCCTCAGGGCTGAGGGATTCGAACTGTGCGCGGGTCAGTGTGTTCGGATTCGTATTGCCATTGCCGCCGCCGGAACCGCCGCCTGATGCGCCGGTGCCTTTGAGGATCTGGTCTTTGTAGGGGTAATGCTCAACGAGAATGCTCAGTGCTTCATCAAACCCCGCCGCTTCACCGGGTATCGGCGCCATGAGGCTGGCCATTGCGATACAGGTTTGATGCGCATGTCATCTGTCATGATGTCGAGCACGTCCATCTGGTCAATCTCGATCAGGCGGTTAAGAACATAAGCAGCATCAATGTTTATTTGTTCGTTACGCTGTAATTTGAGATCTGAAATACGGTTCTGAATACTAATCTTTGATAAGTTCTGAGCACCCTGCACGTTCGCGGCCTTTGCACTATACCCCACCCGGATAGCAGCCTGCGTGGCGTTTAAATCGATGAGGTACTCGCGACAGAACATTTCTTGTTTGTCAGTGAGTGCCATAGTTTCAGCTTATAAGTGAGTTTTTATGAAAATGATGATTAAGGAATTAGATAGTCACTCTCTCTATTTCAATTTTGACACTACTAAAGACAGCAAACTCAGAAGGGTTAGCTTTAGAGCCTGTATATTGGACGATGAAAAAATTGTTCAGACTAAAACCGCCCATTTCAGCACATCAACATTGGAAGATGCTCGGAATAAGCTAGAGGAATTCTTTGAGTTTGAGAATGAAGCTACGCGCAATGAGGTGATGAAGCCATTAATTGACCACTTTTCGGCTAAGCTTTAATTCTTACCATCCAGTTAAGGGATTCTAACCGTTGTGTGGCCTTACGCGACACAGCCCTAATATGAAGATTCCAGCACATACTCCATCTTAAGCACATCATCCGGCGCGAGGTATACCCAAGCGCCATCCACCCGAGCAACGCTAATGAAGCCATTAACCATCTCAGCCTGTAATAGGTTCATCAGGCCATCATACATTTCACCCTATTTGGTGGCCACTGTGATACGGTAATCTTCGACCCTAATTTATCTAGGCAACAAAAACGCCCGGGGCAGTTAGGCTCTTTTAATGATGTCTAATACTTCCGGGGCTGGTTTTATAAAATGCTTATCCATGGTTCCCAAATTGACTGCCATCCGTAACTTATCTATTTTGCCATGATTTTCGAGTATAAAATTTTTAACATCATGAGCCCATAGTATGTGCTCGTCATTTTCAATAAAGAAAAAAGCCGACTCACCATGCTCCAACTTCTTAGGTAACTTATGGCTGCCCGGAGCAAAATCATGCATAAAAGTGCTTTTACCAGCAAAATGCCATACCAAGCCTGTAATATTTATTGGCAATTGCCCTATATTTGCTACGGAAATACCAATTCCATTTTGCCAGGACATTTTCTTCATAGCTGAAATTATTATTTCACCCCTAATTCGTGGTTTTGGTCGCGTCTTGGCAAGATATAACGAAGTAACGACTGCTGCCACTGTGGCAAATCCTGACAAAAAAGATCCAATCATCGCCCAAAATGCCCACTCAGCTGAATTCTTGGCTGCCATTAATGCTTGAATCGCAATCTCGTTATCTGTCATACCCCCTCCCTATGAGAATGACAGTTTACCTCAAACACTGCTCTCTGATGTTATGTTGCAGGCCCGCTATTTGCTTTCCGACGATTTCGGTTCGCTCTCTAAGGGTGAAATAATCCCGCTGAGCGGCGTTAGTAAGTCGGGCGCTGGCTGCATCATCCGAACTGGCATTGCCGGTGCCGCATTGCGTCGCACAGGTGACGTGGAGCTACAGCCGAAGCCAGTCTTGAAAAATCACTTTTTGCTAAATTCAACACTATCTGTCGTGCAGTCCAGCATGCCAAAGTATTCCCCGATAGCTGACTGGCCGTTACGCTGAGTAAAAGGCACTAACCAGATATCGCTCCCGAATGTCATCTGCCCATAATCGATAAGGATCCCATTCTTTTGAGCTGCGTCCTGAGCGTCAGAGAAACTTTTCCATTCAGTCTGATCTCCGGTCTTAGCTCGAATAACCTTAGTCATGATGGTCTGATTATCATAATGCCGGCAGGCTTCAGCCTGGGCGGCATCAACTTTCGAAGGCCTGAATGATAATATGAGAAGTATCATTACAGCTAATGCGAGCACTGCAAGAGCTGTAATGGCGATGACTAAAATTTTGACGAACCTTCTCATATTATCCTCATCCTGAGCTATTTAGATGAGAATCATACCTGATGCTCCATGTAATGATCACGCTGCCTTGCACGACAGGTGCACTGCATTGCTCACAGATACTTAATCGCCAGTGCTTTCACATCGTCCTTTGCGGCTTCGCCCAGCAGAGCAACCCCACTTTCAACAAACGCCAGCGCAGCTTCAAAATCATGAACGCCCACTTTGACTTCAGCTGATTGGGGCATCTGCGCTGCTTCGGCAGAGAATCCGGACTGTTCAACAACTTCGTCATTCATTGATTCTGACATTTCATTACTCCCTTCTTCAGGATGAATAAACTGGCCTTTTAGCCAGCTGAGGATGTTCATTTCTGCCGTTCCCGTTCGATTTGCCGGATCGCGGCCTTGTCGTGGTTGCACTGCTCCAGAGCGTTAAGCAGACGCTCATTCAGCTCCAGGCTGTCTCCCCAGGTCAACGGGTCAGGAATCAAAGGCACAGCGCAGTCAGCCAGCAGACTCACCGGTATCGGTACTGGCGGAACTGGTACGTACTTTGTCCCGGTGCGCACGCAGCTGGTCAGCAGCAGGACGAGGCACAGGTTCAGTGGCACAGCTGTTACCCCTGACCAGCTTTTGTATAACCACCACCCTGCGCTCACTCTCTTCATCGCCTGCCTGATTTGCATCCTGAGTTGCCCGGGCAATGTCGCTGAAGAGGGCTGTTGCCCTGAGGACATTAGTCGCGAGCATCTCTGCTGAAGCTTTTTGCTGCGCCAGCTGCCTGTTCTGCTGAGTGATCACGACCTTCGATAAGGACTGAAGCTTCAGGGCGACGCTTAGCGCGATGACCAGCAGTAGCAGGCCTGTGATGGTAACGGCACCCCACTTAACGCGGCTTAAGGTCATCGCTGCTCTCCGACAGGCAAAGTGCACGTTCAGTTTCGCGGCGTTTCATCAGCCCTCTCCACCTCCTGCCACCGGCAAACACCCAGCGGCGCAGTTCATTGCAGGCACCTGTCGTATCGCCTGCGTTGAGTTTTCTCAGAAGGGAAGATCGGGAAAAAGCGTCAGTACCGGTGTTATAGGTAAAGCTGTAGAGTGCAGCGCGCTGGTAATCGCTGAGGGGGACAGTGACCAGACTGTCAACAGCTGCCTGAACGGGTTTCAGGTCTTCACGCAGCAGGCTGTCGCACTCACTGTTGGAATAGGTTTTGTTACTGACAATATCGGGGCCGGTGTGACCATCACAGACGGTGAGCACATCAGCGACATCCCGATAGGGAACATAACGACGCCCTTCCAGACCATCCGGACCGCCGAGCAGCGTAATTGCCAGAGTCAGGGCACCCGCACCGGCTGCAGCCAGAAGTCTGTTACGCAGCGGGGACGATATCACCATTTTCAGCGAGGCTCTTCAGGGCAGGTGCAGCGCAGCGCCCTGATTTCTGCCAGTGTCGCCTTGCGCCGGTAATACCAGTTAATGATGCAGGTGATGGTCGCAAGGCTGATGCCGGCAAGAACGCCGACGGCGCTCCACTCTTCCGGACTGAAAAAGGTCAGGACGCCATGGACAACTTCGCCTGCGGATACGCTGTAAGCGACCCCGGTTGTGAGTTTGCTCATCAGGATTTGCCGCGCAGAATAGGATAAAGGTAGCCGGAGCTGGTGGATGAGCAGGATACAGTGACGGCATCCGGTCATAAAAAAAGCCCTGACAAAATGCCAGGGCTGAATAGAAATCTCTTGAGGGTCATTTACCCATCGTTGGAGCCAATCTAACACAAAAAATGGAAAAGTAAATAGTGAGCTATAACATCGTTACATGAATTATCGCTCGCTATTTAGTAATGCGCGATAACGCCTTCTCTGCCCAGGCCTCTTCCCGGTGCAGCTCGGCGACCAGAAACTCCAGTAGCTGCTTCACGCTTTTGTTCCACGTATCAAGAGTAAGAGCCTGTGTGACCTGACACACCGCCCTGAACACAACAGCGGAAGGAATACGTTCAAAGCCGCGCCCGGAACACCGCTTACAGGGCTGATAAACCGGCACACCCTGGAACCGTGTCATCACACGGTTAACCGCTTCCCCTCGCCCTTTGCAGTCCTTGCAGGCAGCCCGCACGACACCTTTTCCGTTACATTTGCTGCAGCACTTTCCGTTGCACAGGCCTTTGCCGTCACAGGCATGGCATGGCGATTCGGTATCCGGGCTTCGCGCATAATCGAGAAAGGCATAGCCCGCAATGATCGTGATGACGGCCATGCGCTCTTCTTCGGAAAGTTTTGTGAGCGCAGGATAACGTGAGGATGACTGCAGGCCTGTCATCGCCAGCAACCGTATGGCGCGCGCTCTGTCCTGACCGGAGACATTCATTTTTCCAAAAAAGGCAGAGTACCCGAGCGGAGCACGTTTCTGTGTCATGCCCAGCGCAGCCATTACATCGCTGCCGGACATGGCATCAGGTGACAGGGATGACTGACAGACGATTGGGGTAACGGAACGCGGGGAATGGTACTTAACAACACTTTCAAGTTTCATGGTAAAGACTCTGTGCCGGTAAGAATGTCACCGGCACTATGAGTCGTGTCAGATTCATTTTTCTGAATGCCTGCAGGCACGTTCTGACGAATGAAAAATGAATTTCTGCACAAATTTTTCTCTGGGCAGCTGATGCCTGCCCTTCTCCGTCACCCGGCACCACAGTTCAATGAGCGCTTCGCCAGAATGGTGACGGGGGCTGGCCCCTTTCTTCCACCCGATTAGTGTGGAGGCAACCACATCCAGTTCATCTGCGATGTCCTGAAGGGAGTAACCGGAACGGCTCAGGTCTGTGAGGATCCGGAACCAGTCGATTTTATGAATATTGATGACGGGCACGCGACTTCCCCTGCTGTTACAGCCTGAGTAAATCTTTGAGATTTCTGACGCCCAGCTTATTAGCACAGTTTTTCCGGTGCTGGTAAAGCGTTCTGGTTTGTATACCCAGTGCTGAGCAATGATGGCTGACATCTGTGCCGTTAAGAAAGCCATCAATGACGGCATGCTCACGCAGCGTTATTCTGCAGTTTTCTCTGTCTGAAGGTTTCCTGTCCAGATAGCGTTTGAGAACGAATGAGATGCAGGAAACAGGCATGGACACATCCAGAACATATTCCATATCGCATACCCTGTTCAGAAGGTTTCTTTTCCGGCTGTCCAGAAGAGCCTGACTGTCTGAAAAAACCAGCACGTTACCGTTTGTTTTACGCACCAGCGTGAGAAATAAGCTAAACCAGTCAGGAAAGAAGTCATCGTACCCCAGGCAGATAACGGCGAGATGATAGCGACCCGGATATCTGTTCGCTGCATGACTGCTGAATTTCAGGCCGTTTCCGCACGATAATACTGTCAGATTTCTTTTTCTGCATGCGGTGTGTATAAGACTGAATAGTCCATAATGTAAAACATTGTTGTCTCCGATGACGACAATACAGCATTCTTTGCTTTTCATATCCTGCCTTCCGTATTAAGCAGTTCATCCCAAAAGAATTAACATCTACCCTCCTAATGACGCGTATTATTACTACTCATATCCTGCAGGACATTCAATGCAATCGTTTGCCCGACAGAAATGCCAAACAAAATTACCCCCTTAACCTGTTGATTAAAATAAGTTAAAGTCACACCAGGAAAAGTATTAGGATTAACTTTCAGACTCCTGTTAGCACCCATTCCTACCCAAAATGAATTCTGACGAGCCTGAATAATAGAAGGCGGATTTGTACTTTCATACAGACACTCACATATCGGTTAAATTCACATTGTGAAAATCACCTTTCAGTCATGAAAAAATAGGGAAGATAATGAGAGGAGTGCTGTTTTTCCACTCACAGAAAGGAAGTATTACATGATGCTACGGGGTATCTCTAAAACCATCCTGAGACAAATTGAAAAAGAAAGCGCATATTACTTCAGATGAAATGGCTGGCATGACCGAGGATGCCGACGCGGAACAATACTGAAACAGCTGACACCATTACGCGTGCAATTCAGTGACTGCGTGATAGCACTATTGACAGTATAGCCTGCTCCAATTGTCTTAAATTCATTGAACAGCAGATGAAATGAAGTCTGGCGACCGCCGGAAGCCGATCAGGATGATCCCGTTGCGTCTTTGAGGCCCATCAGAATTACCCTACAGCAGCGCATCACAACAGGACTGAGAAGGTCAATACACATCTCCCTTTAAGTCATCAGAGAGAACATGCCCCCTGTCGGGATACCTCTGCAGACACCGCACGCAGGGCACTGTACTGTCATCAGCAAAAAGGGATATGAAAAGACGATCAATGCCAGGTCAGGTCATCGTAACTGTCGGTTGAGTTCATGGTGAATTCTCCCATGGCACTTCTCTGTAGTGCATCGCGCCTTTTGATTTCGTCGCTGACATCATTGATTGCCAGTTTCAGGGCATCAATCCTGTGTATATCACTCTCTGTTTTGAGAAAACTGTTCAGCTTGTTCAGTATGCCCGGCCATGAGACACGTGTGTTGTCATTGAGTATGGCGAGAGTCGCTTCCCCGATGAGCACATCACGCAGCAATTGCATATCCTGTTCTGTCATGACTGCAGCTGGTCTCCTGTCTCACGACACCGAAAAGGTGGGCAGTAAAATCACACTCATTTGCTGAACAAAAGCTCAATCAGCGCATGCAACTGCTGTTCTTCTGCATCAGATGAAGCCTTATCAAGACGTACAATCAGCCTTAAGCAGATAGCTTTGCGATTCAGTGTCTGACCTGAACGGAGGATCTCAGCAACAACTGAACCAAGCGTTTCCTGCTGCGAGAGCAGATTTGCACGGCTGAAATAGTCAGCGATATCGCTGTTGGAACCTGTGCTGCTCAGATTCAGTTGCATGACTGGCTCCACTGTATGATTCGAAAATGACGTGTTTTGCGTAAATTATACAAAATATGTAAATCTGTACAGGTATATCCGCTTCGCTTACAATAATTACTGGCCAGGACAGATGCCGGAGAGTATCCATCCGGATGGTGTACTGCTACAGCCTGATTTGAGCCCTATCTGGCCCATGGCAAATCAGACACACGGGTTGTGTAGGCAGGCGACAGCATATCCCGCTTCATTGACCAGGTTTTCTGGATACCCTGCCCCGCAAAAAACAGACTGGCTTTACCGCTCTGATTAAGCCCGTCAACTACCCGCATGAGAGCCTCACTGTTCGCCTGCGGCCGGTATTCGTCAAACAAGCTGAGCTGAGCCACACCCTGGCTGAAGAAATCGCCCAGCATGACGCCTGCTTTCATGTACCGGTGTCCGTCTACCCATATCCTGTCGAGCGCATCCATGGCGACGCGAATAATATCGCGGGTATCGTTAGATGGGGTCAGCAGCTTGCCGGTTGCCTGGTTACCGTAAAACACCTCCCCGTCGGCATGCGGGCTGGTCCGGATAAAAACCGCTATCTGCCTGCAGTACTGCCTTTCTTTTCTCAGTTTCTCAGCGGCACGCTCGGCAAACGCGCACACCGCCTGACGCATATCCGTGTACTCAGTGATACGTGAACCGAACGAGCGTGAGCAGACAATCTGCTGTTTGGTGGGGGCAAATTCCTCAAGCGCCAGACATGACTCGCCGCGAAGTTCTCTGACGGTGCGCTCAAGCACGACGTTGAAATGTTTGCGGATGATCCAGGTGCTCTGTTCTGCGAGGTCTTTGGCCGTGGTGATGCCCATTGCATTGAGCTTTTTACTGATACGACGCCCTACTCCCCATATATCCTCAACAGGCACAAGCGCCATCAGCTTTCGCTGCCGGTCGATATTCGACAGGTCGACGACTCCGCCAGTCTGCTTCCACTTCTTGGCGGCGTGGTTTGCCAGCTTAGCCAGCGTTTTGGTCTGGGCGATGCCAACCCCCACGGTCAGGTGCGTGTTGCGTTTGATCGTCTCACGCACTTCGCGCCCGAAGTTTTCCAGCACCATGCAGTTGCGTACACCGGTCAGGTCCAGGAACGCTTCATCAATTGAATAGACTTCTACGCTGGGTGCCATCTGCTCGAGCGTCGTCATTACCCGGTTACTCATGTCAGCATAAAGCGCATAGTTGCTGCTGAAGACGTGAATCTTATGCCGTCTGATTTCGTCTCTGAGTTTGAAATACGGTGCGCCCATAGGGATATTCAGTGCCTTTACTTCAGCACTTCGGGCGATGACACAGCCGTCATTGTTGCTCAGAACTAACACTGGTTTGCCGCGCAGGTCAGGCCGGAATACTGTCTCGCAACTGGCATAGAACGAGTTCACATCTACCAGCGCAAACATCACATAGCGCCATTCGGGTTGAAGACCTGGAAGATGCGATCCTCACCTTCGGATGCTGAGATATCCCGGAAATCTGACTTGTGCGCTTCTATCCACCTGTTCGCTTCCCTGGCGGTAAACTGCCAGTTCAGCTGCTGGAGTTCGTGAACAAAGTCGAGTGTGCTCACGGTGTAACGTCCGCGCGCGTCCCGCTTAATGGCCAGCCGGAAAGCGTCTTTGATTTCATAATCGCGTGGCATGATCACTGCCCTTTCAGAAATACTGTATACATAAACAGTAACTGCAGTTAGAGGTTTTAAGCAAATTTCTGGGGTGCGAAATTTTGTAAAGGCAGCGTGAAATGTCTCATTGCGATTAAGTTAGATTTTTATCCCGCAAGAAATACGATGGTAAATTATTCTGCTATCCAGTGTTAATACATCAACCACAAAATCCATCACAGAAGGATAGCGGCACTTATCTCAGTCGTATGAGCGGTGTACCTGCCACATGTCATAGAATGCGGGAAAAGTCCGCTTTCGAAACAAAGCGGACAATCCATCCCATGACCTTATCGGTCAGCATAAGTCATACATGACGTGAAGATACAATGAAATAGCCAATTTGCTCAGCGCTTTGCATAAAGATAATCGCCATTGGCCTCATCTAAAAATTTGATTTTTGAGAGTAATTAAAAAATTTAAATGATGGTTACCAGCACACCGGAAGATTCCATTTCAGTAATTTTCTCAGCATCCGCTGCCAATTGCTCCCTGTCAGAGTTAACCAACACAACCCTTCCATAAGAAGTGACCAGGTCGACAGTTTTATTGATGTAATCGCCAGGTTTATATTTACAAACAGTAAATCCATAGCTCTTTAGCAGGCTGCACTTCGATTCAATATTAACCTCCTTAAGATAGCCTGCATCAGGTGAATTGAGGAAAAACTCCAGTGCGTATCTTTTCAATAAAGGGCTCACAGAGGTCTTATCAGTAAATTCTCTTGGTGAGATACGGGCCATAAGACTCAGATCGATGAGTGAATGAGTATTACAGTCTTCAACAAGGCGCGGTCCAAGTCCGCCATGCATACGCGCACCAGATTCGACCAGTACGGGACCGGTGGCAGACATAATAATCTCATTATGGGACGTACCATTACGAATGCCGAGTGAAGTAAGTACCGACTTGATATAACTGATAAGAACTGGATGTTCCTCCAGCGGTTCTGTGATCATCTGACGATAGATCGGCACACCATTAATTTCCTGTTTTACATATCTGAAAATGTTCACTACGAAGTGCTGACCAAAACTACTGACAGCATCGACAACATACTCTGTACCAATAATTTTCTGTTCGATAAGCAGCTCGGCGTTTTTACTACCCGAATAATCAAATGTATTGATCAATTTACCAAAGGCACTTTCAACTTCTGATACATCTTTGCAGAAAAAAACACCTTCTGTACCAAATGAACTGACCGGCTTAATCACATATTCATCAAACTGGTTTTTTGTGCACCATTGCAGGATATCATCAAGATTTCCGGATTTATAATGTGGTATGTATTTAATGTCATCCTTCTTCAACTGATGCTGCATAAGATATTTGTCACGCCGCGCATGGCTTAGTTCAAACACATTAGGTAATAGCTGCCAGTGCTCACATAACTGATCAAAAACCAGTACGCCGGGTTCTGAGCCACAAACAATAAAATCAGGTTGTTTTCCAAGAGCAGATTCAATCTGTTGAACTGTTTCAAGATGAGAATGATAGTTGAAAACCATTGAGTAATCTTCCTCAACAAATGTGGCAAGGATCGCCTGAGGAAGATTTGGATTAGTTATTAGAGCAACAACATCATAACCATAAAGCGATTTAATTCTGCTTGCGAAAACAGAACCGCTAGAAAAGGGATCTACAATTAAAACAAATTTATTTTCCATTTTTTCATCCTTAAATTTTGATTCAGATTATGTCAATCACTGCGTTTTCAGAAGGATATGAACAACAAGCAAGGTAAACTTTTTCAGCCTTATCTTTAGCAGAAAGGCAGAAATCTGGTTCGCTTCTTATATCTCCGCTATGAAGCCTGAACTTGCAACTCCCGCAGATACCTGACCGACACATATTTCTTATTGAAACGTTGTGGCTGATGAGATTATCCAAAACAGTTAAACCAGGATCTACAGAGATGACTCTATTCAAAGTTTTCAAAGTAATCTCTGTTTTATGAGTTTCTGATTTCATGATGTAATCAAATGATCTGCCTGAACTAAACGCCTCTACAGCAACAGAAGTTTGTGGGAATTTTGTATTTATAGCAGTAACCATTGACTGTGCAAAATCAGCACCGCCACATACTATTGCCGATTCAGGCACCGCTTTAATATAGTCAAAAGCTAAATCAATCCTTCCTGCTCTGACAATGTCACTGAATTTTGCGAGTTTGACCCGAGTTACGTGAATGCGCATCGAAAACCAGTCACATCGTGTGTGCAAATCCATTAATTCATTCAGGCAAGGCACAGACCCCAGATCGTGACAACTTAGTACCAATTGCACAACGACCCCGGGAGCACTGTACCCATAAGATTTAAAACATTCTCTTATCAAAGCCATAGGAAGTGTTATTCCAACGCCGCCTGCTATCAGAAGCACATTCTTTCTACTCCGGACTGAATTAAAGGTTATTTCGCCCCCTCGCCCCAAGATATTTACTTCTTTTCTTTCTTGTAATAGCCGACTGATGACATTTGATGCACTTCCTTCGCCTCTGTCTTCAATTATAAATTCATAAAACTTTCCATGCTCAGCAGATACCAGTGTATAGCAACGCTGGAGAGAATTATTACCCTCATCATCGAAGCTAAAAACAAAATACTCACCCGGCATGGTATCAGCAGCTAATAAATCTGTATCACTCACAGGCATCAGACGGAATGATCTCATCCTTGATGTAAGCAGGGATGTTTCTTCGCAGACAAGTTTCATTTACTGGATTACCCTATAGGCCTATTCTGGAAATTACTGTCTCAGCTGAATCGAGATAAATATTTATCTCATTACATCTTTCTGTTTCAGAAATAATTTCTCTGGCATAGGGCATCCCCGACAGTCTGAAAACTGTCTCCCATGCACCCAACTCGTTATCAGCAAAGAGATCCGCTGTTTTAAGCATTGTGTCCCGAAGATATTTCCGTTCACTAGTGCCCAGATCACGAACAATATCATAAGCCACATAACTAAAGACGCTTGAATGACTCCATTCATCCTCAGCATGAACTCGTGTAACTTCATGGCATATTCTCTGAATACTGTGATCTTCAGCCATCACTTTGAGATAGTCTGTTATTAGCGTCTCGCTGGCACATGCCACAGCAAAACGTGTCAGTCTTCGCTGCCACTCTGCACTACATCCGGCCAGCATTTCCCGTCGCCAGTTTATGAGATTAAAATCTGTATAGTTAAGCGGCTCAAGTTTTCGGCGGTCATAGATATAATTACATGCCATCACTGACATTCTTGTATGCAGGGCTTCATCCAGAAGAGCTTCTGACATTACATCCTGAAGATCTGCCCTGTTAGGTGAGTTCACCGGCGGACACTTTATTATGTCTTCACAAGCCGGCGTAACAATGTCGCATTCAATATAGATGGTTTTTAAATTGTATATACCCCACGCATAAGAAAGACACTTGTCCTTAACATCTTCAGGCGCTTCCTTCCAGGCATCGTGCTGTCTGAATGGCAGCAAAGACTCACTAAAATCTTTTTTAGTTTGGTCAAATTCAAGATCTGAATACTCAGGCTGAGATTTATTAACTGCAGCTCTGTTTTTCCAAAGTGCAGACAATCTTTTCAACATAAGGGCGACATTTTCACTGTCGGGCACTGCAAATTCAGCGGACATAAATTACTCCTTTAACTTTTGACTGCCAGATTAATGTTCGTTTTTCACTCTAATCAAGCTCATAAAAATAGCGCCTGAAAGAGCTAAAACAGCGGATATGATCAAAGCATTCTCCCAGTCCCCGCCATCAAGCAGGTCGCCGTATACAATTGCCGACAGAGCACTGCCCAGATAAAAAGCGAGCTGCCTGATGCTAGTTGACAGGAGAGTTCTGTCTTTAGAAAAGCCTGTTATAGCCAGTGTATCCAGTAGCGGCATGAGACAGTAATTCAGTAAAAGTCTAAAAAAATACAATGTAATGAAGATTGCTACAGGAACATGTAGCGTTTGAAAGAACAAACACGCGGCCGTCATGATGCCAGCTATAATTACAGCCGGTTTCAGAGAAAAGCGCTTAACAAGCATTGGAGCAAAAAGTGCTCCAACAATACTGACAACCTTATCCCCTCCCATAATCAGTGAGATTTCACTGATGTTCATTGAATAAGCAAAATTAAAGACAATATTAACAAATCGGAAGATAAGTGTTATTGATGCTCCCAGCAGTGAAGCAGCAATAAAGAGAATAATAAAATTGCTCCACTCCATATTCTTAGCGCTCTTAAATCGGCGCTCATCGCTTCCCGGCTCATTTATTCCCAGAATGGACTTTATTCGAAAGTAAATCATCAGCAAAGCGGAAATAAACGAGGCGGCCAGGATAGCTTGATAGTTCCGTAATGCAGCAAACTGTGAGAAGTGTGTAATAGCACTGACTGCGACAGAACCTGTCATAGCAGCACCCAGATACGATACGAAGAAACAGCTAAAGAGTGTCGTTCTGTTTCCGGCATCAATGTTTGATCCCATGAGTGAATTGCCCAGCGACAGCTGTGCAATCATACCGGAAAGAATCAATCCAAGTGTAAAAGCGCTAGCCCATACTGTTGTTAGCACAGGAAGCAGAATAAAAGGTAATGCATACAGGAATGAAAAAACAATCAGTAGCTTCTTCTGTGATACCCGTCGACTGGCTAAGATTAATGGGATTACCGCTGCTGCCATCATCGCCATAGCTATTGCATAAATGTGTCCAGTATTTGTTTTATCGATGCCACGTTCTTCAAGATAAAAATTATAAACAGCATCGAACATACCGTTACTCAGACCCATCAGGAAAGTCGCCACTAAAAAACTTTGTGCAGCTGATCCGAATTTTCTTACTTCCCTAAACATATTCAATCTCGTCCTTCAGCTTTAATTAAATTAATACCTGTAAAGCTCTCGAAAAGAGATTCGCCCTCAGGCCATTCACCATATCCTGCTGCAGTATGAATATGACCCGCCCCGCTAAACTCTCGGGTTTCGCATCCCCATTGTTCCGCAAGGATGCGCGCGCGAGTAAGGCTGAGATGCTCATCATTATCACTGTGAATGAGCAAGCTGCTGTATCCTAAGCGGGATGTGGGCAATGAGCGTTGCTGCCTGATCGGCTCAATCGCCGTTTCGGCGTCAACATCCGCCGGGGCAACAAGAATCAGGGATTTAACACGCTGGCAAGAATGAGCAGCTGCCCATTGGGCCACTGTAACAGCCCCGCAGCTATGACCTAGTAAAACTATGTCACCCCTGGTCACGGCAATGACCTGATTTAGTCTTTTAACCCATAAAGATGATGGCGAGTTCCAGTCATCCTGAAGAACGCGTAGTACATTACTGTATTTCTTCTCAATGAATGACTGCCAGTGATCCGGACCTGAATTTGTATATCCGGGGACAATGAGATAGGTAGTAGTCATCAGTTTCTCGTATAAGTTACGTTGTCAGCGGAAATGTTAATTCCAAACCTTGAGGACAGAAGCAATAAAAGCTCTTCTTTGTCAGCTATTTCATATGAAGTAGAGGTAAGACCGCAGACCTCAGTGAATGTATTGTTTCTGATACTTATCCGGCCGTTGTCGGTTGGAAGGCTCGCAACTCTATAATTTTTAAGAAGGCTTTCAGGTGAAAAAAGAGTATAGAAATGCGCCATTTTGATATCCGGCGGATAAATTTCTACATCCTGAAATGAATAGATGTCTTCCCAAACCGCATCATTCCTGCTCTTTTCTTTAACAGAAACAATCCACCCAAGCTCATGATCGCATCTGACTCGGGATGATAAAAAATCATCTTCATGAGTGAATCCGTTCTTAAGCAATAAAAGCCCCCGGGGGCCTTTGGCTCCAAATCCGACGTCAAAAATCCATCGCTCATTATCTTTGTTCACCAGAAAAAGCTGATGCGTTGCAGGCGACAAATGAGGGATGAGGACTCTGGCCATTCGGCTTTGAAAATCAACGGCAAAGTGACTAAAAACTTGCTGTAGTAAGACAGAGAATTCGAAGCAAATCCCTCCTCTACTGTTAAGTATTATTTTATTGGCGACATCTTCTGGACGTAGGCTGACATCTGAGCCGTTGTGCATGGCAAAGTTTTCGAACGGCACAGTAAAAAAGTGAGCGTTGTGCAGCGTTGAGAGATTAAAACCATCCTTTTCAATTTTTTCATTAATTTTCAGCCTCTTAAGGTAGGCCAGCATGTCCATCACAATCTTCTCCTTAGATATTGATTATCCTGCTGTGTGAGCCTCCTCACATTCCCGGATGAGATATTAAGAGCAAAACTTTACAAAACAACATAATTATCACAGTGAATTATTAAAAAATCATAAATGTTTCTTAATGACTCCAGTAAGCGCGTGAAACCCTCTACCAGCTTCATGTAAATCTATGTAAAGCATGCTTATTTCTTTCAATTGAATTTATATTCATTTAATGAATAAATTGTCTACTTAACATTTATGCGCGTAACCTGAGATGCCGCCTCAGGTTGTTGAATATTTGTTAACCAAACTTTATTTTAGTTGTGAAAAAACATGGGGTTTTGTTAAAAGTCGCACACCAAATATTTATAATGTGATGGGACTTAGAGAGGTGCAAGGTGATGAACTGTAAGTATGGATTCGGCGCGGTAAGTTAGTTAAGGCTGTTGTCGTTCAATCTTAGAAAGAAATTAGTTCGAATTATAAGATGTCAATGCCAACCCCCACCTTCCGGGCTGTTTCCTTAAGCGCAGATTTCGCGCTCAGCGGCTCACTGCTTGTTGCCGTTTAAACAGCGCCCTGCATTTACCATAAAGCCATATCTGAATCGCTTAAAGTGACAGGAAGGCGCTTACGCGTTGTACCTGGAAGCCACTTCAGCCAGTCGGTTGAAAAGTGTTTTGAGTCCGGGCTAGTCGTCAGCCTGACGGATCATGGAAAGGTCACAGCTATGATGCAGATCGTTAAAAGAATGCCTGTCATTCCAGCTCATAACATCCCGTTCAAGCGCACCCATCCTATGAGAATAAAGCTGCTGAATTACTGGAACAAACCTTGCAAAAAAACATTCCGGTTTAAGTGGAAATAGTGGCTTATAGGTAGCGTTTTGATCTGTATTTTGAGAAACGTGTTTCTTTGTGATTACTATGTCTGAGAGCCTTGTAACATGAATTCAGGCCAGCCAGGATTGCCCGCCGACCTCAACCTTTCCAGACCCTATGAGTTTAAGGAAACATCAGATTGTTGATGCTTATGTCCGCTTTGTGCCAGAAGCGGACGTTCAAGATGTCATGACGCAGTTAACGTCGAAGATCCGGCCGACTTGTTTTCAAGTATGTTAATGATTAAGTCGCGTGGAAAAATTGTCTCATTGGTGTGTATTAGCTCTTCTATTGTCCACCAATGATGATCGCGAATGAGTTCCTTTTCATTGCTACTCCATCCTGAACGATCGAGATCTACTGTATTTGCATTAATCATAAAGAAACGCTCATCAGCAAGTACTGTCTCCCCACTTGGTAGCATCATTGTGAAGGTTCGGGACGCTATTTCTGGTCCTGTTAATGTTTCTTTCAATCCCGTTTCTTCAAATAATTCGCGTAAAGCGGCCTGCTCGAAAGATTCATTTTTTTCAAGCTCTCCTCCCGGAGTTGCCCAGTATATTTTTCCCCTCAGCGCATCGTCTTTATGACAGAACCTAAAGAGCAGGACATGATTTTCAGGCGAAAGAATGATCAGTCGAGATGATGATCGAATGCGCACACCCCCCCCTTAAAAAAGCTTGATTAACGATTATCAATATTTATTGAAACATAAATTGCAGCCAGAATCGCCCTAAAGGTCTGCATTTTCTTACGGCTTTAATCTCACTCAACGTCCCCTTCTCGCTCATCGCGGACCTTATCCCTCGTGCATGTCTGCCCTGTACCAGAAGCGGGCGCTTCTGAACCACGTCACAAACCTGAGTCAGAGCGCTTGCCTCTCTGCAAAACACTACTGGTACTCTCTGAACATGTACCGAGTCTGTACTTGACAAGGTAGAACGATCGTTCTACCTTGAGCGTATGAACAAAAAAACACCCCACACATGTGAAAAAATACTGGAAACCGCAGAGCGGCTTATTTACCAGAACGGCATTCACGCCACTGGCATGGATCTTCTGGTGAAGACCTCTGGCGTTGCACGAAAAAGTATCTATCGCTACTTCGCGACCAAGGATGATGTGGCCGCAGCGGCGTTAAATGCTCGTGATAAACGCTGGATGCAGTGGTTCATAATGGAGTGTAATAAAGGCGCGGCCCCTGAGGAACGTATCCTGAATATGTTCACTGTACTCAAAGACTGGTTTGAGTCAGATGGCTTTCGCGGCTGTGCTTTTATCAACACGGCCGGAGAAGTAGGTAATCCTGGCGCTCCCGTGCGTCAGATAGCAAAGCTTCATAAACAAAAACTACTGGATTACACGCTTGAACTTACCAGTCAACTAAACATTGAACAGCCGTCAGCTCTGGCAAGACAGCTGCTGATCCTGATGGAAGGCGCCATCACTATGTCGTATGTGATGGGTGATGCCAGCGCCGCTGACAGCGCAAGAGATGTGGCGCAACTGCTGTTAAAACAGACCTCTTACCCGGCCTGAGTGAAAAAATACTGGCTTTACTGATATATCCTGATCGCCTGGAGGCTTTACCATGTCCGAAAAACAGATTCGCCCGCCCTTTCCTCCTTTTACTCGCGAAACGGCGCTTGAAAAAGTACGACTCGCTGAAGATGGCTGGAACAGCCGTGATGCTGAAAAGGTGTCGCTGGCTTACACGCTGGATACCCAATGGCGTAACCGAGCCGAGTTTGCTGCTAATCGTGATGAAGCCAAACGTTTCCTCACCCGTAAATGGAAAAAAGAACTGGAATATCGTCTGATCAAGGAATTATGGGCGTTCACTGACAACCGCATCGCCGTTCGGTATGCCTACGAATGGCATGATGATTCGGGTAATTGGTTCCGCTCTTATGGCAATGAAAACTGGGAATTTGAAGCAGATGGCCTGATGCACCGCCGCTTCGCCTGCATCAACGATATGCCAATTAGAGAGAGCGAGCGCAAATTCCACTGGCCACTGGGTCGTCGTCCGGATGATCATCCGGGGCTGTCGGAACTGGGCCTCTAGCCTTCTCCGCTTTCTCCCGGCAGGCTTACGATTACTCGCTTAGCCGGGGGCTTTTTCCAAAGCCGAAATTAACGTTATACATTTAATGCTCTAAACCCGGTGAATGCTGACCTGTATTAAACTTATGGCCTGCCTGACTATGCCCTGGCCAATGTCCGCTTCTCGCTCATAGCAGCCATTCAAAGTCGAAATAATCCTGTAGATTTTCCATTCCACATAAACGGCGACATGTCTGCTCGCATGATGGCCATACTGGGCGAGATGGCCGCGGGACAGGAAGTCTATTCCATCGATGAGTCATTTCTGGACGTTACCGGAATTGATAACCTTATCCCGCTTGAGGCATTCGGGCAGCAGATGCGCGAGCGTATCCGTAAGGAAACAGGGCTGATAATCGGCGTGGGGTTCGGGCCGACCAAAACGCTGGCCAAACTGGCCAACCATGCATCTAAGAAGTGGACGCAGACTAATGGCGTCGTAGACCTGTCAGACAGAAGCCGACAGCGAAAACTCCTGCATCTGACTGATGTACGTGATATCTGGGGGATTGGCCGGCGGATCAGCCTGCGCATGAACCAGCTGGGAATCACCACCGCCCTGCAACTCGCGGACAGCAACGTCAGCATGATACGGAAGAATTTCGACGTTATTGTCGAGCGCACCGCGCGTGAACTCAACGGAGAATCCTGCCTGGCACTTGAAGACGCACCTCCGCCCAAGCAGCAGATCGTTAACTCACGTTCTTTTGGCCAGCGCGTTACACAGCTGGAGGAAATGCAGCAGGCTGTGGTGCTGTATGCCACGCGCGCGGCGGAAAAACTCAGAGAGCAGAATTCGCGCTGCCGCCATATAAGCGTCTCGATCGCCACCGGTCGCCACGGTGATGAACCGCAGTATTCGAATACTGCTTCCCGCATATGCGATTATCCGACGAATGACACGCGGGACATTATCGAATCAGCACTTCGAGGCCTCAGCACCATCTGGCGGGAGGGCTATCGGTATGCGAAAGCAGGGGTCATGCTGGGTGACTTTTACCAGTCAGGCGTGGCGCAGTTTGACATGTTCAGTGAGCAGCTGCCGCGTGCAAACGCAGACGCGTTAATGGCGGCGCTGGACGGTATCAATCGATCGGGGAAGGGGAAGGTCTTTTTCGCGAGTCAGGGAGAGCACGACAGTTCGTGGCAGATGAAAAGGGAAATGCTGTCGCCGCGCCACACCACGAGATTAAAAGATATCCCAAGAATAAAGTGACTCGTTTGTGACCAAACCCTCTCAATTTTCTTATATGCCAGGTTGGCTTGAAAGCGCAAAGTAATTATATTAGAGAGGCTTAAGGATAAACTTTCTTGAAATGGATATAAAAGGAATTGAAATGAATGCTAAATACTACGCGATACATTTTTGCTTTGGATTAATGATGCTGGCTTTGTTTGCTTACCCATGGATTACTAATCCGGTAGAGCCTAGAAATCAGATCATGGCCGCAGTGGCACTAGTAAACTGTTTTTTATACCCATTCTCTAAGCTGGCACTAGAAAATTTAGTTATGCGAGTTGGTGGGAAAGGAGTTTGGAAGAAGAGGTTTTTCACCATCGATCCAGTCGGCAACAGTAAAATCAGAGCATTGCACTGGATTTTTAGCTTTATTTTCGCAATTCCCATCAGCTTACTGGCATTGCCATTCATGAAAAAATAGGCTGGAAACCAGCCTATTTCTCTTAAGTTATAAACCCAGCTTCGCGTTGATTCTGTTTATCAGCGCATCATCAATCAAAGAGCTGGTTAACGCGATCATCAGTCCAACAGCCAGAACGCCGACAGGCGCACCTGTAAGAATACTGAAGGTGAAAGCAACCGCGACTGTAGCCACTTTACCAGCAGTGAGCGCTTCAATCTTAACAATCGCCGGACGCCAGTTATCGGTCTCGATGGCTTTAATAACCTCTTGTACCGTAGCGTATACATCGGTTGCCGTACCGTAGTACCCAAACCCTTTGCTGTACTTCGCTAACTGCGTTGCATACGAAGTATAATCAAGAGATTTCAGCGCATTGGCGATCGCATTTCGATCAGCAACGCTGAATTTTGCACCAAGCGAGTTTTTATAATTGTTAAAAGCAGCGAGTGCTTCATCTACATTACGCAGGGTTTTACCTTTAGCGTTGTCTGCAAATTCCTGCGCAAGTTCAGCGGCCTGCTGACCAAATCTACCTGTAATTTCAGCCATGAAGTCTGCAGTAGATTTAACAGCATCTTCAACAGAAATAGTCTGCTGAGCGCGCCCCTGAATTGTGTAGTCGATAAGCGCCAGTTCTCTTTTAGCGTCTACAACTGCTTGTTTGGCTCTGGTAATTCGGGTACCTGCCTGTGTGCTGTTTGCCAAAGCGTAATTGTCGGCAATGACCTGCCTCAATGCTGCCACGCGAGCCGGAGAAACGGCACCCTGGTAAGTTGCGGCAGCATTAGGGGTACCAGCGCCATTACCGCCATTACCGCCAGGGGTAGGTTGAGCAAAACCCAGATCTACTCCATAGGCATCTCCCAAGCTATAAGTGGTAATGCCGAGGACATGTCCATCTTCCCTTAAGAAGTAACCAACAAATTGCTTAGGGTCCATTCCCAGGCTGCGAACCAGGTTATCTCCTACAGTTTTGTTAACTGCTACGGAAAGTGCAGGGTTAGTCATGCCATTACCGCTGCCGGTACTGCCGTTGTTATTACCTGCGTTGCCATGGCTGCCACCGCCAGGCGCAGGCTCACTACCACGCTCTTTGCTCCAACCAGTGCCATCACCAACACCGCCACCATAGTTAAATCCAGGCATAATGTTCTCCTTTTCATTCGTTAATGATTCAACCGCTTTTCACTCAACAGCCACACCGGCTGTTCACACCGGAAAAACAGTGCAACTGTATGAATAAACATGTGTTTATATACAGTATTTTGATCATATTACCTGAGCATGGAAGCGTCAACCCTGAGTGATAAAAAAGTTATGCTAATGTTAATCACCTTGACGTATGACAACTTTTCACAAATCAGCCTCAGTTTTTTCTGACTATAAGTCCGTCGCTGCGCTCCGCTTTTAACCGGCTCGTCGGCTTTGCCTGACGTCGGGAACCTCCTTGCTTAGATACTCCTTTCTTAATTGCGGGCCTGCACCGTGCCTTCACGTTATACATCTGAAGAGATAATTTACGGCTCAAGGCGAAGCAGACGATACGCATCACTACTCAATCTGAAAAAATTAATGGTCAGCTTTGTGCCAGAAGCGGACGTTATTATTCTGGCCTCATCTATGCAGCTAGTAGAGTTAGATTGTGTTAAAAAGTTGTTTCAAGACAGCCGTATCTGAACCCTGATGGAGCAAAAATAAGAACGCAAAAACGATGCATGGGTTATGTGGCCATCGTGGTCGACGACTATGACCGTGCAATTGAGTACAACACCGACAAGCTGGACTTTACGCTGGTTGAATACACGCCTCAGCCTGGCAAGCGCTGGGTTGTGGTGACGCCGAACCCGGAGAGCGACTGTAATCTTCTTCTGGCCCGTGCTTCAAACGAGCGGCAGGAAGACTTTATCGGCAATCAGTGCGGCGGGCGGGTATTCCTGTTCCTGCAGACTAACGACTTCTGGCGCGACTACAACGCCATGAAGGCGAAGGGTGTCCACTTCTGCCAGGAGCCGCGCGAGGAGGATTACGGAATGGTCGTGGTGTTTGAGGACATTTACGACAACCGCTGGGATCTTTACCAGAATAAGCAAGATTAAATCTCCGAGGAGCAGGTTCCTGCTGCGTAATCGGCCCTAATACCAAGTCCGCTTCTCGCTCATAACATTATGTAGTCAAAAGCTATAACCATGCCTCAAGCCTGTCATTTTAACCTCCTCCATTGCTCGATACTCAGAGTGAACATCAGGTTAGCCGGTGGGTCTTCAGGATTATCCACCCTTTGGGTAAACAGCAAACCTGCTTTTTCGAGAACGCGGCGAGAGGCGATATGATTTTCGCGTGTCACTCCGACAATTTCAGGCAGTTTTAGCTCGTCAAATCCATATATCAAAGCGCGACAGGAAAGTTCAGTTGCATAACCCTTCCCCCATGATTCTGGTTCAAGCCGGTAGCCCAGATTGTTGGTTCGTCGGCCATTAAACTGACTGACAAATACGCCTCCAAATCCAATGATCCTTTCTGGAGCCGTCTTTTCAGAGACAGCCCAGTCGTCAAACCCGTACAGCTCGCGGTTTGCGGTTCGCTGAAGGATAACACTACGACTTTGCTCGATGTCCCGATGTGGACCTCTTGGGTTAAACGCGTGCGTTCTTTCGTCACCGTATATGCGAAACAGTGCTTCCACGTCGGACATAATTACTGGTCTGTAAAGTAGTCTTTCTGACTCCCAGTACATTAGCTCCTCCATTCCATTCAAATGCTTTGCTAAACACAGTAATCTGTCAGACAAAGCCTGAGAAGTGTTTCTTTTAAGACTTTCAGGTCCATATCGGCACTATATCTGCTGGCGTATTCTGTAAGATTTGCAAGGTATACTAGTCAATGTCCGCTTTTCGCTCACAGCGCACCTTTGCTCCATGTCAGACCGCTTTGTAGGCAGTTATAAAAACATGGTGCAAAACTCATGTTAAGTTGATCTGTTTGTGGAAGTGAAAAATTTATGATCAGAGAGAGCCTTAATTGAAAGCATTTACGGTGCGTCGCATTAATGAGAGCGATCTAGAAGATTTCAGAAGAGTAAGACTGGAAGCGTTGCTCCTTCATCCGGACGCTTTTGGCGCGTCCTACGAAGACTGGAGCCAGAAGCCAGCACCATTTTTTGCTGAAAAATTGCGAACCAATTATGTTTTCGGCGGATTCGACCTTCACAACACCTTACAGGGCCTGATTGGTTTGAGCTTCAATACCTCACCAAAGCTGAGTCATGTCGCTACTATCTGGGGGATGTATGTCCGTGCCGGGATGAGGGGATCGGGACTATCATCAGGGCTAATGGAGGCTGCGCTGGAAGCTGCAAGCTCAGTAAGGACTGTAAAGCTTTCCGTCGTCACAACGAATCATGCCGCATATGCACTTTATCGGTCGTACGGTTTCGCTAACTGGGCCACTGATACTGCTGCGCTTTACGCTAATGGTATTTTTCATGACGAATATCTTATGAGACGAGACTCGGAAAACGACTCATAACAAAGCCATGATGATAAATAATTGCTTATCGCTTCGACATCATCGATCGTCGTCTAAAGGCAGCGTCCGCTTTTCGCTCATAGCGGACCCTGGCCTGCCGTCAGTCCACTTTGTGCCAATAGCGGACGTAGCTTACATCGGAATGTACTAATCTGCGGGGGCTGGTCAGTGCAATATGGCAACATACGGTGCTGTCGTGA
>Ga0308162_1000417_pt1 | contig 45853 bp, 51 predicted proteins | sample PhySR2_FD_201370 | JGI IMG/M metagenome (GOLD analysis project Ga0308162, IMG submission 201370) | Phyllosphere microbial communities from UC Gill Tract Community Farm, Albany, California, United States - DLSLS.R2 | ecosystem: Host-associated > Plants > Phyllosphere > Unclassified | place: USA... | reverse complement strand
GCAATTGGGCGCTGAGCATCTGGCCGCTGAGCAGCTTCACGTGGTAGATCGACAAATCGCCAAGGTAGGCAATGTGCACCACCTCCCCCACGGCAAAGTTGCAGCCATCTTCCGGGATCTCTTCGCAGAGCATGATTTTTTCCGGTCGCAACGCAACCTGGATCGGCACCCCGTCCACCACCGAGGCGTCGGAGTCTACCTTGATTGCATGACGCAAACCGGGGCTTTGCAGGATCAGGGCATCGTCCTGACGCTCTTGCAGCACGCAGTCAAATACGTTCACCGAACCGATAAACTCGGCGCTGAAACGGCTGTTCGGGTGTTCGTAGATCTCTTCCGGCTCGCCGATCTGCACAAACTTGCCGCGATTCATGATGGCGATACGGCCTGCCATGGTCATCGCCTCTTCCTGATCGTGGGTGACCATCACGCAGGTCACGCCGACGCGCTCAAGAATGTCCGTCACTTCCAGTTGCATACGGTCACGCAGTTTTTTATCCAGCGCGCCCATTGGTTCATCCAGCAGCAGCAGCTTTGGCCGCTTGGCAAGGCTGCGCGCCAGCGCCACACGCTGGCGTTGGCCGCCGGAAAGCTGGTGCGGCTTGCGTTTGGCAAACTCCTGCATATGGACCAGCGACAGCATTTCCGCGACCCGCTCGGTGATTTCCCCACGCGGCATCTTGTCCTGTTTCAGGCCGAAGGCGATGTTTTGCTCCACCGTCATGTGCGGGAACAGGGCGTAGGACTGGAACATCATGTTAATCGGCCGCTGGTATGGCGGCACGTGCGACATGTCTTGCCCATCGAGTACGATTTGCCCTTCCGTCGGCTGTTCAAAACCGGCCAGCATGCGCAACAGCGTCGACTTGCCGCAGCCGGAGGGGCCCAGCAGGGCAAATATTTCGCCTTTGTAGATGGTCAGGCTAACGTCTTCGACCGCATTTTGGCCGTCAAAGGTTTTGGTGAGGTTACGGATTTCCAGCAGAGGGGTGAAGACCTTCTGCGACTTGGCTTGAGGACGAGGGATAGCGTCGTTCAATCGGGGTGCTCTCCGGTGCAAACAGTACAAAAAACCACGGCGATTGCCATGGCCCAAAATGGCAATGCAGGCGGGTAGCCCCGCCTGCTGGTCAAGACAACACTGAAAGCCGGGCCCGGCATTTTGGGCCCTGAGTACTAGCGTCCGCTTTTAACTTTAGTCCAGGCACGGGTAATCACACGATCCAACTTCGGCGATTGCACGTTCAGCGTGAACAGCTTGGCACGCAGATCGGCCGGCGGGTAGACGTTCGGATTATCACGCACTTCCGCTTTCACCAGCGGAGTGGAGTCCTTCACCGCGTTGGCGTAATAGACGTAGTTGCTGATGCCGGCCATCACATCGGGCTTCATCAGGAAGTTCAGGAACTGGTAGGCGGCGTCCTTGTTTTTGGCATCTGCCGGCATGGCAAACATGTCAAAATAGGTCAGCGCCCCTTCTTTAGGAATGGCATAGGCCACGTTCACGCCGTTCTTCGCCTCTTTGGCGCGGTTGGCCGCCTGCATCACATCACCGGACCAGCCTATCGCTACGCAGATATCGCCGTTCGCCAGGTCATTGATGTATTGGGAAGAGTGGAAGTAACGGATGTTCGGCCGCAGCTTAAGCAGCAGATCGTTGGCCGCACCGGTGTAATCCGCTGCGTTGGTGCTGTTGGGATCCTTGCCCAGGTAGTGCAGTACGGTAGCGTAAACCTCGCTCGGCGCATCCAGGAAGGAAACACCACAGCTTTTAAGCTTCTCGAGGTTCTCTGGCTTGAGGATCAGATCCCAGCTGTCGACCGGCGCATCTTTGCCCAGCACCGCCTTCACCTTGTCGACGTTATAGCCGATGCCGGTGGTCACCATCAGGTAAGGAATACCGTACTTGTTGTCCTTGTCATTGTGTGCCACCAACTGCAGCATTTCGGGATCAAGGTTTTTGTAGTTCGGCATCTTGCTCTTGTCGAGCGGCTCGAAAATACCGGCCTTCGACTGGCGCTCAAGGAAGTTGGATGAAGGCACTACCAGATCATAACCGGTGCTGCCCGCCATCAGTTTGCCTTCCAACACTTCATTGGAGTCAAAGACGTCGTACACCACTTTAATGCCGGTTTCTTTCTGGAATTTGGCTAAGGTGTCCGGCGCAATATAGTCGGACCAGTTATAGACGTGCAGCGTTTTTTCCTCGGCTGACGCCGTGACGGACGCGGCCATCAGCAGGCCGGCAACAACACCCGATAACCACTTTTTACGTTGGGTGACCATCCGTAACTTCCTCCAAAACAGGGGTGAATCATAGAATTGAACTTGTATCGCAAACTGATACAAAACCTTTCCTGATCGAGCGCAATCGTTGCAACCGCGGATTGAATAGCTATGCAGTTGATTGCAGACACCTTTTTCAACTGCCCAGCCCGCATGGTCACCTGGGGAATCGCAAGCCCTTAGCAGAATCAGCAGCATAACCGCTGTTGCCAAAACGCACCAGCCTCCGGGGGCAAAAACGGCTTTTATCGATTTTTTATGCAGTTTCTCTCTATGTGATACGCCATTAATGGCATAAACGGCGAGAAATATCGGGCAAAAGAGGGTAAAACGCAGAATATATTATCGTGGAAGGGAATAACGGCAGCATGCCGCCAGAAGGGCGACATGCATAATCTACAGCGGGGATCAGTGCAACATTGGCAGGCGTTCGGCGCTAGCCGGGTTCTCTTCTTCGTCACCCATAAACAGCAGATCGTTCGCCCGCGCCTCGAGGATCACCATGGAGATCTGCTCTTCGCCCTGCTGCATAAAGTGCGTGAACTGTTCCAGCGTGACGCCCACGGCGATACTTAGCGACTGACAGACGATAAGCTTCGGCAGGTTATCATCCTGGATATCGACAAAGGCTTTGATGGTCAGCGAACTGGCGTTGATCTGGCTGAGATCGGCCACCAGAGGGATCAGCGCGGTCGGCTTCACCTCGGCCAGGGCGGAAAACAGAATAACGTTGTCCACCAGATCGAGTTTGGCGTCAAATACGCCGTCGAAGTTTTGCATGTGCGGCAGGTGCAGCGCCTGACAGGAATCGCACTCAAAGAATGAAATGCCCGATTGATCCAGCCAGCGTCGCAACAACGCCAAATCAGGGACAATGAGTGAATCCATAATACCAGCCTCACAATATTCAAAACGCGAAAAGGCGCATAGCTTACGGAATATTCCCCCGCGATGCCACGATCAATGCGGCTTAATTCGCTATTTGGGCAAATATCGCCGGGAAAAAACCGCAAAGCTGGCGATTGCAAAGCCGATTTTGGTCGGCGACATCAGCCGCCCGACTTGAGACGAAATCCCGCTCTGGCGCGCGGCTCGATATACTCGATCATCATGCCGGCAATATCCAATCCCGTGGTGGTTTCCACCCCTTCAAGCCCCGGTGAGGCGTTCACTTCCATCACCAGCGGGCCGCGAGTCGCTCGCAAAATATCTACCCCGGCGACGTCCAGTCCCAGCGTGGTGGCCGCCTTAACCGCAACAGCTCGCTCTTTGGCAGTGATGCTTACTTTGCGGGCGGTACCGCCACGGTGCAGATTGGACCGGAACTCTCCGGGCTTGGCCTGACGCTCAATCGCGGCCACTACCTTGCCGCCGACCACCAGACAACGCACGTCACTGCCCTGTGCCTCGCGAATATATTCCTGCACCAGGATATGGGCGTTAAGGCCGCGAAAGGCGTCAATCACGCTTTCCGCCGCCTGGCGGGTTTCCGCCAGCACCACGCCGATACCCTGCGTCCCCTCCACCAGTTTGACCACCAGTGGCGCACCGCCGACCAGCTCAATCAAATCACCGGTATCGTCCGGCGAATGGGCGAAACCGGTGATTGGCAGATCGATCCCCTGGCGTGCCAGCAACTGCAGCGAACGCAGTTTGTCACGTGCACGGGTGATCGCCACCGACTCATTCAGCGGGTAACTGCCCAGCAGCTCGAACTGGCGCAGTACGGCGGTACCATAAAAGGTGATGGCGGAGCCGATACGCGGGATCACCGCATCGTAGCGTTCCAACTGACGGCCGCGATAATGAATGGTCGGCGCGGCCGGGTTAATGTTCATATAGCAAGAAAGCGGATCGATAATATCCACGCTGTGGCCGCGCTGCTCTGCCGCCTCCACCAAACGCTTGCATGAGTACAGCGTTCCATCGCGCGAAAGAATGGCAATTTTCACTCGTCACCCCAAAAAGGCAATCACCTGCCAGGCAGGCCTGCACCGACGGCCGTCACTCAGGCGCGCGGCTCACTGTCGTTTTTATCGACCGGCGAATGAGGCTTATGCCGATCGTTCTGCGGCGGCTGACCGCCGCGCATTAGCGGGCCGAATCCTTGCACCACGCGCCAAACCAAAAAAGCCGCCGCCGGGACCATCAGCGCCACGCCGAGGAAAATCATGCCCACCGCTGCCTGCTGGGAAGCCAACCAGCCTGGCAATTGAACGTGACCGTGAATGCTCAGATAAGCCAGCACTAATGACAGCATGCCCAGGCCTTCCAAAACCAACACCGTACGGGGTAAGTCACCGAATGAACGCATATTTTTCTTCTCCAGAAGCTCTGCCTCCAGTGTAGTGAATTCCCCCCGATGGCGACAGCCCCGGCGGCTTAATCGGTTAGATGAATCAGATTAACAGGTAATTCCTGCTTTTTTTTCGCTGACCCAACGGGCATAGTAGGCGCCATCAATGCGGGTAATGCTCAACCTTAAGTCTTTTTTGACTGACAGAATGTCATTGCAGTTGCGATTAAATTATTGAATATCAATCTAAGGAGTGTTGCATGTTTGCAGTTATCTTCGGGCGCCCAGGCTGTCCTTATTGTGTCCGTGCGAAAGAGTTGGCGGAAAAACTGACTGAAGAACGTGACGATTTCAACTTCCGTTATGTTGATATCCACGCTGAAGGCATCACCAAAGCCGATCTGGAAAAAACCGTTGGCAAACCGGTAGAAACCGTTCCGCAGATCTTCCTCGATGAGAAACACATCGGCGGCTGCACCGATTTCGAAGCTTATGCCAAAGAAAACCTGAACCTGTTCCAGTAAGTTTCAGGCAACAACGACAAAAAGGCGCTCAAAGCGCCTTTTTTTATTGCCGTTCGCGGCGGTGACATTGCAGATAAGCCTGCAACAAGCCGCCGATAAACAGCGCCAGCAGCGCGCCAAACATGCACCAGAATACCGCGCTGGTGGCGTAAGCCAATTCCTGCCAGAACGAATAAGAGGGTGTTAACCAAAAGTGGCGGATGATCAGGCACAGCGGCAGTGCATAGAGCGCGCCCAGTAACGGGCAGAGAATGCGTTTTTTACTCGACAGATAACTGGCAACCACGCCGGGTATCACGAACAGCAACAGGCCGGTCTCCCCCCGATGCTCATGATCGGTACTGCCAAAGACTCCGCTCTGCTGGCCGAGATACACCAGGCTGAACAGCAGGAAACAGCTCAAAATACCCCACCAATACCGTTCGCTCGCCATACCCTACTCCCCCTTAATCTGTTACCACACCGTAGAAATCAGCCGTGTCACAAAGCCGGTGACGCCCTGCCGTAGAACGGCAACGCTGAACTGAACTTTTTCCTTGGCTACTAAAAGAGAGCTACCCCGCTAAATTTCAGGCTGCGTATCCTCGGCACCGGCGGCTATGCCGTTGGGCAGAGCACGTCTCTGGCTGCAGACGACGGCGTTGCGGCTTGAAATACAACGAGTAAAAATGCGTTCGGTGGCGCAGGAACTCAGCTTTATGCTGGCTGTCATGCGCCATAGCGACTAGAATAAACGCCGCCGATCGATGGTTCGAATCGCCTTCCGCTGGTTAGTTATTTATGACGTCGATTTTTGACTGAATTTATATCTTATAGTTATCTATATCAAGCACTTACTGGTAAACAATAAGTTATCCTCCGTGAACATAAACGTCGCTAGTTTGTTAAACGGTAACTACATCCTGTTACTGTTCGTGGTACTCGCACTGGGGCTGTGCCTCGGTAAAGTCCGTCTGGGCTCCGTTCAACTCGGTAATTCCATTGGCGTTTTGGTGGTTTCGCTGCTGCTTGGCCAACAACATTTCGCCATTAACACCGAAGCGCTAAATCTCGGCTTTATGCTGTTTATTTTCTGTGTTGGCGTGGAAGCCGGGCCCAACTTTTTCTCGATATTTTTCCGCGACGGTAAAAATTACCTGATGCTGGCGCTGGTAATGGTCGGTTCCGCGATGGTGATCGCCATCGGTCTCGGCAAACTTTTCCACTGGGATATTGGCCTGACCGCCGGCATGCTCGCCGGATCCATGACCTCAACCCCAGTCCTGGTAGGCGCCGGCGATACGCTGCGCAATACCATCACCAACGGCCCGGCGCTGCTGGCGGCACAGGATCATCTGAGCCTCGGCTATGCCCTGACCTACCTGATTGGCCTGGTGAGTCTGATTTTCGGCGCACGTTACCTGCCTAAGCTGCAACACCAGGACCTTTCCACCTCCGCTCAGCAAATTGCCCGCGAACGTGGCCTGGACACGGACAGCCAACGCAAGGTTTATTTGCCGGTTATCCGCGCTTATCGCGTGGGACCGGAGCTGGTGGCCTGGGCCGATGGCAAAAACCTGCGCGAACTGGGCATCTATCGCCAGACCGGCTGCTATATCGAACGCATTCGTCGTAACGGTATTTTGGCGAACCCGGACGGTGACGCGGTGCTACAGGTAGGCGATGAAATCTCGCTGGTTGGCTACCCCGATGCCCATGCACGGCTGGATCCCAGCTTCCGCAACGGCAAAGAGGTCTTCGACCGCGATCTGCTGGACATGCGCATCGTCACCGAAGAGATTGTGGTCAAGAACAGCAATGCGGTGAACAAGCGCCTGAGCCAGCTGAAGCTGACCGATCATGGCTGCTTCCTCAACCGGGTGATCCGTAGCCAGATTGAAATGCCTATCGACGACAGTATCGTGCTCAACAAAGGCGATGTACTGCAGGTCAGCGGCGACGCTCGCCGGGTGAAAAGCGTGGCGGAGAAGATTGGCTTTATCTCGATCCACAGTCAGGTCACCGATCTGTTGGCATTCTGCGCCTTCTTTATCATCGGGCTGTTGATTGGCCAGATCACCATCCAGTTCAGCAACTTCTCGTTCGGCATCGGTAACGCCGCCGGCTTGCTGATGTCCGGCATCATGCTCGGCTTCCTGCGTGCCAACCACCCGACCTTTGGCTACATTCCGCAGGGCGCGCTCAATATGGTTAAAGAGTTCGGTCTGATGGTGTTTATGGCCGGTGTTGGCCTGAGCGCCGGTGCCGGTATTGGCCACAGCCTGGGTGCCGTTGGCGGCCAGATGCTGATTGCCGGACTGATCGTCAGCCTGGTGCCGGTGGTGATCTGCTTCCTGTTCGGCGCTTACGTGCTGCGCATGAACCGTGCCCTGCTGTTTGGCGCCATTATGGGGGCCCGTACCTGTGCGCCGGCGATGGAGATTATCAGCGACACCGCACGCAGCAATATCCCTGCCCTGGGCTATGCCGGTACCTATGCTATCGCTAACGTATTGTTAACCCTGGCCGGTTCGCTGATTGTGGTGCTGTGGCCGGGGATCCTCGGCTAAACGATAAGCAATGAAGATGAATCCGTGGCAAAAATATTTTGAAATTTTTATCCCCGGTGAGAACTTTCCTTGCCGGGGGTAGTCTGAATTAGTGCCACTGCTTTTCTTTGATGTCCCCATTTTGTGGAGCCCGTTAGTCCCGCCTTTTTAGGTTCAAGACTATCGGGTTTTTTGTTGCCTGATAATAAAACCTTTTAAATACAACAAATTAAATAGTGCGAATTGGACGAATGGCGATGTAATGGCGACAGAACTTTAACAAGCTCTAGTATCATCAATCTGCTCCCCCCTTTTCACCGCTTCTTTCGTTGTATGTTTCCCCCCTCCCGTGACAAAAATGCACATGGAGGCTACTTTTTCCCAATTCAATGAAGACAGCAGAGTTGTCTTCCGGCTGACTCCAAGTAAAGAAAGCCTCTTATGAGGCTTTCTGGATCGCAGTAAAAAGGCTTCCTTAACCTGTTTGCACGATTAACCATTGAAGTAAAAGAAGGAGAAGATAGACTAGGGTTACAGAACCTAAAAAAATCAGAAAACGAAAGAAATTAATCAATGTGGGGTTGAATATTTTTTGTGGATACAGTCTGATTTCTTGGGCAAGGCCTTCCTTTGCCCTAACGGATAAAAGTTCAGGTAATTGTGCATTTATTGACATCACCTCGCACCGAATGAGCTCTTTAGGTGCAAGATAATCAAATTTCATAATATGTCTATTTTCTTTGTCATCTTTTAACTCATAAGGCCTTGATGGCCATATGTTTAAATACATAGGAGGATAATTGAAGATAATTTCAACACTTGTTGCAGGCTCCCTCCCTTCATTTATGAAGACATAGGAGTGGGTATAGACATTTTGCGACTGCATCACAATCTCACCATCAGCGGTCTTTAGTGGCTCATTAATCAGGTATGTAAACTGATGCAATTCTCCATAACACATCTTTGCACTATTTTTAAAAAACTTATTCAAAAACAACGTAAACAACGGAACTAAAAGAGAAAAAATTTCTTTTCCATAAAGAGAAATTATATTCATATACTATGTCCGTAAATAGAAATTTTTATGTAAGGGGATCATTTTACTAGATTAAAATCAGGTTCGCATCTCGACATTCGTATACGATCCTTTTCAATTTCTGAATATTAACTAACATAACCATAACCCTTGCGGCGTCTGGCCTGCCACGTTCTACCGGTATCTCCGCGCGATCCATTCCAAACGCCCCGCGATCCACGTAATTCATATTTATTCTTTATTTTTCAATGAATTGATAATTTCACCTATAACACTGCGCGATCCGAAAACTGAAATAACATGAAATTCTTTTCAATCTTTTCAGTTCGGGTTTACTCGCAAAGCCCCAGGCACGGCGCGGCCTGGCGGGGTAGTTTGGAGAAAATCAAAACTGAAATAATTTCCTGATCCAAATCGTGCAGGCGGGTGCGGTGTAGTGCCGTTTCCGTGGGTGTGACGTTGATTTCGTGGCGATTCTGCCGCGCTGGCGGCTCGGTGCTGCGGTGATCGGATTTGTTCGCGTGGGATTGTCGCCGGGGTGGCTGACGGCTCAGAAAGGCGCACAGGCGCGCCAAATGGCAGGCATGAAAAAGCCCGCACGAGGCGGGCCGGTATTCCCTGGTGTTGTTATGTACTGCTGCTTAATTTCTACACTGTTATGCGCCCAATTGATAATTGGTTGTGTAGATCAATTACCCGTTATCGATCGGCGCTAGCGATCAATTAACACCCCTATCCAATCACTGGCGCGTACTTGGTTTTCAACTGGCCAGACTTCGCGCCGGCTGCGCTGATAGCGGCGGCGTTCTGCGGCCCGCCGGTGTTGCTGTGCGTATGGGCGGCGGTCTGCTGCGCCAACTCCTGCACCACTTCCAGGGTTTCCAGCATCAGCGCCATCACGTTGATTTGTTGGCTACCTACCCACACCACTGGGGCAATCACATCCTGGCGCACTGCCGCAATGCTGCTGCGGATTTTGCCTATTTTCTCCATCAGGCTGCCGGCCACTGCCGTGGTGGCATCCTCTCCCACACTGGCCACCAAATTACCCTGGGTCGCTACGCTGTAATCCCCTTCGGCAATATGCTGCACTGCACCGGCCAGCAATGTGGACGTGCCCAGCACCGTGGTTTTATCCGTGGCCTGCACCGTTGTAGTCCTGGCCACCAGGGTGCGGGTTTCTTCGTCGGCCTGGATCTCCCTGGTCATGGAACTTTCACAGATCGCCTGGTCGGTTTTCCGTTCCCAATTCCCTGCCTGGGTAACACGCTGGGAAACTTCCTCCCGCTGCTGCTGTAGCTGCTCGCCGGGTTTCACATCCGGCAGCGTGTTGCCCTGGGCCAGCGTCTGACGGATAAACGGCTTATCGGGCCGCCCATCGGTAAACGCCACCTCGACCAGCGTTCCCACTGGCGGAAACTGGAACATCCCCGAATCCTGGCCCGCCATCGGCAACGGTAGCGGCACCGCCGGGTAAATCGGCGTGTTATTTGCCGGCTTGCCGTCAGCGTCCAACAACTGCAAATCGACGGCATAACGTGGCCGGAATGGATCGGCCAGGTCGCCGCTGCTGACGCCCTCCGCGTGGGCTTCTACCCTGGCGAATTTGGGCAGATGCAAACCCGCAGACAACTCCGGGTAAGCGGTATCAATCTGGCGCTGTGCCGGCGTTATGGCCACTGATTTACCCGTTAACGGATTTTTGGCCAACCAGGTGATCGTGGTGTCGTCATTCTCCAGGCGAACACTCGAAAGCCGGTGGCCATTGACCACCACACCAGGCCGCAAGGCTTGAACCATTGGCAAAGTCATGCTGTTACCACCGGCGCGCGCCTGGCTAAACTCGGCGGGAATATCTACCGGCTTGCCGGCAAACATGGAATGCGCCCAACTACCCAGGAACACGCCACCATCCGGCAGCGGTTGCCAAACGTAATCAGACACCCCAAACGCCGGCCCCAGATTGGCCAACAGTTGGTAGCCCGTCCCGCTGTGAGTGAAATGGGGGATCGGCTTGTCCAGGTAATCCGCCTGCGCCGGCAACGCGACAGTTAACCCGCTGTTTTCCTCCAACCACTTGGCCACCTGGCGCAATGTCGGGTGCTGGAAGGAACACGGCCAAAGCCTTTCGAATACGCCGGCTAACTCCCGCACAAAAAGCCGCTGAGAACCTGTTTCTGCCGGCTGCGCGCGCTCCACATACCCCGTAAACCACCGCAGAATGCTATCCGTATAGCCAGCATCCAGGCGCACCAGTTTGCCAGTGTAATCGGTATCCGTCTGCGCGGTAATAAATCCGCGCCCGCAGCCGTTCAGCTCCAACACCAGATTAAAATCAACCAGGGGCACGGTATCCCCAGACAACATCAGGCGTTTAATCGGTTTCATTCGCCCCCCACTACGCCGGCAAGCACATCATCCGCCGGCTTCAATACCTTACGCTCAAACCAACTCAATTTTTGTTCATCCTCAGTCGCCGCGCTGTTCCCGCTAACCTGGCCATTTGCGCCTGGCGTCTGTTTTTTCGCGGTAGTCTTGCTGCCTTCCCGCGCATCTTTCTTTTCCGGTACGCTTAGGTGCTCGCGTAGGGTGAACGTCACCAGCCAGGCTTGCTTGCCGTCCTGCTTTGGCGCATCAATTGAGCCTGTGAACGTCGCCAGCCTAAAGTTAATGGCCTGGGCGGTGTGGTTGGCCACACGGTAGCGTTTCAGCTTGCCGCCTTCGGTTGCCTCTGCCAGGGCAAACAGGCGCGTTAACACCTGGGCTTCGCTAAAGGGGATCATGCCGGAAATGCGCAGTTCTTTGGGTTTTATGCCCTGTTCGGCGTTGGCCGTGCTGGACGTCTGCCCAGACTGGTCTTTATCCTGAAATTGCATCATTGGCGTGACCATGACGCCTTTTAACGGGATAGCTTCACCATTAAGCGCCAGCGTGACTATCGTCATGGATCATCGCCTCCAGTTGCCCCAAATCCTTGCCCACGAACAACACCGCCAGGGTAAAAACAGCATCCTGACGGGGAATATCTTTTTTCATCGCTGCACCAACACTGGCACCGGCCCCTTTCGCCGTAAAGGCCCACGCCGGCGCGCTTTTCCCTTGTAACGCGGTCATTGCCTGGCTTATCCCCTCCAGGGCAGATTGGCGGGCCTGGGAAAATCCAGCCAGCGCCACTTGTAAGCCGTCCAAGCTGGCCCCTATGGCCGCGCCGGCCTTGGCTTCCGCAATACGCTGCGCATTCAACGCCAGGCGTTGAGCACCGGTCGAAAGCGGCACCGCCGCCGGCAAACCAGCCCCCATTTTCCCAGGCAATTGCATCCGGGTAATTGCCTGGGTGGCGGCAGTCTGCGCCATGCGCTGCACCTGGTTAAGTGCCGGCAAAGGCAACACCCCCGCCAACGCTGCAATCTGCGGCATAAATTCACCGTGTGAGTTCGCGCAAAGCATGAATACGGTGGCGCTGATTTCCTCCCCCTGGCCGGCCAACTTGCCCGCCAGGTAATCCACGGCATTGGCCGGGCTAAGGTAACTCCCGGATGCCTCTTGCCGTCCTACGCCATAAACCCACGGATGCGCCGGCACCATTGAACACGTCAAAGACTGCATATCACCTGGCATACGCAAAACCGTCTTACGCCACACTCGGCACCTCCGGCCATTCAATTTTTGGTGCCGATAACAGATCAATACGATTCAGCATCACCCGATATTTTTTCCAGGCTGCCAATTGCTCTTTTTCCGTATCATTCGCAATAGCGAGATCGGCGGCATCCTGTAAAGGCGCAATGTGTTTGGTTGCTGTAGCAATACGTACCGTTTGCTCTACCTTGGCTTGCTCCTGGTACTCTTCTGGCGTGTAAACTCGCTTAACTACCTTTTCACCATCGAAAACCCATCCGCCACCAATGACCGCACGACGGTTTGCCGTGGTATCAGGAACCTCTGCCACGCTCAAGCCCGCAGGCCATAAGGTGGAAACATCCTTGTTGGCGGCAATACTACGAATGACGCCGTTACTGTCATACGCGATTTTGATTGAGTCAGCCGCAAAACCGCTTTGGCACTCGTACCATTCCGTGCCATCGGCGGCAAAAAGAAACATGGCGTTATGCCGATTACGCAATTTAATTTGTTCTGGTGTTTTTGGCTCACCCAGTTGGAAATTCTTAATATTCATCATTGTTTATCGCCCTATCGTGATCCATTGGCCATTTTTATAAATCTGGATATAGCTCCAAAACAGGGACTCAGCGGAATAGTCACCGTCTCTGTTATCGAAGCCCGTTAAAACAGTGTTGTCGTGATAGGTGTAAACACCTGTTGCACCGTGCTGCGCTTCTGCGCTGTATCTGACGTTTTGAATAAAGTTTTGGTTAACCCAATCTATGGTTGCCCGCGCACCAACATCACGATTGTATGTGCCCCAATCCACGCGGTCATTGATACTGTTATCACGTGCATTTAATTGATTGTTCAGCCAGGTGCTGATATACCCGCCCCAGATGGAGCCTTTAACGTTGCCATCATTCTGATAGACAGCTTCCCCGGCGTTCAGATTACCTGGCGCAATAAATTGCTTGCTGTTGGGGTCAAACTGCCAGAGAGCCTCTGCGTTGTTATCCCCTTTCACATGGATGCAGGGCTTCGCAAAACTGCCTTTTCCATCCAGCAGATAACCAAAGCTTACGGCCGTGGGATAGCCTTGCCCCTTCCGGGTGCTCTTACCTTTGACCAACGGGACATAACGTCCACCTTCGGCAACGTCCCAATTATAATTTTCCTGATAAAACGGGGCTTTTGTATCAAGTTGCGCCGAATAAGCGCCACACCCTTCTGGAGGCGCGCCAGAAGGTGTGCTGTGATAAGTGGCGGTTAATGACGCGGCAGCGATAGAACTGCTGGACGATACCGGGCCGGTGAAGTTGCCCCCGCTGGCCATCATCACCCGCTCCCAGCCACTAAAAGTGCCGTTTATATTTGCGGCCACACGGAGGCCAGCTTTTCCCCCCGCCTCATGAGACATCTGTAAATAATGCTGAAATTTTCCGTTACCTGGAGTGGCGGAAAGGTCATTCATGTTGGTAGTACACAAAACAGAACCCCACGGTACGCCGGCCCAGGAACTATTTTCAACACTCCATACCCCCGGTGACGTTGGCGCATTAGCCCCAGTCAAGACACGGGCAACCCCCATTCGTGCGGCAAAACTGTTTCGTACATCAGCGGCTTGAACATCGGACGCGGAGGGTTTATTTCCGGTGTGGTACAGGCTCACAAAATCCGAATACTTCCCCGCATCGGTAGCGCGCAGCCAAAAACTATTGCTGGTCTTTTCCGCCAATAACTGGAGGCCCCGGTGCTCGGTCGCACTGAAATTCACCAGCGTAGAATAAGGCTTAGATGGATAATCCTTGATATTCGGATCGTCAAACTCCAGCGTTGATAAGCTGATGCCATGCTTCCATAAAGTGGGAGAATCTGTAGCCGCGCGTAACGGTTGCACTGGCAATACCGTTGAACCCTCAATCTCTAACCGGCCCTTCATCTTGTCGCCCGCAAGCTTTACATAGCGTCCATCAGCTTCTGTCTTGTTCCAGGCATTCACATCCGACGCCAGCAAGTTGATATCGCCGGTCAACGCCTTGCCGTTCACACGGATAGAGCGCAGGGCATATTTCTGCGCCGCCTGGGCATCGGTTAACGCCCCAACGTCCGCCGCCGTGGGTTTATTGGCAGGGGAGTAAACGCGGGCATTACCATCCCATACGGATGCGCCAGTGATCCGCCCCTTGGCTGAAAATGACCCGGTGCGCACATTCAAAAACGCCGTGCGGCCCTGTACGCCCTCTTTGCATGTGTTGTAAAAGCCCAGGCCATACCAGCTTTTAATATCCACATTGCAGGTTTCATAACTGGCCCCGTCCCCATTCCCTGGGAAAAGGCCGCCAGGCTTGGCTTTCCAACTGTTGGCCACCATCACGCCGCCGGATGCCTGGATCTCTTTCTGAAACGTGCCGCCCTGGGTAGCGGATACCGCATCCACGTCTTGCGCCGTTGGCTTATAAGCATCGGTATAAATTCGTGCCCACTTGACCCCGTTATCAGGCTTGTTGGAGTAGCCAATAAAGCCATGCCCCAAACCTGATACCGCGACATAACCACTTGACGGCGCGGCATCACAAGGCAGGCTAATAACCCCGGCGGCAATGTTACCGTTGATCGGCGGCTTATTCGCAGAGCTAGCATTCACACGGTAAATTTGCGCCGTGTTGCAATATGCATCCTCAAACGCTCGCGCACCGCCCCCCAGCCCGAATGCCCCCACCGCCATCAAGTTCCCGCCATCCACACCCACGTTACGCGTGGCGGCGGTGCCCAGGCCCAGGCTACCGCGGCTTTTTGATTTGTCCTTGAGTGAGGCTAAATTGTCATCCTTACGCAAATAGGCATCATTGCCGGCCTGGTCGGACAGTGAACCTTTTGGGCGCAAGTCGGTAATGTTGCCGGCGGCATCGATGCTGGCCACCGCAAACACACAGTGTTTAAAGCCGGCGCTATCCGTGTAATCCGACGCAGTGGCCGCAACGGTAAATTTCACAGCACCAGCCCATTGGCTTACCACGTTGCCCTGCAAACTCACGTCTGCCCAGACCTTGATTGGCTTGGTTGTCACGGTAATGTTTTGGTTGGCCGCCAGCACTGCGCGCAGTCCGCCCACATAGCCGGTGCCCGCCGTTACGAAATATTGCGCGCCAGCTTTGGCTACCAGGAACCCATTGCCAAAGAATGCGCCGGCACCGTAATGGTCACGGTTAATCAGGCGCTGCATTTCATCAATGCCGCCCAGGCGCGCGGTAAAATCAATCTGCCAGGTTTCTGCCGGCGTGGTGATCGCCGTCTCTTTGGCCGCGCCGTCATACTCCATCACAAAGGAACGGGTGATGGCATTCCCCTGCTGGCCTGCACGGTTGGCCACCTTGCGTTGCATCGGCGCATGGACAATCATCGCCACCGTGTTGGTGGCCTTATTCACCAGGCCGATCCAGTTAAAGTCGAAATCGCCCACCTCGGTGCCCAGGGTGACCGAATACACCACGGCGTTATTGTTCACGACGCCGGTTTTGTTGACGGCCTGGCGGTGCACAATCTTGGCTGCCGCCGGCATCCCTTCTTTGCGGTCGATGGGCTTGCTGGCATCGAGGCCCGGCACGTTGGCAAAAACAAACTCATCCAGCACCACGCGGGAGCCGTTCACGGCTTCTTTTGCTTTCCATTGCTCAAAGGCAAAGGTGATCGCGGTTTGTGACATGTTGACTACCCCTTAAGTGATGCGCTCGCCACGGTGGCGGAATATTGGTTATTGGTGCTGGCCACTGCACTGGCGGCGCTGTAACACACATACTCACATCCCACCCAGCCAGCGCGTAATTGCAGGACGGAATTGTTAATGACTTCAAATCGATAGCGGCGACAGGTGCGGCCATATTGCCGGATGATCTGCATCAGCAGTTCGGGATTACTGGCAACCTGGCCATCTGTCACACGGACGCTTATCACGTCCCAATCAATGCCCGGTTGGCGCTCCAGGATTTCCACATAGCCCACGCCCAGACGCTCAAAAATGGCGATAAATCCAGCCACCGATCCCGCATCGCGGGCATTGATAAAGGCGTACTGCACCCGCTTGCGGAATAGCTCCAGCGGCTCCCCGTTGAACCGGGTAATATCGCGCTGGTAGGCCAGCACCTGGAGCAACGGCACGGCACAGGTGACCGCATCAAGCTGTTTCAATGGCCAGGTCAGCCAGCCATATACCCACAACCAGAAATTGCGGCAGGCGCGCAGCAGCTTGGCCGGCTCCCCTCGGTTCATCCAGGACGGCAACCGCATCCCCGCCAGGCGTTCTTTAAAATCAGGCATCGGCTACCCCCAGTTTTAAGGTTTTCAATCGCGGCACGTTCAATTCGCTCACAATGTCCCCTTTGGAAAACGTGATGGATTCCAGCTCAGGGAAAGCCCGGTGTAACTCCCTGGCCAGGTTGGAAAACGAGAAACGCGCATACGGCCAGGTTTTCTTTACGTCGTATTCGGCGTTTTGCCGGAACGCACAGCGGATCAGGTTTTCGCTGTTGCGCTTAAGCGTGGCCAGCGCGTCCGCCGTAAAGTTGGCCGTGTTTTCCAGATAGAGCATCACGGTCAAATCGTGTTGGGTTTCCGGCATGGCAAAACACTGCATATCATCGCCGTGGCCGTGGTTCCCTTTATTGGTGATGTAATCATTGACCGCGTTAATAAACGGCTGCGAGGCAATGCCTGAATCCAACAACAGATAGGCGTTCGCCGTTCCCGGCCCGCGCGGTGCATCGTGCTGAAAGAAAATGCGGTCAATACTCAGCCCGGCCACGCTGGCGATCATGCTGCGGTAAACCGCATCCGTGTGATAGTTGCCCGCCAGGTTGTATTGGTTGCGCGCCCTGTCCCGTAAATCGTCGTCGGATTCCTGGTCAGCCCCCGGCACCAATAACCACCCTTCCTCGTTTTCCACCCGCACGATGCCTGGCACCGCCTGCGGTAAAATCCGGTAATACCCTGGGGCCAGGTTATGCGCGCCACCTGGCGCGCTCGCCTTCACCGGCACCAGTCCGCCCGCAGTGCCGGCGGCTAACGTGGTTTCCTTCACCACGGCCACGCTGTACACATGGCCGTTCAGGCGTTCGGTTTGCACCACCGTGCCGGCGGGGATCGTGACCATCGCGCCGGCGTTTTCCTTGTCGAAACGAAAAACACCCTCCGCCGCCGTCGCCGGCTTGCGCTTCACATTGACGCCCCAGGCGAACATTTCCAGCCAGGTGCCGCCGGCAGTGGCCAAATACATGTTGCCCATCACCACCGACACCAATACATCCTTTAACCACATCACCGGGGCGGTAATAATCGCCTGGATAAGTCGCCAGAACGGTGACATTTTGGAGGTGTTGGTAATTAACCCTTCTGCGGTCACCAATTCGTTAAATTTAGTATTAACCTCATCCTGGGTAATCGGCATTCCGCTTTCAGTTAAGGCTTTTTCATAATCAACTTGCGGTTTCGTCGTCATAATTAACGCTGGCCTCCACCTTGCCGAAATCATACGTTTCTGCCGTCACCCACAAACGCTTTAACGTTTCCTCGCTAATAACGACGGTGCCTGGAACAATTCGTTCATCATCTTCTAATAACAATACGATTTGCATAATCACATCGGCGCGCAGTGTCGGGCTTCTTTCTGCCACTAATTGCGTGACTAACCCACTTTCTAAAATAGCGTGAACGCAATCTTGGCCAATGCTCACCTTGTTATGACATAACACCGGCTCCCGGCCTGTATTTAGCGAGAAATCGCCATTTTCTATTAGCAGGTCAATATAAAGGGGTTCATTCATTAACTTAATTCCTGCCATTCCATTAGCTGTTCAGGCGTCATGCCCTGCTTAACGTTAATATGGACGTTCTCAATATTTTTACGGTTATCCGTAACGGTTCGACTGTTGTTATTAATTTCTTTATTAATCCCGCCGGGGCCAATCCCTTTTAGCTTGCCGCCGCTCAGTAACAGACTCGGCGCGGGCGGAGGCGGTGCGCTTTTCTCGGCTTGCACCTGGGCCAGCACCTGCACCTGTTGCGGCGGTGGCTGCGGCACCTTAACCGCCGGCACAGCGGGCGCGGGTGTTGCTGCCGTTCCCTGCATTGCCCTGGGTACCACGATAGGATCGCTCACATCCTGGAGCAGGGTTTTCCGTGCGCTTCCTGCCGGCATCAGCGCCGGCACAGGTTGTGGCACAGCCACCGGGGCCGCTGCCGGTAATGCGTTGCTACCTTCCAGCGTGGCCAGGCCGGTGGGCAACGCGCCCGCATCAATCGCCGGCACCGTCACCGGCGGCATGTTTACCATTCCCTGGGGTTCGGTCACCGTCGGCACCACATCCACATGCATGGGGTCAATACTGACGCCCGGCAGCATGTTGATTTTGTCGATGATCCAGTTGTAGGTATCGGCAAACGCAGACCGGAACACGCCCCACAGCTTGGTAAACACCCCCGCTACCACACTGCCAATCTTCATAAACGACGCGATAGGCGATGACGGATCAAACGCGGCCACCACGTCCAGCCAGCCTTGTTTTACGATGCCGAATGCGTCAAACAAATGGCCCACGGTAGTAATCACCAGTTCAATCGGCGACAGCAGTAAACCTATTGCGCCGGCAACAATCTGGCCGCACGCCTGGCCGGCACTGGTGACGCCTTGCAGCTCCGCCGCCGTGCTCTGGACTGGGGTTAGCAATCGGACAAACCAGTTAAACACCGTTTGAATCGCGCCCCACACCCCAGCAGCGGCCCGTTTCACCAGGTCAAACGCACCGGCAAAGGGGGACAATGCGCCGGCGGCCTCTTTAAAGCCCGCAATAAACCCGGACACAAACGCTTTAATCGGCCCCCAAAATGCCCACACCGCTGCCACCACGGCACCAATGGCGGCCACCAACAGCGCGATCGGCCAGCTCATCAGCAGGAACGACACCGCACCGGTACGGGCGGCAATCGAGGCGGCCAACAGGCCAGCGCGCAGCATCACCAGGCCACGGTTAAACACCGCCGTAGCCGCACCACCGGCCAGCATGGCCAGGCGGTTCAGGCCCAACAGCTTGGCCACCGGCCCCAACACCTTTTTAAGGCCCAGCATCAAAAACATGTGAACGCCGATCGCCAGGTTCGCTATCGCCCCCGCAGCCGCCAGGCTTAAGAACGCCAGCACCGCCAGGCCAATAGCCCGCGCCAGGTTGGGGAATAACTTCAACCAGCGCACCAGGGTCTGCCCCGCGTCCGCCATTTTGTTAATCAGCGGATAGAGCACCGGCAGCAGCGTTAACCCCATCGCCGCCCGGATGGAATACCAGATAGCGGTTAGACGTTCCCAAGGGTTAGTCATGCGCTCCGCCATTTCCGTGGCGCGCTTCATCCCGTCACTGCTGCCCAGCTCGTTAATATGGCGTTTCAGCAGATCCACATTGCCGTAAAGCTGTTTAATCAGTACCGACGAATCACCAAAGGCATCGTCCAGCGCGGCTTGCGCCTTGAGGTTCCCCTCGATGCTCTTGCCGTAGCGCGCCTGCAATTTCTCCAGCATTTCCGGCAAACTGACCATGCCGCCCGTGGCATTAACAAAGCTCATCCCCAGCTTTTTGGCCCCGTCCTGGGCCGTCTGATAAAACGACTCGTAAACGCTGCTGGCTTCCGATCCCAATGTGCGTTCCAGTTGCCCCATTACGGCAAACTGCTCATCGATGCCCACACCGTAGTTAGCCCCCACGCCCCTGGCCCCTTCCATCAGGTCAGACATGGCTTGCATGTTGGTGCCAAAGGCTTTAACCATGTAGGCCGTTTTACTGGCGACCTGCTCGGCAAACTCAACACGCCCGATTTTCTCGGCGTAGCTGCTGAATTTGTTGTACATGCTGCCCATGTACTCCGCCGCCTCGGTGCCGCTGGCCTTCGTGGCTGCCGCCAGGGTATTGGTCGCCACCACAAACGCCGGCAACTCCTGGTTGGTCAGTAATCCCACCTGGCTGCGGATCGCTTCGGTGGAGTTGATGAAATCCACCGACGATTTGCCATATTTCGCGCTGAAAGCCAGCGCATCCCCGGCCACCTTCTGCAAGGTGGTTTCATCAATGCCCTTGGTGGCCGCCGCGTTCAGGGCGTCGGTTATCTCAATCGCCGGGCCTAATGCACCCTTAATCGACAAGCCAACCCCCACCAACCCGGCACCGCCAACGGCAATCTTGCCAAAGGCCGCTTGCGATTTTTCCGCAAAGCCGGTAACCGATGCCTGGGCCTGTTTTAGGGGCCGCGTCAGTTTGTCGATCAGGCTCAGGGTAAAATCTAGCTGTTTCATTATTCGCCTTTAAATGCCAAAGAAATGCCGTTTGCGGTGGCCACTCGCGTATTTTCCCAATGCCGGTTATCCAGCCAAATGGCGCGGGCTAAATTCTCGGTGCTATCATTTTCAGCCGGCAGGTAATAACGCCGCAGCGTTAATGCCTGTTCAATAAAGTTGTTATCGATAGCCCGCAGCCGGTTGGTTAGTTTTTTACTTCAATTTCCAGTTTTGGCGCATATTTCGCATTGACCGCTTCTGCGATTTGCAATGCTGCGCCTGGCAGTTTAAGCAGTTCGTCCAGTGCGGCTTTACTTTCTGCAACCACAACGCGGCGCAAATAGGTGACGTGCGGCGCAACTTTATTATCCATCGCCATGTCATTAATCAGGCTGTTATAGGCTGTAGTGTTTGGCTCAAAGGCCAAATCTTTTCCCTGGATAGTCAAGATAACTTTGGTTTCTTCTTTGCTCATTGCTTTAATTCCTTACGCTGGTTAATTTCATCAACTAATTGGTTATGCCGTGCCGCGCACAGCGGATAAATATCTAAATACGTTAATAACGGCTCGCTAAGGTCTTTTCCGGTTACCCCGTTTACCCTGGGTAATTGTTCCGGGCATTTAACGAGTAAACTTTCCTGAAATGGCACGTTCGGCTTTATCGGCGGCGTCGTTATACAGCCGGATAAATTCGTCAGACACGCACACGTTAGTAAATACCGGCTTAACCACTTCGGTGCGGATCTCTTTCGGTTGAGCATCACGCAACGCCTCTATTTTGTTTTCCAACTGCCTGGCGGAATGACTGGCCACCGCTTCCGACGCCTGGCGGGAGACTTCACCGGCCCGCTGGGCGGCCTGGTCAATGGCCAGCGCCAGGCTATCCCGGTGCCACTCGCTAGCCTGCCAACCGCCGGCAAAGCTGGCAGCCAGGGCCAGCAGCCCCAACCACGCCCCCTTACCCATCAGCGCACCCCGTTATACTCCAGGCTAAAGTGGTTACCGTCCGGGCGACTCTTAAAGCGTCCACCCCAGGCACCGCCCAGGCTTTCCCAATATTCACCCAACGGTAAATACGCCTCGGTGTTGGTCTGGTACTCACCGTTAATAAACAGATTGAAATCCACCGCCAAGCGCTGCGTGTGCAGGCTGTTGGCGATACCCGCGCCGGTTTTGGCGTTGCGGGCGGCCTGCTCTGGCGTGCGATAAGCTTCGCCGAACGTCAGCCGGTAACCGTGATCGCCTGCCCAGGTGATCAACTGGCCAATCAAAGCGGTAAACAACTGCTGTTTTTCACTTAACATCATCTTTCATCTTCCCCGCTAACAGGTTGCTGCCCTTACGCTTAAGCCACAGCTCAACAACCTGGTGACCAATAATGCCCAGGGCGGCCCCCAGTCCCACCACGCCAATGGTGGGTAAACCTGGCACCCAAATCAGTGCCGCCCCCGCCACCATCGCCGTGCCCGTTCCCAGGATCACCCGGCCTATAAACAAGCGCGGAGTGATCGGCTCATCACTGCTTAACACCTTGCCAACAGCAATCAGCGCGCCCAATAACAACAGGCTCCAGAACGTTTTTTCATGCTCTTGCATCTGGCACCCTTACCCGATCAGGTTCTGCGTTAATTCAGATTCCAGGTAAGGAATGCCGCCCAGGCGTACAAAATCGGCGTCGGTCACCACAAATTTAATCTTGTGCGTCATGATGCTGCCGCCCTTCGGATCAACATCCAGAATGTCACTCAGAATCAACTTGCAGCCGAATGCCTCGACTTTCAGCTCTTCCCCGCCGGCCTTGGCGTACCACATCAGATCAATCGGCGGGATACCGCGCCAACTGCCGGCGACCCGCGCCTTGGCGGTAACTTGGGCCAGGGATTTGGTGCTTAGCTCCATTTCCCCCTCTGCGGCCACGTCACCGGCAACCCAACCATCCGGCACCCCCTGGGTTTGCGCTGCGGCGGTGTTGTCGGTAATGCTCAGGCTCACTTTTTCCGCATGGACTAAATCACCGTCCATATTGAAATCAACCGACTGGCCAGAAATCCTTTTGGTCATGCTGCGCCCTCCAGCGAGTTATCCAACATCAGGCTTACCGTGATGCCTTTCGGGCATTCATAGGTACGGATCACCAGGTAAATTTCCACTTTGGTGGAGGTGCGCCAGGTAATTTGCACATCCCCCTCCAGCGGCGCTTTGACTTCACCAGGGAACGTCACGCCGTTAATCTGCGTACTGCGTGCCATTTCCCGCAGCGTCTTGGCAAAATACTGCTGATGCGCCGCGATGCTGGTCGGGGTGCTGTTCAATGCCCGATCGGCAATTTTAGGGATCGCCAGCAGTCGCACACGACGGGCCGCCTTATCCACCACGCGCAGGCTTTCCACCGCTTGGAAGTCGCCGCCCTCTACATCCAGGGTGCGCCCGTCCGACCAATACAGGCCGTCATAATCGGGATACCACATCGGCACACTAAAACGGTTTGCCTCCAACGCCTGGAGCGTCGCCAGCTCCAGCACTTCCCCGGAACCGTCCACCGGCGTGGCCGTGCTGCCCATTTCGACTAATGCCCCGGTGGCCACACGGGCCGGACTATCGGCAATCGTCACAGCGCGGTTACACAAGCGGCCCGCCAACACACCCGGCTCATTACCCCACAGGCGCGGCACCAATTGGATCGCCGGCTCCGCTACGCCCTTTTGCAGGTCATTGATGCGGCCCACATACTCCGCCCACACTTCCCCCTTTTGCAGCGCCTCCACCGACAGAATGAACCACTGCCAGCGGCCAAACTTGGCGATAATTTCCGCCCGCAGGCTTTGTGCCTGTTTCACCACATCGAGCGTGGCCGGCACCAGGTTAACGATGCCCTCAAAGCTCGCCAAACGCTGCGCGGACAACACCGCCGCCGGCCAGTTCTTGGCGGCATCGGCTTCCGCCAGCACATGCACATAAGCAAACCAGTTTTGCCCCGCGTTCAACATGGCGGCTTTGAGGTTGCTTTTCAGCACCGAATCCCCCGCCCCCAACAGCACATCCAAATCGGTTTGCGTATTCACCGGCACCGTTTTGCCAATGTTGGTTTTGCCGGCACCGACAAACAGCAATACGCGCTCAATCTCTTTGGTTTCGCCCTGGTGCCGGTTTACCTGGTTAACCTGAATAATTGGCCAACTCATAGTTTCCCCTTCATATCCTGCGCTTTCACATTCCAGCCAAACCCAATGGCCTGGAGTTGACGCGCTAACGCTTTGTTAAAATCCGCGTCACTCATGCCCAGGAACGGGCGGGACGGTAAATCCACCGTCCAGGCCGTTTTGGCCGCCTTGCCACTCAACTTGCGGATCAGCAAGCCGGCCTGCGCGAATGACATATTTCCTACAATTTCCTTGAGCGGTGGCTTACGCCAGCGCTTGCCCCGTTTCACCTGGTAACCCAACGCGCGCAGCTTTTTAGCCTGGCGCAGCGTGGCTTGCCGCTCGGTGGTGCTTTTCTTGCCGGCCACCTGTTCCCGCTTAACGGAAACGCTCATGCCTGCCGATTGCGCAAATCCCACCACGCCCGCCGGCACGTCTTTGTTGCCGTTGCGGTATCCGCCGCCCTGGAGATAAAGCCTCACGGCCTCCTGCTCTGGCATTTCACGGATGTGCAGCAGATTGGGCATATTGCGCAGCATCTTGCCCCGTCGCCGGGTTTTACGCCCTTCCCAGGGGGTGCCATCCGGCTGTTGCTGATTACGCACATTGCGTTTAGCTGCGGCGATCACCCCGTACTTGGCCATGCGCCATAACAGGCGCTGGCGCTTGGCCTTGGGCAATTCCAGCTTGGCCAGCTCTTTGCGCATTTCCCGCAACTGGGTGCGGCTCAGTTCGCCATTGATGATCACGGCGTTTTACCGATTGGCGCGCCGGTGCTGCCCACGCCATAAACATGCCCTTCCAGGGCCCACCAGATTTCGGGGTCTGCCAACTGCCAGCGCTTCCCGTCAAAGGGGATTACCCCCTGATCGTCCTGGATCAGCGTCAGCGGCTCCGCCATCTTGAGAACCACCTCAACCAACGCCGTTTTATCGTCCGTGACCACGATCGCCAGCTCCGGCATAAACAGCTCAAACCCTTGTTCAATCAGCCCCTCATCGGCGTTCTCAATCAGCCAGGCCAACAACATCGCGCACAGGTTGCGCGGGTCAAATTGGCGATAAGGGAAACGCCCCCAGGACAACACCGCTTCATACTGCATCACCGCCAGTTGATACTGGTTCAGCCCCATATCCCGCTGCGCCGGAATAAAACTCACTTCTTCCATGTCACTGTTAAATTCCAGGTTGGCCACACGCGGCGGCAAATTGGCCTGGAGAAACGCAGTCAGCGCCTCTAACTTGCTCATACCAGCCGCGCCGATGAACGCCGCGCCCCCTTCATATTGCGCAGCACCGTGGCGGCTTCTGCCAGCAGCCGGCTGCGTGTTTCCGGGTTTTCCTGTCCAGCACTCGGCGCCCGGCTAAACTGCGTCGAATACTCTCCCAACAAATCCGCCTTTGCCCTGGCGAACACCGCTTTTTCGTACTGCGCGATCAGCGCGGTTTTGTCGCCAATCTTCACCCCTGGCACGGCGCTGGCCTGGGTATAACCTTTCGCCTGTAGCTGGCCCGCCAGCTTGGCCAGGTCGAGATTAATTTCCGCTACGCTGGCCACCAGGGCCGCGCCCAGGGTGTCCGCGTCAATATCGGGCGGAATGCTGCGCCGCTCCTGGAAATCCGCCAGGCTCAAATCCGGCCAAAATCCGTTATTGGTTAACGTGGCGTCCTGGTAATCCGTGGCCTTGCCGTTAAACATCGTCGTTACTCCGAAAAAAAGCGGGCAGACCGGTTTCCATAGCACATCGCACCGTAGTGCCTTGCCTCCACCGCGCCCGCTTTGGCTTGCGGTAGTCTTTTATTCTTTTTCCAGCGCCCGCAGCCTGGCCGCAATTTTCTGCCGCTGCGTTTTGACGCCGGCCCCTTTGGGGTTAAATGCCTGCGCCTGGGCTAACAATTCATCCGCCTGGTTCAGCGTCGCCACGTCATTCACGGCGCTGGCCAGCGGCTGGCCGTTGTCATCGAGTAGCAGCATCAACCCGGCAAACTTGAACCACTTGGCGCTAATTTCCTCATGCAGCCGCCAGTTGTCCCGCACGTTGGCAAAGGTGCGGGAAAAATACGGCTCCAGGCTATTACCCCGGCTGGCCTCTTCCTCTGACCAGGCCAGCACCGTATCCGCCACGAACGCGGCAAAGCTGCGCTTTAGCCTGTCCGGTGTTTGCTGGCGCTGGGCGATCGCCAGGTCAGCCCAATCAAGTGCCTTGTCAAAATCCCCCACATCAAACAGCCAGATAACACACCAGGCAAAAATGGGATTGGCGTAAACCTCCCCCTCCGCCAGGTACGTTTCCACCGTTGGCAACCAGCGCGGCAACAACTCATCGCGTTTCATGGCGATGCGGTCAGCGGTGCGCGGCAACTCCCGCAGCCGGCGAATATCCCGCTCCATTGCCTGCACCTGGAGGTGCAGGCTGTCCCAACCGGCCAACGCCTGCCGGTGTTCGAGTTTGCGCTCGGCCTGAATGCGGGCCGTGTGGCGTTGTGCGGGGGAAAGTGACATTGCGCTTTACTCCCCTTTTGGTGCTTCCACCTTGCCGATAGTTACGGCGGACTCGTCAAAGGCGGCATACATTTCCGGGTATTCCACGGCGTAACCTTCGTTGCGCAGATACTTGTTCTCGTACTGCTTGCGGTCTTCCACAAACTCCGCCTTGCGCTGGCGGGTTCCACGTTGGGTGTAACAGTGCAGGTTGCTAAGCGGCGTTACGATCATGCGTTTGCCCGGCATGAACGGCGGGACAATCGCCGGACGGCCGGCCAGGGACGTGCCCAGCATCTGCGCCGCGATTTTTTCCGTTGGGCGATCGGCTGCCTGGTACAAGCGGTGTTGTTCTGCCGCCACCAGGTCAGCGCCCACCAACACGGTTAAACGCGGGTCATTGCGGAACTGCGCCGGGATTTTGCTGTTGATAAGGTCAGACGCCATCGCATCCAGTGACACATAGTCACCGCCTGCCCCCAGAGTCACCGCATCGGTGATGATCTGGTTTTTGTCATAGGCGCGCACAAACTCCTGCCAGCCAATATTGACGTCCTCACCGTTCGGGTTCTCTTCCGGATCGGTGCTTTTCGCAATGGACTTACCGTTAAAGCCGATGCGCAACATGTCCAGGGCAAAGGATTGGTTGGTAAATTCCTGCATGCGCTGGAAAAACTCGTTCTCATCGCCGGCGTTCGCCCAAACAGACAACATGGCCCAGGTCAGCGCCGCGCCGGAATCAGTTTCCGATAGCTTGTATTCCAGACCGTCTACACCGGTTTTGCGGATAAAACGCCCGCCTTCTTTACGCCCGGTAAAGATGCCCGGATTGCCCACGTTCACCACCTGACCGGTCAGTTGGTCAACATCGGCGCAGGTGATCATGGACAGGAAATCCACGGACTCCAGCAGAGCGGCGCGTAACGCCGTTTCTTTTGGATCGGTCAGTGAAAAATAACGCTCGGTATTTTCCTGGCCGTAGGCTTCTGCCAAACCTGCGCTGTATTTCTGCAATAACTCACGCGCACGTTGATTTAAAAACATAATTACCCCTCATCCATCGGATGAATAAAATTTAACGATTCCCCTGGGAAATAACGCAAACCGAATTACAGATAGTTAAACGGCTTACGCCCGTCACCTTTTGGATTACGGTTTGGCAAGTTGGTGATTTTCTTATCCAGCTTGTTGAAGTTTTTCACGATACCGGTGATGTTATCGCGCAGGGTTTTAAATTCCTGGGTGTCCACCACTTCTTTTACGGTTTCCACATCTTCCTGAACTTCTTCCACGGCGGTGGCCGTTTCTTCGGTTTTACCTTCCAATGCGGCAAGGCGCGATTCAAAGGCCGCAAGGGCTTCCGCCAGTGCCTGCAATTTATCGCCATCCGCTGGGGTTTCCGGCTGCGGTTGTTCCTCTTCAATGGAAAACATGCTGCGCCAGCCTTTCTTTTTATTTCCTGACATTTTTACTTCCTCGTTAATTTCTTTGACTTCATCAAAAGCCAGCGGCTTTAATGCGCCATAACGTTTATTTTTGTTGCGCTTACTAAAGCGCATCCGTTCGGTGTAAACGCTAGCCGGTTCATCAGTAACGCCCAGCCCTTCCAGGTAACTTTTACCTGTACCTCGAAAATTGCCATCGGTTGTAAATTCAGCGGAGCAAAAGATTAACTGCCCGTCCACGTTGGCCTGCATCAATGAGAGGTTTGGGCAAAGCTTGGCATACAGCCGCATCACCCCATCATCCCCCTCCTGACACATCAACTCTAAAACCCGCCCCCGGTTACCGTAATTACGGGAGTGCTCCGGCCATAACAGCGCCGTGTATAAATGAGGGTCGTAAAGTTCGGCGGCGTCCGTGATCCATTTTCTTTTAATATCACGCCCGTCTACTGTCTTACCTTCTGCGCAAACACAAATCCAATTCGTCATTAACTGCGAATCTGACATAAAGCCCACTTTCTCTTTCGTGTTTGTTTCGACAGGTGCAGTATCGCCAATTAATTCACACCCCGCACGGCCTTAATATCTTATATATTCGGATAAGCGCTATTAACCGAATAGAGCCGTTTTATATTCAACGTTAACCGAAAATAAAGCCTGCATAATTGGCACATGGCTAAATATTCAGACGAACTTATTGGCGTTGCGCGTTCACTCTATTTAAGACATTGGACGCCGAAAGAAATCGCCACCGAACTTAATCTGCCCAACCGGCGGATTGTTTACTATTGGGCAGATAAATGGAGCTGGGCGGATATGCTCAGCCATGAAAGTATTGAGGAGACAATTAATCGCCGTATTCAGGTATTAACCCACCGCGACGGCAAAACAGACCTGGAGCAAAAAGAACTCGATAACCTGATCGCACACCATTGCAAACTGCGTATTCAGCAAGCCAAACATGCGGAAAAACTTGCTGCTGTCGTTTCCCAGGGAAATGCTGAATATTCCGCTGCCGGCGACGGTGACCAGGACGGGGGCAAGAAAAAGCGCAAATACCGCAAAAATGATATTTCCGCGTTAACGCGGGAAGATTTTGACGCGTTCGCCGATGAGCACCTTTTCGGCTACCAAAAACACCTGCGCCTGAATATCACCCAGCAAATCCGCAACATCCTGAAAAGTCGGCAGATTGGTGCAACCTGGTATTTTGCGTTTGAAGCACTCGAAAACGCCGTAATGACCGGCGATCCACAAATCTTCTTATCAGCATCACGGCCACAGGCGGAAGTGTTCCGCTCGTACATCGTCAACATCGCGGAGCAGTATTTTGGCGTAACACTGACCGGCAACCCTATCCGCTTAAGCAACGGCGCAGAGCTGCGCTTTCTTTCCACCAACTCCAACACGGCACAATCCTACAGCGGCCATCTGTATGTGGATGAGTATTTTTGGATCCAGAACTTTGCACGGCTTAATGAGGTGGCCAGCGCAATGGCCACGCATGACCGGTGGCGCACAACTTACTTTTCCACGCCCAGCAGTAAAACGCACCAGGCTTACCCGTTCTGGACGGGGGAAGAATGGAAACGTGGCGATGCCAAGCGCAAAAGGGTGGAGTTTCCGTCGTTCAAAGAACTGCGCGACGGCGGGCGGCTGTGCCCGGATGAACAATGGCGCTACATCATCACGATGGAGGATGCGATCGCCGGCGGGTTCAACCTGGCCAGCATCGACAAACTGCGCAACAAGTACAACCGCGACACATTCAGCATGCTCTATATGTGCGTGTTTGTGGACAGCGGAGACAGCGTTTTCCGCTTCAACGAGCTGGAACGCTGCGGCGTTGAGGTGTCGCTCTGGCAAGACCATGACCCCACCGCCTCACGCCCATTCGGTAATCGTGAAGTGTGGGCCGGCTTCGACCCGGCGCGCAGTGGCGACACCTCCACCTTTGTGATTATCGCGCCGCCGCTCTATGACGGTGAACGCTTCCGCGTCCTGGCCACGTTCTATTGGCAGGGGATGAACTGGAAACACCAGGCCAACCAGATAAAAACACTGTTTGAACGCTACAACATGACGCACATCGGGATCGACATTACCGGCATTGGCAGCGGCGTGTATGAAATGGTGCAGGGCTTTGCCATGCGCCAGGCAGTGGCCATCCACTACGGCCTGGAAAGCAAAACGCGCCTGGTGTTGAAAATGGTGGATGTGGTGGAAAGCCAGCGCATCGAATGGGACAACGAACAAAAAGAAATCCCGGCCAGCTTCCTGGCCATCCGGCGCACCAGTACCGCCAAAGGCAACAGCATGACCTTTGTTGCGGATCGCACCCAGGAAACAGGCCACGCAGACGTATTTTTTGCTATCGCCCACGCCGTGGATAACGAGCCGCTCAATTTTGAGAACCAACGCAAATCAACATGGAAAACGAGAAAGGCCGCATGAAAAAGAATAAACCACGCCAGCGCCGTGCTGCGGCAAACCACCAACGCGCCGTCGCCACCGGCCCGGCGCGCAAAATGAGCATTGCCACCCTGGGCAAGCCGGAACCGGTACTCACCACTGGAACCGACTACCGGGAAATCTGGTATGACAACGACTTTGACCACTACACGCTGCCGATTGACCGCCTGGCCCTGGCGCAGTTGGTTAACCTCAACGGCCAGCACGGTGGCGTACTGTACGCCCGGCATAATATGGTGGCGGCGGATTACCAGGGCGGCGGTTTAACGCACCAGGAACTGAAAGGCGGGATTTTTGATTACTTTACCTTTGGTGATTTGGCCATTGCGAAAGTGCGCAACGGTTGGGGCGACGTCTGCGCCCTGGCCCCGCTGCCCTCACTCTATACCCGCCGCCGCAAGGATGACTCCCTGGTTGTTCTGCAGAACGGTGAACCTTTGGTGTTTGAACCGGAGGATGTGATTTTTTTGAAGCAGTACGATCCACAACAACAGGTTTACGGCCTGCCGGACTACATCGGCGGTATTCACTCCGCGTTGCTCAACAGTGAAGCCACCATCTTTCGCCGCCGCTACTACCACAACGGCGCGCACACGGGCGGCATCATCTACACCAATGACCCCAACTTGAGCACTGAGGTGGAGGATGAAATCGTGCAAAGCCTGGAGCAAAGCAAGGGGATCGGCAATTTCAGCACCCTGTTTGTGAATATCCCAAAAGGTGACCCGGAGGGCATTAAATTCATCCCGATCGGCGACATCAGCGCAAAGGATGAGTTTGCCAACGTGAAAAACATCAGCGCCCAGGACATTTTGGCCGCGCACCGGTTCCCGGCTGGCCTGGCGGGGATTATTCCAGGGAATACGGCGGGCCTGGGCGACCCGGAAAAGGCCCGCGAAACCTACCGAAAGGATGAGGTGATCCCCGTTCAACGCATGGTGGCTGATGCCGTCAACAGCGATCCCGATGTGCCAGCGCACCTACACCTGAAATTCAACGATGAAACGTCACAATCGGGTGCGTTATGAGCAGAAAAACGTTAAAATTCCAGAAGTTTGCCACTTTTGGAGCCAGAAACATGCGCGTGATGAAAGTCTTATGCACGGAATGCGGCGCTAACGCGATTATCAGAAAAACGGCCCGTAAACACCGGCAGATTTCAGATCTTTATTGCGCCTGTAGTGACGTGGAGTGTGGCCATACCTTTGTAATGAATGTGACCTTTTCGCATACCCTTAGCCCTAGCGCCAAAACCGGGGATAAGCTGCTGAAAACCGTTGTTGAAAGCATGAACCCCCAACAACGGCAAATGATGCTCGATTTATTGCAGGGCGCTGCCTCCGCCGCCTAAATTAACGCCTCCGTCCTGGGGGCGTTTTTGTAACTGCCGGTCAACGTCTGCGGCCAATGTAGTAGTCATCTCAGAAATCCATGATAAAGCCAACTCCCGATCGTTACTGCTGCAACGTCCGTTAGCGACTAAGCGCGCAACGAGCTCAATGCGCTGTATAGCCAGTGATTCAAAGAAAAAATCCGCCACGGCTCCCCCTTCTTATTTTATGTTTAGCAAATTGATACTGTATATCCGTACAGTATACATAATATTTAGCAAAATGAATAATTAAGAGCTCATCCATTCCAGCCTGGCCATAACTCACACGACGGATTGCCACCCATTTCCTCCAGGCGTCCATTGCGCATTTTTAACACCCGATCGCCGTATATCCGCAGGGCGCTGCCCCTGGCCAATATATCCATTTCAAACTGATCGCCGGCAAAACCACGCCGCTGTAACTCCCTCGATAATCGTCGCCAATCCTCTGGCGTACAGTTATTGACAGAACTCCTAGGCGACGCGTTCGCGTCGCTAACCCCAGCCGCCTTATCGGCGGCCAACTTCGGCACAATCTTCCACTGCGTCAAACGCGTTAAAATAGGTGTATCCATGCCCACTGACGGGGAAAACACCCCCTTAACCCTGATCACCTCCTCCCCAAATGGGTTTACGTCCTCGCTGACCTCGTACCAGGTACGGGCAACCAACTCATCCCGGCGGACGAATGGCCCGCCCTGGGCGTTGATATATCCTGCCCAATCGCCTACATCAGCCGCATCATGCACCGCTGCAAATTCCACGCTTAACCCCATCGCCGTATCGTGATCGGCCATACGGCGCAGTTCGCGATATACGGTCACTGGCGCACCGCCAACAAATTGAAACTGACGGATGCGCCAGCGCGCTGACCAGGCAGCAGCAGCGGCCGCCGCTTCTTTCATCGGCTTGCCGCTTTCGTCGTCTAGCTCATCATCCAGGGCGTACCCGTCAATATTTTTGGAAATGTATTTGGCCACGTAGCCAGTGGCGGAGCCTTTTTCTGGGTCGATGGTTTCCGCGTGGAATCGGGCCTTACGGGCTTTGGCTGTGCCCAGCTCGGCGCTATCTTCTTCAAAGGCGTAATCTCGCAGGATTTCCCGCACCTGGTCGGCTTGCTCTGGGAGCATGAAAAACAGCATGTGCCAATGGGGAGTGCCATCGTGATGTGGCTCAGCCACGCGGACACCAAAAATGCGCAGGTCTTCGCGGTGGAGTTTGGCGCGCACTTTTTCCCACACGCGGCGTAAATATCGCTGGGTGTCTGCCGGGCTGCTGCCATTCCACTTACGGTTGCGGTGGCCGTGGATCGTGGTGGCGTGAAATTTGGAAGGCGCTGTTAGCGTGTAAAACTCCGCCATATAGCCCAGGCCATTGCAGATATTTTCAAAGCCACGGATACGCACCATCATCTCAGTACGGCGAATAGCCGGGTTGGCCACACTGCCCCAATACTTGTCAATCAGGCTGATGCGGTTGCCGTCTTCATCCTCCAGTTCCATCGACTTGAGAAACTCACGTGTTCGGCGTTTTTGTTCCTTCCATTCGAGAATGGCCATTCTGCTGGCGTAGGTGCTGGCGCGCTTGCTGACGTTGTTCAGCGCAATCTGTAGGTGTTCGCGCCATTCGCCAGCATGGCGGCGCAGGCGGCCTAACCACCACTTATCGGACATCATGCGAGACACGGCAGAAACCGCCTTATCTTCACTGAAAAAGCGGTTAATCAATTTTTCCCAATCGGGTGCATTCTGGCGAAATGCCTGGGTGATCGTGCCGGCGCGAACAAACAGCGCGTGCGCTACCTTCAGATCGCCACAATCCGCCATTTCCTGGCTAATTGTGCCCAGCTCAAGGCAGATAAAGCTGGCAATATCCTGCGCCAACAATTCAACATCTGAGCGTGCCATATCCGGCAAGCTATTGAACCGCCACATCAGTTGGGCGGTGTCGGCGGTCATTTCAGGGATGTGATAGCGGGCCGAAACCAGGTTAACGCGCGGCAAAATGCGCTCGATAAAGGTTTTGGCCAAAAATGCATTAGCGCGCTGAATGCCCTGTTCTTTCTCAAGCTGATTGGCACGGCGCGTCACATCCAGGCGAACAATCGCCGGCTGCTTTTGCAGCAATGCCTGGGCACGCGCTAACGCCGCGTTTTCCCTATCCCTTTGGTGAATTTCGTCATAAGTCGGAAATGGGCTGGCGATCGCCGGGCGTGGGGCGTTCCATGAGAACGCCCATTCGGTAGCAGATGCGACCGGATTCAGCATGAGAACAGCTCCCGCTCAAAGCTCAGCATCACATACCCCGAAAGCCATTCCCCCAGGTTAGTAATGTGAGTAATGCGCACCCAGATGTGATTACCAAGGAACCCTTCCAAGTGGTCAAACTCTGGATGTTGCCCAAACTCATGTAAGCAAAGGAGATCGCCGACAGAGTAACCTCTATCATTGAGACGAAACTCGGCCTTTTTCTGACCATTTACCACTGCCGCGAAATACTCAGGACGAATTTTTAAATCATGCTTTCTCATCGCATCACCTAATCGTAATTTTGATTTTCAGGGCGCTGCGCCGCTGCTTTGTCCGCCGCACGCCCCATCCACACCCAGACGGCACAAAAGCCGCCAATCAGCAGCACCCAGCACATGAAAGCCCCTCGTTTTTCCAGTTCTCAGCGCCCTGGCGCAGCAGCTCCACGATCTCCACGGCGGATAACTCTTGGTTGGCCATCTCAGTGGCCACACGGTCTAAGTAGCTGGAAAACTTCACGGCGGCATCCGCTTGGGCCTCGCGGCGCGCCAGGTCGAGCGCATGTTTAAGGGAGGCGCGCGCGGCGCGGTTGCTAATGTCTTGGCCGATAGTTGGCATGGTGTTTTCTCCGATTTGGGCAAAAAGAATCCCCCGGCTACCAGGTGGAAGCCGTGGGGTTTTGGTCAATTGGGGATTAGTGAATGCGGTTAGATTGCGATTTTGCAGCGACGGCAACGTTAGGTGCCGGCAGGCCGTGCAACTCAAACGTTGCCTGCCACCACTGGAGGATTAACGCGGTAATGCTGCCCTGCCCCAACATGCCAGCCACAAAGAAAATCGCGCGGATGGAAGCCAACGTTTCAGCCTGCTCTTTGCTGCTCTCAGCTTCGCGGTAAGCTCGGCACCAAAATGCAGTATTGGCCGCAAACCACTGGTGTGGGTTGGTCAAATGCATTGAGTCATTAAAAACAAATGGCTCCAATGCAATCTGGCCGTTGGCCTCATGACACTTGCCCAGGAAAAAGCGGGCATAATTTGGCGCTACGCCCCAAGTGACAAAATCAGCCAATAACCCATGCTTCTCAACTGTGATGGTTTTCATCTTTACCGTTCCTCGGCCTGGCTTTGCAGGCTTGTTTGTTGCTCTATAATTCTGAGAATGTGCGGCGCTGCCACCATCTCCACTTGCTTATCAATAGGGTGACGCGGCTTTGTATTTCGGCGCGTTCCCTTTCGTTGAAAATCCGACTCACGCAAAGAACCAAACCCGCCAAACACGTTTCGGGCCTTCTGAATGCCGGCACGAATTTGCATGATTGCCTGCGGGGTTAAACGGTCGAACAGCTCGCGCCAGAGGCAGTTACACAAGCTGGCTTTTAACTCTTCCTTTCCTTCTAGCGCCGCAGCGTGGATCACAACGCCGCGCCATTCCGGTGTTAAGGCGTTCCAGAAATCTGCGGCCTCTGAATGCTCCGGGCAGACCTGGGCGCGGATCCTAGCCAGCCAATAGTTGTTATCTGCCATTTGGCCCCCTTAAACCCATCAAACGGAACCACCAGGGGCGGCGCTTGGCCTGTTTACCTGGTGTAACGGAACCCCCTAAAAACACCACTCGGCTGGCGCTTGGCTGCCAGCGCTGGCCGTTCGGTAATTCAATCCAACCGTGGCCAAAGTCGGCCAACTGCGGGGCCGGTGATTGTCGTTTCAGGTATTGCGCAAAAGCTTTCATGTAGTTACCTCAGCTCATGCCGAACGCAGGCGCGCAGGTGTTGAACACGTCAACAGCAGCGGCCAGCACTGGCGTAGATTGGAAACGCGCTTCTACCGATACAACGATCAGCGACAAATCACGGATTGCCTGGTTGGCACGGTCGAGAATGGCGTTTTTACGGGATTGCGTCATAGGCGCAGTGGATGCGGTTTCGCCGGCGATAGCGCCGATCGCCGCCGTGGCGCTTAATGTATGTATGGGTAAACTGTTGGGCTTCGCCTCGTTGGTTGGCACTGCCGGCAAACAATTAAGTTGCGCCAACAGACCATCAAGGATTGCTGCGTCGTCTGTGATCGCAGTGAGCGTAACCAGTTGGGAAAGTGTCAGCTCGTGCGGTTGCTCCGGGTTAAGTTTATTGCGGAGCACCTGCGGCGATACATTAAGCATCGGTGCAAGCTCAGCTAAATTGTGGGCTTGTGCAAACCGACGGCATGCGCTGCTAAGGCTTGAGTGTTTAGACGTTTTGTAATCAAACATAGCGGTTTCCCTCCCCCTATCGCAAAATCGAACTATGCAGCGGCAATGTCACAATTTGAGAGAGCGTCAACGGTCAACTGCGCGATATTGATCATGACTTTTTCGCGCTTTTTGTCTTTACGCAGGCGATGACGAGGCAAGCGCCCATCAGCCAACATGTCATTGATAGTATCCTCAGCCAAACCAGTGAGTTCGCTGTAGCGCTCAATAGTGACGTGAGGTGTGATCAGAGTGATTGAAATGTTAGGTCGCATGGTGCAACATCCCCTGTTTAGCAGTGTTTATCAGTGACGAATAGTGGTGGTTCACATTTTGAAATCACGTGAACTATAAGATCACCAAACGAAATCGTCAACAACAAAGTTCACATGGTGAAATCTATGGATTTGGTAAAAGGTGGGCGTGGCGCGATAGAGAGAATGGTTGAAGCCTATGGCTTTAGCACTCGCCAAGCTCTTTGCGAACAATTAGGAGTATCGAAAAGCACCTTGGCTACTCGCTATATGCGCGATTCTTTCCCATCAGATTGGGTCATCCAATGCACCCTTGAAACAGGGGTATCACTTCGATGGTTGATTACAGGCGAAGGTATTATGTATGAAGACTCTAAATTGCTAGATCTCGTACAGGTGCCACGACAAAAGCTAGTAGATGGGAGGCTCTTTGACTCGAATTTATACATGTTTGATAAAGCATTTTTACCTGAAGGCCTTATAGATCCTGTAGTGATTCTTGATGGAGATAGTACTTATATAGCCGATCGCCAATTCGATGAGATAATCGATGGAGCATGGGTTGTAGATATTGAAGGAAAAATAAGTATCCGAGATGTTATTCGCATCCCTGGCGGAAAAGTACGGATAGAAGGTGGTAAATTTGCCTTTGACTGCCAATTAGAAGATATAAAATTTATTCAACGAATTAGGATGTCATGTACTAAATAAAAGGAATTATCATGTCTGATGTAGTGATTTTTGTATATGTAAACACTAAAAATATCGTACGAATTCAATCAATAAATGATATTTCAGAAAATGAGGATTATATACAAGGAAAAAGCTTACTAGAAGATGAGTTTGGGAAGCTTAAAACATTCAGAAAAGACAGGGTTGTTAAGTACGTAAAATCCATTAAAGATGGTGAATCACTAATTAAAGAAGGAATTGAAACTGGTGATTTTGTTTTAAAAAAAGAAACAAAAGAAATATTTGACATCTGCTTTACTGGCTTCATAAAAAGTAGAAGAGCGGAACTTGAATCACTAGCTAAAAACAATAATATTTTAGTTAGAAAAACCGTAAGTAATAATCTTAAATTACTATGCTATGGTTATAATGCTGGCCCATCAAAACTTTCGTTAGCTAGAAAAAACGGGGCTATCATTTTAGATGAAAATGAATTCATTTGCTTTATTGAGTCAGGTGAAATCCCAGAGTAATAGCACTTCACTAACGAGAGGGTAATTTTAATGCTGAAGCTTAATAACGATATAACTTTTGATATTCGTGATGAATTCCAAAGAAGGCGTATAGCAGAGAAAATAGCGATACTTATCGCATCTGATATTGACACATCCCCAATGATTATAAATGGCGGTTGGGGGACAGGTAAAACAGAATTTTGTTATAAATTAATCAATTTATTAAAAGAAAGTCATCCTAACTATAAAACGGTGTATATAGACGCTTTCAATGAAGATCATACAGACTCTCCAATTTTAACTGTTCTCGCGGCAATAATTACTCTTTTACCTGAAAAAGAAGGTGCATCTTTAATTCAAAAAGCATTACCCGCTTTACGGTTTGGTTTAAAAACCACGTTAAAAGCAGGTGCTGGGTGGGTTCTTAGGCAAAATGCAGATGATGTAAATGAAGAATTTCAGGAAGTAATAAAAGAAACAAGTAATGCTGTTATAGACAGCACTGTAGAGTCACTTTTAAAAGATCATATTGAATCAGATAAAAACATACGAACACTAAAATCCGCTTTACAAGAAATATCAGAAGACAATCCAATAATCATTTTCATTGATGAATTGGATAGATGTAAACCGAGTTTCTCCATTTCTATTCTAGAAAATATAAAACATGTTTTTGACGTTGAAAATGTTCATTTTGTATTAATTACAAACACACAGCAGTTAGAGGCATCGATTAATCACTTATATGGCCAATCAGTTGATGCCAAGCGTTATTTAGACAAATTTATCCGTTTCACATTCACATTACCTAATTACTTAAAACCAGACAATTACACCAGCACATACACATCAACAATGCACTGGGACAATATAACAAACAACTCACCATCACTTAAAGTTGTCAATGGAGAAGCTGGTAAATTTATAAAATCAATAATAGATAGCGGGATGTTATCATTAAGGGAAGTCGAAACTTTCGCACGATACATTGATATCCACCAAAATATCTCACCGGATAAAATAACAGATAGAACTTACTTTGGGTACACAATGTTTTGGATAATAGGAATATACTTCTATTGCTTTAATAAAGAGTTAGCCATAGATTTATCTATAGGGAACATTGATATAGATAGAATAGCAGAAACTCTTAACATAAAAGAGTTTAATTATAACCCAGACAAATACCCTGGATATTTAACCATAGCTTTTTACGCATTACTTAATGAGAGCACTAAGCCAAGTCAATACTTTACAAAACCAAATGACGAACAAAAGAAGATATGGGATGACCTAGTTGGCGGCCTCTTCAGAACTGCATTTCACGCTCCTGATAGTTTATGTCAAGTCGTCGCTCATTCGATTGAAGTGCTTCAACTAAAAAAATAGAAATATTGGATGTATGTTAATCATTAACAAAACATTGACCACTGTTTTTATATACAGTTAAATGTGGCGCATCTTGAAGGAGGCTACATGGCTATACGAAAACAATCATCCGGTAAGTGGTTATGTGAGTGCTACCCTGCTGGCCGAGAAGGCCGCAGGGTACGTAAGCAGTTCGCAACCAAAGGTGAAGCCTTGGCGTTTGAGCGCTTCACTATGGAACAGGTGGACAATAAGCCGTGGTTAGGCGAGGTAATTGACCGCCGTAAGCTAAGCGAGATTGCCAAGCTTTGGTACAACCTGCACGGTCAATCCCTCACTGCTGGCGAACGTACCTACAAAAAACTATGCCTTGTGATTGAAGCCCTGGGCGATCCCCCTGCTACCACTTTCACCGCAAAAGACTTCGCGCATTATCGTGATAAGCGTTTGTCCGGAGAAATCTACTTTTCTGAGAAGTGGAAGAACGGCGCAGAACCTGTCACCGTCAATCTTGAACAGAGCTACCTAAGCGGTATGTTCAGCGAGCTGGCCCGGCTTGGCGAATGGAACCAGCCTAATCCGTTGGAGAACATGCGCAAATTCACAGTAGCAGAGAAAGAAATGGCGTGGCTGACTCACGCACAAATCACAGAGCTGTTAGCGTCATGCAGCAGGGGAGATTCTGATTTGCCGCTTGTGGTTGAAGTGTGTCTCAGTACCGGCGCACGCTGGCGAGAAGCGGAAAACCTAACCCGGTCACAGATAACGCCTCATAAAATCACGTTCATCCGTACCAAAGGCAAAAAGAACCGCAGCGTTCCGATCAGCAAAGCACTGTATGATCAGTTGATAACACGGGGTGATAGCCGACTGTTCAGCGAGTGCTATTTCCGCTTTATGGCGGCGCTCGAAAACACCAACATTCAGTTGCCCAAAGGCCAACTAACCCACGTGTTACGCCATACCTTTGCAGCACACTTTATGATGTCTGGCGGTAACATTCTGGTGTTGCAGCGCATCCTAGGCCACCATGATATCAAGATGACAATGCGCTATGCTCACCTTGCGCCGGAGCACCTCGAAACCGCCCTGCAATTCAATCCGCTAGCAACTATGCCAAGTGGCGACAAAGTGGCGGCATAGGTTGGCAATCCCCGTATTTCCTCACCCTACACCGTCATAACAACCTATTGTAAAAACAATAAGTTATTGATTTTATTGTTGCTGTGAGGAAATCGGGTTTTTTGTTGCCTGAAATAAAGTGAGCCGGTGGTTCGGCCCAACAAAACCATTAAATTCATTGATGCTCAGACGTGACTTATAGGCAGCGTCACTCATCCGAAAATTGCGATGAACTCAAAGATTGCGCGAATAACTCACCCATTTCGCCATGTCTTGATGGGATATATTCCCACCGCACACCACCATCCCGATCACCGCATTGGCGGGCAGCTTGGGTGCAATAGCCAGCACAGCGGGAATGAGCGTTCCGGAAGCCAATTCGACCCACTGCTTAGCCTCTTCGCCAAAAGCGATCATCCCTTCGATGGCAGCCTTATCTGAAACAACCACTATGTCTTCGACATAAGCTTGAGCATGCGCAAGCATCATTTCGTCAATGGCGGGCACCCCCAGCGTGGAAATAATGGACGTGACCTCAATCTCGACAGGTTTCCCGGCGCCAAGCGCCTGATGCATTGAATTGGCGCCCGCAGTTTCAACACCCCAAATTCTGATCTCCGGCTTGATGGTTTTCAGCGCCGTCGCCACACCGGCCAGCATGCCACCGCCACCTACAGCAACAAAAACATCGGTTAAATCAGGACAATCGGCGATAAACTCAAGTGCCAGAGTGCCATGCCCTTCGGCTATCAGCGAATCGTTACAGTCATCGATAACTATATAACCTTCGGCTGCCAAGGCCTTCGCTCGCTCAAACGCCGCATGAACATCCGTTTCTATCATGACGCTACTGCCCAAATGTCGGACCCGGTCGATAGCGGTTGAGGGTGCGCTGGGGGGCATAATAATGGTGACGTCAGCGCCAAAGATTTTCGCAGCCTCGGCGATCGCAATACCAAAATTACCGCCGCTCACCGCAACAAACCGGTTATCTTTGAGATCATCCGCCAGTTTCAAAAATTTGTTAAGCACCCCTCGAGCTTTAAAAGAGCCGCCAAGCTGGGTGTTTTCCAGCTTCAGGAAGACGGGCCGCAGGATCTTTTCAGCCAGTTTCGAACCGGGAATGGCCGGCGTGCGAATCACTTTCCCAGATAAACGCTCCGCTGCTTCAATGATGGCGTTAAATTCAATTAATTTTGTCATGTTGGCCCAGTTAGGTAGATTGCGGTGCTGTGTATCGACACCAAACTACATACTTTTACTGCCGTTTTCTATTGCTATACCCCACTGTGCGACACACAAAAAAAGCCCGTTTGGGGGGCTATGGCCAACGGCGCAATGCACTCCCCCAAACGGGCTTTTATTCGGTAATGACTTAGCCGTGCTAATGGTTAGCACGCATCGATATTATTTCTGTTCGGCCTTGTTCACCGTCTCTTCGGCTTTCCACACGCGGTATTTCACTTCCACGTCTTTCGGCACGTAGACCACAATCGGCAAGCGGCTGTTGTAACGCTGCATGGACGCGTCACCCAAATTGGCAGCGATAAATTTCTGCTGTTTGCTATTGTCTGGGCACCCCATCAAGGTGGAGGCCGGATCGGACAGTTTTTCCAACACCAGATAGTCATAGCCCCAGCCGGAAAGGGTTTTGCTTTCCAGCGTGCCGCCGATCATGTGGTGGTTGCAGTCCACTTCCAGTGTTTTGCCGATCAGCAGTTCCACCTTGAAGTTCTCTTCGTGTTCCTGTTTAGGCAGGTAAATCACCTGACGGCTCATGCCTTTTTCCGCTTTAGGGTATGGCGCGACCTTTTCCAGCGGCTGTTTGCTGATATCAGTGTCTTCGGCAGAGGTGGCAGCAATGGCGCTGGCGGAAACGGCCATCAGCAGGCCGGAAAATACGACGGATGCCTTGTTCATGTTTTATCCCTACAATGATTAAATGCTTCGCCCATAAGCTAATACACTCCTGACAAGCTCGCCAGCAGTTTAATCTTCTTTACAATGGACAATGGTCAGCAACAACAACCAGAATGCCGACCAAAAATCAGGATAAGCAATCAGCGAGATGCGTTTTCAGCGATATAAGCCTTCACCACCTGGTAGACATAATCCTGACACGCAAGCCCGGTCTGCGGATCGTATTTACCCTGGTTGGTAATATTGTTGGATAGGACGCGAATGCCGACAAAAGGAATATTGAAAGCCGCGGCTATCTGAGCGGCGGAAGCCGTTTCCATCTCTTCTACCGAGGTATGATATTTTTCGCGGAAGTCACGAATGCGATCCAGTTCGCTGTTCCAGACATCGGCGGAGCCAATCACTCCTTCAACGACCTTGCCCTGCGCGTAGCTGCCCTTAACGCTCTCCGCTATCGCTAACAGTTTAGCGTCTGCCGGGAATTGACGGATCGTATGGGGATTTTTATCCTCACCGGCGCTGCCTTTCGAAGCCAGCAAATCCATAGGTTGCCACTGCCGTGAATCGCTGCCTTCGCCCAGTGCTTTTTTCGGCGTTTTAAACGCGCCCAGGCTAACCGAATATTTTCCCAGCACGATGTCATACACTTTCAGCGCAGGATCGTGGCCGCCGGCAGTGCCCTGATTGATGATCGCCACCGGGCGGAACTCGGTCGCGGCGATCGCCGTAGCCGCCGCCGCGTTAGACATGCCTTTCAGCGTTTCCGACACCACGACCGGATAACCGTCCACGGTGCCGCGCCAGAAGCGCCAGCCGCCAATTTGTTCTTCACGCGGGTTGTCCAGACGTTGGGCGAAACGTTCCGCCTCCACCGGCATTGCGCCCTGAACCACAATCGGCCCGGGGACAACGCCCTGCTGCGCCACCGTCAGAGGAGAAATCAGCGCGCCACAGACCGCCAACAGCACAAGATTCAATTTTTTTGTCATCGCCACATCTTCCCAATAAAAAGCAAACGATTACCTTAACTGAAAGCCGATAGCTCGCCTATCCCTTTCTCGCAGCAGGCTTGCCCGGGCATTAAGGTTTTCTTAAGACAGAATTATTACAGTGGGGATCTCTATCTCTCTGATTGAATCTGAGCCCTGCGTGAATCCAAAACCTTCACTAAATCAATCCTCAACAACACCCCAAATTCAGACTAACGCCCTTTACTCGCTGCCAGCATCCTTTTACCGTTGGCAGGTTTTTGGGTTGATAGCCAGTGGGTTGCTGTTCCTTTGGCTGTCGCGCAATGAACAGCTGGACTGGGCCATCAGCAATTACTGGTTCGACGCCGCCAGCGGGCATTTTCCGTGGCAGAACAATCACTGGCTGGACTTGATTAACCACCGCCTGCTGAAAATCGGCGTGATTACCGGTGCGGTGCTGGCGCTGTTCTGGGGCATTTATCGCCGTAACCCGCGCATGATTGTCACTATGCTGCTGATCGGCATTGGTCCCTTGGTGGTCGGGATTCTTAAAGCCACCAGCGCACATTCCTGCCCTTGGGATTTAATCGAATACGGCGGTAAAGCGATGTCCTACCCTCTGTTCGGCGCAATACCGGCAGTACCTGGACCAGGGCGCTGCTTCCCCGGCGGTCATGCCTCCAGCGGCTTTGCCGTGATGGCGCTGTTTTTCCTGTTTTATCCGCAACGCCCACGCCTGGCTTACTGGTGTTGGTTCGGCGGCATTGTGCTCGGCATGCTGATGGGTTTTGGTCAGGTCATGCGCGGCGCACATTTTCTTACCCATAACCTGTGGGCGGGTTGGTGGGTCTGGCTCAGCCAACTGGCTGTTTATTGCATGGCGAGCGGGTTTGTCCGCCGCAAGACGAGGTAACTATGATAGAGCAGTTGAATTATCTTCTTTTCGCCTGGATCAACGCGACCCCGGCGTCCCCCGAAGGATCGATCGATGTCGCCACCTTTCTGGCGCGCGATCTGATCGCTATCGTGCCGATGCTGATTATCGGACTATGGCTGTGGGGGCCGCAGAACCAATTGGTGTCGCAACGTGAAGTGGTGGCCAAGACGACAATTGCTCTGCTGTTTGCCATGCTTTCTGCCGCCACTATCGGCATGCTGCTGCCACATGAACGGCCATTCGTCGCCGGTGTGGGGTATACCTTCCTGGCGCATGCGCCGGACAGTTCCTTCCCCAGCGATCACGGTACCGCCATCTTTACTTTCGCACTGGCTTTCCTGTTCTGGCACCGTGTCTGGTCGGGGATTTTATTGTTAATCGTGGCGGCTGGCATCGCCTGGTCCCGTGTCTATCTGGGTGTGCACTGGCCGTTGGACATGGTGGGTGGCTTCCTGCTCGGTCTGGTAGGCTGCCTGTTTGCCCAACTGGTGTGGAACCTGTTCGGCGACATCATTGCCGCCAAACTGACGCGCCTGTACCGTTTCCTGTTCGCCTTCCCGATCCGTAAAGGGTGGGTTAAAGAGTAATCTCTCTTCAGACAGGGGCTGCTTCGCCCCTGTTTCACACCACCCCGGTGGTGACACTGAAGGCTCTCATTTTCCCCGCCTCTATCACCATCGTAGACAGTTTGTCGCCCTTACCGGTGGCCGGTTGGATAAACTTGAACAAACGCCGGCTGCCCTGTTGTGTGACGGGGCGCAGACCATAGTTAAATTGTGCGGTGGAAAAACGCGTGACGTATCGTCTGCCCTTTGAGGCCAACATAAAAAACTCGGCCTGATCGACATACAACGACAAATCGTCCGAACACAGCACGCCCCGATCGGCGATGCTCCCCGTTGGCATCAAAGCCGGTGCCGGTAAATTCTGCCGGAAAATGGCTGCTGGGATGCAGCCATAATTTAATTGGCAGACATAATTCAGCGGTAAAGGCGCTTCGGCGAGATTAGTGATTTGCATATCAATGGAAAATTGTGCGCTGTCCGCCGTCAAGCTCACCGCCGGGCGCAACCTGCACTGCCGATCGGCAAGTTCGCCACTGCCGTACAGCGTCAGGGTATTCCCCTCTAGCTGCAACGCTACACGCTGCATGTTTAATTCTGATGATGAACCATCCTCATACGGCCAGGGTGAATGAAAAGCAACGCCGCTCTGAGGATGGCAACGGGCCGCCTTGACGCTACGACGGCCCGACTTCAGCGAGTAGCCATCAAAATCGGCATCCCAAATCGTCATCCCACTGTAGGGCAATACCCGCAGCGAGCCGCGGCTATTTTCCAACGTCAGCATCGGTCCTGCCTGAGCACAATCAACAACGGTAACCACAAAATCCGCATTGCGGAAAACTTCATCTGGTTGTGCCCCAAACCGCTGTGGCACCAGATTTATTAGCATATCCATAGTTTTTCCCCTGGGTGTTCTCGCAGGTCAAACCTGCATCCAGTACCAAAATGTTATTTAAATAACATATCATCACTGCCAATGTTATACACCACACAGCCTAAAAACGATGATCTGTGCTTCATTTTTAAAATCACGCTATCCTAATCGTCAGATGAATGTTATTATTCTAACATTATTCACATTGTGCTTTGATCAAACCTCAACAAGGAATCGAAATGACGACTGAAAACATTGATTACGCCCGCTATGTCGACCACACCCTGCTGGCGATGGATGCCACCGAAGAGCAAATCGCCAAACTCTGTGAAGAAGCGCAGCAGCACAACTTCTACGCCGTTTGCGTTAACTCCGGCTATGTGCCGCTGGCTGCGCATCTGCTGCAGGAAAGCGAAGTGAAAATCTGTTCGGTGATCGGCTTCCCTCTGGGTGCCGGCCTGACCGTAGCCAAAGCCTTCGAAGCCAAAGCGGCGATTGCAGCCGGCGCGCAGGAAATTGACATGGTGATCAACGTAGGCTGGCTGAAAAGCGGCCTGCTGGATGAAGTCAAAGCCGACATCGCCGCCGTGCGCGAGGTTTGCGCGGCGATCCCGTTGAAGGTAATATTGGAAACCTGCCTGCTCAGCGATGCGCAGATCGTTCAGGTTTGTGAAATGTGT
>Ga0308162_1000414_pt1 | contig 45976 bp, 47 predicted proteins | sample PhySR2_FD_201370 | JGI IMG/M metagenome (GOLD analysis project Ga0308162, IMG submission 201370) | Phyllosphere microbial communities from UC Gill Tract Community Farm, Albany, California, United States - DLSLS.R2 | ecosystem: Host-associated > Plants > Phyllosphere > Unclassified | place: USA... | reverse complement strand
TCCGCTTTGAAAGACGACTGGATATCCACGAAGCGCTGCTGAAACTGGCAGCGGCGATCATCTGTGCGCGCTTCGTGGATCGGTGGTGTTAGCCACTCTTAGGGCAGGCATTCAACGGGTGCAGGCCGTCGCCAGTCGGCCATAAACGGTCGCCCGGCGCGAGGACTCGAACGGCAGGTTCAGGCTGTGAGCGGTCTGTCGCCGGACGGCAGACTTGATGGGACAGCGCGACAAACCGGAGGTACCCATCAGCGGTCGTTCGTGTCGGCCTGCAATCGACCCGTTGCTGTCGTTCAGTTTCAGTTTGCGGGAGTAGGCTTTCGAGCAATCGTCGCTGAGTGCGGACTGATTCCGTTACCAACTGAGAAGCCTGAAGCGCTCGCCTTAAACCCCATCATTCGTCGTGGCGAGATGCCAGGTTGGCATTAATCCACGACGACACGTCCGTTACCGGAATGGAGCGGCGTTGGTTGAACGTGCCGCTCTTGGCCCACGACATGCCACGCCCCTGGGCAAAGGCTGCACGGTACTTGCTCATCATGTTTTGCGGGTCGCGCGCCAGCTCATCCAGCAGGTACTGCTCGGTCCATACCGACCGGGTGAAAGAGCGGCCCAGGCCCGCCTCCAGCTTGTCCGCCACCTCGCCGTAAGTCACGGTGTCGCCTGCCAGATACACAATCTCGTTGCGGATGCGCGGTTGGGCGAACACCACTTCGGCCGTCAGCGCGCCGATGTCGTCGGGAGTGGTCAACGTCACTGCAGTATCAAGGCTTCCCAGGGCGTGGACCGCATCGTTCTGCAGGTCAACGACGCCGAACTCGGGCTCGAACAGGTAGCTCATGAACATGCCGGTGGAGATGATGACCCACTCCGTCTGGTTCTGGCTGCGCAGCAGCTCACGCACGTCGAGCTGTGCGTCGAAGATGTCCTGCGGGCCGCCCCGGCCGATCACGTCGAAGTCGACCCCAAACTGCCAGGGGAAGTACCGGGGAATGCCTGACTGCAGCGCGGCCCGCGCCAGCTTCATCGGTGTGTTGATGCCGGCTGCATAGCCCGCGCACCCGATCACCGTGTCATAGCGTGCGAAAACCACGGCAAGCTCATCGATGGAGCTTTTCACCAGGTCGCCCAGGACGATCTCGATGCCGAGGCTACGAATCTCCGCGATATCCCGCTGCTTGGCAGGCTCGGAGGATTCCACGGCGCTGGCGCGCAGCAGCACGCTGATCTTGGCACCGGCCACGCTCTTGGCGCGACGTGCGAGGTTGCGAAGCACCGGCAGGCCGAGTTCGCCGGCACCGAGGACGAGGATGTTTTGAGACGTCGCGTTAGGGTCTAATTGGTTCATCGTGTGGACAGGAAGATGAGAGAGTTCGGGCAGTCTAGCCACGCATCGCAGGTGATGTAAGAAGGCACACGCGTGATACCGGGAGCAAAACCACAGTGAACCGAGACGAAATTCTTCAATACGCGCAGAACGTTTGCGATGGCCTGCGAGACGATGACGATGGGGTTCGACGCGAGGTGCTTGCGCATGCCGGAAACCGCTGGTCGCTTGGCATTCTTCACACCCTAGGGGTGTACGGCAGGCTGCGCCACGCGGAGATTGGCAGGCGTATGCATGGGGTCACCCAGCGCATGCTGACGCTGACACTGCGGCAGTTGGAGCGTGATGGCTTAGTGCTGCGCCATGACTTCGAAGAGGTGCCGCCCAGGGTGGAATACGAGCTGTCGGAAACCGGAATGGAGTTGCTCCTGCGCATGGTGCCGCTGTGGACGTGGATCGTCGAAAATGCAGACCACTTTCGGGAAGCTAGGCAAACGTTTGACACTCTTCACCGCGATGCCGACTCATAGGCTGCTGCGGTGTTGACTAATAAAGCGGTCAGCCAAGCAGTCATTGCCAACGGCAGCTCCTGGCCGACTGACGACGGCCCGCACCCGTAGACACCCCGTCATAACCCGGACGCTCAGGGTGCAGCCACGAAGGTCAGCTTTGCGGTGCTGCGCTGACAAGTAGCTAAGCCCGGCTTCGGCCAGGAGCAGCCGGCCGCCGCTGACTTCCGAGCGACGGCTTCATGCTGATCTGAGTCATTAGTCCGCCGGCTTGACGGCAGCACCCAGCGTCAACAGTCAATTAACCATTGACTACTCCTTTGACCGCTTCGCCCTAAAGACCGGGTACCGATGTATCGGCAACATGCTTCGTGCCGAAGGCACGAAGTCCACGCGAGACCGGTGAGCGTATTCCGACAGCTCGTCGATTTCAGTGGCGCATTTCGCACCAATAGCTGCAACGCGAGCGCGGCGTAGTGACTGCGCCGAGTAGAGCTTCGCAACGCCAGTGACGGTTTCGATGTACTGAGAAATCAGCGCCCAGACACTCCACGCGGAAATCGGCTCATTCGAGCCGAGTGCTGCGACCACCGGACTGCGTCGGGTCAGTGTCTCGCCCGCCTCTTCCCTCGACAGGCAATACTGGTGCCAGATATCGGCCACGTTCCCGTTGATGGTTGTCACACCATCCCGCCGCGGATGGCGCAGTTCAACGACGCTCCCGTGTGTAGCGATGTCGCCGCCGCGTAGAGCTGCAATGTCCGACGAGCGCAGTCCTCCCCAATACGCTAGACCCATGGCAAGCTGGGCACGAAGTGCCTCTTGCGTGGAGTCGGGCGCAGGCACCTTTATCAAAAGAGCTTCTAGAGCCGGAGGCAGGGGTTCTGCACCGACTGAAAGGTCTACAAGTGGCCGGCGCGGATTGATGGCCGCCTTGCGGCCGCCGGGGGTTAAGAGCGTCTTCGGCACCCAGGAAAGCAAGCCTTCATCCCGGGCCCAACGCAGAAAGGCCGTGCAGATCCTAATTGCCTGTGCAGCGGAAGAGGGGGAGAGCGGCTCGTCCCGGCAGGTTACGACATGCTGTCGCACCCCCTGTAGTTCCCTGACGTAGTTTTTCCAATGCTCCTGGGTGAACTCCGTAAGCGCCAACCCACCGTACTTACCAGCGAAAAACTGCGCCATGCGGTCGACCTCCCCGCGATAGGCGCGCTCGGTTGAAGCGCTGAGACGGTTGTCGCGGTCGCGGGTCCACGCTACCGCAGCGTCGGCGAAGGAAACGGCATAGGACGTTTGCATAAACTAAGTTTATGTTCATAATCCTGGGCAATGCAAGTTAAGTCCTTCATGCTAAGTTCGGGCGCCGCAGGTGCGGTCGAACCACTGCTTCGCTGGGCTGGCAGCAAGAAGAAGCTACTTCCTGTGTTGCTCGCGGCCGCGCCTGACGATACAGAGCGCTACATCGAGCCCTTCGCGGGCTCTGCCGTCCTGTTCTTGCGCTTGGGTGCAAGTAACGCGATCCTTGGCGACCTCAACGAGTCGCTGATCGAGACCTACCGCATCGTGCAACGCTACCCTCGCGCCGTTTGGGAGAAGGCTTCCATGTTTGGCGACACCCCAGACGACTACTATGCTATCCGCGCGATTCCACGCGAACGCCTGAACGCCTTCGAGCGCGCAGCACAGTTCGTTTACCTCAACCGCTACTGCTTCAACGGGGTGTACCGGACCAACCGCGCAGGCCAGTTCAACGTGGCACGTGGCAAGGGTCACCTCTTTATGCCCGACCTTGATGCGTTCAAGGCGTTCGCAGGACGGTTAAGGATGGCTGAGTTGCGCTGCAGCGACTTTGAAGACATCCTGGCCGAGGCCAGTAGCGGCGATTTTGTCTACCTCGACCCGCCCTATGCCCTGGGTGACAAGCGGGACCGCGGCGAGTACGGCTGCAATGCCTTCCGCGAAAAGGACGAGCGTCGCCTGATCGCCGCGCTGCGGGCTGCTGACCGCCGCGGCGCCAAGGTCCTGCTGTCCTATTCCCCGGCCGTGACCGTGCTGCAGGGGCTGAAGAAGTGGCGGCGCCACGATCTCACCGTCGCGCGCAACGTCGCGGGCTTCACGGCGGCCCGGAGGTCGGCCGACGAGGTGCTGCTGTCAAACTACGACTGGCCGCACGGTTAGGATTCCGACAAACTAATAACCTAGGGAGCCCGTGGTGGAGGACGCTACAGAGCAAGAGGAAGGCACAGCCGAAGCTGTTTTCGCGATCCTGGGTGATCCGCATTTCACCGAAGAGCACGGATCCCATCTCAAGATCAAAAAGGGAGGTGAGCTGGCCAGCAACGCTCCGAACACCAACCCTTGGGCGGGGCTCTACGCCTTGATTAGCTCCCAGGGGCTGAAGGCTGACGCTATTCTGTGTCCGGGCGACATCGCCTTTCAAAGCAGCGCCATCACGCTGTCTGCTGGCTGGAAACACTTGGTCGACCTGGGCGGGCGCATGAACTGCGAGCACGTTGTCAGCGCCACAGGCAACCACGACGTGACGTCACGCAGCCAGGCCGAGACGCTGAAGAAGGCTGTAATCCGCAACCTTAAAGCCGGCTACGGTCCGTTCGAGCAACTCAAGTGCCTGCACCCGCCCTATCCATCGGTGACCCTCAGCGACACCGACCACCGGCAGGGACGGGATCACCGAGTGCGCTATTTCGGCGCCGGCCTTTTACTCGTGACGGCAGCGAGGTACCAGATACTGATCGTGAACAGTTGCAGCGAGCACGGTCACGACGAGTTTGAGCATGAGCGGGGTACCTTCCCTCCATCGGCAGTCGACGAACTCAAGGCCGCACTAGAGCAATGCGACCCCAAGAAGATCAGCGTGGCCATCATGCATCACCCACCGGAGTCTCATACCCAGGACGGTGCCGGCGCTCACGACTTCGTGGACAACGGGCAGGAACTGCTGAAGCTCCTGGCCAACCAGGGCGACTGGCTGGTCGTGCATGGCCACAAGCATGAGGCCCGGCTGGTTCAAGCCTCGGGTAGTGGCCTGCAGCCCATCGTTTTCGGCGCGGCTAGCTTGGCCATCCACATAGAGGCAGTCAAGGGCACCGTGAGGAACCAGTTCTACCTGCTTAAGGTCCGCCTGGAGCCTCGCGGGCTGACAGGACGCTTCCAGACCTGGGACTGGTCCACAGGGCGTGGCTGGGAGCCGGCCAGACCAGACGGCGACGGCATCTATGACGGAGCGGCTTTCGGTGCACGAGATGTGGGTCGCGTAATCACCGACATCGCGGCGCTGTCGTCACTGCCCATGGATTGGAGCGAGGTCATTCTCCAGGTGCCCGACGCCGATCTACTGCCGCCTGAGGCCCGCAACCAGGTCCGCGAGCGCCTGCGCTCGCGGCACAAATTGCACATCCACGTCGACAGCAGGGACGGTCGCTGGACCAAACTCGAAAGGGCTGCTTTATGAATCGCCAGACCTTCCTCGAGCCTTTCAACGCCAAGGCGATGTCATACGCCGACGTGGCTAGGACGTTTGTGCCGTCCACGAAGTTCACTCAACTGGCCGGCGCTTGGAATTCAGTGCTGGTGGGACCGCGAGGCGGCGGCAAGACGACGCTGTTCAAAATGCTCAGCGTGGAGGGCCAGGAAGCCTGGACCGGCGCTGCCGCCGAACCGTACAAGAAAACTGTGGGCTACACAGGTATCTACGTTCCTTCGGACATCGCCTGGGGCACGATGCTCGAATCGCTGATTGAGGCTGGCCAAGACGAGACCATCGGCATCTTGTTCTCTGAGGCCGCTTTTGTCACGCACGTGCTGCTTTCCGTGGCGACCGGTATGGACCGCCATGTGGCACAGAACCCAATGCCGCGTCTTGAGTCGGCAACGGGAGAGCCGACGCAGGCCGACCTGGAGCGTGTGGTAGCGACGATTGCGACGCTGTGGAAAGTCCAGCCCGTATCGTTGTCTCCGGCCAGCCTAGTGGACGCCCTAAGGGCACGGCTGCTCGATATCAAGCGCGATGCCCGGCTACGAGCCAAGCTGACACTCACCGAAGTCCCAACCCAGGAGTACCTGGGTATTGATATGCTTGAGTCCGCCTCGCAGGCGTTGCAGGCTTTTGACGCGGTATATAGCCGCCCTGACCATCGTTGGTGTCTGCTGCTCGACGAATTCGAGGTGGCGCCCATGCACCTTCAGAAGACGGTGCTGGCCGCGATGCGCGCGAGCGGCGCACAGAAGCTCCTCTTGAAGGTAGCACTCGCTCCTTGCGGTCCAGACCTGCTCTACGACCAGCAGTCTAGTACTCCACCAAGCCAGAACAACGACGTTCAGCAGGTCCAGCTCTGGTATGCGGACAAGACCGAGGCAATTGAGTTCTGCCAGCAGGTGTTCTTGTCACGTAGCAGCACGTATCCCGCGCTCGCCGGCAAGATGCCGAATGAGGTCTTTGGCACCTCGGCCTATGCCGTGGTCGACGACAGCGAGGACGCTGCGCAGATCGGACTGTTCACCCTGAGGGGCCGCAATAAGAAACACGTGACAGAGCAGTTCCAATCCCTGGCTGAGAAAGACCCGACCTTTCAGAATTTCCTTCTCCGCAAGCAGATTGACGTGTCACATGAGTTAGGTATGCAGCCTAGTGATCTCCACGGCAATACTCTGCGCAAGATCGCGCCGCTGGTGGCCTTCCGCAATGCCTATAAAGGAAAAAGTGTCGGGAATAAGCGTGGCGTGAAGCCGTTCAACACGGCCTACTCCGGCTGGGAATCTATCGCGGCGATCAGCGAGGGCAATCCGCGCTGGCTTATCGGCCTCATCACACGCATCATGTCCAACAGCGACCAGGGCCAGTTCCCGGTACCGACGCCGCAGCAAACTGCAGGGGTGCAGTGGAACTGTCAGCGCTACGCTGAAATGCTGCAGTCCGTCGCCAACGAGCAGTTCGGCTCCATCAAGACCTCCACGCCAATCTACAACGTATTGTCCAAGATCGGCGACTACTTCCACAACCGGCTCGTCAGGTCGGCCTTCGTCGAAGATCCACCAATGTCGTTCGTCGTTGATGAGCGCGTTAGCGACGACGTGGAACACGCTCTGCGAATTGCTGTGAACCATGGAGCCATCGTCTGCTACCAGATCGCTGCAGACGTTGGCGGGTTCCGCACCCTGCGCGGCTTGCGGTTTCGCCTGACCTATTTGCTCGCTCCAGTTTTCAAACTGCCGATGCGCAAATCTAAGTCGGTGTCGCTGTCGAGCATCCTTGAGGCCAAGCCGGAAACACCGGTTATCCAGAATGACCCGTCAGCCAATTCCGCGGCCGAATTGATCCAGGGGGACCTATGGGTGAACTAGCCGTTATCAACCTGAGACAAAAGCGAATCGAGGGCAAGTGCAAGATCGCCAGCCTGAGCAAGGCGCCGTCTCTCATGGTAATTGCCGCGGACTCCGGTTCGCGCCGCGGCCACCTTCTTGGACTGTTGCAGGACGAAATCGCCACTGCTGGTTCTCGAGTCATCGCCATTTGCGACGCTCCTGCAACCACCGACCCCAAGTCGCTGCGCCGTCTACAGGTCGAGCAGCTATCCTGCTCTGCGACGTGTGAAACAGTTCGCACACTGGTGCGTGACACAAATGGAGTCGCATCAATCCTCATAGACCTGTCCTGCCTAGCCCGGCAGCACATCGGAGCTCTCTTTGCCGCAGTCAAAGATCTAGCCAAAGAGGGGCCTGTCGAGCTTCAGATCGCCTACAACCTAGCACGGTTCGTGAAGCCACCGGTGCACTGGTCGACGGCCATTCGTCGGATTGCACCAGTGAACAGCGAATTCGCCGGCTGGACGGCCACGCCAGACAACCCGATCGAGTTAGTCATCGCCCTCGGCTACGAGAAAGGCAAGGCTATCGGCGCAGCGGAGTATCTGGAGCCAGGCGACACTTGGCTCTTTGTTCCAACGTCTCCCGAGGAGAAATACCTCCGCGAGGTTCATGCCCAAAACAAGGAGCTGCTCCATGAACGTATGACTAAGCAGTTGGAATATGAGGTGCTTTCACCTGTTGACGCCTATCACACGCTGCTTTCGCTGGTTCGTGGCATGCGCAACGTGGCACGTCCCATCCTGTTGCCGTTCGGCCCCAAGATTTTCTTTGGACTGTCGCTCTTAGTTGCGATGGTCATTGACGAGGCTGCTGTTTGGTTCGTCGACGGCGAAAACACAAGCAGATCAGACACGAGCCAACCATCACCTCATTCGGTGATCATGGGCTGCCGCATCGAGCCTGTATCGGAATCTGCTGCGAACACTTAGTCGTTGTGACCGGCACGCTGATAGCCTGGATTAGCATCAAGTCTGCACAGCTGCCGTTGATCTAGATCCTGAGAACGACTGCAAAGGGTCGATAGCTGGCTGACGCGAACGACCACTGACGGGGAGTTCCGCGCTATCCCGCTGATCCCCCGAGCCCGCCGTCAGGCGACAGACTGCTCACGCTGCAAGGCCGACCCCGGTAACCCCCAATGAACGCCCACCACCCAAAGCAAGGAGATGCGAGCGACCCGCAAGGGTCTGGGTACATTAGGGCGGTTATGGGAAGAGGTGGGAGATGTCTGTGAGAACACTACGGGTCGTTGTGGTGGGTGGGGGCGTCATTGGGGCTGCGGTGGCGTGGTACTTGGTACGCGCCGGTGCACGGGTCACATTGTTCGAGCGGGGAGCAGTGCCCGCATGTGGAGCAACCCGCTGGTCCTATGGATGGGTGGGCACTGGCAGCACCTTACCTTCGGAGAATCCTGCGCGCTTCGCTCTGGTGCAAGCGGCCTTGCCCGAATTTTCGACGTTGCAAAAAGCACTGGGACCGTTGCCAGTGGCGGCGCGTGGCGCGCTGGTATGGCTGGAGTCGGAGACCGAAACGACTGCATTTGTCGCGGAGCAGCGGGCCGCGGGCGTTCGTATTGAGGAGATCGGGCGCGCTGCGGTGGAGGCCATGGAGCCTGGCCTGGCAAAGCCACCTGCGCTTGCGGCCTGGATGCCGGACGACTTCGCCGTGGAGCCCATCGAGCTGACGGCACAACTGCTTTCGGCAGCCCAGGCGCTGGGCGCCTGCGTACGGTATGGATGCCAGGTCGAGTCGGTGGAAACGCGGAACGGCCGCTGCACAGGGGTTCACACGCCGGCAGGCGCGGTGCCCGCCGACGTGGTCGTACTGGCCAACGCAGCGTCTGCGGGACAGTTGGCGGCGACAGCGGGAGTCAGACTGCAGATTGTGGAGAAGCCTGCCGTATTGCTGCAGTTCGCGAGCTCGCCATGCCCGATCAAACATATGCTCTATGGTCAGGGATTGGAACTTCGTCCATCACGCTCGGGAGGGTTGGTGTCTGCAGCAGATCTGCCGGATACCGGCAAAAACGGCCTCCCCGAGCTTGAGGCCCGGACAGCTTCGGCTATTGCTGAACTGATCAAGCCCCCACTGCAGCTGGCAACCGTCTCCGTGCGGTCAGCGATGAGGGCCATGACGCTCGATGGCGCGCCGCTGAGAGGGTTCGTGGACAGTGTTCCGAGTCTGTATGCGGTGGTTGCGCATCCTGGCGTGATCCTTGCGCCCCAGCTCGGGAGGCTTGCGGCGGGAGATATTCTCGCTAGCAGCTAGGAACGGCCAGGTGCGGACGTTCGCGTCTCGGGCTAGATGTGACAGACTCGTGGTTAGTTTTATGGCGTATTGAGGACTTCATGGAGATTCGTCGGTTCAGGCATGGTGATGAAGCTGCGTTGTTCCGTGTGTACTTCACGGCCATTCATGAGGTCGCCTCTCGCAACTACTCACCTGAGCAAGTAAAGGCATGGGCGCCGGCGGACCTCGACATGGACCTATGGGCGAACAAAGTTCAAGGAATCCGACCCTTCGTGGTCGAGCTCGACGGTGAAATCGTCGGCTATGCGGACGTTCAGCCGGACGGCTACGTCGACCACTTCTTCGTGTCAGGCGCCCATCCGCGACAGGGAATTGGCACACTTCTGATGGCTCGTATCCATGAAGAGGCCAAGTCGCTTGGTCTGAGCGAACTGACGTCGGACGTGAGCACGACTGCCGAGCCGTTCTTTGCTCTCCACGGGTTCAAGGTCGTCGAGCGACGACTACCAGTGCTTCGGGGTGTGACCGTCCAGAATTCCTTGATGCGCAAGGAGCTTCAGCGTGGCGGATGAGCGTCGGCTCGAGCAGTCCTGTGACCGGCAGAACGCTGGCCCGGAGCGGTCCTTCAGACACGGCTCTAGGAGAGAATTCGGTCCATGAAAACCTACGAAGGCTCATGTCACTGCGGCGCGTGTCGCTTCGACGTTGAGCTTGATCTCGACCACGTGCGAAGTTGCAATTGTTCTGTGTGCACACGCCGAGGTGCACTGATTCACCGGGTTCCCAAAAAAGCGCTACGAATGCTGAGCTGCTTGGATAGTCTGAGCGTGTATGAATGGGGTACAAGGACGGGCAAGGACTACTTCTGTCCAAGTTGCGGAATCATGCCTTTTCGTGTCCCAAGCAACCCAACGGAAGACGAACTGGCAGAGGGCAAGCTTCCATTCGAAGGATGGGCCGTGAATGTACGTTGTCTAGAGGGCGTAGATCTCACCGAGATACCTGTCGTTCTGATAGATGGTGCGAACCTCAGATGAAAAAGCGCCTCACGGGTTTCCAATGCGCTCGCTTTCGGCCGCAACAGACGGTCGCCGCTACCATTTCCTCATGAAAACTTGTCCTTCAAGAATTCGGCCTGCGTCTGTCACAGACGTGAGTGCAATGTTCAAAGTCAGAGCATCGGTTGGAGAAAACACGATGACTGCCGACGAGCTTTCAGCGATAGGCGTCACGCCGGAAGCCATAGCCCTGGCCATTGAAAGCGGACCTTGCGCTTGGGTTTCAACCATCGATGAGGAGGTTGTTGGCTTTGCGATGGTCGGCTTGGACGACGCGTGCCTGTTCGCACTGTTTGTGTTGCCTGAACATGAGGGTCGCGGTATAGGTACGCGTCTGACTCAGACATGTGAAGCCGCATTGTTTGAGCGGCGCCATGCCGCATGGCTTGAAACCGGCGCTGGGAGCCGCGCTGCGCGACTCTATCGTCACCTAGGATGGGGTAGCGAGTCCGATATTGGTGGCGGAGACATCCGACTGGAGAAACGGCGACCATGACCGCTTTGGGTCGCAAGCTCCTGTTCGCACGACGTAACAGCGGACATCTAACGCCCGATTCGCCTGAACTCGATGGTAGCTGTCCGATGCACCACTGAAACCCGGCATTGGGTAGCCACCTGCGTCGATGCGCGGATGGCCGGTATGGGACGGTGACCGTTAGGAAGCGTTGCGGCTACGGGCGGTGGCAAGCGCAACGAAGCCGACACCGGCAGGTCCAGGAGGAACGACCGCGACGGGTCGCCAGCCGACTGCTTGCCGATAGAGGCCATCGTAGCGTGCGGCAGTTATGAGTTCAAATGCAACGCTCATAAATCACCGCAATGCATTCGTTGCCGCCCCGACAGAAGCGAGTTCCCCAGGTGTTCGCCCGTCAGGTGTGGGGGTATTGCGCAGGCTGTTCGCCAGCTTGGTCATGGCCTCAATGCCATCCTCCACTGCTGCCCGCTCGCCTTCCTGCAACGGGATCTCTTGAAGCATGCGGGATAGGTTGGCACTCGCCTCCAGCGCTTGAGCTTTGAACGATTCTTTGGGCAAGTAAAACGAGCACTTGGCGCAGGCCATGCGGTGCGGGCATTGGTCGAAGAAATCGTAGGTGCACAGCCCATGCCCAAGGTCGTAGTAGCGCCAGGGCTCTCCGCGTGCAGCACTCCCGTTGCACACCGCGTCCTTGTCGACGAGCACGGCAATGGTCCGCATATTGCGTGCGAAGTAGCCAGCCCGCTCGATCGCACCGGCCAGCTTCGTCGGCGTCACGGTGACGTAGTGACGGGTCGATTCAACTGATCGGTGCCCAAGCCATGCCTGAAGCTCGAAGAGGCTCAGTGGCTCCCTGGCGTTGAACAACTGGCTGGCGATCGTCGCACGGGCGCGATGACTGGTGATACGACCACGTGAGTCCTGGAGCGGCACGCCGGCTTTCCTGCACAGGAGCGGAATGACGGTCTGATTAAGATAGGCCAGCCCTACACGTCGGCCGCGGTGAACAAACAGGTAATCAACCAGGCCTCCAGTCTTGGTATCGGGCATACCTGGGTGCGGCAGACGTTGCTGTTCCCAAGCTTCGACCGCCAGTCCGACCACAGCGTCAACAGGTTTGGTGAAAGCGGTCGATGTCTTGTTGACCGGCACATCAAGCATACAGGTCGGTGCTGCGACAACGTCGCCCGTATGCTGTCGCCACTGGATGCAGCCCACCGGCAACCGCAAGAGTTCGTCGCGACGCAACCCAGCGAACAGCCAAAGCATTGCGACGGCCCGGACCATCGCAAGGGGGTAACGTGGCGGTTGCTTGGTACAGCCCTCATGACCAAGCGCAGGTTGCAGATCCTCGTCAGCCAGGTTGAGGCCGGCCCAAACCAGCTTCGCCCAAGCGTCGTCGGCAACCACCCGGGCGTTAGGACCAATGCTCGCGCCAATAGTGCGAGGCAATCCAAATGCCCGCACTGGATCGAAGCGCAGCGGAATCCACTCCCACTCCTGCACGTCACGGAAGAAGCTGCGAATGCTGCGCAAGTGTGCCGCCTTGGCGGCAGGCTTGAGAGAACAGCCCTGTTTGCCCAGGTACATACCTCCGGGATGCGACCACTGGCCAATCGTCATGCGGGCAACGGTCGCAACGTATTCGAGCGCCGTCGCACGGCTCCAGTCCGCGGGACTCTCGATTTCGGGATGCATCATCGCCAGCCATCGGCCGCACTTCAGGAGCGCGTAGTAGCTTGTGGCGATCGATGATGGGGCGCCCACCGAGGTCGCTCTCCAGCGCTCGCACCAGTCCAGCCAATGCGCAGAAACGTCACCGATCGCCCGATACTCACCCGCAGGGCGGCGACGGCCGTGACGGCGGTGATCGAGAGCATGATCGAGCAAGCCCATCCGCACCAGCGCGCCTGACAAGGTCGCTGCCCCGCCGCGAACGTATGCCGTTCCATTGACGGCAACGTGCTGCAGCGTGTTCAGGGTCAGATCTTCGAGACGCGCGCTGCGCTGCATTAGCAGCGCCATGCAGAGCGCATTCGAGACATCGGATCGATCGGTGAGACTGAAACCGACCTTTGTCATGTCGTCGAAAACGACGCTGAGTGCATGGTCCACGGCCTCACGGCCGAACACCTTGATGGCCAACCGGTACTGAAAGTAGCGACCGATCTCCGCGAGTCGATCAAAGCCGCACAAGACATAAGCCACCGCAATGACGTACTGCCGGCAGTTGCCGCTGCCGCCATACCGCTCCTTGAAAGCGCCCTCGCTGCCGCACAGTACTTCGAGCCACTGATCGCTCGACCATCCCCAGTAGGCAAGGCTGAGACGGTCCATCTCGGCAACGACGATGTGAACGACCGCGTTGCGGGGTACATGGGCCGCATGCATCCAGTCGAGCATGGTGCAGAGAGGCGTTATCAAACGGTTCAGCGCCACACGGGATCCGGCTGGCCACTGGCGCTGATGAGTGGAAAAGCGCGTGCCCAGGATTTGGAGCGTTGCATACTCGATTGCGGAAAGGTCAGGCGTGCGATCCCACTCCGGAAAAGGTTCAAGCGGTATGGCATTCGCCGGTGCGGCGGTATGGGCCACCATGCTCATGACGCACTTCCTCGAAGCTGATGCAATCGTTCTTCGTGGACAGCCGCCATGCTGCGAGCGAACTTGTCCGCGAGATCCTGGGCACTCAAATGGATGTAGAGCAGCGTCGACTGAATGCTGCGATGACCGGCGAAGCTCGCGATCTCTTCGATGTCCCACCCGGTGCGGGCCAGATCGGTGAGGCACAGATGGCGAAAGCTGTGCGTCGTCAGCGTGGGTACCCCTGCGCACAACGCCAGCCTTCGGACGACCTTCGACCAGGTCCACTTGCTCATCGGTGCTGCGCGATTGCGAGTGGACTCCGACAGGAAAAGGGGCCCGCGCGAACTGCCCAAACGACGGCGCTCAGCGAGGTAGGCGAAGTAGAGATCGGCGCTCACTACCGAGTAGGGTACGACACGCTCCCGTTTGGTCTTGGTCGTCTCTGCGCGCACTCGAAGCAGGCGTCGTGCTGGATCGATGTCGCCGGTGGCCAGCGAACACAGTTCTTCCCGGCGCAACGCACAGTCGTATGCAAAAGCAAGCATCAAACGGTTGCGCACGGACTCGCTGGAGGCTGCGCTCAACAATGCGCGCCACTGCGTATCGTCCGGAATCCAGGGCAGCCTGCGTTGCACGGGGATCAGCCCTCGCTCTCCGACACCTCGACCGCCAACAACCGCACCGCGACGGCCACGGGCCACCGGATTCGTCGTCCTAACACCCTCTTCGATCAGATAGTCGTAGAACAACCGGACGATGGTGAGTCGATGACGTATTGAGGCGTTTGACAGACCTGTGACTAAGCCGGTGGTGCCTGCAGCGCTGGATTGTGGCTGAACCAACGCACGTGTGTAACTGGCAATCTGCGCCCGATCGGCGCTCGTCGCAGCGATGCCACTGCGACAGCAAAAACCGAGATAGTGGTCGAGGCCTCGGGCGTAGGCATTGACGGTGTTCGGAGCAAGCAACAGGTCGGCCTGCAATGACACCCATGCACGCGCGTGGGGGTCATTGCGGATGTTGCTCAGCGCGTGCCACGGTGGTACTGAAAGCATCGTGCGTTTCCTGTCCGAGATACACACGCTACTCCGATCAAACGCTGCCGTTAGCGGTGCATTCCACATAACTGATAAGCCCGTGCCATCGGGGTAAGCATGGGCCAGCCATGGTTCGAGTTCCGACACCTGCAACATACCCACGGACTTGTCGCACTCTCAGCGAACTTCGCACTTTATGGCGACATGAGCGATAGGATGATGAGTCTGGCCGCAGGCCTCGGCCCCACTCAGGAAATCTACTCGATCGACGAGTCCTTCATTGGTGGGCTGGAGGGGATACGCGACTTGAGCCTTCGAGCCGCAGCCGTGCGGGAGCGCATCCTGCAGTGGGTGGGCATCCCATGCTGTGTGGGCATCGGCCCTACAAAAACTCTGGCGAAACTGGCAAACCAAATCGCCAAGTCTGCGGAGCGCAAGCCGGGCAGCTATCCCGGCGACCTGGCCAGGATCTGCAACCTTGCAGAACAGTCTCCGGAACGCCGGCAGCAGTTGTTGCGTGCGACCGCTGCAGCCGACGTGTGGGGGGTGGGCAGACGCATTGCTGCTGACCTGGCCGATGTCGGCGTGCTCTCGGCCTGGGATCTTGCTCAGCTTGACTTGGCCATGGTCCGTCGACGCTGGAGCGTCACGTTGGAACGCACTGTGCGCGAGTTGCGAGGTCAAGCCTGCATTGAACTGGACCTGGCGCCGGCGCCCAAACAGACGATCGCTTGCACACGATCTTTCGGCCGGCCGGTGAGCGAGTTGCAGCCTTTGCTTGAGGCTGTGAGTGAGTATGCAACCCGCGCAGCTGAGAAGTTGCGACTGCAGGATGGTCTGGCCAGCCAGCTTCAGGTTTTTGCGCACACTTCGCCGCACCGGCCTGGGCCGCGCTTTAACCGTTCCATGGTAGTCCCGCTGCGACTCACAGCCGACACGCGGCAAATTGTCTCAGCAGCCATTTCGGGTGCACGCGCAATATTTGAGCCAGGCTTTGACCTAATCAAAGCTGGAGTGATCTTGCTCGATATTACTGGGACCGATGCAGTACAGTCAGAACTACAACTTGAGGAGGCACCTGGCCGAGATCAAGGCAGATTGATGAGTGCAGTAGATAGGATTAATAGCAGATTTGGAAAGGGTACGGTGCACGTCGCAAGCACGGGGCAACAGAAGCCAGCTAAAAATTGGGAGATGCGTCAAGAGCGCCGCACTCCAAGATATACAACTGAAATTTCTGAAATCCCTTTGGTGCGCGCTTAATTATTCAACCAAGCTTTAATGTTTTATTGCATTCTTGCACTATTTTTCCGTACTGTATGGTGCGGAAATGAATGGCTTGATGCGATACATCATAGAGATATTCAACTCTATTTTTTGCCAAGTCGCCACTAGATGTTTTGCAATATCCGTTAAGAACCGCGGCAGTCCCAGAAGTAGTGGGCCAAGGTAAAACCTTCATCTTGCATCGAACAAAGATATCATGCGCGCTCGCGCCGTTTTCAGCATCTGTGCATAGATCACTTCCTGCCGTATCGAACATGGAAAAGACGATTCTTTTACTTCCATTTCTTACATCGCCAACTAACACAAAGGCAGGAAAGACTCCGCTTGCATCTCGTCTTACGGCGGCAAGTTCTTTGCTCCAAATTTTCGAAAGTATTTCACGATCTTCCTGAGTGGCCGAGGACTGAAACTCAACACTGTTGAAAACCGCCAATCGCATAGGCGCCCACTCAGCACTGCCTGCTGCAGCGCGCGCCGAAGGGGTGGAGCACATGGCAGAGACGGCTATAAGGGTTGCGAGTCTAAGAAACTTGTTGTTGGACATGAAATTTTTGGGCGTTGTGACAAGAGTGGACCAAATCGAGACTTTACAAGACCAAGCTCTAACGTTACGATGTGTCAACCGTTGGCGTCAACAACGGACTTGGAGGCTAAGGTTCTCCTTAGCAGTGGAGCTATAGCTTCATGAAGTATACGTTCTGGGCTTTGTGCCGCACGGTTGCTTCCATATGACCACTATGCTCTAGCTTGAGGAACCGATGCTTACGTACACCTACCGATTTTTTGCAGCCACGCTTAAATTTTCTTGGAAAATTTTCGTTATTGTTGGCGGTCTTGTTTTTTCTTCTTTAGGCAATGCTGTTATGGCGATGCTGAATGATGATAGCCATAAAACCAATGGCATTGGTGACTTAGAAAAATTCGCACGGCGAGCTTCTGTGTGTGATGAGGTTAGTGCCACAAGGGCATTCCATAATGGCGACATAACCTCATCAGAATTGGTTAACTACCAAAATATTGAGAAGTAAATCTACTTCTTGGCAAGCTTGCCAACGCCATTTCTTGTTGTCGCCGCACTACCTTCAGCCATGCTAGACGCGCTTGAAAATAATCCATCTACGTTCAAGCGATAGCCAATCCACGCCATCATTGCTGACCAAATTAATGGAAGGCCGATAAAAAGAAACATCAAGAGAATATTTAAAATCATTCTCTTATAAAGTTGTGGCTGCCCAGAGCTAAATACCTGAGTAATCTCTTGCATTATTGCAGAGCCCGAGAAACCAGGATACATCGCTTCTATTAGTCTCGCATCAATCCATCTCGCAATAAACCACATAACCGCCCAGAATTTCACTGTAAAAATGGCCAACGTGCCGATGAGCATCATTTTTAGGTCGTAGCCACTGAGAAAAACGATTAGCGGTAAAAATGTGTATAGCGCCATTAATACCAAGGCCTGCACCATGGGCAGCGCGTTGAGCAGAGGAATCATGGCTAGAGAGGCATCCAGCGCTTTATTTGCCACGCCGAATGTGCTCGCCGCCCCGACGATGGACCTGCCGATATTGGTTGCAGTACCGTAGTCGTCACCCATGATCCGATCTGGTGATACGAATGTGGGATTGGCCTTCTCAAACCCCAGCCGCGCAACGCTGTCCTTTGCTTCGTCCGCATTGGCGAAGGTCAGCGTGTTCTGAACCTTTTGGGTCAGGTTTTTCCAGGTGCTGGTGTTGTTGATCAGGCGATCGCGCAGGCCGGTCGACGCGGACTCCCACCATTGCGTGCATGTGGGTCGCCCCCAATCTGGGTTGACGTAGCCATGCTCTGGCGTGCCTTCAGGCGCCGGCGTCTGGATGTACTCGACGTCGCGCGAGAAATCGATCGCCCAGCCTGGCACCGGGTTGTAGGAGCGCATGTTTGGATAGAAGCCTGCCTCGGTGCGGAAGAACTGGCTGCCGACCCAGTCCACATCGGTCGGCCCGTAGCCGCTGCCCTCGGCTAGAAGTGCTTTGCCGGTCGGAGAAATCTTGCTCTTGTCCATGGCCAGGTACTGGCTGCGCGCGGGGATGAAGCACTCAGAATAGAACCGCTGCAGGTCATAAAGCAGGCCTGGATCTTCGATCGTCGCCATCCTGGCCATCTCCTCGATCATGCGGAGGTCGCGCTTGGAATTGTTCAAGCCAGCGCGGAACGCGCCGTTGACGCCCGAGGTGATCGCCATGGTCGAGTACCACCACAGCGGCACATACGACAGGTTGCCGGCCTTGCTGAATGAACCATTGACGGCATCTGCCATGGCTGTGTCATAGCCCGACCTGGTCCCGCCCTTGAGCGAGACTGGCTGGGGTTCCGACCCATCGAAGCTACGAGCGGGCACATAGGTCATGTTGACGTTGTGCAGCGACGTGATAGGTGTGGTTGCAAAGCACATGGACATCACGAACAGGGCCGTAATGATCCGGGTCTGGACGGACTCCAGCAAGGACCTCACGCCCTCAAAGCCTTGGCCGCGGTCCTTGGCCTCATGCCAGGTGCGGAAGACGATAAGCGCGAAGGGCAGGGCCACCAGGCCGGTGCCCACGATGATCTCGCCGATCAGGTTGGCGAACGCCCAACCGTACATGGTCGTAAAAAGCTCCAGATAGCTATCGAGCTGCATGATTCGCTCCGGGATCAGTTGAACCAGCCGAGCACTGCCCGGCCAAGGTTGCCAGGCCCGATGGGCAGGGCGATGAGATAGAGGGCCAGGAAGCCGGCCGCGCGCCAGCGCATCAGGAGGATCTCGCGGTGCTCTGCCTTGCTGACAAAGCCACGGCGCCGTCCCCATGCCACCACACGCCGCCAGCGCGCAACGATCCAGATGCACACGAGGGTCTGGCCTATGGCGCCCAGGCGGGAAGCGTTGCGAAACCAGGCCATGAGCTCCAGCACCTGGGCGGGGGCCAGGCGGATCAGCACGCTGGCCACCAGCGTGGCGATGGCCAGCAGGCCGATCGCACAAAGGAGCCAGGGCATCCAGCCACGGAGCCACCAGGGGGCTCGCTGTGTCTTGGCCTGGTCAGCACTCTGGGCATCGATGTCGTGAGCGTCCTGAATCATCGCTGAGCTCCCACATGGCCATCGACCAGAGGCGCCCGGTCTGCACGACCGCCGCCGGCGGCGCCTGCTGCAGCCGAACCAGCTGCCAGCTGGTTTTGCATGATCGCCAGCGCTGTGTCGCCGGTCATTTCCTTGCGGATGCGGAACTCGAACATCATGTCGTCGATGTACTGCGTCAGCCGGTCGATGCGCTGCTGCACTTCGTTGTTCACCTGCTTTGCGGCCGTGGCCTGGGGCAGGCTCATGCCGGAGATCAGCGCGTTGCGCGCGATCAGCGCCTTGTCGATGACCTTGTGCATGGCGATCTCCTGCGACAAGCGATTCACGGCCACCGAGCGCATATCCGTAGGCAGCTTGCGCACGGCATCCATGAGTTGCGGGCTCACGGCCATGCCCGGCGCGCTGACCTTGGCCAGGTCGGCCTGGCTTGCAGTCTCTGCCGTGGAGAGGGTCCGCATTGTGGGCAGCACGCTTTCGAGCTCCTGCTCGTACTTCGGCGCCAGGCCTGTCGCAGTGACAGTGGCTGTAGGGTTCGGGCAGCTGGCGTCCTGGGTGCAGAGATAGATCTTCTGGTCGCCCAGCACCTCGGTGCTCCACCTGGCCAGATCCTCGGGAGCCTTGAAGGCCTGGACCAGACGCGTAGACGAGAGCGAGGAACTGCCGTAGTTGGCCGTGGCGATGGTGCTGGCCGACTTGTTGATCGTCACGTTGTAGCCCGCAACGGCCAGGTCACGGATGGGCTGGATGGGTGCTGTGCCGATGCCACCAGCGCGGGCACCAAACACCCAGTCCAGGCCCTTTTTCTGGGCTTCCTCGTTCTTGTTGATGTCCACCTTGGCCTGAACCACGTCGCCGGACAGCGAGGCCTTGATCTTCCAGGCGTCGCCCTTGGCCAGGGCGATGTAGTCCTCGTAGGGGTCCTTACCGGACTTGATCATCGACTCCATCTCTTCGCAGCTTTTGAGTGAGGAGGCGACCAGCAGATCCGCCTTCTGGCTGAAGTTCTGGAAGAGTTGATACAGGCCTGGCTGGGCGCGCTGCAGGAAATACAGGGGCAGGGCGGCGATGCCGGCCTGCACGGCGCCGGCGACCGTGGCGCCGAGGTTCTGGATGCTGTTCATCAGCGTGGACCAGGACATGCCGATGTCGAACTTGCCGCAGGAGTAATTGGCGCGCACGCCAGCGCTGAGTTGGGTGGACAGGGAGCCCCGGTTGGGCGCCATGCCGCTGGGCGAGCCGCCGCCCATGCGGTAGTACAGGCTGGAGGAGGAAACGGGCTGTGCTTGCGCGGGCACGCTGAAAGCGGTCAGGGCGCAGGCCAGCGCGACACACGAGATGGCCTGCAGCGCCTTGGGCCGCCGGCGTGATGATGCAGTCATCGCAGATCCTTCAGGGAATGGAGTAGAGGTACATGCCGCGCCGCTGGCAGCACACGTAGTGCTTCCAGAGATTCCAGGAGTAGCCGTCAGCCGGGTCGGTCTGGAAGTCGCCGAAGGTGGTCAGCGACAGCGAATCGTTGGCACCGAACTGGATGCAGGAGGATGCGGGGTTGTGGTGCAGCATTTGCCAGCGATGCGGATGGCTGCCGAAGTAGACGAAGCCGCTGCCTGGCTCGACCTTGGTGTAGACGTGCGGCTGGGCTGACTTGTAGATGATCGATGCGACGCGCTCGGCAAGGACTGCCGATGCCTTCACGGGGTGCGACTGGATGATTTCGCCAGTGCGCGGATAGGTCGCTCCCCAGGTCTGGGTGTAGCCATTGCCGACTTCGCCCAGACCAGGAACCCAGGACTGCGGATACAGCATTTCTACGGGCAAGACGCCACGCCAGAAGGGAGCGTCGAGCTCGGTCTGCATGTGCAGGTAGAAGGGGGACGAGCCCCCTGGGCAGAACAGCATGGAGCCGCCCGTCATGCCCGACACCATGCTGCCGATCTGCTGGAACGTGCCCACAGCCTCGGAGATCTGCTGCGCTGTCTCGGCGATCTCGATGACCTGGCGCACACCGTCGATGGTCTTCATGATGCTCTGCAGGCCGGCCAGCAGTTGGCCAGGTGCTTCGAGCATTTTTTTGGCGTCGGAGGCAACGGTGTTGACGATCTCTTTGGGCACCTGGGTCCACTGACGCCCGATGTTCGGAAGTTCTTGGGAAGGAAACTTGGCGAGCTCGCTGATGCCTGGGATAGGCAGGGACTTCGGCAATGTGACCGGCGCACCCGACACCATCATGGCCAACTGCGCGGCCGGGTTTCCGATGGCGTCGGCGCTCTTGTAGTTGGTCATTGCCGAAGGCGTGTCCAGGCCTCCGGCTGACGAGTCCAGCGCACGGCCCAAGATGGTGGAGCCGGCGGCAGTGACGGAGGTGGCCACGAGCGTTCCCAGGTCAGTCCAGGGATGGCGCAGCGGCTCGTTGTAGGTGCTGATCACCACGTCAGGCACGTAGTGGCTGATCTTCATGCTGGTCTCGATCCAGCAGACCGCGATCTTGCAGCGCAGGAAAAAGCACACGCCTTCGACCTGATAGCTCAGGCACGACATGGCGGCCGTGGCGGTGTGCACGATCAGGCCCGGCGTGGTCAGCGCGTTTGCTGCAGTGGGCGCCAAGGACATGGCCAGGGATGCGGCTGCAGCTGCAACCGAAGTCGCAAGCGCGCGACGGCCAGGTCGGAGGGACAAACGTGACTTGCTCATCGCTGGCCTTTCGACTGGAGGTACAGACCCACAGCGTGGTCGACGTCGGCCACGCCATAGATCACGGAGCTTCGGTTAATGACGATGGCCGGCAGGCGATCGAGGCGGTAGTGGATCGCCAGCGACATGCCGTTGGCCGCATTTGTGATCTGGTCCTTGTAGCGGGCACGAATGTTCGCCTCCTGCTGCAGCATGTACGCCTTGGCCTGGGCCTCATCCATGGGCAGTCGGATGCTCAACTGCTGGCTGACCTGGGCCATGGCATCGAGCCGGAAAACGCGCAGCGCGTAGGGCGTGTTCTGCTGGGCCCGGACATGGGTGGCCGAGTTGGCGAACACCTCGACCGATGTGACCGCAGAGGGACTCTGTGCGACGGCGCCGGCGGCAGCCATGCTGAACAGGGCGATGGCAAGGATCTGCTTCATGCCCGCGCCTCCGCCAGCTGCTCGGCCACCTTGTACGCGGCCTCGACCATGGTGCAGCCATGCTCTTCCATGATGCGTCGCCGCTGGGCTTTCTCGTGGCCTTCGGTCATGGCCAGGGCGATAGGCAGCGCCGGTGGCACATTGCGGAACAGCCATTGGCCCAGCGCGCTGATCAGCACGCCCTCGGTGTACTTGGGCGGCTCCTTCTTGGCGGATTCCATCATGGCCCGTTGTTCGGGCGTAAGGTTTCGGAAACGCGCCACTTCCTGGATCTCCGACTTGTCCATCGTCAGCAGCATCCAGAACTCGCACATGGAGAGCACGCGTTCCATGGAGTCAGGGAAGTCGCGCAGGTTCTGGGTGGCGAGCCAGAACCAGATGGAGAGCTTGCGCCACATCTTCGTGGCCTTGGCCAGCTTGGGGCCGAGCAACTCATTCGTGGTGATCAAGTGGCCCTCGTCGGTCAGCTTGACCAGGGGCCGGCCCTCGGCCTGGTACTTCTCGCCGCGCGACTGCACCGAGTCGATCAGGCTGGAATATGCCAGGGCCAGGGCATCGCCGTAGCCATCCTTGGTGAGCGTGCCCATTTCCACGAGCGTCACATCGGCATCAGGCCAGTCGCCGCCATAGGAGTTGAAAAGCGTGCCGCGCAGGCCCATGGTGAAGGACATCATGGCCTGGCCCATGTCCTCGGCGCGGCTCTGCCGTTGCGAGGACAACGAGGGGTCGCGTTGCATGCCCATGAGCTCCAGGGCCACATCCTGAGTCAAGGGGTGCTTGCGTTGCTCCTCCTTGGCCCGGACAGCGGCCCGAATGATGGCGCGCGATACCAGGTAGCGGTCAGCACGCGACATGCGATCGACTTCTGCTTTCTCGCCACCCGTGATCATCAGGATGGCCGAAATCAGCATCTCGCCCATGAAGTCGCGCTTTTCGTCTTCCTCGTCCTCCTCCATCTCTGCGGCCGCCGCAGACGCCGCAGCTGCGGGATGGGCCGGCGCCAGGGCAGGGGTGCTCAGCGCATTCTCGACGGAGGCCATCAAAGGCGTCCCATCTGCAGCCTCATCGACCTGGACGCCGGCCGAGGCACGGGCGCGCTCCTCTGCGGCATGGTAGGAACCCATGATGTCCTGGTCTTCCAGGAGCTTGAAGCCATGCACGAATGGCGGCAGAGACTCCTGGCAGTCAGGCGAGAGAGTCACGCGGTGCACGCTGAGGCCCTTGGCCGCCATGTCGGCCACCAGCAAGTCGAAGGATTCGCCGGCATCCACGATCACCATCCGAGGGCGGTGGATGGCCATGGTCATCATGGCCAGGTAGTTCAGCGTGGCGGACTTGCCCGCGCCGGTCGGCCCGAGCGTGAGCATGTGGGCGTTCTTCTTGCGGTCGCGCTTGTTCAGGGGATCGATCCACAGCGGCTCGCCGCCACGGTTCCAGAACCAGAAACCTGGGTGCGGCGTGCCGCGTGAGCGCCCATAGACCGGCATCAGCGCGGCAATGTGGCTAGCGAAAGTCAGGCGAGAACGGCTCAAGTACTTCTTGTCGAAGTCAACGTCGAAGTTAAAGGGCAGGGCCCGCATGAACGTGTCCAGCGGCACCAGGTCCTGGCGGGGATCAATGAACCGCAGGCCCGAGGGCCCGAGCAGCGCATTGGCCTCGGTGACGGCCTTGTCCAGCTCGGCCTTGTCGCGGCCGGTGAGGTACAGCGTCATCATCATCGGGAAAAGCTTGTCCCGATTGCCGATCATGTGGTGCAGCACACGCTCGCACTCGGCGTGTGTCTCCATGGCCTGGGGCGTGTGGGCGCGCGACTTGTCGCGGATGCGTGTGATCTGCTGCTCGACCTGGTCCTGGCGCGAGATCACCACGGTCAACGACAGCATGGAGCCGGCCGGCAGGCGGTCGAACCTGGCGAAGGACTCCTTGCCCGTCTGCGTTTCTGCCGAGAAATGGCCGATGCTCGGCTCGCTGCGCATGTTCTGGAGCGTCAGCGCCTTCACAGGAATGCCATCGAACTCGAAATAGCCCCCGGCATGGTCGGCGCGCGGCTGAGACAGGGAGAGCGATTCGGCCAGGTCCCAGTCGAACATCGTGGCTGGCTTGGGACCAGGATAGGGGTAGGACTTGAGCAATTCGCCCGGTGTCGGCGCCCAGGGCACATCGCGGTTGAAGAAGGGCAGCAGCCACTCATAGAAGTCCTTGCCGTCGCAGCGCCGGGCCGCGATGCCCGCCTCGTTGAAGGTGGCCATGAGCGTCGTAGCCACGGCTTCCATCTGCTGCTGGGGCGATCCAGGCTCGGACGTGCCACCTGTGAACTTGCGGTAGATGCAGCAACGAACACGTCGCTGCTGGCCGCGCCAGACCTGGCCCGTGACTTGCGTGTCGGTGAACAGGCCCTGGGGCCGCGAGGCCTGCTCCAGGTGTTTGCGGAACTCCTGGAGCACCGACTGGGTGTACGCGGAATTGATCACCTCCTGACCCCGCGCCGGGTTGTCCTTGTGCTGGCTCAGCACGTAGTCATGGAGGTGTTGCTGCAGCTGCTCGATGTTGCGGTCGTCATTCACAAACCACTGCACGATCCAGGGCGTGGTGTCGGATTCGGGCAGGGCCGTGATCGCCTCGCGCACCTTGTCGCAGCGCTCTTGCAGGTAGCTCAGCGGTTGGGCCTCGGTGGCCACCGGATCGAGCTCGAACAAGGCGCCCCAAGTGGCGCCGTCGCGCATCACGAACACCTGCTCGCCAGGCGAGTAGGTCACATAGGGCAGCATCTCGGTGAAGGAGGGCGGGCGCTGCGCCATGCGCTGGCGATCTCCCACGGTCATTGGTCGCTCAGCTGCAGGAGCGGGCACATCGCGTGCAGCTTGGCCTGCCGAGTGCGCCGAGGTGGAGGAATTCGACGGGGTGGACGAGGTCTTGGCCTTGCCACCCAGAATCAGATCGAGGATGTTCATCAGCGGGCCTCCCCGCCGCCGGCGCGGCCGCTGAATGCTGCGCGACCGCGCTGCAGATCCTCGGTTGACTCGCCGGGCATGGCGTACTCGGTGGACTCGTACATGGGGAAGACCGTCACATAGCCCGGCACCGGGTATTTGCCTCTGGCCAGGTGTGGGTAGACGACCATGACCAGGTCAGGATTGGCGACACGCGAGAAGCGCTGCTGCATGGGCTCCAGAGCCGACCAGTAGCGGGCAGTGCCTCCGTCGCCGTGGGCGATGGGGCGGGCCTGCGAATCGCGTTCCAGCCGGTCGCGTGCGGTCTCCTTGGCCGAGGCCTGCCTGGCCCCCTGCTCAGCCCCCTGGGCGACTGCCTGGCCGGGCAGGTTCTTTCCACGATAGATGTCCAGCAGCGTCGGGCTGTCCTTCGTGACTTCCTTGAGCGGTGATTCGCGTGGGCCTGTGACAGAACAACCGACGAGGGTGGAGGCAGCCAGGGCACAGGCCAGGAGTCGGGTGATGGGGAAAAACTTATTCGAGGCCATAGCGGGCTCCTGACATGGCATTGGTGGCTTGCGTGCGGTGCACGACCTTGCGGGGATTGACGGGCTTGTCGATCTGGATCTCGCGGTCCAGGTGGACGACCAGCTGGGCGCCGGAGGGCGTCACCACGGCGTCAAAACTGCTCTTGAGCCGCTCGGTGAGCCAGCGCGTGAGCTCTTCGGTGGCCGCTGACCCCATGCGGCCCAGGGCGAAGCTGCCGGCGTTGCCCGTGACCGAGGCCGAGGTCGAGTCGCCGCGGTTGAGCGTGGTGGTCTGTGCCTGTGCCAGTGCCTCAGCGGCCACACCCAGGCCCTTGGCGCCGATGATGTCGGTGAGGTAGGTGGGCGCATTGGTCACGAACTTGCCCTGGATGCAGGGGTTGCCGTGCAGATCGCTGATGAAGCCCAGATCGGCATTCGATCCCGAGGACAGGCCGCCGCTGGTCGATGAGCCGCTGCGGCGCGCCGACACCGTGCGGATGGCGCCGTCGTTGAAGACGAACGTCATGCTGCGCACCTTGCCCTCGGTGCAGGACAGGGCCATGTCGCCAATCGCCACGCCGGTGATGATCATTCCGGCCAGGTCCTCGGGCAGCTCCCAGCCGTTGGCCGCCAGGTTGTCGCGGCCAACCATGGCTTTGAACTGCATGGGATCGGTCACGCGGCCGTTCACGGGCACGCGGCCGATGAGGCTGGTCATGGCCGTCACGCCGGCCAGCGTCGAGTTCTCGGGCAGGGTGTAATAGGGCTCGGGTTCAGGCTTGACGGCAGCTGCAGCCTGCGCTGCGCGCGTTGCGGAGCCGCCCTGACCGGAAGGGCTGGGAGCCACCTCAGCTGCTCCCGGCGCACGCACATAGCGCGTGGTGGACTTGCCATTGGCCGTGATGGTCTGCTTGGTGTAGCCCATGGGCGCGAGCACTTCATAGCCCGACCCGGAGACGCCCATGTCGAACGCTGAGCCAGCGCCTGCCCCATAGGAGCCCTGCAGGGGCGGCTGCGAAGCACCTGCAGGGCGGGGAGCACCGATGTTGCCAAAGGCATCGGATGCATTGCCCCAGGCATTGGCAATCACATCAATGGGGCCGGCACCAGGCTGGCCGGAAGCCGTTGTTGTGGCAGGTGCAGAAGGCGAGGAACTCGCTGCTGCAGGAGCTCCATTCATCGTCATGCGCTGCTGCATTTCACGGTTTTCGCGGGCAAGCTGCTCGTTGGCCTGGATCACCTTCTGGATATCGGTGCGGAGCTCTCGATTGCTCGCTGCCACCGTGGCAAGGGTTTCGGCTGCCGTGTCTTCGTCCGCACCGGCCGTGGCCGGCAAGGGCACAGCAGCCATGGGTGCGGCGGCTGGTGGCGCGCTGCGTCCCATGAAGAAAATGCTGATCACGCCCGCCAGCGTGAGAACCCCGAGGATGGGGATGAGTTTGTTTCTTGGAACAGCCATGTGTATCACCTACAGGCAGGACTCGAAGGAGCGCTCGCAGACCAGGTAGATGGCCGTGGTGTCGGTGTCGCTGCCGGCGGGGCCGAGCCGGCCGTGCTGGGCCGTCGCCGCAATCCAGCGGCCGCGCACGCTCTCCAGCGGCACCTCCAGCGCGAAGCGCGATTTGTTGGTGATGCGAACGGCCGTGACGTACAGCGCGCCGCCCTTCCACTGGCCGACAGGGGCTGCATCGACATTGGCGCCGCGCAGCAGGGCGGGCACAGGATCTGTGCTCACCGCCACTTGCATGACGCCGGGTGCAGCGTTGGCCAGCCGGCGCGGGGCATACAGCTGGCGTGCTGCGTGGCGCGTCAGCTGCACCATGTCGATGCCCGCGCCTGCAGCTGCAGACGTGACCTCTTCTGCAGAGCGCGGCGACGGGTTGGGCACGCTGGAGGGCTCGATGACGGACACCTGCAGCTCGCCTTTGGAGGAAGTCGCGCGGGCAGGCTTGTCTGCCACTGCCACCAGATCCATGGGGATCTGCTGGCCGCTGTCCACGAGCTCGGCCACGATGCGAATGGGCACGAAGGGCACCAGGGCGGTCACGTAGATCGTGCCGCCGATCGACTCGATGCGCGCCACGGCCGAGATGTCGCTGGGCACATGCAGAAGGGCGTCTGAGGGCAGCGTGACCAGGCGCTCCTGGCCCACGGTCAGGTTCACGCGCACGGGCTCCCGGGCGAACACTGTGCGCTCGGCAGGGCCAGACGCAGTGCCGCTGAGCGGGGCGGGGCCCACGCGGCGCAGCGTGGCCTGGGCCGCTGCGCTACGCGCGATCGAGCCGCGCGCTGCAGCTGCCAAGGGCGCCGGCACGCTCATGCCGGCGACGGTGCTGCCTGCTCCAGAGGAGGCAGCTTGGCCCAGATCGATGTTCTCGGCAGGCTGGCCAGCCTGGACATTTGCCTTGTCGTTGGCGAATTCAGGTGGCGGACCTGAAACATTCAGGGGCTCAACCTGCTGGGCGAAAGCGCCCTGCAGGGGCTGGAGCAGCAGCAGGCCAGCCAGGCCGCATGCGAGGATTTTGCGGTGTTGCATGGTCAATCGACGGAGGTGTCGCGGGGCAGACTGGACGGGGAGATCACGCTGGGCAGCCGCGGCGCCGCAAGGGTGGCCTGTACCGGGTTGCCGGCCTTGAGCTCAGCGGGGTTCAGGCGCGCTGGCCGGTTGGCGCCAAAGCAGTCCAGGGCCAGGCGCCAGGGGTTGCGTTCCCGGTCCACGTCGAAGCGCACGACGCGCAGCGGGTAGCGGATGAACACATCCTTCACGCCCTGGCCGCCAAAGGTTTCTGTGACCTGCATGTCCAGCAGCACAGTCCAGGCGTCGGGGCCTTCGCTCAGCACACGGTTCTCGGAATAGGGGAAGCCGGGAATTTCAGTGATCTGGCGCGTGCGCTTGCGCAACTCGCCCTTGCCCTGGCGGGTTTCCATATCGGCTTGCAATTGCGCCTGGCAGCGAGGTGTCAGGTAATACTGCATGTTGAAAATTTGCTGGCCGTAATCCTTGACACCATCGGTTTGCCAGCGATTGATCTGCTGCCAGATGTAGTACGCAAATCCGTAGACATTGGGCTTCGGCACGGGGGAATGCCCCCCCGTGACATGTACCGTGTCGCCGGCACGGACATCTGGCGCGAGATGCACGTCAACGCTTTTGGGCTGTCGCCAAGCAAACCAGACGGCGAATACGGCCAATACAAGCAGCGCAAACTGGCTGGCCATTTGCCTACGGCTGTGCCTCCGCTCCATTTCCAGAGCGTTCATATATTTTTCACTGCTCATAGTTAATCTTTGCTTTTTTGGCTGAATGGATCGGAATTGATTCTCCGGCCCAGTTCCATATAGCCATCGTGAGTGATGTATCGGCTTTTGACGATGCCTTTTCGGGCAAGGTAGATGCGAAATGCCTGGACATACCAGCGTTCAGGCTTTGAGCGTTTAATGCTCTGCAGGTAAAAGGACGAATACCAGATGGTTATCATCGGCAGAGCGATGCCCAGCACAAAGATGAAGTGCCAGTAACCTGTCAAGAAAAACAGGACTCCCCCAAGCAGAACACTGATGGCGAGAGAGGCGCCACCAATATAGCTGGCTTCGGTCGCCGACATGCCATTGATAATGGCTGGTTCCGCGTTGACTCTATCCGTCAACGGAGCCCCACGTCGTTCTTGCGGTTGCTGATCGCCGGCCATCTTCAATCAAGCGAGGACGGACAGGGCGTAATTCGCCATCATTACAATGAAAACGATCAACACGAGACCGACGATGAAGAACTCCTTCAGATCGGCGAATTCGGCTTGACCTCGAGAATAGTCATTCCATTTCCGCAGCCCGCCGCCCATCACTTTGATGAACGCCCAGCCGGCCAGAACGAGCGCAAGGATGCCAATCCCAGCCTTGAACCAGGCGCCCATCTGCCCCATCCAGTCACCCTCTTGCACCTGGGCACCACCGATGCCGCCGCCTTGAGGCGTCGGGATGTTGGGAAGAGCAGCGAATACGCTTTCGTGCATCATCACGGATAAAAACAGAGTGCTTTGGGAAATTTTGGTCAGAATCGATTTTTTCATAACATCTATCCTTGAAACAGAAAAGTTCTTGTAAATACTAAAGCCAGGCCACGAATCCAAATATTGCGCTAACAATGACAATCACAGTTATCACCGCTTCGATGGCTTCTTCCTGCTCTATCTCACCATCGCTATAGGCCTCCAGAATCATTTTCCCGAACCATGCGGCAATAACCAGAATCACGCCGAAAACCAGCGTGATAACAAAGACCTTCATTCGCGCTGGATCAACACCCGATGCGTCCATGAATCCCGCTTTCATATCGCCATACATGGTTTTGCTCCCGGGTTACTGGCGGTAGTCGCCGCGCAGCGGCGCCACGGGACGTGGTTGGCGGGGAGCGTCAATGTGGGTGGTGATGCCCTGGCGCAGCATTTCCAGGTCGCGCTGCAGCCAGTCGTAGCGGAACTTGACGCGCTGGCCGGTCGGCGCGCTTTGTTCTGCCTGGCCAACCATCACCTGGACCTGCTCGATCTCGGCGGCAATGCGCGCCAGGCGCTCACGTTCCAACTCGTCATCGGACACCGTGGCCCAGGCAGACGCTGTAGTGGCCAGGATGCCGATCACAAGGATGGCGAACAGCGGGCGGGGGGATTTCATCAATTTCTCCTTCTGAAAAGTCATGCGTATTTCTTGAAAGCGCCCACGGTGGTGGACAGCGACGCGGCCACCAGGACAGTGAAGATCAGCACCATGTAGGCGGGGTTGAAACCGGGGAAGGGCCATGCGAGGTACAGGCTGAATCCGCCCGTGAGGGCCCAGTGCGTGTATCTCTTGGAGTGGTGGTAGACAAACGAGGATTCGCGCCCGCCGATCCAGCGGCGCCGGTCACGGCGCACCAGGCCGTCGATCACGCCCATCAGGCATGCCAGCACGAACGCCGGCATGGCATAGGCCGCGATGCTCAGGCGCAGCACCACGTCCTGGGCCACGAGCATGCTGATCACGGCCCACTCGGCTGCGATCTTGGAGACGACGCGCGTCGCTGCGCCCACGGCCTGTAGAGGGGCAGACAGCTTGGCCATGGCCTGAATGGGCTCGTCGGTGAGCGAACGCTGATACCAGCGCAGAATGCCGAGTCTTTCGTAGGGCCAGCGCACGTATCCGAGCAGCTGCAGAGAAAAGCCCACGGTGTCAGGCACCAGCACGCTGCGCGGCGCCGCCGCAATGTATTGCAGGTCTTGCTGGAGGACCGACTGGGCGTGCGGGATGCCCTGGCCCTTCCAGAAGAACATGCTGCCGCCAATCTCGATGACCATGCCGACGAGCCAGCTGGTCAGGGTGATGCTGACCAGGCCGAAGGCGATCTTGGCCACCAAGTCCACAGGGCCGACTGTGGGGGCCTTGGAGGGCGCGCGCTGTGCTGTAGCCATCAGTGGTGCCCTCCCACGATGGAGTCAATCACACCAGTGCTGCGCAGGGCACTGCCTTGGGCGCCAGACACGGCCGTGTACTCGGAATCGTTCTTGGCTGCGCTGTGCGCCAAGTCGATGCCGATGAGCTCGTGGCCTCCTGAACCCAGATGGTTGTGGCCCATCCAGTCGGTGTCGGCTGCCCAGGTCTCGCTGGTGCGGTAGCGCCGCTTCATGTCCTCGGCCACCGCCCTGAGGGACTTGGGCACGAACGGATCGTTGGTGGTGTCTGCCAGCGGGATGCGGATCTTGAAGGGACGGTTGCCTTCCAGCAGCGCAAAGGCCTGGCCCTGGGGCAGTTCAAGGATGTCTGAGGGCTCGATCAGCGGCGCCTTGGTCGTGGTGGCAATGTCATCGTTGCGGCTGGTGAAGTCCACTCCGTTGCCTGTGGCAGCGGTGTCCGAGACTCCGGACACCGGCGTCAGGTGCGTCACGTTGACCTGCGGCACCTGGTCGGTCAGCAGGCTGGCAGTCGCGGCCGAGCGCACGCGCAGCATGCAGAGATGGTTGAAGTTGTCCAGGATCTGGCCGGCCTTGGCTTTGTCGCCCACGCGGGCCTCGATGTCGAACACGGACTGCGTGTATGCCGTGATCTGGAAACCTGAGCCACCGAGCTTGTTGACCATGGGTACGAACTCAGGACCGGCGATCTCATTGACCTCATCAAAGTGGCAGCAGACTTTCGGCAGCTTGAGTTTTCCGTCCGTGGCATGCGGATCGAGGCCGGTCTTGTACAGGCGCCCGCCCACGCTCACCAGGTCGGACAGCATGGAGTTGCCCACGGCCGAGGAGACCACCGAGTCGGACAATGCGTCCAAGCCGGCGTAGACGATGCCGCCCTGGCGGAAGACCGTCATCCAGTCGAAGATGGGCCGCTGGTCGTTCGGGTCGAAGTAGTCCGGGGAGATGAGCTTGCCCACGGCGCCGGAGGTCAGCTTCTCAAGGAACGGGCCGAGCGAAGCGATGATCTTTTCGTAGAAAGAACGCTCGTAGCTGACGGCAGCGGCCAGGCCCAGCAGCACCTTGTCATTGGGCTGGGACTCCTTGATCCACACGTACATGGCCTGGATCTCGGGGGCGCGGTCTTGCATGCTGCGAGCCACCGGGATCGCTCCTTTGACAGGGAGCAGCTTTTGGATCTCTGCGAGTCGTTCTTGGTAGTTCTTGTACCGGCCCTGCGCAGCCTGGGCGCGGTAGAACATCGCGGCATAGTCCATGAACAGCGGATCGATGCCGGTCACGTCCTTGAGCAAGGACTCGTATGTTGGAATCCGCCCCAGTGCCACCTGCGCCTGCGCCACGATGTTGGTGAAGCGCCAGGAGAACTCCTTGAACGCTGCGCTGTTTCCAGACGAGGGCAGAGCGTTGGTGGCACGCCCGGCGACTTCGGTGATACGCGCAAAATTGCCGATGCCGTTGTAGCGAGCGCTGATCTCTGGGTAGCCCAGGTGGAACAGGTAGAAGCTCTTCTCGCGGCCGGCGCGGCGCGCTTCGGCATGCATGCGAAGCATCAGTTCAGCGTCGCCCTTGGGATCGATCACGATCGTGACGTGGCCGGCGTGGATGTCCTGTGTGCACAGCAATTCCAGCAGGCGCGTCTTGCCCACACGCGTGGTGCCCAAGACCAGCATGTGTCCGTTGCGAGAGCCCTGGCGCAGCAGCACAGGCTTTTCGTCCTGAACGCCGACGCCGTGCAATATGGGCGAGCCGCCCAGATCCACACCCGAGGCAAATGGATTCGCTGGTCCACCGATATCCACTGCACGCCGAACGAGCTGGCGAAGCAGGCTATCGGTCTTGTTCTCGGCCCATTTGCGAACCTGCTCGCCGGCATTGGCCAGGCGCATTTCTGCAGGAGAGGGCTTGACGTACTCACGAACTTTGACAGCCTGGGTGTCCAGCTTGCGCTGTGTATGCAGCTGGGTCCAGGCGAAGCCTTCGCCGAGATACAAATGGTCCTTGCTGCCCGGCAACTGGTGGGGAGCCACGCGGGTCATCTTCGTGAACTTCAGTCCACGCTGGTAGGCATACACGGAATAGGCCTCGCGCGCCCGCTTGCATCCAAAGCCTGCAGCAATGGCTGCGGACACGGCACCCAGAGAGTGCGGCAACATCAGCGCCCACGGCGCAGCTGCAGCCACGCCAGCAATACCGAAAGCTGTGGCAGCGCTCCATGCTTCCACGGGTGGCCGCAGCAGGCCTTCCATCACGCCCTCGCTCATGCCCAACCTCCCATAGCCAGGCTGGAACAGGCTGCGACCCAACGCGCACCAGAAATGTTCCAAGCGTGTGCCGTCATTGGGGAGACTCCGGCGTATGCTGGAACATTTCCTGGCCCAGGAGCTGGTAGGCACGTCCGTTGGAATGCACCAGCACCGGATAGGCATTGGCGCCTGCAGCGACCAGTTGCTCGGAGAGCCAGCTACCTGTCTCGGGTGCCAAGCGAAGCGGCATGGCCAGGCGCTGCAGAGACTTGAAGGCCAGGGGACTGCCGGCCTGCACCACGATGCCAACAGCCTGCAGATGCACCAGCTTGTCCTTGTTGAAGGCAAGCCAGCGCATGGACAGTTCATCGGCTGCCAGGACGAACATGGGCTGCGTCATCCAGGAGCCGTCGAAGACTTGCGTTCCCTCCTGAGCCAGCACGCCGTTACGCAGGATGCGTGCGCCGAACGGGAAGCGCAGGCCATCAAGCACCCCTGGATCGTCCGCATCGCCCACCAGCTGGGCGACATAGGGAGCGAACGGCACGCTGCGGCCGCTGTCGTGCAGCACCTGAAGCTTCTGGGACTCGGGCAGGGGCTGCCCGGCGACTGCAGGAGCGGCTGCAACCGAGCACAGGGCCAGGGCACAGAGGAGGCGGAGATTCATCGGCGAAGCGCTCCTCGCCCAGGGGCCGGCGTGCTGGCAGCAGGTTGCGGCTCGATGATCTGCGTGCGGGGCACGCCAAGCATGTCGGCGGCGCCGACCGAGCTATGCACCTTGGGCATGCCGTCGAAGCTGATCATGGGATCGTTCGGGAACAGCCGCGCCATCGCCGCCTGCATCTCGCGTTCCCATGCAATGGAGCGCTCCACGTCCGCGCGGAAGATCCGCGCCATGCGCTCGGCGTACTGCCGGCGCTCTGCTTCTGAGCGCGCGTGGATGCCCAGGATCTCCAGCGGTGAGAGCTTCTCGACCGAGAAGTTCGCACGCGGCCCCAGGGCCAGCACTTTGGCCCGGCGCATTTCTTCGGCGTTCAGGCCCCACATCTGCTGGATCTGACGGTCAGTTTCGTCCGCTTGGCTGCGCGCATGCGCTGTGTTGGCGGCTGTGGAGCTTCCTTCAGTGGTCTGGGTGGTACGCACCTGAGCCACGACCGGCATGCAAGCCACATGGGCCAGCAGAAGGCTCACGCTGAAGCAAATAGCGGCTCGCATGTTCAGCCTCCCTGGCTCACGGAGAGCGTCAGGCCAGGACTGCCCGGGGCCACAAAGGTCGCAGTGCGCGACACAGGATCAGCGGACTTGAGCGCCATGCCATTGACCACGTCGCCCGGGCGCAGCACGCGCATGCGGCGGTCACCAGGGATGCCCGAGGCCACCACGACCGAGGGCTCGCCGTTCCACATATCGACGGCGATCAGCTGGCCGGAGAGCGCGGGCGCCGCTGGTTTTTCAGCGGGCACCGCCTTGGAAGCAGCGGCCTTCTGCTGACCTGCAGGCCGCGAAGTCGCGGCCCTGACTGGCTGCGCCTTGACCATCACGCGCGAGGCTGCTGCTGTGGGCCGGGCGGTGTGTGGTTCAGTAGCAGTCGGCGCGGGCGCAGGAGCTGAGGATTGCGCCGGAGCGACTGCAGCTGCAGTCGCGGGCGCGGGCACAGCCTGGACAACGGCTGGCGTGGCGGCACGGGCTTTGGCGTCCTGCTCTCGCATGTGCGCCAGTTGCTGGCTGAGCTCAATCATCATCGCTTCCATGCGCTGCATGCGAGCTGCCAGTTCCGGATCAGCGGCAGCGGCAGTGGCGGAAGCGGCTGGAGATTGCGCAGGGGCGGCCACGAGAGCACTGGCTTCGGGCTCGGCCTGCAGCCCTTGTGGCTGCGCCAAAGAAGGCTGTGCGGGTTTGGCGGACGTGTCCAGCTCCGATATGCCCAACTGATCCAAGCCACCGAGCCGTGGATCAATCGGTGCCCGGAGCTCGTCCGGGCCGCTGGGCTCGATCGTGCCCACGCTCGGCAGATTGGTGCCAAGAAGGTCGGGAACCTGGCGGATGGATGGCCCGTACTGGAGATAGCCCAGCAGCGCGATCCCTGCCAGGGACACAGCCATCAAACTGCGCCTACCCGTGGAAGAATTGAGAAGGGCTGTTTTGCCCGTCTTGGCTGGAGCCTGTGCGGTCGCCTCGTGCGCTGAAGATTCACCGAACGCAGGCGACGCCGCATGGTTGAAGGTGGCAGCAGCCGAAAGATCGGGACCTTGGGCAATGCCGGATTGATCATGCTCTGCGGGGACTGGGCCCTGCCGCTGTTCCACGTCTTGCATCCAGTCCAGCCCGCCGAGGTGGGGGGTGAAGTCCATACCAGGCACAACGGGATGGCCGGGCGTATGAAATGACGGCCCGCTCATTGGTCTTTGCCCGATTTGGAAGGAGACACGATGGGCTGGAGCCGGCGCGGCGGCTGTGCGCTGCCGGCATTGCCCAGGACGAACCACACGCGGCGCGTCACATGGTCTGTTTGCCACGTCCAGGCCTTGCCCACCAGCACAGCCAGCATGTCCTGGACGGAGTAGGGACCGAGGGTGCGATGTGCTTCAGGCAATGGAAGCCCGAGAAAGCGCCGGGCTTCGGGAGACAGCGCCGTCAGGTCGGCCAAGGCGTAGCCGGTGCGCAGCAGGGTGTAATCGATGGCCTCGCCAATGGTCGTGACTTGTTCGCGAGGAAAGGTGATTTGTGCAACGAGCGCCAAAGGTTCGCTCAGACCCAGTTGAGGCTGCGCTTCGGCGGTCGTGTAGCGACCGAGTTGCAGGCGCTTATTGCCATCCACCAGGGGCGTGTTGGCGTGGCAAACGCCGGCCGCCAGCCATGCCATGCCAGCGATGAGATATCGGTGCGAGTGCCGGGACATGCGGGAGAAACTCCAGAAGAAAAATCCCGGGCCGCATGACGAAGAGGAAGAGAAGACATGCAGCCCGGGGAAAGAACGCATTCGCGTCCGCCGGTCGGCATATTCGGATTTGGAGCATTTGCTCTCAAGCGTAAAACGTGCGGTGCATACCGAACGTTTTACGCTTGACATACAAGTAAAAAAAAGGCAGGTGTGGAAATGGCTTAGCAGCCAGCAAGCAGAGGGCTGCTTGCTACGGGAAAAACGGCTCTTACCGGCTTACAGGCCCTACTCAAAGGGCGCGGCTGCTCCTCAAAATTGAGGAGCAGCCGCAAAGGATTTACTGGTACTGGTAAAGGGCTTTGACGGGCTACGGGCCGGATTGCTGCGCCGAGGCGGCGCCGCAATCCAAAAAGGGCCCAATGCATGGGCGCCAGGACATAGATGAGCCTTGTCGCAACTGAGTGGGGGTTGCACGCCATAACATAAACGCACTGGGATTTCAAGCGTAAAACGTGCGGTGCGAAGTGCTCGTTTTACGGCTGACTGCATCGACGCATCCCTGTACCGTGCGCGGCCATGGATACACCGTCGTTTCGCAGCCAGCACATGCCAGTTCGCCCTTCCCAGGAGCACCCGTTTCTAGGGCGTGATCCGCTGGACCATGGCTGTGCGATCTTCACCGTCATCGAGTCCCTGCAGCAGCTTGGTCTGGAAAGCTGGACGGCACGGCTGCTGAGCTGGCTGGGCAGGTTCGAAGGGCTGGAGCGCCATTTGGAAGAGGACTGCGATCCGGTGCTGTGTGTGCGCCAGATTCTCCTGCGGCATGTAGCTGATCAGCCGAGAGGCGCCGGGGAACAGAAAGGCCTGGCAGATGTGACCTGGCACAGCATCGTCCACACCATCGTGGCCCAGCCATTCGTGCAAGTGTGCTGCGACTGGAGCATTGACGGATTGCGGCCACGTATTCGCTGGGACCCCATTGAGCACACGTTCCTGCAGTTCTTGGCTCTCGGCCATGCCGATGAAGACCTGTCCGTATGGACTCCGGCCGCAGGAATGCCCTGCAGGGCGCGCAAATGCGCAAGCATGCTGCAGGGCAAAGCAAGATGAAAAATCTACCAGGCGCGGCAAGGCAGCCCGCACCCGCCCGGTACAGAGAACGATTGCTCGCACTCACCTCAGTCGGTGTGTAGCTCAGGGCGGACTATTAACTTCGCGACGCCCGGCGACGTCAGACGATCCCCCACTTACGTAGGGGATCGTCCTCTATACAAATGCTCGGATCAATAGGGCACTACTTCAGTAAAACGTACAGTGCAGTGGAAACAGCATCTACCTGCTCTTTATCCTTGTCCGCCTGCCAGATCATGCCTCCACCAAGTTTCAGAGGATTTGGTTTAAGGAGAAGAGTTCAGCGATGTGCCCCATCTGGGCAAACAGGCCCAGCGACATCGCTGCCGCGAGTGTCAGGACTCTGAGTTCTTTCCAGACAGGCCGTGGTGGTGGAAATTGGACGGGCAACCGACGTTTGGCCTGCTCGCTTCGCTGGGCTATGTCGAGTAACGTCTGCATGGTCGCCCTCTGCGCTAGCAGAACTTCGCCAGCCACGACGGTCAGCCATTGCCGAAGTAGTTCAGTTACCGTCGGTGAACTTAGCCTTCACGTCTTACGTGACTGAGCGGGTCAAGCACGAGCACTTATAACCAGCGCCTCAAGATCAAGTAGAAATGACCTGATTTGTGACTCGTTCTCGGGTAGGCATAGAAACTTCACTGCGTCTTCCGGAGATTTCCCAATGAGCGGGATACGCAAAAACAGATGTTCAAGAAAATTGCTGCTTACGGTCGAAAGTACCAGCCTCAGCGAAGCCAACATATCGTCACCTCGGTGCGATGCATGTACCAAGGCAATCGGCTTGCCGATCACTTCGACGCGTGAAACCAACCAGTCGATTGCATTCTTGAGGCCGCCGGGAATTGCACGGATGTATTCGGGGCTCGAGATGATGATGCAATCGTGTGCGCAGACAATTTCCAGGAATTCACGCACGGCCATGGGCGTTCTCTCCCCTTGCGCATCCGGCGAGAAAACGGGTAGTGCCTGGAGACCATGAAAAACTGAGACATCAATGCCCAGCGGCGCCAGGTTTTTCATGGTTTGCAACAACGTCGTATTCGTGGATGCTTCGCGCGTACTGCCTGAAATAGCCAGGATTTTCATGATGTCCTCTTTGCTTGCCAAGCATCGGCCATGCCGGGCCGGCGTCTGGACCATGGCAGGCAGGCGCACAGCGCGATCAGGCCCAGCACCAATACCGCGCCTCCAAGCACGCCGAGGCCCGTACCGAAGGCCGCGCTCACGCCCATCGCCACCAGCGCTGCGCTGCCGATCTGACAGAACCCGACCAGCCCCGATGCAGTGGCCGCATGCCCGTGTTCGCTGGCGATGGCCCCGGACACGCCCAGCGACAGCGACGAGCCATTGGAGAGACTGACCAGGCACATCGGCAGCACCACGGCTGCCGCGCCCTGCAGCCCCGATTCCACCACGGCCGCGAATGCCACGCCGCCAAGCACGAAGCACACGACGCCGGCAAAGAGGATGCGGTCGTAGGGCCAGCGATCAAGCAGCTGCCTGGCAAGCAGGTTCGCGCCGATGATGCCCGCCGTCAGCGGCAGGTACAGCCAGCCGCTTTGTTCCTCGCTCAGCCCTTGGCGCGCAAAAAGAAACGGCGACTGGGTCAGGTAGACGAACCAGGCGCAATAGATCGCGCAGACCACCAGCGTATAGCGGCGAAAAATCCGGTCCCGCAGAACATGACTGAAGCCAGCAAAGGGCGCGGTGCGGGTACGGGCGGCAGAGGGAAGCGTTTCCGGCAGCCACTTCATCACCATCAGCAGAGCCACGACGCCAAACGCAGCGACGAACAGGAAGTCAGACCGCCAGCCGAAAGCCGCAGCCAGGTGCCCGCCGATGGCAGGCGCCAGGGCGGGCGACAGCGACACCAGCGGGTAGATCACCGCATAGACCTTGGCAGAGGTACGTTTGTCGCAGGTGTCGGCGATCAGTGCCCGGCCCACGACCAGGCCCGCAGCCGCGCCGACCGCTTGCAGCATGCGCCACGCCAGGAAACCGTTGTAGCTGGCGGAGATGGCGCAGCCCACCGAGCCGACGATGTAGAGAGCGATGCCAGCCAGCAGCACGGGCTTGCGGCCATTGCGATCCGACAGCGGGCCGTAGGCCAGCTGGGCAATTGCCAGTGCCAGCAGGTAGAACGAGACGGTCTGCGGCATCTGCCAGTCGGCAACGCCAAACTCCGTGGCCATGCCCGGCATGGCGGGCAGATAGACGTCCGACGCGATCAGGCCGAAGGCACTGAGCATGGCGACGGTCAAGGTGAAAGATAAGCGAGGCATGGCAGTTCCTGGCAGCCAGGCGAACGGGCTGCGCGTCAAGGGTTCAGAAGGGATGAGCGCCATGCTACGGAGCTGCCTTCAATGTGAAAATGCACAAAATAGCAGCCTATAGCTGCATATTTGCAGTACGAGCAATGGGGCAGCGATGAATTGGGATGACGTGCGGATATTCCTGGCAATCCACCGTGCAGGCACCCTGCGTGGGGCGGCTCAGCAACTGGCCATCGACCAGACCACGGTGGGCCGGCGCCTGGCCGGGCTGGAGCGGTCGCTGGGCAGCCGGCTGTTCCTGCGCACCACGGGCGGCCTGGTGCTGGCCGGAACCGGCCAGGAAGTGCTGCGCATGGCCGAAGACATGGAGCGCATGGCCGTCTCCTTCGAGCGCCGCGGCGAAGGTGCCGATGCGCGCGTGGCCGGGGAGGTGCGTGTGACCACCACCGACGCCTTGGCGGTGGATTTCGTGGTTCCCGCCCTCGAACACCTGCGTGCCCGCCATCCCGAGGTGCGGGTGATCCTGAGCACCACGAGGCGCCAGCTCGATCTAGCGCGACGGGAAGCCGACATTGCTGTCCGCACCCTGCGGCCGGAGCAACCGGACCTGATCGTTCGACAACTCGGCTGCTGGGAAGTGGGCTTGTACGCTACCGAAGGCTATCTGGCAAAAAATGGGGAACCGCAGCCCGGAAAAGGCTTTGCAGACCACGACATCGCGCTCTACCAGGAGGGTGTGACCGGCCGGCAGGACGACACGCTGGCAGGTGAATCCAGGGCACAGGGTCGAATAGTTGCCGAACTGGATTCGAGCCTGATGCTTGCGACCTTCGTGCGCGCTGGCCTGGCCCTAGGCGAATTACCCGAATACGTGGCCCGACGCGACCCCACGCTGGTCAGGATATGGCCGCAGTGCCAGCGGGCCAAGCCCTACGAGGCGTGGTTGGTGTTGCACCAGGACCTGGCGCGCACGGCCAGGGTGCGTGTCGTAGTGGAGTCGATCACTGCGGCTTTCGGCGATTAAACATCAGACATGTGCAAGCCGCATATATGATTTGGGTGGCGTTGGCCGGGAGGCGATAAGGATGAGCAGCGTCTCATCTTCAAAAAAAGAACTGACCTGCGCGCAGTTACGAAGTGCTGCCAGCTAGTCCACGCGGGCGATACCAGAACTAACTACGTGGGATTTTTTGCGCTAGGCTACAGTATCAAGCTTGCTTGAACCCAGCACAGCAAATCAGCGACTGACAGTACACCGAGAAAGCGCGCCAGTTCCTCTCCATTAACTCCGTACAACACAAGCATCGGCACGGAAGCGACTTTCAACGAGTCCAATAACTGAGAATCGGTGGCCGCATTGATCTTAACGATTCGAACCTGATCGCCCAGAACTTCGGCGGCCGCTTCCACTGCCGGCCCCATTGTTGCGCACGGCGGGCACCAGGGCGCACCGATGTAAAGCAGCAAGGGGACCGCATTGGAGCGGGTCAAGCGATTGAATTCTGTGGCGTCTAGTTCTTCCACCTTCCCAGCCCACGAAGGCACAGATATCTTCATTGCTTAACCCTTTCTCCATAATTGATTATTCGATCAACGTAATGTCGCCTCAGTTGGCGCTGACCAGATCCTCACTCTTCGCTTCGTACACCGGGTAATCGGTGTAGCCTTTCGCGCCGACAACCCCGTAAAAAGTGGACCGATCAGGCTCCGCCAGCGGCCAGCCGTTCTGCATCCGCTCCACCAAGTCAGGATTGGAGATGAAGGCTGTACCAAAGGCGATCAGGTCAAGCTCCCCCTTGGCCAGTTCGGCTTCGGCCAGATCCTGAGTGAAGCCGCCAGCACCAATCAATGTCCCCTTATAGGCTTTACGGAAGGCTGCCCCAAAGCCCGTCGGCGTACCTGCTGCCGAGATTGTGGTCTGATAGTTCAGGTGCACGAACGACAGCGTTCTTTCGTTCAACGCCACGGCCATGCTCTCCCACGCCTCCGCTTCGCCTTCAAAGGCGTCCATGTCGTAGATGCGACCGAACGGGGACACACGTACACCCACCTTTTCTCCGCCAATTGCATCTGCCAAGGCATCGATTGTCTCCAAGAGGAATCTTTGACGGTTGGCGATCGAACCGCCATATTGGTCTGTGCGCGTGTTGAGCTTGCTACTCAGGAATTGGTCGAAAAGGAATGCGTTGGCCGCCATCACTTCCACTCCGTCAAACCCTGCATCGATAGCACGAAGCGCGGAGGATACAAAGTCCTGAGTGACGCGCTGCACTTCCGCAGTGGTCAGGGCGCGTGGCTTGCTCGGCAAGACCGGGCCTTCTTTGCCAGGCTCAACCCAGGCATAGACCATGGTTTTGGTCGCCGGCACTTCGCCCGACGAAACCGGAGCCCCGCTGCCAGGTTGGAGGGAGACATGGGAAAGTCGTCCAACATGCCACAGCTGAGCGAAAATCTTGCCGCCCTTTGCATGTACGGCGTCAGTTACCTTCCGCCAGCCTTCCACCTGCTCGTCGGTGTACAGGCCGGGCGTATACAGATAGCCACGCCCTTCATCAGAAACAGGCAGGCCCTCAGTGATGATCAGACCGGCCGAGGCACGCTGAGCGTAATAGAGAGCTGTCAAGTCGCTGGGAATGTTCTCAGGTGTCCGCGTCCGAGTCATTGGAGCCATGACGACTCGGTTGGCCAGCGGCAGGCCGGCGAGGTCATAGGAATTGAAGAGCTTGCTCATGATGAATCTCTGTTTGGGAAGGTGAGCGCAGCCTCATGTCTGGGGCTGCTGGGTTTAACGGCGTGCTGGGGATGTCTGGCTTTAGGCTTCCAAGACTTCCAGCGTGGACACCAGGCGAATGGCCTTGGAGAAATTCGCCCGGTTCACCGAGGTCTTCGTAACGACCTGGTGCAGTTCTTCCAGGCGCTCTGGCGAGGCGTCAGCGCGCAGGCGCACTACGTAAGCCACTTCGTCGTAGCCGGGATTTACGCTTTCATCCAAGCCAAGGAAGCCACGCAGATCCAGCTCGCCGTCGGTTTCGATTTCCAGGCTGTGCACCGTGATACCCATGGCTGCGGCGTTGACGACATAGCCAACGGTCAGACAGGCATTGAGCGCTGCCATCAGCAGTTCCTGTGGATTGGGAGCGGAATTCTGACCGAGCAGTTCATTTGGCTCATCCGCGGTAATCTCAAAGTTACGCTCATATTGCACGCCACTGAGAGAATAATGGTTGACCGTCGAAACGGATCGAGTCTGGCCGTCCCACTTTGTCTTGACATTAAAGCGTGCATTTCGCTTAGAAGCGTCTTCGGCAACACCCTTTGCAAATTGCTGCAGGGCGGCGACGTCGATACCATTGGGTTTGTCAGTCATTTCGCTTTTCCTTCTCTGAATGCGCTTTTGCGCGTAGTGAACCTACCGTCGAATTGGTAACTGTAGATCCTGGGGATTATTGGAATTTGTGCCTGCCGTGGCAGGATTTCTCTCAATGCGCGCAGCCGTCTATACCGCAGCTTTCGCCGTCGTCTGCACCGACCATGACTTCCGGAGTTTGTCGCGCTGCCTCCAAAATGGCGCGTTCAAAAACGCCGGTCTCCTGTGCGCCTGAGAGAAAGAATTTTCCGTTGAACATGAACAGGGGAACGCCATTGGCGATCCGATTTGCTTCCATCTCATCGCGTGCAATATCAGCAATTGCACCTTGTGAATTGAAATCAAAATGAGCATTGGTCAAACCGACCTCATTAGCCAACGATGTCAGTACCTCTTGGTCAAAAATGTCAAGACCGTCCGTGGTTGCGGCCTTGTAGACGCGCTCAACCATTGATTCAGCGAGCAATGGTGATTTGATGCTTTTGATCAAAGCATGAGCTGCTGTGGTGTCGCCGAAGCGCATGGTGTCGAAGTTGTAGACCAAGCCTTCCGAGAGCCCGTTTGCACTGACTGCACCCATCATTCGGTCTGCGCTGGTGGCATTGCCGAACTTCTGGCGAATTGCAGTTTTGTAGTCCATCGGCAGCATGCCTCTAGCGAGTCGATATGCCTTATTTGTCACGACTACTTGCACCTGGCCAGCCAAAGCGCTAACTGCTTTTTCGTAACGCTTCTTTGCAATCCAGCACCAAGGGCAAACAAAATCCGACCAAACTTCAACTTTGACTGTTTGCATCATTATCTCCATAAGCTCAATAAATGAGAGCCTACCATCCAGTTGGTAGATTATTTGATTAAAATAAATCGCCATTCTTCAACGGCGACGATTTCATGCTCTTAGGCGTTATTTACGACGAGCCGTATAACGCTGGGGCTCAAGGGGTCTTTGTCATTCGTCGCCCAGTTGATGAAACAGGAACCCTCAAGAATGCTCAACAAAATGAACGCCTTGTGCTTGGCTCCACTACCTTCTGGGATCTCCTTTAGAGTTATGCCATGCGCGAGGGTTTTAGTGAGCCAATCCAACTGCATGGCAAAGAATTGACGTGTCAGCTGCTGCAAACTCAAAGGCAATGCAGACATCTCGGCTGCGAGTGCGCCGCAAAGTGGTAAGAGACCGCCATCCGAACTTGACCTGAATATTTGCAGGAAGGCTTCGAGGCGCCCGATCACATGCTCGTGCTGTAATTCAATGCGGCCGAACTCGGCGCGAACGCGTTCGATATACTCCTCAACTATTGCCGCTCCCAAGTCCTCCTTGGCTGGGAAATGATGATGGATGCTGGCCTTACGGATGCCTACCGCTTCGGACAGATCCGCATAGCTAAACGCGGTATAGCCGCGCGTACGCATCAGGTTCTCAGCGGTCTTGATCAAGGCGTCTCGTGTACCAACAGCCATTTCTTGTCCTCACCTTAAAGATAACATCAGCAACATGCTACCTATCACATGGTAGATTGTCAACGCGCATCCCGGGACCGTTTGCACTCAGGCACCGAGCTCGTCGTAAGCTTCAAGCGCGCGAGAAGAATAAACGTACGCAGCACCTGCATTGAGCGCGATGGCAGTGCCCAGAGCAGCGGCGATTTCTTCCTTACTCGCACCAGCTTTTTTGGCTGCGCCAGCGTGTGCGGCGATGCATCCGTCGCACCTGGTTGTGACAGCTACTGCGAGCGAAATCAACTCGTGCGTTTTGGCGTCAAGCACGTTGCCTTCTCGCGTGGCAGTCTCCAACTTGTGAAACGCACTGGCAACAGGCGCATTTGCCTTGTTGAAGCTACCAACACGCTTGAACAACGACTTCAACTCTTCAGTCCACATTTTTTCCATCTCAGTTACCTCAGTAAATTTAAAACAAACCATCTAATAGGTAGGTAATGTAATGGATGGTTGAGATGTTGTCAAGCGACCTCGTCGAGGTCGCTGCAGATGTGAGCAGCGAGGTGTGTGCTAGGTCCATGGCAGCTCCACACCACCTACAGGCGGCATCGGCCTTGTCCCCAAGCCCCCCCCAAAGGTGGTGTCACAAGTATCAAGAAAGTCAAGCGTAAAACCTGCGGTCTGCATCGAACGCTTTCAGGATGACTTGGGACAGCATCGTCCGTATGGTGCTCGGCCATGGCAATCGACCGTCTACACCCATATAGCCCCTTCACGCAGCACGAACGCACAACGCGAGGGGAGGGTGCTTTGCACTCTTCTTTGGAACGGCCTCTCTTGCAGCGCATCTGCCGTCCATGCCTGAGGGCAGAATGAAAAGTTTTGTGACAAGGCTGCTGGCTATGACGCCCTGGTCAAAACAAGGCGGACTACTTCGCCAAGCCGATCGCGGTCGCGGGACTGACACAATTGCCGGACCAGTATCGGCTCACGTACCCGTTGTAGCTGGCACGGAATCTGGTTGGCTTCGGGTGTTGACCTCCGATCAGCTGCTCGCTGTCGTGCGCGCAGAAAAGGCTGTGGATGCCATGTGGCGCCAGTCGCACCAGAGCCGAGAAGTCTGGGAGCGAGATCTGTTGCCGGCCCTCCATCGGTATGCAGCGTTCGTGCAATTGATGCCTGCGTCCGAGGCGCACCACCATGCCCACGCCGGAGGGCTGCTTTCACACACCATCGAGATGGTCCTGGCAGCCCTGACCTGGCGCAACGCCATGTTGCTGCCCGGTGGCTCCCAGATCGAGGAGATCGATGCGCAACGTGACCAGTGGAGCTACGTGGTGTTCTTCGCCGCGCTGCTGCACGACATCGCAAAGCCCATGACCGACCTACGTATCCAGTGGCGTTGTGACGGCATGGCCGATTCGATTCGCTGGACACCAGCAGGCGGCAGTCTGGTCCAGATCACGGCCCGGCGTGCGGCCGCCGAGTACCTGGTCGATTTCACGCCCAAGAGCCAGCGCGACTACAGCGCCCACGGCAAACTGGCGCAGCTGCTGCTGCCGCGCATTGCGCCAGAGTCTGCTCTCGTGTTCCTGGCCCAGACGCCTGCAG
>Ga0308162_1000409_pt1 | contig 46296 bp, 65 predicted proteins | sample PhySR2_FD_201370 | JGI IMG/M metagenome (GOLD analysis project Ga0308162, IMG submission 201370) | Phyllosphere microbial communities from UC Gill Tract Community Farm, Albany, California, United States - DLSLS.R2 | ecosystem: Host-associated > Plants > Phyllosphere > Unclassified | place: USA... | reverse complement strand
ACTGGCCATCAGGTCATTCATTGACTGGCGGCCCGCACGTTCAGCGGTGAACTTGTAGACCAGCCCCACCAGCAGCGCCATCACCAGAAAGCAGACAAACAGCAGCAGATAAAACTGAATAAAAAGTTTCTTCATTTTCCTTGCCTAAAAATCAATGATTTAGCCAGCTGCCTTCACCGAAAGGGGCACCATGGGGACAACAGAGCTAAATCTTCCAATGCGCTGGTTCAGCATTTCGACCTGATCACCATCAAGGGCATTAATCCAGGTTGAATAAACTGTGTAAACCATTTCCGCGTTTTCATGGCCCATTTGCTCAGCTATAAAGGCTGGATTTGCTCCGGCAGATAGCATCCAGCACGCGAATGTATGTCTCGTCTGGTAAGGGCGTCTGCGGCGAATACCCGCCCGCTTAACAGCTTTATCCCAGATAGATTTTATTGAGTGTACGGAGTAATGGGGAGATTGAACACCACGTTGCATTCTCGGCATGAACACAAAATGAAGCATCTGTGTCTCAGTTACCCCGTACTCACGATGCTGGATTGATACAGGAACTTTAGGAAAGTTTCCAGTGAGCTTTTTCTGAGCTATGAGAGCATTCAGTGCAGGCCCCAGCAATTTTATTGTTCGATAACCAGCCTTAGTTTTTGGTGGGCCGAACGTGCCTAACTGAATTAAATTGCGGCTAATATGTACTTCTCCGGTTTCGATATTAATATCTTCCCAGGCAAGCGCACAGAGTTCCCCTGGCCGAATGCCCGTGTAGACCGCAAACTGCCACAGATTTTTCTGCTTTTCAGGTGCTGCATCGATCAGTTGCTGATATTCATGTTTCAACAGCGGGTCAGGTTTGATCTGGCCTTTGCGTAGCCTTTTAATCCCATCATGAGGTACGTTTTCAATATATTTGTTAGTATAAGCGAAGTTCATTATTTGCTTCAAAATTGCAAGGTAAAAATTTACCGTTCGAGCAGTTCGACCAGTTTTGTTTTTTCTAACCTCTAACGGGTAACTCGTTTCACCCATCAACAGTTCTTTCCGCCACTTTAAAATATCACTATTTGTTATTGATGACAGTTGAGTATTAATCCCAATCAGTTTCTCAAGCAGTTTTACTATAGTGTGATAACTCCGTGCCGCATTCGGAGATAACTCAATCCTATGGTTTTCGTACCATACTGAAGCCAGTTCACCAAAAGTGGAAACTCTTTTAAAAGGTTCGAATTTTAATGCTGCTTTTGAGTCCGGAAATTCTTTCCTGTATACAAATGTTCCCATCTGTATTTCACTTACTATCCTTGCGCGAAGGTTGCCCGCTTTTTTTATATTCGCGTTTGTGACAATCCACCCCTTTAGTACTTCCCGGCATCGAATACCTCGGAACTGGAAACTGATTCGAATTCTGTTGTTGTGCAATTCAACACCGGTCGGAAACATCATGACTCCTCAATTAATTCATTTATGCATGGGTAGTTGTACCAGATTAATGCTTTCCCTTTATCCTCTCCCCCGGTAAGGGAATAACGTTTAAAATGTACTCCCTCTACGAACCGATTGAGGCGAAGGGCTTTAATTTGCCTCTCGGTTAACCCGGTTTTTTGCATAAGCAACGATGCGACCATCCACTTTTCGCTGTAAATAACTTGTGGCATAGAGTTACCCTTAGCCGGACAGCACTATAAAATAATACCGGCATTAAAACTGATTTCTAAAAATCACTTACGATCGGCTTTCAGCATGACGACTGAAACGCCGGTACCATCAAACTCGTTATCAATTAACCCGGACCAGCTACATGACCAGCCAGGCAAAATAGCCTTTTTCCGCATACTTCCCGGCAGGATGGCCACAAGGCGACCGCCGGGTTTAACCAGGTTTGCAGCAGCTTCCACATGCGCTTTGGCTCTTCCTTCGCTGAACGGTGGGTTCATTACCACTTTGTCAAATCGGCTGCTGGTGGCTTCGGCCCACTGGATGAAATCAGCCTGTTTGACGGCGTAACCTTTCGCCTCCAGTACCCGACAGTGCAGCGCTGATATTTCCACGCATTGGGTCTGGTCTGCCGACATCAGTACGGCAAGGTTTCCGGTACCGGCACTCGGTTCCAGGCACGAATCGCCAGGCTGAATATCGGCTTCGGAAACTGCCCATTCAGCCAGCGATTCAGGGGTAGGGTAAAACTGGTGCGACTGATGATCAGGAATACACCCGGACGCGATAATCTCGCCCAGCACCCGGGCGGGGTCATAGTCGAACTCCCAGATGTTGATATTTTTATTTGGGCCCGCTTTGATCAGCACACCACCGATGGTTTCCAGTATTTTCCCCGCCTGGCCCCGAATCGCTTTGTCTTCGTCGCGCCAGTCAAATCGGCGGTTGTACGGATTGGTGGTCAGAGGCTGTGTAGGCTCATCCCAGCGGTTGCGATGAATCGGAGTGTGCCGCTCAGCCTTCAGCCCTGCCAGTACTTCCAGAACGGCAAACGGTAGCGGTTTGCTCATCAGCACAAAATCTTTGAGCTTTTTCTTTGGTTTCTGGCGGAATTGTGGCGGGATCGCCAGCGGGTACAGGTGCGCCAGGATGCAGTTGAGCCGCCAGGCCATATCCGGGTGGACTTCGAGGTGAGCTGTACCTTTCAGAAATGCTCGGACACGCAACGCCCCACCGTCCAGCACCAGCCATTCACCGTGGCGGCATCGGGCTTCATGTAATGCGTCGTCAGTTACACGCCAGCGAGGTTCATCGCGGCCCATAAATTTAGCAATCACCTGCCGCAAGTCCTGAATATAGCCGCTCATACTGTGATTAGTCGTTCCGTACTCGGTGAACACCCGCGAGAGGATCATGCGTTTGCCGAAACCTTCCGGCCTGTTGGTAACATGATCACCGGAAAGAGCGCGGAAAATACCGTCCACACGTTCAGAGAAAAATTTCTGGCGTGAGTTAAGTAATTCCATGATTGTCGGCCGCACAGTTTCTTCTTCGAAGTCGGGCGTTTTCATTTCCCGGATCTGCTCGTTCCACTCGGTGCGTCGGTTGTTCGGCATATACTCGTATACGTCGGTCATATTCAGGGCTTTTTGCCAGAAGGTTGCATTCAGACTGGCTATAGCGCCTTCGAGTTTAAATAGCGCACTGACACCGCCGTAATAATGGCGCCGGTCGCGGTCTTGGTTACCTTCCAGAAAATGGTGTACGGATGCATGGTGCGTGTTAATTAACCCGGACATCATTTCTATATCGGCCCTGAGTTGCTTGTACTGGCCGATCAGTGAATCAACTAGGTCGGAGGATGCAGGGGCGAAAAACGCCCCATCAGATAGTTCTCCGTAAAGAATTTCTGCAACTTCGCTCATTACTCGCTGACCTTAGGCGCTGCTGCCAGCATCGCCGCCCAGCAAAGGCGCGCCCGATGAGTTGCTTGCCGGCAACCACTCATTGCTTCATATGCTTCCCATTCTTCTGACGAGCTAAAGAATTCATTAGGCTCGGATTCGAACCCGTCAATTACCATGCGTTCTGTTGGCTCAACCGGCACCAATTTCCACCCATCCGGCACCAGCTCGGCCAGGTCAGCGGCGGGCGCGGGGCGGTCGAATAGAGGTGTAACGTGCGGAACTTTGTCGTGCGGGCCTATCTGCCACCAGTTTCCCGGGCCGTCTTCGTAAAAGTTACCAACCGGCGGCTGCTTCGCCAGCTCTGCCAATTTCGCCTCTGCTGCTGCCAGCTTCTGAGACAGCATCATCATGCCGTTGTGGTGCGGCTGCTCTAGCGCCGCAACGGGCGGCGTGGTGAATATCGGCAGTGTCTGGTTGTACTCACCTGACTTTGGTTCGGCTGACCAGCTTCCACCTGCACGCTTGCCGCGATATTCTTTCAGCGTTGCTGGATCGATATATCCGATTGGCTTCGCAGTCAGTGCGGCGAGAGTTGCGTGCATAGCCTGCAGCTGCAATGCATCGTCCGCATCCAACCCGAAAGGTATTTCATCACATGCTGTTTCCAGCTTATGAATCTGCGATTTTAACCACTCAATCAGCGCCTGCTTCTCTTCTGCGTTCACTGGTCACCCTCCACGCGTTCTGCTGATTTCAACTATACAATTTCCAGATGCTCGGGGCGTACGCGGCTGACTTTGACGGTCATGCTGCAGCAACTACAAGGGGCAAACTCCAGGTTGAAACCACGACTGACACCGGTGACCACCGCCACTGAACCCGCTGGCATTTTTGCGTAGCCGTTTTCCATTGCGTATAGCGTCTTCACGCGCGAACCTACCCAATCGGCCATGCGCTTTGGAGATTTGATAGCCATCACTCACCATCCTTATCCGTCAAAAGCCTCAGCATCACGGCATTCTCAGCCGCCAGCGCGTCTAGCTTTCTCTGCGTGTCCAGATTTTGCCGACCACGCAACTCGGCCAGATGTTCAGCCGCCTGCAGTTGATCGCGCTGCTCACCAATCATCTGCGCAGCGTCAGCGGTCAGTTCTGTAATGTCGATGTAGGTGCAGGCCTCGCGTCCAGCTTCATCCTCTACATAGATTTCAAACTCACCTGAGTCGATGTCACTCATTTCAACGGCTGCAATATCGTTCAAAAACCATTCAACATTTCCGCCGTAGCGTAATTCACGTTTCATCTCAAATTTCCTTATCGCCAGTGAATTCAAGGGCATTTCGCAACACCTCCTGATATTTCTGAGCACCACGCTTATAGCGCCATGCTCTCTCATCAACACAAATCAGCGTCCAGAGGTCTGGCGCGATGGCAAATTCGATTGCCTTGCGCATCTGGACGTTCTGCTGCAGAAGAGCGTCGTAGTCTCTGGCCAGAACGTATTTCCCGTTCGGGGATGATGTGATCGCCGTTGCATCGATCGTGTTAAAATGTTGTACAGCCATAACGATTTCCCTCAGGGCGGCCACGCGGGCCGCAGCTGATTAACGAACCTGTAAAGTTGGGGATCCTGTTTCGAGGTGGGCACCGGGAATAGTCCTGAGCAATTCCGGGTCTGGTTCTTCGCCGGCAGCGCGGGCCGCTTCTATTTTGGTAGCCAGCTCCAGCAATGCTTTTTTCAGTTCGTCGTTTTTTGTTGTGGTAACCACCTCCGTATGAGACTCGACAAACTCATCCGGCAGTAAATCCACGTTATCGATCTTCAGGCTTACGCCACCTTTGCGGGCCGTGAAGGTGTTGAGGGTGGTTTTGAAGGTGGTGCGGTTGCTGGCTTGCAGGCACTGCAGCAGGTAACTTTTGAGCGCATGAACCTGGCGCTCCCAGTGTTTTTTCCGCTCGCTTACTCGCGCCGCTTCTTTTTTGCAGGCTTCCGCTTTTGCATCAAAATCACGGATAACATTCATGGTTGCGTCGAACTTGTCTTCCAGCATCCCCTCAATGCCTTATAGGGTGTCAGCAATCATTTCGGGGGTGAGACCCCCGCCTTCAGCGGCAAGGGATTCAAGTTTGCTGAGCTCTAAAGCGAGGTCGATGGTACGATTGCTCATGCTGCTTTCTCCTGCAGTTTTGCGAGGCATTCTGCTTTGACTTCTTCGAGGCGGCGCAGGCGGCCTTCCAGATATTTGGCATATTCGGTGTCAGCTTTCTCGCGCGCTGCTTTGAGGTGAATACCCATAACGCGGGTGAGGGCAGAAGCAATGCCGGAGACTTCATTGGGGGTAACAGCTGCGCGCATGGTGTCAGTGTTCAGCTTGAATTTCTCATCCAGCTCTTTACGGATACGCGTGACGTCTTCCGCTTTATCGCTGGCATTGCGGATATCGAATTCAAGGGCGGTTTCCTGCTTATATTCGGCCTGGTCATAGAGGCCCAGCCAGACATCAGCAGAGAAGCCCAGGAGAGAAAGTGCTTTTTTAATGGCATCGGTAAGCGATTTTTTCTGCGCCTCTCCATCGCAGGTGATCCCATGTTTAGTTTTGTAGAGGTATTTTGTGGCACCATACGCTTCAACTGCCCCGCGTACTTCTCCCTCTATCGCGTACCAGAATTTAATTTTTATACTGTGGTTTTGTTCGGTGATGAGCGTGCCGTCACCATCCCTAAGGATTCTGTTTCCGATGAACTTCTTATCTTCGTAAATTGCTTCGCTCATTGGAGCACCTGGCAACATGCGATCTTCGACAACCTCATATCCCCAGCCAGTACCAACAGGACCGAAAATCTCCGTTGCGCGCATAATCATGTATTCAGCATTGATGCTCGTTCCCTCAAACCCAGCTCCTGCGAGGTCTTTGGTATAACGAGGATCCGTGCGCATCACGGTGCGCCAGATTTTCATGTTATCGCCGACTTCAGCCAGATCTTTTTCTAAAGCCGCACCGATTGACTGAAATGTTTCTGCAGACGGCGCGGGCTTGGCGTTTTCTGGTTTTTCAACCTCACTTGCGGGGGCAGGATCAGATGCCTGTGGTTCCGGGTTCTGAGTCAAAATCAGCCCCTCAATGCTAAAGCGGCCATTACCGAGAGCATTCACTACGGGCTTATTCTGGTCGGGTTGTGGAGTAGCCTCAGTGGGGGGGATAGCTGGTGCTGCAGGCTTGTTTTTCCGTTGCAGATATTCATCTTTAGTGATTTCGGTAAAACCCTGAGTCAGCAGACCTTCCAGCGCCTTCTGCTTATTGCAGCGCTTAACCTCCCCAGCCTCATTGCAGGCATAAAACGGGCCGGTGCGTACTGTTACAGGTGGTACGCTCTCCACGCTCGACGCTGCGCCATCCGGCTGGTCTGTATCCGGTTCCACTGCTCCAGCCGGTTGCGCTGCATCAGCCAGTACGCATTCTTCGACTGCCGGGTTCTGTTCGGTTTCATTGTTTTGCACTCCTTCTGCTTCAGTTAGACGGCCGCACGCGATGGCCACAATTTCCGGATCCGGATTAGCGTGGTCGGTTTCGGTCAGGGTTTTATTGATGTAGGTCTGCAGAGCGCCGGGGGTAAGATGAATGTCATCCGGCGCGGTTTTTATGGCGTAGATGATAATGGCACGGGAGAAATCCAGAATACCGGGGGTGGCAGACATCGCCGCGCTCCAGGCACCCCAAGGCTTTTCTTTCAGCTTCACGATATCGCGTGCGCGGTTGATCGTACCGCTGCGCAGATTGTAAATGTCGAAGTCCTGTGAGCGGGAAACTATACCCAGCGCAATGTCGAGATTAAGTGAGCGAAAATCGTGGGTCAGATCAGGACTGCGGTCGGTCGGATTATTACCGCCGGCTTTGGTGCCCGATGTAGTGCGCAGGGTGGTAACCTTATCCCCGCTATCTTTGCGTGAAGCCTGACGGTCTTTTAGCCATTTCTCATTGAAGGCTTTCATAAGTGACCAGTTGTCGGCACCATCAAAATGATTAGCCAGTTCGCCGATCAGCTCGAGCACCACTTCCGGATACATGGCGGCAATGCCCTTTGTGCGAATAAGCGATTCGACGATATGGCCTTCCGGTGTATCCCGCTCATCGTTGAGCAGCTGCAGTGCGTCTTTCAGCTGTTCGCTGTTGATTTCAGTAGTGCCATGACGCACCAGCACCGCCATTTTCTGATCAGAGGAAAGGGCGTTGTAGTTCACCGGTTTGCTGGCCGTATCTGCGCGTTCTGCGAAAACCTGATTTTCTTCATCCCAGTAACAGGTTTTGAGAAAGTCAGTGCTGAGCACGTTCATGGCCGGGCGGGGAAGGCCGGGGCTGTCTTCACACAGCAGCGGCTCCGCGTATTGATGGGCAGTATCCAGGGCAAGCTCATCGAGCATGGCCATAGCCTGGGATTTAGCAAGCCATGCCGCACGCGCTTCAACGCAGGTTGCGTATTCGGGAAGCCCGGACGTGGGATCCTCCGGGCGTAGATATATAGAAAATGTCTGCATAACGTCTCCTTATTAAACTTTGTGAAGCGCACGGGTTAATGCGCTTTAAAAAGCCCCGCTATACCGGCGGGGAAGGACTACACACAGTAAAATGGATGAAGTCGTGATGACCGGATTCGAACCGGCGACCTCCCGTACCCTGTGCCAAAGCCGGGGCTGCTTCCGCTGAGCTACACCACAACCGCCTGAACACTGAATAATGCGCACGCGGTTGCAGTGCCCCATGAACGGGGCAGCTGTGAATCAGTGGAGCGGAGAGGGAGTTAAACGTGCAGCGACGACCTGGATGATGATCCCGCGCGCTTCATCACGGCGATCGCAGGGCTTAAAATCGCGGTCCCCGGCATGGCGCTTAATCAGCATTTCGATGGCGCATTCAAAGCAGCGCGTTTCAGTCATAGGGCCGGTGCTGGTGAACGGAGTAAAAGTGGTAAAAGATTTTCCGCCGCAAAGCGTTTCTTCTGCGGCAATATAACCGAGCTCCGTTTCACCCTGCGTGAAATAGAAAACGGATGTCAGAGGTATTTTAATTAATGTGGTAATGTTGAATTCTGCACTGATAGTTTTCATGGCTTTTCCTTATTTCAGATTGAGTATGGTCCTGCCGGGTTAGCGGCATATATTTCCATGGTGTGGCTGAAGTTAATTAATAAGTGGTAGTCCGCGTTTATTCAGCATGACTTCAATTACATTACTGGTGATTTTTGTAACTTCCGATGGCGTCATAGCATATAACCCCTTCGCGATATTAGCTGAGGCCCGCCAGTATTTACCTTTATATTTGATCATCATGCCGGGAACTACGGCATGACGTGGCATTAATGCTGTACCGTACATTGTAATCTCCTTAATTTGAATGCCGGTTACGGTTCCGGCGTTCTCAAAGAGAACCGTTCCCCTGGTGAGGGCATAAAAATCGTTTTGGGTTTAGCTGGCCGTAAGCAGTAATCATGGATGGTCGCAATGAGAGCATCGGTTCTCTGTTTTGACAGTCAGCTAAATTTTTTAAATTTTGGCTCCATATATTCTGTGGAGCGCCTGATTGTTTTTCCACCTCAGGCGGTGGTGGTATACTGGAGTTCTCACACAGCCAGTAAGGAAAAACATGAGTCAACTATCCGAAATGCTTGAGAAAAGCGAACCCGCATTAACTTCATCCCGACTTGAAGCGGTCGTTTTAGTTCTTGAAGAACTTATAAAGGTCCTTTCTCCCGAGCAGCGTGATTCATTAAGTAAGGCTATTGTTGCTCGCCATCCAGCCGTTAAATCCGCATCTCCCAGCAAGCCGCTTACTGTTGAGTACCAACTTTTACTGATTGCCAAGGAGCTGATCGGCAGCGCAGATTAGCTTTTTTAACGGCCTTTCGATTACAGGGTTATGTAACTGCAGTGCCCTAATCTCAGTAATAGCGTCAGCCATTCTTTGTACGGGTGAGACTGGATCTTCTTTAGCTTCATCCCCTGATTCCAGGGCTTCTTTCGCCAGCCAGATTCGGGCCTCAGTGCCTGCATTTGGCTCTAACTGCTGAATCCGCTTTGCGTCTTCCAGTAACAACGCGATTACGTGTTTCAATTCCTGCTCACCCATTGCCTATCTCCTGTGTTGTGCCCTTATCGCCGGGCTGGCGGAACGTGTTATCTGAGAAATCACTGTGTGGTTTCGATAGGGTGAGATTAGCTATTGCTAAGTGTTAGATCAACATAAAATTTAGCTATAACTTGGTATTTGGGCGTAAAAAAACATAACACATTGAAAAATAGAGTGTTATTTTTTCAGACTACGTTTCTTAGCCTTTAAGAGTTCTTCAAGTAGATTTTGGTTGTTTATGACTCGGGCTCTAAGCTCGTTAAGAAATTGTTCTTGCTCTGTATCAGTTATCGCATCAAAGAGATCAAGTAGCTCCTGCTGCCGTTCTTCCAGTTGAACAAGTTTGTCACTCGGTTCCTCTGGAGTTCTGCTCTCATCCCCAAAAAGAATCCAAGCAGCTGAACATCTCAGCACTTTACATAAGGCGTGCAAATTTTTCCCTGTCGGCTCGCTGGTATCCCTTTCCCACTGAGACACCGATACGTCGGAGATCTTCAAGGCTTTTGCGAGGGATTTTTGAGTCAGACCAAGGCTTTTGCGACGAGAGCGGATGCGCTCTCCAATAGTCATGTCTTGTATTGTCATAGTTAGCTAATACTAATATCCCTTGATCAAGTTATGACTAGTGTATATCTTATTAGCTATGGCTAATTTTAGAGGCAGATTTATGTACACAAGGGATGCGCTTAAATTTTTTGGAAGTAAAAGTAAGCTGGCCACAGCTGCAGGAGTAAAACTTCCGTCGATCTACAAATGGGGTGAACTTGTTCCGGAAGGAAGAGCAATGCGACTTCAAACGGCTTCCAATGGTTCGTTAGTTTATGACCCAATTTGTTACGACAGTCATGCTAAAGCAAAAAGGGAAGAGGAACTGAATCATGAAAATCAGTCCTCCGATTGATGCTGTCGCATCTGAACTTGAAGCCTGGGCGCTTGAAGATGGATGGAAGGTGGTTGGGATGGCCATAGCAGATCAATATCACGCTGATGATGGTGGCGATATTCTTCCGGCGGTAAATACCGGCGATGGGCTTCGAAATGCCGTTCAGCGAGTGAAGCGTATTTTCAGGGGATTCGATGGTCCGAGATATGCACCGCAGGCAGAGGGTTTGAAGCAAGCTGCAATAGCTGCGTTACCGACAGAGCGCCGTGCCAGATTACTACGTCCACATAGTCCTGCATATCTGGTGGCTGTTGCGACAAAAGAATTTGTTGACGCGATTAATGCAATAAATCTCGGCGCAGCACCTACGGAAATATTACGTGAGGCAGACGAGGCTATTACAGCAATCCGTGTAGCCGCAATGACAGCGGCAAGAGCAGGTATATCGCCAAGTTTTGGCATTCAGTAACGATGAAGTAACGCATCAAGCGTTACAAGTGAGTTTCATATATGGCTTCAAACTGGATCAAGGTCGAAGTAATAACGCCTGATAAACCAGAGATTTTTCTAATCTCTGAAAAATTGAATATTGATCCTGATATGGTGCTCGGAAAATTAATCCGATTATGGGTCTGGGCCGATCAACAGATCGCAATAAGTAACGCAGATAGCGTTACTGATACAGAACAAATGGAATGCAAGAGTAACGCATCTTTACTCAGTAAGATCGCAATAGACCGTATTGCTTTTATGCCTGGGTTCGCTGATGCACTTATTCATGCAGGTTGGCTTATTCAGGAGGATGATTCACTTTTCTTCGTTAACTTTGAGAGGCATAACGGGAAAAACTCTAAAAATCGTGCGCTTACAAATGAGCGTGTAAATAAATCACGTAATCTGAAACGCAATAGTAACGCTAAAAGTAACGCGGTAAGCGTTACACCAGCAGATCAAAAAGCGTTACCAGAGGAAGAGGAAGAGGAAGAGGAAGATAAAAAATTAAAAGATCCCCCCATACCCCCCAAGGAGCAACCGGCAAAAAATAAATTCGACCCATTTTCGGTTGAATTGCCCGAATGGCTTTCCCCGGCTCTCTGGGCAGAGTGGGTTGAATACCGTAAGGCTCTGCGCAAACCGATTAAAACTTCGCAAGGGGCAAACGGATCAATTCGCGAACTGGACAAATATCGGGGAGAGGGTATTCCCCCCGAGCAGGTTATTCGGCACAGCATAGCCAGAGAATATCAGGGATTGTATCCCCCGAAGGATATTCCGGCTTCACGATCAGGCTCACGCGATGTTAACGCGGTATCCCAGCCTGACAATTCGATTCCTGACGGTTTCACGGGGTAGGCATGAAAAACGTTTCGGCGGGAAACGCACTGGAGCGGCTAAAAAAACTTATCCCGGCAGGTGTCCAGCCGAAGTTTTCCAGCGCTGAAGAATGGCGACGTTGGCAGGACGAGGAGGGGCGTAAAAGGGCTGCTGAAGTTGACCTACTTAATCAGAAAGTCCGGGCCGATAAAATTCTTGGTCGTTCGGGGATCCAGAACCTGCACCGGAACTGCACGTTCAAAAATTACGAAGTGAAAGGCGAAGGCCAGCGCCATGCTCTCAGCCTGGCAAAGAGCTATGCGATGAACTTTGGCAACGGCTTCACGAGCTTTGTTTTTAGCGGCAACCCTGGCACCGGGAAAAACCATCTTGCAGCAGCAATAGGAAATTACCTGCTGGTACAAAATCACTCGGTGCTTATCGTCACTGTAGCCGACCTGATGTTGCGCGTACGGGCCTGTTATGACGGCGACCAATCAGAGGCTGCGTTGCTCGACGAATTGGATCGTGTTGACCTGCTGGTGCTGGATGAAGTCGGGATCCAGAAGGGTTCGCAGCACGAGAAAGTGTTGCTCAATCAAATCGTAAATCGTCGTCTGGCAGCGATGAAGCCTGTTGGTGTGCTGACCAACCTGAATTATGACGAGCTGGCTGCCTCGTTAGGTGAGCGCGTGGTGGACCGTTTGAAGATGGACAAAGGTATTTGGGTAAATTTCACCTGGAGTAGTTTCAGATCTCAGGTGCGGAACAGCCTTATCGGCAATAAATTTTGAAAAACGGGAGGATTCACAGTGGGAAGACCGACAAAAATTACTGGCGCGGACTTGGCACAACTCATGTTGGGCAAAACGCTGACGGTGCCGGACATGCACGCGCTGCTGCGCGAGATGTATCCAGGCTATGACCCTGAAAGTCTGTGGGTTGCACTCAAGACCCTGAAGGACTCACCAAACTGTCGCATGGAAACGTCACTACGTGGAAAGCATCGTACCTATCATCTGCGCAGCGTCAGCGAGAGATTTTATGAGCGTTCGGCGGCGGTAACCGGCCGCAGCGGCGGGGGTAAATCACGCATGCCGGTCCGCTTCTGCGAGGCCGAACTGGCGTACATCAACCGGTTTAACGAATTCGACCGTCTGCTGCGTGCAGCACGGGCACACTGACCTGGGGGAAAAGACTAATGGAAAAACTGACTGATATTCTTGCGAGAACCGGCAAAGCCACCGTGCGTGAATTGGCGGCCATTATGAAAATTGATGCTGCCGATGCCCTGAAGATGCTGCGTTAGCTGCAGGATGAGGGCGCTGTAAACAGGGAAGGGGCGCACTGGCGCCTGCCAGCGGAGCCGGGATCATTACCAGATAAACCACAATCTTTACCAGTTAAGCCAGAAAACTTACCAGTTTCAGTAATGGTGACACCAGAGTGCACCAGTGTTGCACCGGAAAGCACCAGTTCTGAGCCAGAAAGTACCAGTACCGCCCCGACAGCAAACCAGACGCCTTTGAAGGTTGTCTGGTCCGCTCCGGAAGATGTGCTGGAATTCCCGACCGTGGCCTGGGTGCGCCAGCGCCGCCGCGAACTCAGAAACGAAATGCGCTGGCTTTCACAGATAGAAAACATCGCACGTCAGATTAGCCGCAAAAAAGCGGCAGTAGCGTATTTCAGGGAGAGAGTGTGATCTCCTGACTGAACCTGATATTAGGGGCTATTTCAGTATTGAATAATCGCAAACTGTCCCTATCACACAGTACGTGGAGGTATCAGTATGATACATGGGATCGTAGTTATATCTTTTCTTGTAGCAGTTGTAGCCTTCGCATTCTTTATGATGCGTCATATTAAAAACTGAGGGGAGCCTATGTCCGAACTTGATGATTTTCAGGCGCTGACGGTGCGCCAGTTCCTGGAAGAGAACTGGGATCTGTTTATCGCCCACTGTCATGTCGATTATGCAGATGGTGAAGAGCTGGCAGAGGAAATCTTTGAGGCGCTGGGCGGGGAGTCGTAACGCAGTGTCATCATTAATAAAGTGAGATATAATCGCCGCGGGTGCTTGAGGCTTTCTGCCTTAAGCATTTGCTGACAGCAGAAAGAGAAAAGCCCCGAGCTGATAAATCAACCCGAGGCCCCTCGTATGCTAGACACATGCAGGTTAGCCTCTTACAGACCGAAAGGTCAAGGAGAAGCAACCATGAAGCCGCAAAATTCTGTTATCTGGTGTCTTGTTATCGTCTGCCTGACGATACTGGCATTCACTTTGCTGACCCGGCATTCACTTTACGAACTGCGAATACGGGATGGTAACAGGGAGGTTGCGGCTGTAATGGCTTACGAATCCAACCAGTAAGGGCAACCGGCGGGGAGCAATCCCCGCCACCGCCGTGTTTGGCTTTGGCGTTCTCAGGCACCCATTCCCCTTTCATGAAACATTCCCCGTCATTCTAGAATTGAATTTATCGCTTCGCTAAACAGCCGCACAAAAAATACACAAATAACTGATTTATCTCGATATGGTCAAAAAAAAGGCGATGATCACTGGTTAATTATACTGGCTTTATATACAGTGAGTTGATGCCACTTATCTCAAATTTTCCTAATGGGTTGATTGAGATAAGCGAAGCGTTGACTTAACTTAACGGGACGCGCGAAGGAAAGTAACGGATCCCAAAAACATGCTGGAGCAAAGTGATGATCATACCTGACCACTCAATCCGTGGCCTTAACAGCAGCACAAGGCCCGTCGTGCTTTACAGGAATGAATTCGGTGATGTTATATTTGGCTTTGTGCTGAAACCAGGCGAATTTGTTACCAGTCTTCAACAGATGGCCCAGGCGCGAAAAACTGCCGGATTACCGGCTGTTGATGATGCCGATAATCCACTATAATCTTGAAACAGGTCTGAACAGCCTGCTGAGAAACCACTGTGTCACCGGAGAAAGCCGATGGCACAGATTCAACTACAAAAGATCAGTCCCGTACTACTGACCCCGGCAACGCCCGAGGCCAGCGATTTTCTGCAACGTATTAAAATCGGTGAGTGGATACACGCCGAGTTCAAACGTGTCCGCAATTACCAGTTTCATAAACGTTTCTTCAAACTTCTTCAGCTTGGTTTTGAGTACTGGACCCCGGCGGGTGGCGCTATTCTTCCGGAAGAGCGCCAGCTGGTAAACGGTTTTGTTGATTTTCTCTGTCTGCAGGTGGGGCAGCACCACAGTGTCGCGCTTTCAAATGCAGCAGAACAGTACCTTGCCGATGCCGCTCATACCCGTACGCAGGACATTGCCCTGCTCAAATCCTTTGAAGCCTACCGCGAATGGGTAACCATTCAGGCCGGATATTACACCGAGCACGTCTATCCTGATGGCAGCCGTAACCGCCGGGCAAGGTCAATTTCGTTTGCCAACATGGACGAAATAGAATTTCAGCAGCTGTATAAATCAGCCCTGAATGTTTTATGGAACTGGATCCTGTTCCGTAAATTCTCTTCGCCAGCCGAAGTCGAAAACGTTGCTGCTCAGCTCCTGGAGTATGCCGCGTGAAACATAATCCATACTGCAGGGCACTGGAAGAACTGCGCAGCCGTCAGCGTCATAAATTGAAAGAGGTGGGGGATCAGTGGTGTACACCGGATGCTATATGGTGGGGCATAAATGCCAGATTTGGACCATTCACACTCGACCTCTTCGCTGACGACCACAACGCTAAATGTGACGCCTATTACACGGCAGAAAACAATGCACTGGCACAGGACTGGTCGGCCCGGCTGGCTACTCTTGGCGGCGCAGGATATGCCAACCCACCATACAGCCGCGCCACTCAATTCGAAGGCCAGTATATCACCGGCATGGTACCGATCATGCAGCATACGGCCGTCATGCGGGAGCGAGGCGGGCGGTATGTTTTCTTCATAAAATCAGCGACCAGTGAAAGCTGGTGGCCTGAAAATGCCGATCATATCGCCTTCGTTCGCGGGCGCATCAGCTTTGACCTTCCTGACTGGTATATTCCCGCTGACGGTGAGCCGTCTGAATCCTCTGCCGGTTTCGGTATGGCGATCGCGATTTTTGATAAAACATGGAGAGGACAGGCAACGAGCTATATCAGCCGGGAAGAACTCGAAACCACAGGCCGCATGATCCTGACACAAATCAAACGGGCAGCGATAAAGCTGGTCGGGGTGGCCCAATGAAGAAAGAAAACTGCCTTTTCTGCGGTGCGCCCGTGACGCTGCTCTGCGATGGCCATCTGGGTTATCCGCCGGGTGAACATCAGCCGGAATGCATATCTCCGTTTGAACCTTACACCTGTGACGCGCCCATGTGCCGCCAGTGCGCCACCCTGAAAAGTACCATGCATATCTGCCGTCGTCGCGGTGGCTGCATTGTCGAAACCATTGATCACTGCCCGGCGTGCGTAGCTAACCTGCCGGAAGATCACCGCCGCATCATCCATTCTCCAGAGCAGGCTACCACTATCCGCGCGGCGCACTGGATCAGCAGCCCGACAGACTTTCAGAAACGGGATCGACTGATCACCGGCGGAGGTCAGCAATGTCTCGATCTGTGAATCTCCGAAAAGAAGCGCGTGGTCGCGAATGCCAGATAAGGATTCCCGGATATTGCAACGGCAACCCTGAGACGAGTGTGCTTGCGCATTACCGTATGGCTGGAACCTGTGGAACTGGCTGTAAGCCAGATGACGAGCAGGCGGCTATTGCCTGTAGTGGCTGCCACGATGTAATCGATGGACGAACTAAAACCAATGACTACAACCGCGACGAGCTGAGATTGATGCACGCCGAGGGAGTTTTACGAACTCAGGCAATCTGGCGACGCGAGGGCTTTATTTAATGGACGAGAACTTACTTAACTATGCAAGACTTGAACTCACGCGCGCGCTGATGGATACCTCAGGCAAAACGAAAGGTCAGCTGCAGGCGTTCAGCGAAAACCCGCTGGCAGATAAAAATCGCAACCCACGCAGACCAGTGCATGTAGTAGAGCTGGAAGACGGGAAGGGCGGTACCCGCACGGTAAAGGCTGAGAATACGGCGCTATATGTGCTTGAGACGCGAAGTCGCCGCAGGCCTCTACCACCGATAAATGATTATGAGTTTGCAGCTGCATCGTGGCGCCGCGCAGTTAATTTCCTGCCAGAGCATGAGCAGGCGTGGCTTAAGTATTGTTACGGCTTCGATCTGACGTTTAAGTATCAGACCATCATATGTGAGGTAATCTGGAACGGATATCAAAAATATCTGCCGCCAGGTCTACTGAATAAAACTAAGAAGCGGCTAATTTCGTTGATCTGGCTTGCAGCGCAAGACATAGCAGCCACTCGAAACAATGACACATACAAAGAGTACGCCGGGGCGGCGTTGGCCAGGTTGATGAGCGTAAATCCTTCAACATGGCTTCGCGTCTACGCGCCTCATTGGGCCAACTTCAAACGTGCGTTTAACGAGCTGGACATAGATGCGTTGCAGCACACTCTTTACCACCATTGTGAAGTACTTCCTGAAGAGATTGAATGGACGCTATTGCAAAATGCAACGAAATAAGCCATATTTAGCGCAATTCTGATATGTTGTCATAGCTATAACAAACCCGCCCTGAGCGGGTTTTTACGTTTCGGCACAAACATAAAATTCAGATGTTGACCTTAAGTTGACGCATAGGGCGATATAACAGCCCTGCTGCGGTGAATTCATCTGAGCGGTGAGCTTAAGTCAATGGAGCAGATGTCGAAGAGCGGGGCGGGTAATGACTTCTCCGCCTCACCGGCCAGCAACCGGCACCGCAGCAACTCCTGACGGCACAATAGTAAGCAGCCAAAGGCGCACCTCGCGGTGGGCCTTTTTTATAACCAGAATTCGCCGGTTTAGCTCAGATGGGAGAGCGCCTGACCTGTAATCAGGCTACAGGATTTTTACTCATTTCACTGTCTACGCGCTTCGGCAGCACAAATGCAATCTCCAGAAATAACCTGATGTAAGCAACAAGTTCCTTCGCTTGTTCATGTGACGCACTCAATTCATGAACCGCTTCATTACCATTTATGCGCACACGATGAGCCCAGTCTTTCATGGACTCAGTGAGAATGCCGTCGTTTCTTGCCATCTCAATCCGGGACAGCAGATTGCCTTTTTCATATCCCAGCTTTCTTAAGGCGACCTCCATGACGCTCCGGCATCCTACGATGATGCGAGCCGGGCTACGGTCTCGCTGAACATCCTCCTGCAGCTCGATGAAGATTTCTCTTATTTCATCCGGGTACCAGGGGGAGTCGTCTGGCATCTGTGGCCTGGGAAAAGTATCGATGATTTTAGGTGGTTCGCCGCTGTAACGCCATTCACTCTGAGTGCCTGAGGTTTTACACAATTGAAGCTGGCCGTACCCACATGAAAACCTCACCAGAATGGGAGACTCGCATTCCGGACAGGTCGAAACCCCGTATGCTTCAACCGGGGTGTCTTGAGAATAAGACCGCACCTGTACAGATGGTCCACTATTCACGGCTCCTGCCGGTGCAGGCAGGCGATGCCTGTATTCACTAATACTGTATAAACGAAAATTGACCTCGCGCGCGCAGTGGGGGCAAATTTGTCTAAGGGTAAACATGTCTACTTCCTTATCTGAACTGGTCAGTGATTATGAAAACTGTATTGCAGAATCTGTAGCAGATTCTCTGAACGCGATAGAGCGAAAATTCGCTGTCGCGCAGGGTCGCCAGGGCTGGGACGTCGCTGTAAAGGGACTCGCCATGGCGCTGATTATCGCTGAGAACCGCCGGCGCTTTCTTGAGAAAGATTCAAAACAACCAGTTAATTTATAACCAAAGCCACGACCAGCACCTTACCGCGCACCCTGCGCACGGCTTGCACGTGGCTTTTTCATTTTCATCTGCCGCCATGCGGGCGGAGGCAATATGAACGACAACCATCTGCCCGATATAGCGAATCAGACCTTGAAATGGATTGCGACCTATCTGCCCTCTGTCTATGCGGCAGGCGCTGCGCTGACCATATCGGCGCTGAATGACATCCGCGCGGGAAAACCGCGCCTTTACACCATCACCGGTGCGCTGATATGCGGCCTGTTCGCACTTTCGCTTTCCGCCATGCTGGAGTATTTCGGCCTCCCGCCGAACGCCGGTGCATTCGTCGGTGGGCTGGTGGGTTTTGTGGGAGCTGACCGGCTCCGTGACATTGCGCTGGCGCTGGTTTACCGACGCACAGGCATGGATGAGCAAAAGGAAAAAGAAGATGAAGACAAGTCAAACCGGCCTCGACCTGATTAAGCGGTTCGAAGGACTGAAAACCAGAGCCTACCGCTGCCCGGCTGGTGTGCTGACCATTGGTTACGGTCACACGCACAACGTCAAAGAGGGCGATACCTGCACACCTGAGCAGGCCGAAGCCTGGCTGAAAGAGGATTGCCTGGTAGCAGAACTGACGATTGGGGCGAATGTAAAAACGCATCTCAATCAAAACCAGTTCGATGCGCTGGTATCGTTCACTTTCAACCTGGGCTCAGGCAATTTTGTCGGTTCAACGCTGCTGAAAAAGCTGAATGCCGGCGACTATGCTGGTGCCGCTGCTGAGTTCGATCGCTGGGTTAATGCTGGCGATCGGAAGTTACCGGGGCTGGTTAAGCGCAGGGCAGCGGAAAAAGCGTTGTTTCTGTCAGCATAATCTGCTGAAAAGTGCGCCCGGTTCCCGCGATCGCATAACACAATATTCTGCATTTCATACAAAAACACCCTGAGCCTCGCTGATGCGGGGCTTTTTTGTACCCGTAGTAAACCCCCGCGCACTCACCGCGCAAAACGTAAGCCCTGAGATCTTTCACAAAAGCGACCTCTGAGAACGCCATCGCAGCATGGTGCGCTCAGGTATGGCCGTTCTGGTGAGCAGAGGTCTCTTTTTTGAAGGAAAACACCATGCAAACCTCATTGCAGTTTAAAGATCACGAAATCGCCACATTCGATAATGGCGACGGCAAAATCTGGTTCACCAGCAGTAATATGGCTGAGTTGCTGGAGTACGCTGATGAAAAATCGATAAACCGCCTGTACAACAGGAACAAGGATGAGTTCAGTGCTGAAATGACGCGGGTGGTCACTGTGACCTCCCGCAATAAAAACAATGACTTGCAGCACAATCGCACGAGGATTTTCTCTTCTCGCGGCGCTCATCTTCTCGGGATGCTTGCAGACACAAAGGTAGCCAAGTCCCTGCGCAAATGGTTGCTTGACCTGATCGAAAAAGAGGCGCAACCGAATCCAGCACTGCTGGATATGGATAGCTTGAAAGGGGTAACTCTTAGCGAAATGCAGAATCGCCTCGCCAGAGCGAATGAATGGTCTCTTGAGACGTTCGGACGACCTGGTAGTTCTAATATGACAATTCGTAAACGGCACCTGAAGAAGATCCGTGCTGTTGAAAAAGTTATCGCCGAATTGTCGCAGGTTCAGATTCCTGACCTGGGGGAGTTTTCAGCATGACACCAGTCCGGTTCATTGAGAAGAACGTTATCTCTGAACTGGTGAAGCAGGGCTTTGATGTCGAAGTGGCACACATCGGAGCGCGTGAGGCGGTGGCGCATTACCACCGCTCAGCTTCAGCCAGCGGCAAGAGTAAAATGTTTGACGACTGCCTCAGTATCGCGAAGGCGTGGGCGACCAAATACCAGCCAAAGCGAAAGCGTACAGATGCCTGCGGTAAGGGCAGGTGACGGGCATGACAAAATATATCATCGCTGCCCTATTCGCTGCCGCTCTCTTGCTCGCCTGGGCCGCTGACCACTACCACGATAAAGCGGTAGCCTGGCGCACCACTGCACAGCAGTCACAGAAAGTAGCCAGACAGCAGGCCGCCACTATCACCGACATCAACCAGCACCAGCAGCAGCTGGCCACGCTCGATAAAACCCACACGGAGGCGCTCAGTGCTGCCGAATCTCAGAATGATGCTCTTCGCCGCCAGCTTGCCGCTGGTACTCGCCGCATGTACGTCCACGCAAAATGCCCCGTGCCCGGTACCGGCTCAGCGTCAGCAACCGGCCGCCTGGGCGATGGAACCGCCGTCGAACTCGCTGGAGATTCTCGACGAAACGTTCTCGACATCCGCGCCGGCATCATCCGCGATCGGGAAAAGCTGAAGTATCTGCAGGAGTACGTGCAGACCGAATGCCTTAAATAACAGAGCCTCACTTATGTGGGGCTTTTTTGTGCCCTCAGTGCGGGGTCAACAATGCGCCTCATTCACTGGCTGAAACGCCTAATCTCTCTATTCCATAAGGATAAGATCATGTCTATTCAGGCAAGCAACATCCAGAAAAAAGCCCTCGTCACCCTTCGCAGCGCCGCCGTTATCAGTGCGATCGTCGAGCAGACCTACACTGCGCCATCTGATGATGAAATCACCGGTGCGGTAACCGAGTTCGTCAGTCACCTCACCCTGGTCGACGAAGACTCGGTAAAAGCGTCACTGGGTGACAACTTCGATAAGGTGGCCGCCGCGTTCAGCGACGAGTCAGGCGTGGTGGCTAAAGCGCTTGCGGAGCAGGTAGCCGCTGACGCGAAGGCAGACTTTACCGCTGAGGTTTCAGGCCTACGCCGACAACCTGCAGTACAAGCATGGCGGTGAAGAAACCGCTGAGTAATCAGCACAGGGCGCATTCATGCAGTGCGCCCGATGAAGATTACGACAACCCCGGCGGGCGGTGGGGCAAATAACATCCGCAGTCTGTGACGGCAACCGCCTATGCTCCGCGAGTAAAAAGGGTGTCGGGTTCAGACGGACGGCCGGGAAAGACCGGCAATTTATAAAATTCTGTAATGTGCTGCTGGCCAGCCACCTGAACAGGTCAGATATTCTGTTTCAGCTGGTATCGGTATCCATTATCCCCGGCAGCATATTTTCCGAACCAGAGGATTGTTCTGTATGGCAAAGCCGGACTGGGGCGAACTTCAGCAACGGTTCCTGTCCGCACATGCAAAAACCGGTATCTCCCCGAAAGACTGGTGTGAGGCGCAGGGGCTGAATTATGCATCAGCGCGTCGCTACATAAAAAAGCCATCTGCGCAAAATGCGCAAAAAAAAACTGCGCAGATAGTTGCGCAAAATCCTGATAAAGCCCCGGCAGCACAGGGAAAGGGAAAGGGAAAGGGAAAGGGAAAGGCGAAGGCAGTAAAAAATTGCGCAAAGCGGGATCCAAAAACTTCCGGTTTTTGCGCAGATCTCTCTGAGAGTGAGCAGGTGTTTGTCGCCCGATATCTCGAATGCCGTGACAAATATACAGCTTACCGTGAAGCGGGATATACAGGCGGAAATCGAGCCGCAAGGATGCTCTATCGAAAGCCCGCTGTTGCGCGTGCTATTAACCAGGGCATTGGACAGCTGAGTGAGCAGGCGATATTAAGCGCTCAGGAAATCCTCAGGCACTGGCATGAAATAGCAATCGCAGACCCGGGTGAAATATCTCAGCTGCGTCGTGTCTGTTGCCGTCACTGCTGGGGTGAAAACTTCCTCTATCAGTGGCGGGACATTGAGGAGTTCGATAAAGCGGCCGAGAAAGCGTCGAAGGAGAGTAAGCCGCAGCCTGAATACGGGGGATTGGGGTTTGTTCAGAATGACGATCCGAACCCTGACTGCCCTAAATGTGCCGGTGAGGGCATTCCTGATGTTCATCTGATGGATACCAGGGACGTTATCGGTCCGGCGCGACGTCTGATTGCCGGGGTGAAGCAGACCAAATTCGGTATTGAGGTGATAACGCGTGATCAGGATGCTGCCCTGAAAAACCTCGCAGCTTTCCACAATCTGGCCTCCAGCGAGCAGGAAAGAGAACTTCGGTTGCTTGAAATCGAACGTGTCCGCCTGAGCAACGAAAAAATCAAAGCCGAAATCGAAAACCTCCGCAATGGGGCGAACGGTAACGAGCAGATCATTATTCACAATTCGCTGAAGCCACCAGGCGCTGAATAATCAGGGTGTATCGTGGCGGAAATTTTCTTACCGGAATTACATTCCGAGCAACTTCGTGTCTGGACGGAAGGTTCTGAGCACCGGTACAACGCTATTCGCTGCGGACGTCGCTGGGGCAAAACCGTGATGCTGGTGGATATAGCCGTGAGCTATGTCACCAATAAATTCGTCATACCGGGAACAAAGAGGTCGATAGCCGGGCGAGTGGGGATCTTTACCGCGCAATATCGGCAATATCAGGAAATCTTTGATGAACTGGTTGAATACCTTAAGCCGCTGATTAAAACGCAGTCACGCAGTGAAAAGCGAATCCTGCTGAAGAATGGCGGCAAGATAGACTTCTGGGTTACAGACGATAACAAACTGGCGGGGCGTGGACGTAAATACCATTGCGTGCTGATCGACGAAGCAGCATTTACCAAATCACCGGAAATGCTGGAAGAAATCTGGCCCCGCGCTATCAAGCCAACGCTGGTGGATTATCGTGGCCGCGCCTGGGTATTTTCCACTCCTGACGGCATTAACGATCAGAACTTTTTCTACGCCATTTGTAATGACCCGGTACACGGATTTCATGAACATCACGCGCCATCTTCATCAAATCCCCATCTTCCTGCAGATGAACTGGCGGAGATAGAGAGGACGACAGATCCCCGCGTATGGCAACAGGAGTTTCTGGCCAAATTTATTGATTGGTCGAAAGAGGCGTTGCTGGACGTTAATAAGCTGCTGGTGGATGGCCTGCCTGTTGAGATGCCTACCACCTGCGACATGATTTTCGCTGTGGCCGATACCGCGCTGAAAGGCGGTACCGAAAACGACGGTACCGGGTTCGTTTACTTCGCTTATGAAGAAACCTACTCAGAGCCGCGGCTGACCATCATTGACTGGGATGTGACGCAGATTAAAGCGTCTTTGCTCCCGGAATACATGCCGGGTGTTTACGACAACCTCGAACGGCTGGCGAAGATTTGCCGCCCCCGTCATGGGAGCCAGGGTGTTTTCATGGAGGATGCTGCAATGGGCGCCATCCTTAATCAGAAAGCCGAAACCGAAGAATGGGATATGAAGCCCATTAAATCGGTATTGACGTCCAAGGGGAAAGACGAAAGGGCAGTTCTGGCGTCCGGTCACCACTGGCAGGAAAAGGCGAAAATTGCCAGACCCGCTTTCGATAAAACGGTCGAGTTCAAGAAAAAGACCGCTAACCACCTCTGGCGCCAGATTGCCGGTTTCCATCTGGCCGACCCGAAAGCGCATAAACGCGCTGATGATCTTTTCGACTGCTACACGTACGGCCTGATCATCGCGTTCGGGAACTACGAGGCACTGTAAACAGGGACTTCTGTAATGGCAGAAATTCAGCTCAACAGCAATATGGGGGCCGGGCTGGCCGAAATTCTCCAGGGTGATGAAATTAAGCCCGGAGACGATGCGGGTTATGACCTGTGCAAGTTACTCTGGCAATTTCACCCGCTCGGCGGGAAGCTGGTGGAGAAGCCCATCAACATGGCGATGTGCAAACCCCGCCAGTATAACGTTGAAACCGATCCCGATGAGCGTGTCGTCAGACAGTTCAGTGAAACGTGGGAAAGGATGAACATTAACGAGCACATTAAAAACTTCTTCTTTATATCGCGCTGTTACGGGGCGGCGGCCATTGGCGTCGGTACAGGCAATCATCCCTGCAGCCAGCCGCTGACGCAGTTTGGCCTGCAGGAGGAGGACGTTTATATCAACGTCTGGGATCCGCTTAATACGGCGGGTTCGATGGTGACTGACCAGAATCCCAACAGCCGCTATTTTCAGAAACCTAACAATACGCTCAAAATTTCGGGCAAAAGCTGGCACCCCTCTCGGACGCTGAAAATATTTCACGGCACACCCATCTACCTGAAATTTCAGAACTCGACGTTTGGTTTTACCGGCAGAAGCGTATTCCAGCGCGTCCTGTACCCCATGAAATCCTATATCGGGACAATGGAGGCCAACGACCTGGTCAGCCAGAAGGCAGGCGTGCTGGTGGCAAAGACGGTTCAGAATGGTTCCCTCATGAATGGGATCAAACAAATGGCGTCATCCGCAAAACGGGCGATGGTCAAAATCGCCCGCACCGGTGGGGTGATCAGCATCGGCGAAAAGGACAGCATCGAGTCGCTGAACCTGCAAAACATCGATGGGGCGCTGAATGCTGCGCGGGACAACATCATCTCGGATATTGCTTCCGGCAGCGACGTTCCGGCCATCCTCATTAAAGAGGAGGCGTTCTCTAAAGGCTGGAGCGACGGCGCGGAAGATTCAAAGGCAATCAGCCAGTACATTGATGGGGTGCGCCAGCAGATTGAGCCGGTGATGGACTATTTCGAAAAGCTGGTCCAGTACATCGCCTGGAACGAGGATTTTTTCAACGCACTGAAGGGCGACTATCCGGACATCATCACCGAGGACTATAAAACCACCTTTTACCAGTGGCGGCGTGAATTCAGCGCGAAGTGGCAGGAGCTGGTGGAGGAGTCGCCGGATAAACGGCGGGAGTCCGACAGTAAGGTGATCCAGCAGGCCACAGCACTCTATTCGGGCATGTCACCGACGCTGGACCCGGAAAACAGAGCGGTGCTGGCTGAATGGCTGGCCTCCATTGTCAGCAGTACGCAGACCTACGGCGATATGCCACTCATCATCAACGTGGATTCGCTCGCTAACTACACGCCACCAACGCCACCGGAGCGACAGAATGAAGTCATCCAGCCGGGCGGTGAAAAAGAGGAAGCCGCAGAGCCTGTATGAGGTTCTGACCGCTGCGATCAACCACTATGTTGAGTCGGGCTGGGACAGTGAAAAGTCACTACTGAGCTGGAGCCGTCGCCTGCGCGTAGCAGCGCAGCGGGAAGCGCCAGATGATACCGTAGCCCGAAAACACCTCACCGCCATCTATCGCCGCCTCGTTCTTGACGGTGGCGCACTACGGGACCAGCCGCCAGACGGCCCCACGAAAATAACCCTCGATAAAATCAGGCCAGGGCTTCGTAAGGAGCTGGACCGGCGCATATTCGCCAGTGCGAACCTGATAAAGCTGAACCGGGAACAGGCCATTGAGCGCACGGTGCAGCGCTTTCAGGGCTGGGTGTCATCCATCCCGCCAGACGGGGTGAGTGAGACTGACAAACGCGCCCGTAAAGCTGAAATGCAGAAGTCGGTCAGTGACCTCGATTTCATCAGCCGTCGGGTGGCGATTGATCAGGGCCACAAGCTGGCCAGCAACGTGAAATACCTGGTCGCCATACAGGGCGGCGCCATCGCGTTTCGCTGGCATTCAAACTGGCGTCGACCGGGTTATCAGTACCGTAAGGACCACAAAGAACGCGATGAGCTGACTTATCTGGTCAGGGATTCCTGGGCCCTGGAGCAGGGGCTGATAAAGCCTGTCCACGGTTTTTACGACGAAATTACCGCCGCGGGCGAGGAGGTTTTTTGCAGCTGCCAGGTGATGCCGGTTTACGCGCCACAGCAGCTGCCGGATGAGTTTTTAACGGAGAAGGGAAAACGTGAATTTAACAGAGCTTGAGCTGGCACAGCGGATACGGGACGGCACCACGCCATCGCCGGTTAAATTTTCCAATATGTGGCTGGTAAACCTGCGCATCACCGGCACCGGCCTGGCTTACCGGACCGGCCTCAAAGAACACGTGTGGCGGGATCCGAAAATTTATCTCAACGATGAATTCCTGCAGCGCTGTAACGGCCTGCCGGTTATCGCCAATCACCCTGATAGAGCAACACTGACCGAAGATGACTTTATTGAGCGCATCGTCGGTTCAGTGATGCTGCCTTATATCCGGGGCGATGAGATCTGGGCGGTGTGCCGGGTCTATATCCGGGACATTGTTGATCAGATTGTCACGGAGAAGGTTTCCACAAGCCCGTCAGTCGTGTTCAACAACGCATCCGGCAGTGTAGAGGTACAGGAGGGCGACACCAATTTTCTGATAGAGGGCGTGCCCTTCCTGATCGACCACATCGCCCTGGTAACAGAGGCGCGCGGTTCGCTGGGTGTGTGGGACAAAGACAGAATCCCCGCCGGGATTGAAGTTTCAAATAAAACAGGTGACTTAGATATGGATGAGAAACAGCTCGAAAGCCTGCTCGCCAAAGCCATTGGCGATGCGCTGGGTGGCATTAATCAGGGGGTTCAGACCCTGACGGCACGCATGGATTCGCTGGAGAACGGAATTAAAGCCCGTGCTGATGCTGAAGAAGCAGAGAAAAAAGAGGCTAAGGAAAAAGCCGATGAGGCGGAAAAGGCCAAGGCGGATGCTGCAGAAGAAGAGCAGCGTAAGGCCGATGAAGCTGAAGCGCAGAAAAAGGCTGAGGATAAAGCCAAAGCGGATGCTGCTGAAGAGGAACAGCGTAAAGCTGATGAAGCGGCGGCTGCGGAAGATAAAGAGCGCAATGACCAGGCGATGGGTGAGGCGCAGTCCCGGGCGGATGCAGCTTATTCCGCCGTGGGCAAGCGTGCACCGGAGCCGTTCTCTGGCGAAAAGGCGCTGGATTTCCGTAAGCGTGCGCTGGTGGCCATGCAAAAGCACTCACCAAAACACGCTGACGTTAATATCCGTGCGATCGCTGACTCAGCCACGCTTTCCGTGCTTGAAGAGGCTATCTACAGCGAAGCGCGTAAGGCCATCGATAATGAAGTCAATAATACGCAGGGCCAGCTGCACAAGCGTGTACGCAGTGATGAAGCCGGACGTCGTATCACCGAATATTTTGGTGATCCGAATGTCTGGCTGAGCACGTTCAAAACGCCCGGCCGCGTGCTGGAAAGAATCAATACTCAGGGGAGCCTTAACAATGGCCGTTAATTCCATCAATTTCGAACCGTTCAAAACCCAAGGCACCACCACGGGTCTGTTCAACGTTGAATCCCGTGGCATGACGCAGGGTGACGCATGGGATGATCCGGCGGTTCGCCTGCAGCTGTGCTCTGGCGTGCTGGATGAAAAACTGGATTCGCCTGTCTGGGGCGGCGTCGGCCTGATTGAGTGCATCTCAAATCCTGCCGTCAGCGTTGCCGGGTCCACGCTTAAAAAGGCAACGGCCAAAGCCTGTAACGCCTTTTCCGTGGTCAACCAGGCATATCACGGCATCACTACTGCCGGTAACCCGGTGCCGCTTTATCTGGCGGGCGGATCGGTTCATTACTTCCGCATCGGTTCTCTGGCGCGTATTCCGCTGCCGATCAGCGCCGAAGTCGCCGCGCTGGCCGACGGTGATACGGCTGTTGACGGTGGCAAAGAGTTCGTCTGGAACATCAAAACCAACATGATTGATCTCCTGTCCAGCTCAACCTCTGACAACCCCACGGTCAGCATTAAGCTGCTGATGGTGTCCAACAGCGGCAACCTGACAGTGAAAAAAGAGGACAGCGGCAGCGTTGTCTGGGAATTCGACAAGTCATGCGGCCTGTTTTTAATTTAAGGAGTCAGCGATGAGCGCTTTTGCACCCGCTATTACTACCGTTTCACCTTCCATGGTGCTGCCCGAAATTGCCATGCAGTACAGCATGGCGTCAGGCGCATTTGAAATTCTCGCCGGCGGCGCACCCACTGTAAAAATCAGTTCAGGCGACCTGGTGGTTTACCAGAAATACCTGCGTGCCACGACGCAGGCGCACGTTGGCCAGTCACTGCCCGCTCAGCTGCCATCTGCCAGCATCACCGGCGGCTATGATCAGATGAAAACGTACCGTATCTCGACCCGTTCACAGTACAGCTATCTCGATACGGACGCCGCCAGCCGCTGGGGTTATTCGCTGGTGGAAGGTCTGCGCCTGGCTAACCGTCAGGGGCACGCGCAACAGATGCGCAGCATGCTGTTGTATGGCGTGCAGGCATCAAATAATGAAGGCGTAACCAACTCCCCCAACGCCACGACCCTGAATCTGGGAAAAGACAGCCAAGGGAATGACGCCTACACCACCTGGGATTCCGGCGAGATGGCGAAGTTCGTTCTGGGCCTGATTGCCGATCAGAAAACGCGAATGCTGCTGCTGGGCCAGCCGCTGACTACCGTTATTCTGTGTCCGCAGCGGTTCATGAAGGCGCTGGAGTGGACGGGCGTGGTTCAGCTGACCAGCTATCAGCGTGCCGGTGGCGGTACCGCCACCGTGGGCACCATGGTGAAAGATATTGCCAAAGGTGCCTCGGGTGATGACGTGGTTTTCTGCCAGGACGACACCCTTATCGGTAAGGGGGCTGGCGGTACGGATCTCATCGTTATCACCAACCCGGAAATCGCGGTACCGGAAGCCCGGCACGACATCAACACCAACATCTTTGCCACTCTGACCCCGAATCAGCAGGCGGTAAACGTGATGTTCTGCGACGTTGCCGCGCCGACTGAAGTACCGTCCCCGATGCCGGATGGTGGCCTCACCACGCTTTACACCATGCGCTCAACCCCCGGCTGGAACTTCCGTGCCGAGGGCGTGACGCTGCTTTCCGCAAAATATGCCTGATCCGGGCTGAACGATAACGAAGGGAGCGCAGACTCCCTTTTTTAATGAGGTATTTTCATGAAACTGTTTATTGCCAACTGCTCCCGTCAGGCCCATACCTTCAACTATAAGCTACCGGAAAAAACACAGTCATTTGGCGTCACCATTCCGGCAGGCCGCCAGCACATGATCGACCAGCCGGAGGACGTGATTTATCACATCATCAGCCAGCATGAACCCTACGGTTTCCAGCACCGCGATAAGACAGATAAAAACTTCTCCGGCATCTGTTATGAGCTCGAAAAGCCGCTCAGCAGCAACCAGATTATTCAGAATGCCGAACAGAAAACGGAAAACCTCGACGACATGTCGCAGCAGATCCTCGAAGTCAGCGCGGTAGCCCTGAACAATGCTGTCGAAACGGCGGTGATCCAGAGCGGTGAAAAGCCGCTGGGTGACGGTATCCAGATGGAAATCAAGGGCGAAGCTATCGATCAGGACCAGCCCAACGCGACCAAAGTCGATAAAAAAATCCAGGTGAAAAAATAATGGGACTACGCCCGACACTGGCCGGATTTCTCCGGTTCGTCCGGGCGGGCATGGGCGTTCCTGAGTCAGCGATTGCTGACGATGATCCGGCGCTGGCGTGCTGTTTCGGCTCTGCGCTGGAGCTGATGCCGCAGCATACCGGACTGGAGCGACTGCCCGTCGTATGGGCGACGACGGTTTACAACCTGGCCGCGTCACTGCTGCTGAATTATGCCGGTGACACGCCACCGTCCACTTACTTTGCCGATCAGCGTAAAAAACTCGGTATTGGAAATTACATCGCGGGGATCACCACCTCTGCGGCTGATCAGGGTACATCAGGCTCTGTCACCGTCAGCAATGCCCTGAGCAATCTGACGCTGGCCGACCTGATGCTGATGCAGGACCCGTATGGACGGGCGGCGCTGGCCGTACTGATGGAACTGGGGCCGCTCTGGGGGTACACACCATGAAAATCTGTCTTGGCGTGGTTGATATGCAGTATGACTACGGTAATACCTCCGCCACCACCTTTGAGGTGGCGAATATTCTTGAGGAGGAGTACGGGCTGTTCACCCATTTCTGGAAGCAGCATCAGGACGCCATCATTCAGGAAGCAGGCACGGCGGTCGCGAACGAAATCATCAACCATCTGCGCTATGGCGCACCGGCGGGGGAAACCGTACTGCTGGGCGACAGCATTCGCCAGTTCAATATTTTTCTTGAGCAGGAGGAAATGGCAGGGCTGAGCGTTGATGGTGTACCGACTCTGGCCGCTGAGCTGGGTATCAATACGCGCCTGAAACAACACCAGGGGCCGCGCCGCCCTTCCTTCATTGATGGTGGCCTGTTCAAATCTTCCTTTACCGCCTGGATAGAAAACGATGCCCAGACTTGATGAAATAGCCGAAAACACCGGTTCTCATCTCTCCTCCGTCCTGCAGTCCGCCGTTGAAACCATCTCATCCAGTCAGCAAATCACGTTCCGGCTTTACGTCCGGAAAGTACTGCCGCTGGACGGTTTTGTGTACTGGGTTAACGCGGCGATTCTGACGGAGGAGGAGCAGAAAAAAACAGGATTACCGGTCACCAGACAGATATCCGGCAGCTTGCACAGACAGGTCGTCGCGGAACAGTCTGAGGCCGCGTCGGGTGCCATCAATAACGTTATTTTTACGCCGCTTGAGCAGGCCGAAAACCTGAATACTGTCGATCCGGACACCGTTTATTTTGGTGAATACGACGGCGTGCAGTTTGCCTTTTCGCGCATGGAGAGCCGCTATACGCAGGCGGGGATATTTCATTATCGCGGTACCGCCATTCTGCCTACCATGCGGACACAGATCATCGAGAAAGCGGAGGACATCTCCGACGAGCAGATCCTCTCAAACAGCATCCCCATCTGGCTTTCGCTGAACCGGTTCGCAACGGTCTATCCGTCTTTTCTTTCACCGTCAAACCTCCGTCCGCCTTACATCGTGGCCGATGTGCGCACAACGACGCCGCTGCAGAGTGCGCCGCACTATGACGTCCGGTGCCAGCATGTGTCGGATGAAGTGCGGCTTACGCTCTTTGGCCTGACCAACGGCCAGGCGCTGCAGTTCGTCGATTACGTGGTGCAGACCGCGCTTGAAGATGAGGCGTTCGGCATAACGAACATACCGGTTGTGATGGACGGAAAGCGCAGCCAGGTCGAGCTGGGCGTTCTGGCCCGTCAGAAGTTTGTCGATTTCGACATCAATTACTACCAGTCAACCGCGCTGGATGTGTCACATCAGCTGATCAAAAAAGCCATAGTTAATTATGAGGTTAAATAATGAGTACCCGTATCGTAACGGTAAACGTATCACAGACGCTCAGCGCCACGCCTTCCGGACTACAGCAGCGGGCGGCCGTGCTGTCATTTGGCGCAACCGCGCTGGAGAAAGACAAGCCGGTGCTGCTGACGCAGGCATCGGACATGACCGACGCGCTGGCTGTTGCTATCGATAATCTCGACTATGAGGCAACCACATCGGGTGCTGACATTATTCTGACGCTGCCGGCAGACACTGAACTGGATCGGGATACGGGCAGCGTATTCAGCATTACGGTGTCGGGGTGCTCACCTTCATCCTGGAACGGGACGTTCGAGGCCACGCTGGAGGACCGGCGCACGCTGACCTGGTCAGTTAAGACCGCGCCCAAAGCGCAGCCCACCGAAACCGGTACGTTCACTATAGGCAGCAGCAGTGAGCTGGTTACCGCAGCGGATGACTATTTTGCGCAGGGCAGCACCAACGGGCTGTATCTCATCGAGCTGGGTTATTTTGATGACAAGCCTGAAGAAGAAGTTGCCGCGCTGAAGGCCTGGATTAACGATCCGGCCATGCGGATGTACGCCTGTCTGGTGCCCGGCAGCTGGGATGGCGTAAAAGACTTTATCGCGCTGGCGAAGCTGCATACGTCGGATGAGTCGATGCTCTACTTCTTTGTGACCACTGACGGTCCCGATAATCCGTACAGCGGTATCAAGTCGGTTGTGGCCTGCTCAGGCGAGAATTATCCGGACGAGCTGACCGCAGCGGCCGTGATGTGGAATTTTGTGTCGCCAAGCCCGTCTGAGGTGAACAAGGTGCCGCCAATGGCGTTTCGCTTCCTGCAGGGCATGACCGCCACAGCGGCGAAGTCTTCCGTTACCACTACGCTTGAAAAAAACAGTATCAACTATGTCGATACCGGTGCAGAGGGCGGGATTTCAAATGCGATCCTGAAAAAAGGCGTCACCTGCGACGGTAACGACATGACCTACTGGTATTCCGTCGACTGGGTGCAGATTAACATCGATCTGATGCTGGCCAACGCCATTATTAACGGCAGCAATAATCCGATTAACCCGCTGTACTACAGCCAGGATGGTATTGACAGGCTGCAGCAGGTCGCACAGGGCGTGTTCAATACCGGCGTCAGCTACGGCCTGGTCAACGGCGCACCCGTGGTTAATGCCATCCGCTTTAAAACCTACACGACAGATAACCCTACAGATTATAAAGCGGGTCGCTACGCCGGTTTCTCTGCCACCTATACGCCGATGCGCGGTTTTACCGAAATTGTGTTCAACATCAACGTCACCATGCAGCTTTCCTGAGGGATGATCCGTGGCTACAAATCCAAAAATTAAGCAGGGCATGCTCAATCGCGTCCGTGCCAGCATTAAATTCAGCGACGTGCCGGAGCTTAACGTGTCGGCGTCCTACCTGGCGAAAGAGGGCATTGAGATTGCGTTTCAGGGAAACATCGTAGAACCCCTGCCAACCATGACCGGCGTTGTTCAGTCGCCGCAGCCCTACATGATGGCGCAGGCCCGAATCCATCTGGTGCGCAGTCAGGCACTGGCCGCACAGTTCAAGGCGCGTTATGAGAAAGACGGCGTGCTGGGCGACTGCCGGCTGTACACCGACAGCAGCACCTTCGGGGATTTCGACCTGTCCAACACCTCGATTTCTTCCTGCGGCGACATGACGTTTGCGGGGGGCGGTCCGGGACTGCTGATCACCCTGACCGGTATTTATTACACCAACTCTGATATGTGGGATCTGTGATGAAAATAGCCCGAAACATGAACCTGATTGCGGAAGTGGAGACCGAAAGCGGTATGTGCTGGGTGCACAGCACACCGATTTCAAAGGAGGTCTACCGCCAGCATTTTTTCATCCTGAGTAAAGTTTTTGCCTCCATTTTCAGCGAAGGGCTGGGCGTTGTCGCCGGGCCACGCGTGGCTTATCTGCTGCTGGAAAAGATCGCCGGCGATATGAATATCTGGGAGGGCGAAAGCGGCGTGCGCAACACCCTGGTTAACGAGATTATCCGCCTGTCGAACCTCGTGTACCCTACTGACGGCAGGGGCTGGGATAACCAGCCGCTGGAGGTTGCACTGGAAAAAGGGATCGTCGATCTGGATGACGTTATCGGTGAGCTGGTTTTTTTTACATGCGTCTCAGCGATAAACAAACCGGATCAGGCGCAGGCGCTGATGGTGAGCGTGGCTGGACTCTGGAACAGTCAGATTACATCGCTGAATGTTACGGACTGGACAGCATCATTGCCGATATCGAAGCCCGGCGGGAGTACTGGCGGGACGGAGAGCACGTCGTCAGCGATCTCCTCGGATACGCTACCGGTATAGGGTTCGGCGAGTTATTCAGGCAGAGCGGGCTGGAGCTGCGCACGGCCGCGCAGCTTCGCGAACTGCTGAAATGCAAACCGCGAGGGATTTTTAATGGCGGATAATGCGCGTCCCGTGCTTGATATCAGTATCGATGAATCACGGCTGAAGCGGATGGAGGAGGTGGTCCGTAAATTCCAGTCCGCCCTGCAGGTCGGGCCGGGCGGCAAACCGGTGGTCTCGCCGGGCGGCTTGCCATCCGTTCCGGATAAAAAACCGGTATCCCCTGGCACCGCTACAGCGCCGTGGGGCCGTGAAATCAGTAAGCTTCTGGGCGGGCTGGACAAATCCGCACAGCGCACGCTGAAAACGTTCGGATTAGTCAATAAAACCCTCGATACAACCCAGAAGCTGCTGAAGGGGCTGTTCTCTTCAACCGTTCGCTGGTCAGCCCGCCTGGGATTACTCAGCACCGGCGGGCTGTTTGGTTATGACGTCATGGCCCGCCACGTTGCCACGCAGTACCGCACCGCGCAGGGCAATAACATGACCACCGGCCAGATGCAGGCTGCGCAGAATGTCTACGGCACCCGCTTTTCCGGCACCGGCAGCATTATTCAGGGGCTGACTGACGCGCAGAATAACCCGCAGGACCCGGCCTATGCCGGTCTGCTCTCTCTCGGGATCAATCCTGAGGAGGGCGCGGGCGCAAATCTGCCCGCGTTTCTGTCGCGTGCAGCGTCACTGCTCAGGGACTATAAAAAGACCGGCGTGTCTCAGGCCGTGCTGCAGAGCATGGGGCTGGGCGGCATGATTGACGTCAACACCGCTAACCAGATAGCGGCAAACTCAGGGGACATGAACCGCCTGAATGCCATGTTCAGGGTACAGTCTCAGCAGCTCGACAGGGACATGGGCGCGGGCACGCAGCGGAGTTTTCAGGATCTGAGCGGCAGCCTGTCGAATGACGCCGATCGTGTCGGTAACACTTTTCTTTCCGTGCTGGCCAGACTGAATAAACCGATTGGCGAACTGGCCGACGAGCTGACCACGGATATTGAGCGTTTCCTGAAGGGGGGCAACGGAAAAGCCGTTTTTGACACGGTAGCGGACGGTCTGGAAAGGCTGGGTGCCTGGCTCTCTGGCCCAGACTTTCAGAAAGACCTGTCAGATTTTGAGAAAGATATCAGGGATATCGCCAGCGCCGTCAGGGATGCCATCCACTGGTTTGATAAGCTGACAGGTAAAGACGATGACGCGAAAAGGACGGATCAGCCCGCAGGACCCGAGACGAACAGTCAGGCGCTGGGGAATCTCATCATGGGCACCTATGCAACGCCGTGGGACATGACAAAAGCTGTCGGTCACGCCGCTGCAGTAATTTTTGATAATTCTGCGCTGACACCCATGCGCACTCGCGCGGTCGCCAATGCCCGGAAAAATAAGGCTGATGCTGAAGCGGCGGCAGCGAGCACGCCCCGCCAGGTAAACCCAAACGATCGTCATGCGCTGAACGTGTTGAAAAGTCATGTAGCAGACGCTAATTACCGCGCAGGATTACCAGCCGGAATGCTTTCGGCTATTGCCGGAGTCGAGTCAAGGTGGAATACGTCAGCGGTCAGCGGTACCGGGGCAGCAGGGCTATTTCAGTTCACAAAAGACACAGCGGCGCGTTATGGACTTACAGAGGCAGGACGCTTTGACCCCGAAAAATCGACTGCTGCTGCTGGCCGTTATCTTAAGGACAACCTGCAGCGCTATCATGGTGATCTTGCCCAGACTCTTGCGCAGTATAACGGGGGAAACAAAGCTGTAGACAGGAACGGTAACCTGAACATGAAGCTGGAAACCGTCAAATATCTGGAAGCGCTACTGCCAAAAATCGGCGATGGAAAAGAGCAGCATGCCGGTTTGTATGATCGCCTGCGCGTTGCAGAGCAGCATCTGCACGGGAACAAGGATCAGCGCGTGGTGGTGCAGCTCGATGTTAATCAGCGTCCCGGTTCTGATATCAGCGCCTCTGCGCAGTCACAGTACATCCCGCACTAACACGGAGGGAGAATGTCTCTCAACTTTTTCGGGCAGGCCTGGCGGCTGGCCTTTGAGGTGTCCCCGATCCTGCTCACTGACGGCATCGCCGCAGATATTCCCGGCGGCACGCTGCCCATCGCCGTTTTTACCGAGGGCCTGAGCATCCTTGACGGTGCGCTGCACGGCGAGCTGGCCGACAACTCAACGCGGTTTATGCCGATGGCCGGCACGACGCTGATACAGCAGGATATCGGGAGTTTCCCTTTTTATAACCAAGCCACGGCGGCAAACGCCGTTGTTCAGAAACCCAATAAAATCATCATGCAGATGCTGCGCCCTGCATCGACCAAATCCGGCTATGCGAATAAGACCATGACGTTCATGGCGTTAAAGCTGGCGCTGGACAGGCACAACCAGAGCGGCGGCAGCTATACCCTGCTTACCCCGTCCTTTATTTACACCGGCTGCCTGCTGCGCAGCATGGCTGATAACTCCGGCTTTTCACCCCAGAACAAGCAGGTGCAGTATTCCTGGTCACTGGAGTTTGAGCAGCCGTTGCTTACCGTCTCACAGCTGGATGCCACGCTGGGTAACCTGATGAATAAATTCAGTACCGGCGCAAAAACGGACGGTCTGTCCTGGTCGGGCGTGATGCAGCAACTGCAACAGGAGTTTGGATTGTGACAACCTACATCGCGTTCAGGCCTCCGGTCAGCCAGCCGTTTACGTTCAGGGCCACCGTTGGCGGCAGCCCGGTTTTCGGTTCGGTTCCCTGGAACCACTATGCGCGGCGGTATTATCTCCAGCTGAAGGATGGCCAGAATGCCGTGATTACGTATGTGCCGCTGGTGGCGTCTCCGGACGGCTTTGACATTAATCTGGCGCTGTCCCTGTCACCCGGAAAACTGGTGTTCCGGGACAGCACGCAGCAGTTTGAGGCGGACTGAATGCGCTATTACGAGCTGGATATCACGGACAGCGCGGGCAGGCCCATTGCGGATGCGTCAGGTAATACTATCGGCCCCTTTGTCAGCACGGAAAGCCCGGCGGGCGCACTGAATATTATTTTCGACATCTACATCACCTCACCTGACGTGGCGACCGGCGGCACCATGCTGGCCATCTACGGGCTGCCCATGGCTGCGCTGTCGCAGAGCGTTAATCTTTTCGGCGCGAACGTGACCCTTTACGGGGGCTTTTCCGGTGGTCTGCCGCTGGAGCGTCCGGAGCAGCAGGGGATCCTGCTACAGGGAAAGGTCTTTAATCCCTACGGCAACTGGCAGGGCGTTAACCAGTCGCTGAATCTCATCATCAATCCGGGGCTTCTGACCGACAAAAGCGGGAAGGCGCTTAACATTACGATCGACGGGAAAAAAGGCGAAAAGCTGAGTGACGTTCTGAGCAGGGCGCTCAGCGCGGCCTATCCGGACGCAACGCTGGATATCCGCATCAGTGACAAACTGGTGCTGCCGGAAGCCTGGAAAGGCGTTTATAACCGCCCGTCACAGCTGGCTGTCGCGATGAGAAGCGCCTCACTCGGGCTTATCAGTGAGGAAAATTACAGCGGCATCAGCCTGGTTATGCAGAAAGGGGTGATCCGGTTTTTCGATAACCTGACCGCCAGCGGCGCCAGGACAATCGACGCCGATGAGCTGATCGGACAGCCGACGTGGATTGGCATCAACAGGGTGTCGTTTAAAACGCCCCTGCGTGGCGACATGATGGTGGGTGATACCGTTACCCTGCCTGACAGCCTGGTGAATGGCTCCGCGTCACTTCTGTCGGTCAACACGTCCGAAGCCTTCTCCGCCCAGCGCGGAAAGCTGAACTTTTCGGGTAACTTCATTATCACCTCAGCGCGTCACGTTGGCGAATTCACAAATGCTTCTGGTGAGGCCTGGGTAACGATATTCGAGGCGATCGGGACACTTGCAACCTCAGGAGGTAAATCAGCGTGAGCAACGCACAAAAATTTCCTTTTCTGGCCTCACTGGCGAACGCGACCACAACGCGCATTGAGGATCATGCCGCGCTGCAGGGGCGGGCGCTGCCCTGCCATGTGGTGAGCGTGGACGGCGCAGTGGTCACGGTTCAGTTCGATATTCTGCCGGGTGCCATTCAGCTGCAGGAGATCACCGTGCCGGTGGCGGGTTTTGAGTACCTTCGCTTTCCCATACAAAAAGGAGATAAGGGCGTCACCGTGCCCGCCGATGTCTCGCTGCGCAGTGTGTCAGGTCTCGGTACCGGCATGGCCGATATGTCGCTGCCACCCTCACTGACGGCGCTGTACTTCATGCCGCTGGGTAACAGCAACTGGTCGGTGGCCGACCCTGACAAAGTCACGCTGTATGGTCCGGGCGGTGCACTGATCAGGACGACTGACGGCACGGCATCGGTGGCGATCAGCAGCGACAGGATAACCTTCACGGTCGCCGGCCAGACGCTCGAGCTGTCAGCCGATGGCCTGAAGCACAACGGCGTCAACATCGGTGCCACGCATGAGCACGACGTTGAGCAGGTCGAGTCGGGTGACAGCACCAGAACGTCAGGAGCGCCGAAATGAGAACGTGGGGCCGCGTGCCGGACGGAAAGGGCGGTAAAAAATGGGTGGCGGTGGAATCGGACGCTAGCGGTGATTTTTCGTATGGCTGGCTGACGACGCTCATTCAGACCCTGAAACTGGGGCTGGGTGAGTCACCGTTTTATGCACAGTACGGCATCCCGGCGCAGCAATGCATTGTCAGCCAGGTCTACCCGGATTACTACGTGAACATGGTTCAGCAGCAGTTCGCCGGTTATTTTGCGTCCCTGAGCATTACAAAGGCAGCCGGTACCGACCGGCCGACGTATAGCATCAGCGTGATTTTTAATAACGGCGTGTCATGGCGGGGCGACATTGCCGTCTGATCAGCACCCGAAACGTTAACCAAATCTGACACCCGCCCGGGTGTTTTTTCTGGAGTCAACATGTCCGACTTACCCGTTACAGTGACTGAGGCGGGCGCACAGCCGACGCCGCCTCAGACACTCCTTTCAAAACTTATCGCAAATGTCTCTGCGGAGGTTCCGGATTTCACCGCGAATCTGCCGCCCGCTCTCATCACGGATCTGGCCAGCACGGCCACGGGTGCGCTGGCGCTTATCGATCAGGCTATGGTCGATGCGATTAATTCGGTCACGCCCTATGGCGCAAATGTGCCGCTGCTGAACCAGCTGGGCGGTATTTATGGCGTTGATAAAGGCGCGGGCTCAAACACCTCGGTCTGTGTGCATTTCTCCGGCCTGCCGGGCTTCGTCGTGCCAAAGGGGATGGTGGTATCAGACGGAAACTACCAGTACACGGTGCAGGCGAATACCATCATTCCGGCGTCCGGCCAGACAGGTGCGGTGTATTGCCTGGCGGTGAGCAGCGGCACATGGGCCGTGCCGGCAGGCTCAGTGACCCAGGTCATCACCTCGGTGCCCTTTACACAGAAACTGACCTGTACCAATGTTGATGCTGGCACGCCCGGACTCGAGGCGCAGAGTGAATCTGAGTACCGGTCGCGGGTTATGCAGTCAGGCATGGTGACGGTGCAGGGCGTACCCGATCTGCTTAAGGCTCTGCTGGCGAAGGTGGACGGCGTTGTATCTGCGCGGGTGTCGTACCGTAAGGTCAATACCTCGCAGTGGGCCGTTATCGTGGGCGGCGGCGATCCCTATGAAGTGGCTTTCGCCATTTATCAGGCCGTTCCTGACATCTCCGTGCTGACGGGCGACGTTAATGATCCGTCTGGCCACAAACCGACGGTTATTACCTCGACGATAACCAGCTATCCGGACAGCTACACCATTCCTTTCATCAATCCGATATCTCAGGCCCTGGGCATCCTTATCATCTGGAACGCAACGCTGGTGGATTTTTCAGACGAGACGATAAGTGCTGCCGTTATCCCCGTCATGGTGGACTACATCGACGGGATCGCCGTCGGTGAGACGGTGAGCATTTACCGGATACAGAAGCTGTTCCTGACGGCTGTTGCCGGGATAGTCAGTGAGGACAGGGTTTCCTATATCGATATTGAAGTCACGGTAAACGGAAAGGTGGTAAAACCGGACGATCACACCGGCCTGGTTTCAGGCGATGAATACGGTTATTTCGCCACGGACTCCAGCCAGATAGCGGTCAGACAGTATGAAGCCAGTTGATAAAATTATTCCCGCTTACCCCTTCGTCCAGTATCGCGACGATCCTTATGTGGTGGCATTTTTTAATGCTTATAACACGATTGCCCGGCAATACCTGACGGCGTTTAACAACCTCTATCTTCCCTGCTGGACCTCATCGCTGGTTACCGGAAACCTGCTCGACTGGGTAGCTAAAGGCATCTACGACGCAGAAAGACCGTTGTTGCAGACCTCAACGGCCACAGTAGCAGAAGGCCCTTATGACACGGCCGAATATGACGAAGTGGCGTATGCCCGGATGAAGAACTTTCACCCCGGCACCTTCCAGCACCTTCCCGACGAGTATTTCAAACGGATCCTGACCTGGAATTTCTACAAAGGCGATGGCTTTCAGTTTTCGGTTGAATGGCTGAAACGTCGCATCGCCCGGTTTGTTCACGGCTCCGGCGGCGCGGATCCGCAGCTGCAGAATACCTTTGACGTCAGCGTGACCAGCAGCGCAGGGACATTTACGCTGAAAATTCCGGAATACGGGGATGGCGTGGGCGAATTTCTGGTTAAGGCAATTAACACACAGCTGGTGAATTTGCCGTTTATTTATTCTTACGAAGCAGAGGCAGTAACACAATGATTACGGGCTTTGGAAATAATGTCGTGTCGGCGCTGGCCGAAAACGTCACATCGATACAGACAACCCTCACCGTGATGCCAGACCAGGGCGCGATGTTTGCCGCGCTGCTGACGGCTGAATATGAAAACCCATCAAACCCTCAGAACATATACGCGATCATCACGCTGACCAATTCCGGTCAGACGGCCCGTGAAATCTGCCATCTGACGGCGGTTAAGGGCGACGTACTGACGGTTGTGCGCGGAAGGGAGGGCACAACGGCCAGAGGCTGGTCGCTTAACGACGCCGTGGCCAACTTCGCCACGCGGGGTTCTGAGAACGGTTTTGTGCAGGCCGAACAGTTACAGGCAGGCCAGTACACAGCAGCCATTGCCGGTGGATCGGAGAATGCGCTGGCCATACAGCTGCCCGGGACGTTTTTTCTGAATAACGCCACAGACTGGGAGTTCAGAACGCCGATCATTGTCATACCGGCGCTGACAAATACCGGTGCAGCCACACTGCAGCTGGTGATCGGCGGTAAGGTGCTGGGCACGTTCCCGCTTTATAAGGGCAATAAAGCCGAGCTTGAAGCCGGTGATATTACTGCCGATATTCCCATTGCCTGCCTGCTGGACAGGAGCAAGACTTTTTTCAGCATCATCAACCCGGTGAAGGTTTATTCGCTGGATCAGGGGCTGGTGCGAAGCGTGAACAAGGTTCTGCCGAATGATAAAGGTGCAGTAACACTTACGCCAGGGGATATCAGTGCTGTTCAGGCAAATGGCGGCCTGCATTCCTCCGGTAATCACCGCATCTATCTGGACTGGGCTGAAGATGGCAAATTACACGCAACTGTAGACTCGTCAGATGAAGGCGAGCTGTTCACAACGGCCAATCCCCCTACAGCCGCCCAGACCGGTGCTTACCCGATGAGCGGCGGTGATCTCAACGAAGAAGCCAGCGTTACCGTCATTTCCGCTGTTAAAACTGCGGGAGCTGGACAAGCCATTTATGCACCCATGTTCCGTTCATGTATAAAGGGACGCGGTGGCGACGTCGATTTTAAGGACGGCGCCAGTGCGTGTTTGCGCATGGTAGAAGTCGTCGGTAATTACGCATACGCTGAAATCCTCGTAGACGGTTACAGCAGCGTACATTCATTCCAGTTCCGCAATGACGGCACAATCAGATCGCCCGGCTCAGTCTATGCAGGCGGCGCGTTTATCCCGTCTGACGGTAACATCTACGGCCCGGTATGGGGCGGATATCTCAGTAACTGGGTTGCCGGTCAGATAGATTCACGAATTAATAACAATAATGGCTGGGTTAACAACCGGATTGCTGCGCAGATAAATGATGTAAGAAACTGGGTATATCAGAACTTCGTAAACAGTTCGCGGCAGGCATCGGCTCAGTGGGCTGCAGCGACCGTCGGCGGTGGGGCCGGGCTACAGGTACCGGCAGGCTGCGTGGTGATTGGTGCCCGAAATAACGGCAGCTCTAACGTAGCAAATATGGGAATTTTGTATGCTGCTGAGCAAATTCTCGTTAATGGCAACTGGATGACGATAGGATTGGCTTAATGATTATTCTCAGAGATTTTGAGATTTATAACGCTGAGATTATTGCCGGTAAATCAGTACTGTTCCTGAAAGACTGTGAAGGCCGTGACTGGTATGAGTCCCAGAAATTATTTGACGATAAGTCACTGAAATTCGTATTCACCAGGGCTGGTATTGTTGCCTCCACAAGCTACGATGTATCAACGCTATGGCCTGTAGGCAACTCAGTCGCCGAAATCACCGCATCTGAAGTGCCGGAAGGACTGGATATTGACGGCAACTGGATGTTCGACGGCAAAAGCATCGTGCCGCGCACCTATACAGCCGTAGAGTGGCAGGCCCGCGCCGAACAGCAGCGCCAGAAACTTCTCAGCGGCGCCAGCGATACAATGGCACCCTGGGAAAGAGAGTTGAATGCAGGCATTCTCGACGATGACGACAAAGTCAGCATGATTGAGTGGACGAAGTACGCCAAAGCGCTACGCAAGCTGGATCTTAGTAGCGTTAGTGATGAGGCTGGATATAACGCGATAGTGTGGCCGGAACAGCCAGTACCTGAGTGAAAAAAATGCCTGCAAAAGCAGGCAAGTCAGGCTGAGCAAATCTTATACCACAACACTCTGTAAGTGCTGCGCGCGCATAGCGCCAGTTTTAACCAGGGTTAAGAAGTGCACTTTTCAGATATGTGAAGAAGAGCCGCGGCCGCTAACTGATGTCGGTCTGATGCTGCGATGGAGACAGTAATTCTCAGTGAGCAAGAGCGAGGATGATGCAGAAAAAATCTTAGGTGTGATGCTGAAAAGAAGGCTGCCAGCCGAAACGCCTATAAAAGCGGTGGCAGCCATTAAGGCTAAAGGGGCAACACGTGAACAAACAGGAATCACCTCAAACGCTTAAACTCCACCGAAAAAAAGAACGCCCACACAACGGGCGTTATCGAAATCCGATTAAAAAGCATGATTACATCAGTGAGGTCGCACTCACGAAAGGGATTATGCAATGGCCAATAGCAACATTAGGTAAACGAATGAGTCTTCGCATTTTGATTAGTTGATCTAAATCAAATTAAGCTCACAAGCTGCAAAATGAATGATGCTATTTAATCTTGCAAAGAAATTTTAATGCTGTTCTGTCGCGGTTGATAAATGTTCACGTATAATGTGAGCATGTTCAAACTCAAACCAAAAGAAATATTAAAGCTGTCCGTAGGCGTTTTAACCTATTGCATATTCATATGGTACTTATCTGCGTGGTTTGCAGACTACATTTACTCGTATGGTTATATATTATGAAAAAGAAAACGTTCAGGCTGATGGTGGCAGGGTGGTTTTGCCTTTATGCAGCTTTGCTTTATGCAATTTATCATCAGCTCGCTCTTCTGCGATGATGATGTGCAACTTCAGGGTAAAATACGGTGTCTGAGATAGAGCCTCCAGCGTTCGATTCTTGTGCCATCTGGCAGAAGGCAGTATCCAGTCTCTCCGAACAGCTGCTTTTCAAAAATCAGTCTGCCGCCCCGTTCATGGCAGTAATGGTCTGCAGCGCTTTCAGACTGTGCTGGTGCTGAACTGCAGGCGCTGAGGATGTACGTCAGGACTATTGCGGCTAAATATTTCATATCTTTTCTCTGCTCATCTGAACACGATGTGATAAGTTTTCACTCTGTATGGCTATTGCGCAATGAATTTCTTACCAGTCTCGTGCCATCGCGGGTTAACTTCAGACCAGCAGGGGAAACAGTATGCCTTCCCATTATTTTTACTATCGCGCTGCTTTCCACGATACCTTCAGATATGAGCTGACGGATATTGGCTATCAGGCCTTTATTTGAAAGTGATCCAAACTCCTTACAGACTTCTGCCTCTGTCATAGTTCGAGGGTAAATACGGAATAAACACTCCATAATGCCCCACTGGGATTTGTCAGAAAAACTGGTTTTCATTACTGCGGCTTCCTTATATTAAATAACTCATTTATCATCTGCTGCCTCATGTTCGTTGCTCAGCAGCCTCAATCGAGGCAGCCATAAAAACTGCTCTCCCAAACAACACCTGATGGCGTCAGGATGAATTAAACCCTGTCTGATGAGATCTTCAACACTGGCCAGCATGACAAAATCATCAACATCACCAAAGCAACTCATAAATTGCTGCGCCGTCATGGCATCAGGACGAAAAATGTTCAATGCCTTAATAATATCTTGTTGTAGTTTTGACGATAAGAGACAGTCAGTCATGAGATGATAACCTTAAAGTTGCTTTTAATTATATGAAGCATCAATAGTCATTCTCAACAGTGAGCAATCAATCTGTTAACATAACTCTTTGGTGTTAAAATTGTGTTTATTCAGTCTGGCGTGTTGACATTTAGAAATTCTTCAAAAGTAAGTGTTAGTTCAGCAAGCCTCAGAAAATTAACCCCGCCACAACTGCGTACCGCCTCTTTCCTTACAAGCCCCCGCCTAATCAGAGCATTAACGTTCTCAGCCATTTCTGACTCGCTATATGCACCAAAAACTGTGAAATACTGCCTGCCGGTCAGTGGGTCGGGGTAGGCAATTGCCAGCGCTGTCAGAATTTCTCTCTGAATCTTCTCCGTTAAATATCTCATCTCCATCAGTGAAATCCTTTTGCTACGATTCACCAATAAATGATGCCACTTAAGCGCAGCCGCAAAAACGATCAATATCACATTAATTACTCTTAACGATCGATGGTGTGAAATCGATCGTTTTAAACGATCAATTGACTAAGTACGTCGCTACTAAAAGAGTGACGCGTGCTCAGGCTGTTTGTATAGGATTGCAGGGGTGAATGGGATGTGTCGCTTATAAAATGAGGGTTTGGTTTGAAGATATGCAGCACACCAGCATGAGAACGAAGGACATAAGGATGCGAAAAATATCTTTATTGTAGTCCATTGTTGCCACCCGGGAGGGTGTAGTGGCACACTGATACTGGCCACCTGATCGGAGGTGATAGGCTCACCTCCACAATACGACAGGTGATCACATGGCTAAACATTTCACGGCTGAATTTAAGCTCGAAGCAGCAAAACTGGTTGTCGACCACGGCTACACATTTGTTAAGGCCGCTGAAGCGGTTAATGTCAGCCATTCCGCTCTCACTCGCTGGGTCAATAAACTCAGGCTGGAGCGGCAGGGTAAAACGCCAGCAGGACTTCCGCTCACGCCTGAGCAGCTCGGGCTGCGTGAGATGAAGAAAAAAATACAACGCCTTGAAATGGAGAACGAAATCCTAAAAAAGGCTACGGCGCTCTTAATGTCGGACTCACTCAACGGTTCACGGTAGTCGACAGGCTAAGGGCGCGATACCCGGTTACGACCCTGTGCCGGACCTTTAAGGTACATCGCAGCAGCTACAGGCACTGGCAGGCTTCGGACAGTGAGCCCGACGGGGAGCGCGTGACTAAACGCAGCCAGGTCATGGAGGCCTGGAACGCCAGTTGCGGCTCTGCCGGCGCCAGAAGCATCGCCACTCTTGTAACCAGTAACTCTGGCGTAAAAATGGGCCGCTGGCTGGCAGGTAAAATGATGAAAGAGCTGGGCATCTCCAGTTGCCAGGTTCCCGCTCACAAATACAAACGCGGTGGCAATGAACACGTTGAAATCCCGAACCATCTTGACCGCCAGTTCGCGGTGACCGCGCCGGACAAGGTCTGGTGCGGTGACGTTACCTACATCTGGACGGGCAAATGCTGGGCTTATCTGGCGGTGGTGCTGGATCTGTTCGCCCGTAAACCGGTGGGCTGGGCCATGTCGACGTCACCGGACTCGGCGCTGACGGTCAAGGCGTTGCAGATGGCCCGGGAGCTTCGTGGGCAGCCAACAGGTGTGATGTTCCACAGCGACCAGGGCAGCCACTATACCAGCCGCCAGTACCGGCAGGCCCTGTGGCGTTGCCAGATAAAGCAGAGCATGAGTCGTCGGGGTAACTGCTGGGATAACGCGCCAATGGAGCGCTTCTTCCGGAGCCTGAAGACCGAATGGGTACCGACGAAGGGCTACAACAGCTTAAATGAAGCTCAGAGCGCGATAATCCGCTACATCACGGGCTAT